>ERZ1034569.453-NODE-453-length-14940-cov-5.386228_pt1 | contig 14940 bp, 11 predicted proteins | sample MGYA00520706_ERZ1034569 | MGnify/ENA primary metagenome ERZ1034569 (study PRJEB33760, sample SAMEA4777722) | hypersaline lake metagenome | biome: hypersaline environment; feature: brines | place: Spain | collected 2014-08 | depth 0 m ...
CGGCGCTCGTCGCGCTCCTGTTTCAGGAAGTTGCGGACGTTCGAGACCGTCGAGGACTCGATGGGTGGGGTCCGGACGACCTCCGGCGTCCAGCCGACCTCCTGTGTTATCTCCCGAAGCGTGGAGCCGTGGCGGCCGATGACCATCCCGGGTTTCTCCGCCTCGATGACCACCTCGCCGGTGTCGATGTGAAAGTCGAGGTCGGCCACCCCGGCCTCCTCGGGGATGATCCGCTCGATGTCCTCGCCCGCAGCCTCGGGCGGGGCCAGCGAGGAGGGGTCCGGCCGGACCGTGATCCGCTTGCGGAGCTTGGAGGCCAGCCGCCGAACCAGGTCACCGTCCTGGGCGAACTTCTTCGGGTCTCGGGTGTAGATAACCAGCTCCGGCCCCTCGTCCGTCCCCTCCGTTATCGTGATCCCGCTGGAAACCTCCTGTTCGACCTCGCTACGCATCTCGTCGAGTCGCTTGTCTCCCGTACTCATATATCGGTGACCTGCCCGCCACATCCGGCGAGACGCCGCAACGCGCACGGGTCGCAGAACGTGGCAGTAGGCGTCGTTTCGGTGCGTCTCTCCCCCGATGGGGTCGCCTCCGGGGACCGCGAACGGCCCGGAAAAGCGTCTGTACTGGCGTATTCGTCGCCGGTTATAAAAGGCTTCGCAATACCCCGGCCCCGGGAGCGACAGCGGAACTAAGCCGGCGGCGGTGTGACCACGGGTATGCACCTCACGCCGGCGACAGTCGCCGACGAGTGCGAGCGCCTGCACGAGCGCGGCCCCCGGGTCGTCACCCTCGCCAACGACGTCCGCACCGACCTCGGTGCCAGCTTCGGCGTCGACGTCGACGAGGTGACCGAACAGCAGTACGAACAGACGCTCGAGACGGTGTTCGCCGATGGCGCACTCGCCGTGAACGTCGCCGCGCTCGCAGGCCTGTTGCGCGAGCTAGACGTGACGGCGGACTACCCTGGCTTTGTCGTCGACGAACTGCTCGGCCGAGAGCTCGCGGCGATGCTCGCCGGCCAACAGCCGCTCCGGCTGCTCGCCGAGGCCACGTTTCACTACGTGGACGTCCACACAGACAGCGCCACGGCCGGCGGTGACGACCTCGATGCGGCGCTCGCGGCAGGGCTCCAGACCAGGGTCCCGGGCTGGGACTGGCGCGAATCCGACCCCTTCGCGGTCGAGCCGGAGTGAGATGGAGGACCGAGGAGCACGGCACGGAGCCTTGCTACCGCCGGTTAGGGCCCCGGCCGCCCCGCGTGTTCAGGTCGTCTGCGCCCGGCAGTGCGAGCCAGGCGAGAAACCAGCCGGTGAGACTGCCGGCCACGAGGGCGGCGGCCAGCAGGACCACCCCACCACCGGTCTGAAGCCCCATCAGCCCGGCGGAGAATCCGACGAGCAGGGCAAACCCGACCTTCAGCTTCCGGAGAAAGGCGATGCGCTCAGTGTTGTCCACCGGGCCGACCATCACAGCGCCTCTGTCGTACTGACGTGCATGGCGGCGAACTCGCCGTCGACGACGGTCCCGCTCCAGCGGGTCTCGAACTCGTAGTCGGTCTGCCGGTCGGTGTTCGTCCAGGCCATCACGACGTCGTCGGCGAACCAGCCACAGACAACGTCCGCGGTGTCACCGCCCCCGGCCGTGTCCGCGGCGCCGTCGCCGGCGAGTTCGTCTGGCCCGTCACGGGCCCCGGCCGTCAGCTGCTGTGACTCGACGGTCCAGTCGGCCGTCGTCCGGGTCTGCTCGCGCAGCCCCTCGGCGACCGCCTCGTACCCCCGGAGCGTCTCCGAGAGGCCGTACTTGACGGTCGCCGGTGACTCCCGAAAGAAGGGGTAGAGTGGCTCGCCGGCCCGGAGGGTGTCGTAGTAGTCACGGACGAGGGCAGCAACGGCCATCGGGTCAGTAGAACCCCCGGTCGACGGCGTCGTCGACGACGTCCTCGAACTCCGTCTCGAGCAGGTCCTCGGCCTCCTCGAAGGTGTCGGTGAGGTCGTCCATCGTCCCCGGCCGGTCGTTCGTCTCGACCTCCATCGGGCCGTAGGCGGGGCTGTCCACCGCGTCCGTGATGTCGTCGAACAGCGCCTCCGGTGAGGTGGGGGCCTCCGCGTGAGTCTCGACGACCGTCTCCAGCTCTGTCGCCACATCCTCGGCCGCCGCCTCCTCGACCGGCGCCTGAACCCCGAAGTGCCCGGACGCGTCCCCGCGTTCGGGGAACAGCGGTGCGAGCTCGTCGTCGACCCGGCCTGCGACCTTGGCCCCGACGCCCTGGACCTCGAAGGGGTTTCGTGCGTACGTCTTCACCTGGAAGACACCGGTGTCCGGGTGACCGATGGACAGGTCCTCACCGATCCCCCCCGAGCGGTCGCCGCCGATGGCACGCCACCCCTCGGGCTCCGCGCTACTGTCGGCGACCTCGGTCATGGTATCCTGCCAGTCCCGGACCTGCATACCTCACAGTGGGTGCCGGGGGCGAAAATAGCCACCGGTTTCACGCCCTTCGAAGGCCTCTGTGGCCAAACGCACAAGCCCGCCCAGCCCAAGAGGACGGTAGATGGGAGGACGCGCGCTGCTCGGCGAGCAGGACGTGGATTTCGACCCCGAGACCGTCGATATCGACGACGCCGACGTACTCGAGTTGCTCGACCCGGTCGTCCGGGAGTGGTGGGTCGAACAGTTCGGCGGCTACGTCCCCGGTAACGGGGGGTTCTTTACCCCGCCACAGAAGGAGGCGATTCCGCTGATCCACGAGGGTGAGAACGCGCTGGTCTGTGCGCCGACGGGTAGCGGCAAGACACTCGCCTCCTTTACCGGGATCATCAACGAACTGTTCGCCCGTGACCGTGCGGAGGGCCTCGAGAACAGTGTCTACTGCCTGTACGTCTCGCCGCTAAAGTCACTGGCAAACGACATCCACCGGAACCTGGGGGTGCCGCTGGCGGATATCACCGAGAAACTCGACCGGCGCGACGAGGACGTCGAGGTCCGTCACGCGATCCGCCACGGCGACACCAGCAGCAGTGACCGACAGGCGATGCTGGAGACGACCCCCCACATCCTCAATACCACCCCCGAGACGCTCGCCATCCTGCTGAACTCGCCGAAGTTCAAGCGGAAACTCGAGACCGTCGAGTACGTCATCGTCGACGAGATCCACAGCCTCGCGGAGAACAAGCGTGGCACGCACCTGGCGGTCTCGCTCGAGCGCCTCGAACACCTCTGTGACGGCTCGCCCACCCGGGTCGGTTGCTCGGCGACGGTCGAACCGCTGGACACGGTGGCGGAGTTCCTCGTCGGACGGGCGGAGCCCGGCGGCCCGTCCCGGGAGTACGAGGTCGTCGACACCCGGTTCGTCCGGGAGTTCGACATGGAGCTCACCTGCCCGACCGACGACCTGATCAACACGCCCCGTGGGGTGGTCACCGGCCGGTTCTACGACCAGCTCCACGACCTGGTGGCGGACCACACGAACACGCTCGTGTTCACCAACACCCGCTCGGGCGCCGAGCGGGTGCTCCACAACCTCCGCGAACAGTTCCAGTACGACGAGGACAACTCCGCCTGCCACCACGGTAGCCTCTCGAAGGACCGCCGGCAGGCCGTCGAGAAGCAGCTCAAGGAGGGGGAACTCGATGTGGTGACTACCTCCACCTCCCTGGAGCTGGGTATCGACATGCCACACCTCGACCTGGTCGTCCAGGTGGGCTCGCCAAAGTCCGTCGCGTCGCTGCTCCAGCGCGTGGGGCGGGCGGGTCACCAGCTCGGCGAGACGGTCACCGGCCGGGTGGTCGCGCTGGACCGGGACGAACTCGTCGAGTGTGCGGTCATGCTGAAGAAGGCAGAGGAGGGCTTTGTCGACCGGGTGTTCGTTCCCGAGAACGCCCAGGACGTCGCCGCCCAGCAGGTCTACGGCATGGCGATCAACGGCCCCCGGCCGGAGGCGGAGGTCAGGGGAATCCTCCGGCGGGCCTACCCCTACCGCGAGTACGACGACGCCGCCTACGAACAGCTGATGCGGTATCTGACCGCCGACTACCCCGGCATGGAGGAGAAAAACGTCTACGCGAAGGTCTGGCGGGACACCAACGACCCGCCCAGCGGCGAGCACCACTACGAGGAGTACGCGGTGGGTCAGCGGCTGGTCGGCAAGCGCGGCCGGATGGCCCGCGTCATCTACATGACCAACATCGGCACCATCCCCGACTCCTTCACCTGTGACGTGTCCACCCGGGCGGACGACGAGTGGGTCGGCCAGCTCGACGAGGAGTATCTCGACACCCTCGAGAAGGGCGACGTGTTCGTGCTCGGCGGGGACAACTATGAGTACCGCTACCGGCGCGGGTCGAAGGTCTACGTCGACCGCACCAGTGCGCGCCCGACCGTCCCCTCCTGGTTCTCCGAGCGGCTTCCGCTGTCCTACGACCTCGGGCGGGAGATCCTCGGCTTCCAGCGCGAGATGCTCGCTCGACTCCAGGGCGGTGGCCGGTCGGAGGTCAGGGTGTGGCTCCGGGAGTTCCCGCTAGACGAACACAGTGTCCGGGCGCTCACGCGGATGTTCGACGAGCAGGTCCGGTATCTCGGCCCGGCAGGGGTGAGCACGGACGGCCGGCTGGTCATCGAGGAGGAACTCGACCGGGAGGCCTACGAGCGCCGCTACTACGTCCACTCGAACTACGGCCGGCGGTTCAACGACGGGTTCTCGCGGCTGTTGGCATACCGGGCCGCACAGGAGGCCAACGCCAACGTCCAGGTCGCGGTCGCCGACAACGGGTTTACACTGTCGATGCCGCTCAACCGGAAGGTCGACCTGGCAGGGATCGTCGGGGATATCGACCCCGGCGACGCCCGCGGGGACCTCCGGGCCAGCCTGGAGGGGACGGACCTGCTGGAGCGCTACTTCCGGATCAACGCCACCCGGGCGCTGATGATCCTCAAGCGGTACAAGGGCCACGAGAAGTCGGCCAGCCAGCAGCAGGTCAACGCCGAGATGCTGCTTGGCTTTGCCGAGGACCTGGAGCGGTTCGCGGTCACCGAGGAGACCTACCGGGAGATCCTGGAGGACAAACTCAATCTCGCGGGCATCCAGGAGGTACTCGCCGCTATCCAGGCCGGCGACGTGACCGTCACCACCGAACGGGTCGATTCCCCGTCGCCGCGGGCGTTTGGGCTGGCCACGCTGATGGCCTCCGATGTCGTCCTCGCGGACGACGAGTCGGAGGTCCTCCAGGAGTTCCACCGGCGCGTCCTCGAGGAGATCGAGGGGGAGGGCGAGGACGGCGCTGTGGCGACGGAGTGACCCGCTCCGGCCCCGTCAGAGATACGGGGGAATCTCGCCGCGACGGGAACCGTCCTTGCCATCGAGTCCCTCCCTACGACCGTGTCACATCACGGTCACAGCCACGAGGAGCCGGAAGCCGGACAGGTCCACCACAGCGTCGACGACGCAGTCGACGCCAGGAGTGACTGGGCACGGCGGCGACGCGAGGGGATCCCGACAGACAAGCAACTGCTGGTCGTCGCCTGCATGGACGAGCGTATCCCCGTCGAGGAGGCGCTCGGCATCGAGCTGGGCGACGCACAGGTGTTCCGTAACGCCGGCGGGAAGGTGACCGACGACGTCATCCGGTCGGCCGCGCTCACCACGCAGTTTTTCGACACCACGGAGATCGTCGTCGTCAACCACACCGACTGCGGGATGATGAGCGCCTCCGACGAGGCCGTCGTCGACGGACTGACCGAGGCGGCCGGTGGCGACCTCTCGGACGTCGACCTGGACCCCGCGCTCCCGGGGCTGAACATCGACGACGCCGACCTCGCGGAGTGGGTCCGGATGACCGACGACATCGACGTGGCCTGTGCGAAGCAGGTCGAACTGCTGGACGGGCATCCGTTGATCCCCGACGAGACCACGGTCCACGGCTACGTCTACGAGGTGGAGAGCGGTCACCTCCGACGGCCCGGCGAGCGGGTCGCCGAGACCGTCAACACCCGTGTGGAGTAGGGGCGAAGACGGTGTGAGGCGCCGGCTCAGACCAGTAGCGTGTTCAGCGCGTCCGGAACGACGAGCACCTCGCTGCCGGGCTCGATAGCCGCCTCCACACTGTCGGCTGCGGACAGCAGACAGTCCTCGACCACACCGGGTGCCTCGCTGTCGGTGACCCACACCTCGTGGTCGCGAAGCGCCTGCGCGACGACGAACGCGCGCTGTGCCCCCGGCTCGTACCCCTCGCGCATCTTCTCGTAGAGCGCGTCGGCGGAGTCGGCTGTCGAGAGCCACTCGTAGCAGCGCTGCTCGCCGGTTCCCTCGCCGGCACCCTCCGTCAGCCGGGCCGGCGTGACCAGGCGTCCGCCCGCCCGGAGTGGGTTGTGCGCCCCGAGGATGACGTAGGTCGCCCCACGGGTCGTCTGGTAGAGGTTGGCGTCCTTCGGCGCGCCGACGCCCGCAATCACCGCGTCGTAGCCCTCCTCGACCTCGACGGCGAGTGCGTCCTGGGCGGTGGCGGCGAGGTTCGCCACCACAGCCCGGGGGTCACCCGCGCTCGCGCCGAGCATCCCCGCCGGCCCGTGAGTGACGTTCAGACAGAAGTCGACCCCGACGAGGTCGCCGGCCCGGTCGACAAACTCCCGGAACGGGTTCGCCTCGATGCGGCCGAGCCGGACCCCGTCCTGCGAGAGCAACTCCGGGCCGTGGGTGTACCGGATCTGTGACTCGCCGCCGGCGCCGATGACGACCGTCTTCGCCCCGCCGGAGAAGCCGGCGTACTGGTGGGGCTCGACCATCCCTGTCGAGACCACGGTGTCGGCCGCGGCGACCGGCTCGTATATCTCGACCGGACAGCCCTCGACTGTGCCGGTCTCGACCGTCCGCTCGGGGTCGTGGTTCTCCGCGAGGGCGGCGTGCTCGCCCAGTGCCGCCCGGGTCTCGGCGTCGGTCATCGGCCGGTGGAGCCCGAGCCCGAGGACGACCCGGACCGACGACCGGTCGACGCCACCCCGCTCCAGCTCTGCGAGCAGGGCGTCGAGCAGCGCGTCGTCCGGTGTCGCCCGCGTCACGTCTGTCACGACCACCGCGACGTCGTCACCGGGGTCGACGCGCTCAGCCAGCCGCGGGCCCTCCGGGTCCGCGACCGCGCGCTGTGCGGCCGCGGACACGTCGATAGCCTCGCCGCCTGCCGGCTCGGCGACTGTCACCGCCGAGTCGGGTAGCGCCACTGACACTGTTCCTTCCCCGAGCGGAACCTCGACCATGCGGTGTCTACGACACGTCGGCGAAAAGACGTTCGGGTCTGTCCCAGCCCGCTCGAACGGGGCGTTGGCGCCACCCGGCTACCGGCAGGTCATCCCCTCAAGCCTGGGCCGACAGCCCGACACGCCGGAGAGCCCCTCACCCGCGCGCCCACTCGACCATCCGGGCGTAGGTGTCGTCGGTCCCGAGGGCGTCGGCATCGCCGACCAGGACGAGTGCCTTCCTCGCCCGCGTGAGCGCCACGTTGACCCGGCGGTAATCCTCGAAGACCGGGCTGTCGAGGTCGCCGGTCGCGACAAAGGAGACGACGACCACGGCCTTGCTGGAGCCCTGGAACCGGTCGACCGTGTCGACTGTCACCCCGTCGCCGACCCGTTTGCCGACCTCGGCGACCTGTGCGCGGTAGGGTGCGATGACACCGATATCGTCGGGGTCGACACCTGCCTCGCGGTAGTCCGCGACGGTCTCGGCGACCGTCGCCGCCTCCGCCGGGTTCGTGTTCCCCTCACTCGCCCCGCCGGGGTCGACAAAGGCCACACGCGCCTGGAGACGGGCCGGCAGGTCGTCGACCCGGACGCCCGGCAGGTCGCCGACGTGTTGGGCCGCGACCTCGCCGGTTGCCGGCCTGAGCCGCCCCTCGTAGAACTCCTGGGAGGCAAAGGCCTGGATCCGCTGGGCCATCCGGTACTGCCGGTCAAGCATGACCGACGCCTCGGGGTGAGCCTCCCTCAGCCTCGCGAACAGGCTCTCCGAGAGAGCGTACTCCCCGTCCCCGTCCCCGTCGTCGTCGTCCTCACTCTGTACCACCGGGGGGAGCTGGTGGTGGTCGCCGACGAGGACGAACCGCCCGGCAAGCGTCGTCGCGGCGAGTGTTCCGGGCTCGGTGAGTTGGCCGGCCTCGTCGACAACGGCGGCGTCGAAGGACTGCTCGCGCAGCACCCGCGAGCCACACGAGGCGGTGGTCGCCGCGACCACGCCTGCCTCCTCTAACCGGGCCGCACAGTCCTCGGGGTCGCCCGCGGTCTGGAGTCGGTAGGACTGCATGTCCTCGCGCACCCCGCTCTCGGTCCCGACCCTGACGATGTCGGTGAAGCCCTGGGCCTCGAGGGCCTCGATGGCGTTGTCGACCGCACGGTTGGTGAACGCCGAGAGCAACACCCGCTCGCCGCGCTCGACCATCGCCCGGACCATCCGCGCCAGCGTGTAGGTCTTTCCCGTCCCCGGCGGCCCGTGGACCAGCGCGAGATCCTCGGCCCCCATCGCCCGCCGGACCGCCCGGTCCTGGGCGTCGTTGTTGTCGATGAACGTCTCCTCTGGGGGCGAGAACGCGGGCGGCCGGCGACCGAACAGGACGTCTTTCTGCTCGGCGGGCTGTGTCAGGAGGGCGTCGTGTAGCGCCGTCAGCATCCGGTCGGCCCCCAGCTCCGAGGGGTAGACGTCGAGCCGCCGGAGTTCGACCGGCTCGTCGGCCGTGACGACCACGTCCCCGTCCGGGCCGCCGAGCCGCTCGATGCGGGCGAGTTCGGCGGTGCCCCCGATGGGGTCGCCGTCGCTGGCCAGCACTACGTCGCCCTCGCGGATCTTCGAGACGGCGCCGGTCCCGTGGGCGCGCAACTCCCAGCGACCACCGTCGAGCTGTTCGGTCCCGAGGGGTTCCAGGTCCACGAGCGCCCGGTCGTCCGCCGCCCGCTCGCTGGGCTCCTGTTCCCAGAGCTTGGCGTACTCGCGGTGGACGGCCGTCCGCTCGCGCTCGATTGCGCGGTAAAAGCTCTCGAAGTAGGCCTGCTCCTCGGCGGGGACCGCGGTCCCGACCTGGCCGGCCTTTGACTCCTGGTCGAGCCGGCCGGAGACGGCCATACAGGTGTCCTGTTCGAAGCAGTACTCACACTTTGCGTCCGCCTCGTAGCCCGTCGGAATGTCGCTGTCGTGTTCCATCGCGGCCAGGTGGTTGCGCTCCCGGAGCACGAAATCGAGCAACCCGGACCCGACCGAGAAATCCTTTGCCGGCGAGAGGTCGCCGTCCTCGTCGTCGAGTGCGGCATTTTTCGTGTACAGGAGGGTTCCGGTGTCGGGGGCCTCGCCGCGTCGCTCCTCCAGCACCAGCGCGTAACAGGCGGCCTGGACCTTGTCCTGAAAGCGGGGGTCCCGGCGGGTGTTCTTCCCGGTCTTGAGCTCGACCGGCGCGCCGTTGCGGACGGCGTCGGCCCGCCCTTTGAGCCCGTAACGCTCGCTCACCAGCGTCTGCTCGGAGCGCCACTCGTCGCCGCCGCCCAGACGGCCCTGCTGGAGCCAGGCCTCGATGGCACCGGCGTGCTTGCGGACCGTCTCCGCGGTCGCCTCCCGGTCGGCCCCCAGCAGCCCCAGGTCCAGTCCGGCCTCGTCGACGCGGGCCTGGACACTCTCCTCGAGCTCCCGCCCGCGCAACAGGTCGCCAAAGACCTCGTGAACGACTGTCCCCGTCACGACCGGCTCGGCGAGCGGTGTCCCACCCAGCTTGTTCAGGTAGTACATCCGCGGGCACTGGACCCACGAGCGGATGTTCGTCACGTCGACCAGAAAGTCGGGCTCGACGACCACCCGCGTCTCACCGCCGGTCGTGTACTGTGTCTCGCCGCGGTACTGACGCTCCTCGGCGTCGTAGACCGCCAGTTCCATGCCCGGGTCGAGGTAGTCGCCGGTCTCAGCCCAGTCACCCCACAGGGTCACCGTTGTCGGCTCCCCGCGGCCCCGGTCCGGCCGGACCGTCACCTCGAGCAGGTCGCGCTCGCCGTACTGGGTGTCGACGGTCTTCCCCTCGCCGACCTCGGTGACGGCGCCACGGAGGTTCACGACGGCTGGAGGAGGGCGCCGCGCAAAACGGTGTCGGTGGCGGCGCCTGGGGGGCTATCCGTCGGCTGGCGCCTCGTCCTCCCGGTCGGGCTCGCCGGCGGCCGGCGAGACGGCGGGCACGTCGACGCTGTCGAGTGCGCTCCAGACTACCCCGCCCGGGTCGACGCCCTCGACGGTCGCCTCCGTCTCACCCCTCGTCCAGTTCGTCTACGAGCTGTGCTGCCACGCCGGTGTAGTCGGCCGGCGTCAGCGCCCGGAGTTCCTCGCGGACCTCCGGGGGGACGTCGAGTTCCGCAAAGAGGGCCCGGAAGTCGGCGAGGGTGACCGTCTCGCCACGGGTGAGTGCCTTCACCCGCTCGTAGGCGTCGGTGTGTCCCTCCCGGCGTAACACTGTCTGGACGGCCTCGCCGATGACTGCCGGCGTCGCCTCGAGGTCCTCGCGCATCACCTGCTCGTTCGGGACGACCTTGTCCAGCCCGGCCCCGAGCTTGTCGTAGGCGATGAGACAGTGGGCGAGCGCCCCCCCGATGTTGCGCTTGACCGTCGAGTCCGAGAGGTCCCGCTGGAGCCGGGAGGTGGTGATGTAGTCGCCGAGGAAGACGAGGTCGGCGTTTGCCTTCGAGAGATTTCCCTCGGCGTTCTCGAAGTCGATGGGGTTGACCTTGTGTGGCATCGTCGAGGAGCCGGTCTCCCCCTCGACGGTCTCCTGGCCGAGGTAGCGGTCGGAGACGTAGAGCCAGCAGTCAAGCGCCAGGTCGAGCAGGATACTGTTTGCCCCCCGAACTGCACCGAACAGCGTCGCGAGGTCGTCACACGGGTTGACCTGGGTTGTCAGGGGCTCGTGTTCGAGACCGAGGTCAGCAACAAAGTCCGCCGAGAAGTCCCGCCAGTCGATACCCGGGTAGGCGGCGTCGTGTGCGGCGTAGCTCCCGCTCGCGCCCGCGAGCTTCCCCGAGAGCCCGTCGGCGGCGGCCTCGACCCGGCCCAGCGCCCGACCCAGTCGTGTGGCGTAGACCGCAAGCTCCTTGCCGAAGGTCGTCGGGGTGGCCGGCTGCCCGTGTGTGCGGGCCAGCATCGGCACGTCCCGGTGTTCGCGGGCCATCCTGGCGAGGGTATCGCGAACCGCCCGCAGTTCGGGAAGCACCACCTCCCGGACGGCCGGGCCGACCAGCAGCCGGTGGGCGAGGTTGTTGACGTCCTCGCTGGTGAGCGCGAAGTGGACCCACTCGCCGACGTCGACCGGCGACCGCTCCCGGAGAAAGTACTCGACGGCCTTCACGTCGTGGTTGGTTGCGGCGTAGTCGCCGTACCCCTCCGTCTCGAGTTGTTTGACGAGGGCCGCGTCCTCGGCGTCGAACGCCTCGTACAGCGCACGCAGCGACTCGCGCTCGTCGCGGTCCAGCGCCAGCGGGACCGCCTCAAGGTCCGCAAGCGCGAGGAGATACTCCACCTCGACCTCGACGCGAGCGCGCATCAGCCCGCGCTCGCTGGCGTAGGGGACGAGCGGCTCGGTGTAGCGGGCGTAGCGGCCGTCCAGCGGCGAGACGGCCGAGAGCGGACCTCTGTCCATATCCCTCTCTGTCGGACTCCGGGAAAAAGCCTGCCGGTCACGCCCCGGCCACCGGGTGTGTCGACGGCCGCCCGTCGACGCCGGAGCGACGCCGTGACACTCCGGCGGGGGCTTTCGCAACGCCTTTGCGCGCGCCGCGCGGTCAGTTCCACATGCAACTTGCGGGTATGGCCAGCAACCGCGGCCGCAACCTCACGAACATCGCCGCCCGGGCGCCTGGCGGAGCGGCGCTCTCGGTCGTGCTCACGAACGACACCGACGCGCCGGTCCTCGAGCGGGCCGAGAAACGGGGGATCCCGACCGAGGTGGTCGAGCGCGAGGGTGACGGCCGCCGCGCCCACGAGCGTCGGGTGCTCGACGCGCTGGAGGGCTACGAGTTCGACCTCGTCTGCCTGGACGGCTACATGCGCGTCCTGACGGACGCGTTCCTCGACGCCGCGCCGACGACGCTGAACGTCCACCCCTCTCTGCTCCCCTCCTTTCCCGGGACAGACGCCTGGCGGGACGTCCTCGACGCCGGCGTCACCGTCTCCGGGTGCTCGGTCCACGTCGTCACCGACGCGACCGACGACGACGCCGCGGTTCTCGAGCGTGAGGTCGACGGCGGCCCGGTCGTTACCCAGGAGTCAGTCCCTGTCTACGAGGGCGACGACGCCGACGCGCTCAAAGACCGGGTGCGCTCCCAGGGCGAGTTCCAGGCCTACCCCCGCGCAGTCAAGTGGTTCGCCGCGGGCCGGGTGACTGTCGAGGCAGACGACGAGGGTGTCCCCACTGGGGTGACCGTCGACGGCGACACCGGCGGCACCCTCCCCGAGCGCCGGCTGGCAGCCCACGACCGCGCGGCTGACCTCCGTTACGGCGAGAACCCCCACCAGGACGCCGCCCTCTACGCCGACTACACCGTCAGAGAGGCAAGCGTCGTCCACGCCGACCAGCTCAACGAGGGCGCAAAGGCCCTGTCCTACAACAACTACAACGACGCCGACGCCGCGCTGAACCTGGTCAAGGAGTTCGACGAGCCCGCGGCGGCGGTGATCAAGCACACGAACCCCGCCGGCTGTGCGACCGCGGACACACTCAGCGAGGCTTACGCGGACGCGCTGGCGACGGACCCGATGAGCGCCTTTGGCGGCATCGTCGCCCTGAACCGGGAGTGTGACGCCGCCACCGCCGAGCAGGTGGTCGACTCCTTCAAGGAGGTCGTGGTCGCGCCGGGGTACACCGACGACGCCCTCACGACCCTGTTCGAGAAGGAGAACCTCCGCGTACTGTCGGTCGACGGGCCGATGAACGTCCGGCAGCCGATGACCGAGAAGCCACTGGTTGGCGGCCGGCTCGTCCAGGAGCGGGACACACAGTCGGTCACACCTGGGAGCCTCGAGGTCGTCACCGAGCGCGAGCCGACCGACGAGCAGCTGGCGTCGCTGGTCTTTGCCTGGCAGACGATCAAGCACGTCAAATCGAACGCGATCCTCTTTGCCGACGGTACCGAAACTGTGGGCGTCGGGATGGGGCAGGTCTCCCGGGTCGACGCGGTGCGACTGGCCGCGATGAAGGCCGAGGAACACGCCGAGGGCAAGACCGCGGCGGGCGCGGTGATGGCCTCGGACGCCTTCTTCCCGTTCCCCGACGGGATCGAGGAGGCCGCCGACGCCGGTATCGAGGCTGTCATCCAGCCCGGTGGCTCACAGAACGACGACACGGTAATTACGGCCGCGGACGAACACGACATGACGATGGTGTTCACCGGCAGCCGGGCGTTTCGCCACGACTGATACTGCCGGCTGTACGTCTGTAACGAATTTCGCGACCCCGGGGTCGCGGATAGCTTCAACCAGTTACAGCCAGCAGTATGAGCCGCCGGCGCTGATAAGCATCCCTCGCTCGCGAGCACGGCGACAGTGGGCGGCTTTATAGGTAGCTCTGGCACGTAGGCCAAGCCACGATGAGTGACACCCAGCCACGCCGGGCGTGGAGCTCCCGGCGGACGCTCGCGGTCGTCGCGCTCGCGGTCGCGGTGGTGCTGGCCGGCTGTGGCGCCGGCGGTCAGCCGACCACCGCCGGCCCGGGCGCGGATATCTCCGCCGCCGACGTCCGCGCGGACGTCCTCGCCGCTGTCGACGGGACGGACAGCTACGCTGTCACCGGGACGACCAACGTGACGGTGCTGGCGAACAACCAGGAACAGCGGGTCACCGTCGAGCGCGAGACCCGGGTCGACCGCGCCAGCCAGGCGTTCGTGACCGACCAGACCACGCGGGTTCTCGGCCGGACGACCGAGGCGGAGGTCTACCTGCAGGACGGCGTCTTCTACCAGCGCAGCGATGCCTTCGTCCAGGCCTACTCCTCGGAGTGGATCAAACAGGACGTCTCCGACAACCGGTCACAGGCCTTTCGGACCGCCGACCTGCTCCAGCAGGTGACGGTGAGCATTGAGAACGCCACCGCGCTGTCGCTGAACGGGACCGCACAGGTCGACGGCACGGAGGCGTACGTGCTTGAGGCCGACGTGAACGGCTCGGCGGTCGAGGCCTACGCGCTTGGCTCACTGCAGTCCTCGGGGCTCGGTGGGTCGGTCGACGTGACCGACGCGGCTCTCACAGTCTACGCGTCGACCGAGACGGGCGAGCCACTCCGGGTGGTGAGCACCACCAACGCCTCGCTGTCGTTGCAGGACCAGCGCATCGACGTCCGGTCGGTGTCGGACGCGCGAATAAGAGCGGAGCCGGTGTCGGTGACACTACCGGAGGGGGCGAGTACCGCGGTCAACGCCAGCACCGCACTCGGCGCATGACCCGCCGCGTGCTCGCCGCCGCCGCACTCGCGGCCGTGCTCGCGGTGGCCGGCTGTCAGGCACCCATCGCGGGGGCCGCTGACCGCGGGTCGACACCGACTGACAGGCCCGGCAACACCGACCGCCAGCCCGCGAACATCACGGTCGTCGACGGGGCGCTCGCGGTCGACCCCGGGCTCGTCTTTGCCAGGGTCCAGACCGTCGCCGGAACGGACGTCCCCCCACCAGAGCGGGTCCGCGCGTTCGACAACGAGAGCGACTACGGCAACGCCTCGCTCGGCGGCGGGGGGCTCTCACCGTTCCAGGAGGCGGTCGGCCTGCGGACCGGCCCGGCCCCGAGTGGGGATGGCCTCCAGCTACAGTTTGCCGGCCAAACCTCGGCGCTTGGCACCGTGGCCGTCTACACCGGCCCGAACACGACGACGGACGACGCCCGCCTGGTCGTGGCCCACGAGACTAAGGCGAATCTCGTATGCCGTCTTCTGCTTGAAAAAAAAAAGA
>ERZ1034569.454-NODE-454-length-14924-cov-12.840473_pt1 | contig 14924 bp, 14 predicted proteins | sample MGYA00520706_ERZ1034569 | MGnify/ENA primary metagenome ERZ1034569 (study PRJEB33760, sample SAMEA4777722) | hypersaline lake metagenome | biome: hypersaline environment; feature: brines | place: Spain | collected 2014-08 | depth 0 m ...
GGCATCGTCGTGGGGCGCGGGTTTCTCGCCGGCGGGGTGGGTGTGCGTCCCCCCCCCGGGGGGGGCCGCGGGGGGGTGGGGGGGGGGGGAGACGACAGGGGGGGGAGGGGGGGGGCGGCCCCGGGGGGGGAGACGGCGACAGACGGCGCCGGCCACACCCGCCAGTACCAGTGGCGGGAGATGGCCGGCACCTGGCAGTTCTGGCTGATGTACGCGATGTTCGTCGGCGTCTCCGGCGCCGGGCTGATGCTCACCGCCCAGATCGTCACCTTCGCGGACGCACTCGAACTGAACGCCGTCACCGTGACCGCGTCGGCGACAGTGCTCCCCGTCGCGGGCGGGATCGGCCGGCTCGTCGTCGGTGATCTCTCCGACCGGATCGACCGGGAGCGGGCGATGGCGGCGTCGTTCGTGCTCTGTGGGGTCGGTGTGTTGGGCACCGTCTGGTTCGCGCGTGCGGGCCAACCGCTCGCGTTCGTCGGCGCCGTGGTCGTCGCGACGTTCTTCTGGTCGCCACAGTACACCCTGTTCCCGTCGGTCGTCGGGGACTACTACGGCCGGGAACACTCCTCGGCGAACTACGCGTTGCTCTACTCCGGGAAGATGTGGGGCGGTGTGTTCGGCGGCGCGGTCGTCGGCTGGGTCGTCGGCGTCGCCTCCTGGTCGGTCGCGTTCGCCGTCGGCGGCGTGTTGGCGGTCGCGGCCGGCGTCGCCGCGCTCGCACTCCGCCCGCCCGAGTGACACCCCTGACACGACGGGGGTTGCAAAAACGTGCACATGGAAACGCATATGACGGGGAGTGGTGAACACGAACGCGAATGCCGCTTGACGACGCGGATCGGGAGCTGATCGAGTCCGAGCTGGGACGCGAACCGACGCGTGTGGAGGCGGCCCTGTTCGAGAATCTCTGGAGTGAACACTGTGCGTACCGTTCCTCGCGAGCGTTGCTGACCGCGTTCGACGACGACGGCCCGCAGGTGGCCGTCGGGCCGGGCGACGACGCCGCCGTCGTCGCCGTGCCGGCGCCCGACGAGACAAGCGAGGCGAGCGACGAGCAGATCGAAGACGACGAGCCCGCGCCGTACCTCACGTTCGGGATCGAGAGCCACAACCACCCCTCCTACGTCGACCCGTTCGACGGCGCGGCGACGGGTGTCGGGGGGATCGTCCGGGACACGCTGTCGATGGGGGCGTACCCGATCGCGCTGTTGGACTCGTTGTACTTCGGCGCGTTCGACCGGGACCACTCCCGGTATCTGTTCGAGGGTGTCGTGGAGGGGATCTCCCACTACGGCAACTCCATCGGTGTGCCGACGGTCGGCGGCAGTGTCGCGTTCCACCCGGACTACGAGGGGAACCCGTTGGTCAACGTTGCCTGCGTGGGACTGACCGACGAGGACCGGCTCGTCACCGCCGACGCGACCGAACCGGGGAACCGGCTCCTGCTGGTCGGCAACGCCACCGGCCGCGACGGGCTCGGCGGCGCCGCCTTCGCCTCCGAGGATCTCGACGAGGACGCCGAGACGGACGACCGGCCGGCGGTCCAGGTGGGCGACCCCTACGCCGAGAAACGGCTGATCGAGTGTAACGAGGCGCTCGTCGACGAGGAGCTGATCGAGGCGGCCCGCGATCTGGGTGCCGCCGGCCTCGGCGGCGCTGCCTCCGAGATGGTCGCGAAGGGTGGGCTGGGCGCACGGATCGACCTCGACGCGATCCACTGCCGAGAGTCGGGCATGACCCCCGTCGAACGGCTCCTCTCGGAGAGTCAGGAACGGATGTGTTACGAGGTGACCCCCGAGAACGTCGACCGCGTGCAGGAGCTCGCGGCCCGGTTCGATCTGGGGTGTTCCGACATCGGCAGCGTGACCGACGAGGGGTTCGTCTGTGTCGCCGACGGCGACCGGGTTGTCGACGCCGACGCCGAGTTCCTCGGTGACGGCGCCCCACTGAACGATCTCGACGACGTCGAGCCAGAGGAACCGACCCGCGAACTCCCCGACCCGCCGGCCGTCGAGACGGCCGTCGAGCGGGTGGTGGCCTCGCCCAACACGGCCTCGAAGGAGTGGGTGTACCGCCAGTACGACCACGAGGTCGGTGCCCGGACGGCGATGGGGCCGGGTGACGATGCCGCCGTCCTCGCACTCCGAGAGGCAGACTGCGGACTCGCACTGTCAGCGGGCGCAGAGCCGGGGTGGACCGACGCCGCCCCCTACGCGGGTGCCCGGGCCGTCGCCGTCGAGAACGCGACCAACCTCGCGGCGAAAGGCGCCGAGCCGTTGGCCGCGGTCGACTGTCTCAACGGCGGCAACCCCGAGGACCCGGCGACGTACGGCCGGTTCGCGGCCGTCGTCGACGGGCTCGCGGACGGCTGTGCGGATCTGGACGTGCCGGTCGTCGGCGGCAACGTCTCGTTGTACAACGACTCCGAGAGCGGGGCAATCCCGCCGACACCGACACTCGCACTCCTGGGCACGCGACCGGACATGGATGCGCCACCCGCCGAACTGTCGGGGGAGGGGACACTGCTCGTGATTGGCGACCGGGTGCTGGGTGGTGACGCGGAGCCACGACTGGGCGGCTCGGCGTATCTCGCGCAGTTCGGCGGCAGCGACCGGTTCCCGGCGCTCCCGGCAGAGCCGCAGGCGACGTTGTCGGCCGTCCGTGCGGCCGTCGCGGAGCCGTCGGTGACGGCCGCCCACGACGCCGGCCACGGCGGGTTGGCCGTCACGCTGAGTGAGATGGCCACCGACGCGGCCGGGGTCGCGGTTTCGGTGCCGGATCTCGGCTGTCTGTTCCACGAACAGCCCGGTCGGGTGGTCGTGGAGACGACCGACCCCGACGCGGTGCGGGCGGTCGTTCCAGAAGGTGTGCCGGTCACGAAGCTCGGGGAGTCGGACGACTCCGGAGCGGTCTCGTTCGATGTCGACGGCGAGAAGGTGACGGTCGACGCCGACCGCGTGGCGGCGCTGCGCGGGCGGATCGGCGACGCGTTGGAGTGACTCGCCCGACTCAGACACCCAACAACAACGGCACGCCGAGGACGACGAACAGTCCGACGAGCGCGACGAGTGTGCCGACACCGACCGCGCCGGCGCCGAACGACTGCATCGGGCTAGTCACGCGGTCGTCGTCGAACTCACGGTAGTGGTCGTGGGAGTGGTCGGCCATACGTGGGCGTGGACGACGGGGATACTTGAAGATTTTACTCCGCCGCGACGGTCCGGGGGGCGTCGACAGCCGCGAGCACCTGATCGAAGAAGTCCAACGAGTCGTGTGGACCGGGGTTCGCCTCGGGGTGGTACTGCCGCGTGAGCACGCTCCACGCCTCGTGGTCGAGCCCCTCGGCGGTGCCGTCGTTGACGTTCACCTGTGTCACCGCCAGTGGGCCGGGGTCGGCGACGGAGTAGCCGTGGTTCTGGGTCGTCATCACCACCCGGTCGGAGTCCAGATCCCGGACCGGTTGGTTGACGCCGCGGTGGCCGAAGGCCATCTTCTCGGTCTCCCCGCCGAGAGCGCGGGCGACGACCTGTTGGCCCAGACAGATCCCGGCGATCGGCACCTCGCGGAGAAACTCCGAGACGAGCGTCTCAGCGGCCTCGTAGTTCGCCGGATCGCCCGGCCCGTTGGAGACGAACACCACGTCCGGGTCGTGAGCGGCCAGTTCGGCGGGTGTGGTGTCGTGTGGGAGGACGTGGACCGTCGCGTTCCGCTCGGTCAGCGAGGAGACGATCGACCCTTTTGCGCCACAGTCGATCAGCGCCACGTCGGCGGCGTCACCGCCCGCGACCGTGTACGGCTCTGCGGTCGACACCTGGGTGCCGATCTCCGTGTGTGCCGACATCGGCTCTGTCGCGTCCAACTGTGCGCGAGCGGCCGCCGGCGTCGCGTCGGGCCCGGCCGCGATCCCACAGGCCATCGCGCCCTCCTCACGAACCGTCGTTACGATCTCTCGCGTGTCGAGGTGGTCGATCGCCGGCACGTCCGACTCGGCGAACCAGTCGACGATCTCGTCGGTGAACTCCCGCGCGATCGCCGCGTTCGGGTGGATTCGGTCGGACTCGAACCGGGCCGGCCGGACGCCGTAGTTGCCGACCAACGGGTAGGAGAACGTCAACACCTGTTCCTCGTAGGAGGGGTCCGTCAGCGACTCCTCGTAGCCGGTGTAGGCTGTCGTGAACACCAGTTCGCCGCGTGCACGCCCCGGTGCACGGCCGCGCGCCTCGAACACGCGACCGTCCGCCAGCGCCAGATAGGCGTCCGTCATTACGAGACACGCACGCAGTCCCGCCACATAACTGTGTCGTTCGAAGCGAGTTACGAATTTCGTAACGGCTTTGCCGGTCGCGGGCGACACAGTGGTATGGACGATCTGGACCGGGAGATCCTCAATCGACTGCGACGCGACGCACGGACGCCGTACACAGAGATCGCCGACACGGTCGGCACCAGCGAGGGGACGGTCCGCAACCGCGTCAACCGGATGCGCGAGGAGGGGATCATCGAGCGGTTCACCGTCACCACCCGGACGGGGAACGTGAAGGCAATGGTGGAGATCAGCGTCGACATGAACGTCGACACGGGTGAGGTGTCCGACCGGCTCGCCGACTGGCCGGAGGTGGACTTCGTCTGGCAGGTGTCCGGCGAGGAGGACATCGTCTTGGTGGTCGACTGTGTCGACACCGGCGCGGTGAACGAGCTGATCTCGCGGGCCCGGGAGGTCGAGGACGTGGAGGGGACCAAGACCCGACTCATCTTAGACGAGCGGCTGGGGTAGTGGGCGGTAGGTCGGAGTCGAGACGGTGGATCGGAAAGACCTTCATACGGGTTCCCGTCTGTCGGCGTATGAGCGCCGACGACACCACCGCCGGCGACGGGAGCGAGGCACCAGCCCACGAGAACGCCCTCCAGGACGTGATCGCGGTCGATCCCGACGACGAGCCGCAGGGGACCGTCAACCGGCTCGACGCCCACACGGGTGACGGGATTCGTCACCGCGCGTTCACCTGTCTCGTCTTCGACGACCACGGCCGGATTCTGCTGGCACAGCGCGCCCACGACAAACGTCTCTGGGACACCTGTTGGGACGGCACCGTCGCCTCACACCCGGTTGAGGGCCAGAGCCAGGCGGCCGCCACCCGCCAACGACTCGACGAGGAACTGGGGATCAGCCCCGACCAGTACGACGATCTCGACGTGACCGACCGTTTCGAGTACAAGCGGTACTACGAGAACGCGGGGTTGGAGTGGGAGGTGTGTGCCGTCCTCCAGGTGACGTTGTCTGACGTGTCGTTGGACCCCGACGAGGAGGAGATCGCCGGACTGCTGTGGGTCGACTACGAACACCTCCACGACAACCCCAAGTTCTACCGCCAACTCCGCCTGTGTCCGTGGTTCGAAATCGCGATGCGGCGCGATCTGGGTGACGGGGACGCCAGCGGCGTGACCCCGGCCGGCGAGTAGCTCACAACACGCGATCGAACGGGTCCAGGTTCGCCGTCAGGAACGCGTTGAGTCGCTCGGCTTCTTCCCCGCCGTCATCGCCGTCATCGTCGCCGATCCCGGCGGCGTCTTCGAGACTCGACCGAAACGCGAGCACGTCGAACGATTCCGGGGCGTGTGTGTCGTGCGTGAACGTCGCCTGCGCTGCGAGTAACGCCTCGCCCCGCAGGCGGAACTGGTCGTGTTCGACTCCACAGTCGGCGTTGTAGATGTCGCCGACCCGTTTGTCGAGGTCGCCGATCAGACCGTGGTACCGCTCGACTCCCGCGGGGCCGTCCCAGCGGTCGTGATCGTCTCTGTCGAGATCGACGAGCAGACACACCGCAACCTCGAACGTGTGGAACAACGCTCTCGCGAGCCGCGCGAACAACGGCTTCAGCTCTTCGAGCCCGCCCTCGGATTTGAGGAACACGTCGTCTTTGTTCCGCCGTCCGGTGAACTGCTGGAGTTTGTTCGACTCGAAGTTCTTCAACTCGTCTGCGGTGTGGTTGCCGCCGTGGAAGGTGTCACACGAGCACCGCCGTTCACGGTCGTGGAACCGTTTCAGCAGGCGTACGTCGCGTTTCCCCTCACAGAGAACGACGCGGTCTCGTTGCCCCGTCATAGCCCGCGGAGATCCAACATCAGTTCCTCCAGCGACTCCTCGGCCTCGCGGTAGTCCAGCGTCTTCGCGCCGCCGTCCTGCATCTGGAACAGTTTGAACTCCTCCTCTAGAAACCCGACTTCCTCCTCGTGCAGGTTCTCGGCGAACAGGTCGTTCAGGAAGTCGTTGCTGTGGGTGGTGACAAACAACTGTACGTCCTCCTCCATCGCCAGTTGGATCAGGAAGTACACCACCTCGCGGACGTAGCCGGGGTGCATGTGCGTCGTCGGTTCTTCGAGAAACACCACCTCCGGCAGGTCGTCGTCCAGCAGTTCCCACAGGAGGGCGACGATAGCCCGGAACCCATCGCCCATCTGGTCGAACGGGACGGCGTACTTCTCGCCGTCGCCGGGGTCGAAGATCAGGTCGTCGAGTGTGAACGTCTTCAGGTCCTCCAGAATCTTCTTCTCGCGGAGAAAGTCGCCGATGTCGTCCGTCTTCACTGGGTCCTCGTCGTCCGCGTCGACGGTGGTGCCGTGGGTGACGAACTTTGTGGGGAGGCGGGCGTCTGGGACCCCGTTCGGGAATGTGTCGAGTCTTCGCGTGAGGTTGCTGGCAGTGGTGAGCGAACCTGTCCCCGAATCCGAGTGCTCGATACCAAGTCGTTCTAACTCGTCCCGATTGAGTCTGTCTACCAGTTCTACTCTGATAAATTGGTACAGTAACCGACTGAACGTGTCAGGTCGGCCGACTAGTGGGTGCTCTGTTTTATCAACACCAACGATTGTGACGTACTCTGATAGTTCGGTGTCCAGGTCGGCGAGGAATGCCGTGGCGATCTCTTGGAGACCTGCAGTTAGGTGAGAGCCTGAAACTGTCGTCTGACCACTCTGAACTGCTTCAGTGAGTGACTCTTCTCCATTGAAACGCCGTTCGAGGAGATCTACTACAATCTCCGCGACCACTCCTCTGGCACGAGACTCGGCCGCTTGCCGGAGTTCCAGTCGCTTCGACTCGTCGTCGACTGTCGTCTCAACGACAGCCTGCGGTGCCCCGTGTCGGATGTACGACGCGGGGCCAGATTGAGAACGAAAACTCTCCGAGAGCGGTGCCGGGGTTGCCCGAAACTCCCGCACCGTCTCCGGCTCACACCCCAGCCGAACCGCCTCCAACAGCGAGGTCTTCCCGGAGTTGTTCCGGCCGGTGACGACGGTGAACTGTCCCGGCTCGACGGACAACTCCGCGATCGTCTTGAACCCCTCCACGGAGACACGTTCGACATGGGCCATCGACTCGCGCCGAAATTGTGCGGCACCCCAGAAAAACCTCGGGCAGTCACGACTCCGGAGAGACTAAGAGCGAGCCACCCGCCCAAACGGACGTGAGCAGTGAGACGGGCGCACGGTTGGAGCCGCGGCGGGTGTTGATCGGCGGGTTCACGATGATCTTCGCCGTCCTGGGCTATCTGGGGGTGCGGGCGGCCGTCGAGACGGCCGGCGTCTCGCGGAACGTCGAACTGATTGCGTTGCCGGCGCTGGGTGTCGTCGGTGTCGTCGGCTTCGTCGTCCTCATCGCCGGCGTCGTCCCCAGCGAGGAACGCCCCGGCGACGACGAGTGGTGAACGGGACCGCCCGGTTTTTCTCCGCCGCGGGCGACAGCCGAGCCGTGAGTGGACTCGTCTTCTTCCGGACGGCGAACCGCGACCGCGTCGTGGAGTGGTACACGGAGACGGTCGGCGCGAGCGTCTGGCTGGAACAGCCCGGCTGTACGATCCTCGAGTACGAGGGGTTCCGGTTCGGCTTCTGTGACGCCGACGACGGCGAGACGGAGACGGAGGGGATCGTGACGTTCGTCACAGACGACCGCGCGGGTGTCGACGCCTTCCACGAGCGTGTCGGCGGCGCCGCCCGCGAGGAGCCACACGTGAACGAACCCTACGAGATCTACCAGTTCTTCGCCGACGATCCGGACGGCCGGACGGCGGAGTTCCAGACGTTCCTCCACGAGACACCCGACTGATCGACACGCTTGCGGCGACACACCGCAGACCAACCCGATCCGACGACGCAGCTCAGACCGACAGCCCCGTCAGCGCCTCGTACAGCCCGACGAGCTGCTCGCCGACGGCGTCGAGTCGGTACGGCTCCGTTGCGGCCGCGGCCCGCTCGCCCACCGTCGCGCGGCGGTCGGGGTCGTCCAACAACGCCGCGAGCGCGTCCGCGAACCCCGCCGGCCCCGTCGCCTTCAGACAGTCCTCGCCGTCGGTGAGCCACTCGAACGTTGGAATGTCTCGGACCACCGGCGGGTGGCCACACGACATCGCCTCCAACAACGCCATCCCTTCGTTTTCGTTCTTCGTCGGGAAGAAGAACACGTCGCCGGCCGCGAATGCGCCCCGTGGGTCCTCGACGTACCCCGTGAACGTGCAGTTGTCCGGCGCGTCCCGGACCGTCTGGCGCACGTCAGCACTCTGCAACACGGCGTCGAACCGTCCGCCGGTGGGGTTGAGGTAGCCGAACCAGACAAACGCCGTCTCCGGCATCTGTCGGGCCGTCTCCACGAACGCCGACAGCCCCTTGCGCTCGATCACGTGGCCGAAGTTGAACACGACCGGCGGCTCCAGGTCGTAGCGATCCAGATACTCCCGACGGAGATCCGGGTCGTCGTGGCCAGCGAGTCGGTCGGCGTCGAACCCGTTGGAGATCACCGTCCGTGGCGCGTCGGCGTAGTCGGCGATCTCCCTGCTGGTGTACTCGGAGGGACACACGAGGTGGTCCGCGAGGCCGTAGGCGAACGCGAGATACGGGCGCAGCGGTTTCGCCAACAGGTTCGAGAACGCGAAGCTCTCCTCGAAGTCCTCGGCCGTCTGGTGGGTGTGGACGAGCACGGGCGTGTCGCGCCGGCGTGCCCGGACGGCCGCGATCACCGACCGTGGGCCCATGTTGTTGAGGTGGAGCAGGTCCGCGGTGGGGTCCGGGTCGGTCGTGTACGCGACCCCGTGGTCGTCCAACACGCGGCGTTGGTTCCGGACCGTCTGGTAGTGGCCGCCGGTGACGGCCGCCTCCCACTCGAAGTAGTGGCTCACGTACACGCCCGTTCACCCCGTCGCGTCCGGCCGGTCGCTGCGGTCACGGCCGGCGGTTCGCCGGGGGGAGTCAGGAACCTGTCGGAAGCGTCCGCCGTCTCGCTCCGCATCGCTCGGGCTCACACCGGGACGCCGTGGACCGCACCACCGCTTACGACCACCACCTGTCCGTCGAGTGTTGTCTCACCCAGCCACTGCCGCGGGAGCACCCGGTCGACCGGCGTCGGCCGCGAGAGGCGTGTGCGCTCGGCGCCGTCGGCCGGGTCGTACGAGACGAGTCCACGCGGCCCGGCGACGACCACCGCCGGCCCGATTCGTGCGCGTGTCGCGCCCGGTTCGCGGAGCGTCGCGGTCGACGCGCCGCCGCCAACACCGGGTGTGACGCTCCACCGAACCCCACCGGCGGAGTCGAGTGCGACCAACCGTTCGCCGCGGGTCAGGTACACCCCGTGTCCGTCGGCGGCGACGGCCGTTCCCGCGTGTCGCCACCGTCGTGTGAACTCGGGGTCGTAGGCGGCGACCCGGCGTTGACGGCCGTCGGTGGTCTGGACGACCGGCCCCTTGCGGACTGCGACCGGCCGGGCGGCCGTCGGAAACGGCTCCCAGTCGAACCGCTCCCGGTCCGTGTCGAACGCGAGCACACCTCCACCGCCGGTACCAGGGAGCCCCGCAGCGAGGTAGAGTCGGCCGTCGCCCGCGGCGTTCGCGGCGTCGAGTCCGAACCGGTTGGCCGTCTCGTCGAGCGTCCGGCCGTCCGCGAGCGACACCGCGCGGACGGTGTCGCCGACGGCGACGACCCCGACCCCGTCGTGGTGGCCCAGCCACGCGATCCCCGCGCTCGTCTCCCAGCCGCGTCTCCAGTCGAGTACACCCGTCGCGGCCGTGTACGCCTCGACTGTCGCGACCCGGCCGGCCATCCGGGTGAGGTGGACCCGCCCGTCGTCGATCCGCCGCGGCTCACCACGAGCGCGCCAGTCGACGCGCCAGTCGTCACGGTCGGCGTCGACATCGGCGAACACCGCATTCTGATCCGGGCCGCGACCGTCGTCACTCCACGGCTGTGCGACCGCGTGGTCGGTCGTCTCCGCCGGTACGGCCACGACGCTGTCCGTCTCCCACAGCAGTCGGCCGTCGGTGGGGTCGAGCACGGTGCCGAACGGCTGCTCGCTGCCGATCTCCGCCGAGACGGAGAGCCGGTGGCCGTCCGTGTCTGCTCGCACCGGCGCGTCGTACCGGCGTTTCCAGACCGTCGTTCCGTCGACCGGGTCGAGGCCGACGACCCGCGGGCGGTCCGGCGGGCCACGCGAGACGATCAGTCGGCCGCCCAGCACGACCGGCGGGACGGCGTCTGTCACCGGGCGTGACCACTCGGTGACCCGTTCGGGCGTCGGCGACCGCGTCGGCGTCCCGGCGAGCGCGGGGTTGACCGTCCGCCGTTCGTCGGCGTCTGCGCCACAGCCTGCCGCGAGCGCCGCCGTGGTGACGCCAACCCGACGGAGAAACTGTCTGCGCTCCACACCGTTCTGTCGGGACGCGCCGGCTTACGGTTTCGGTGATCGGGAGTGGCGTGTTTGACGGTGAGCCGTGGGTCTCGACTCAGGCCATGCTCCGGACGCGGTTGCCGTCGCGGTAGAACTGGCCGTGGAACCCGTACGGGAGCCGGTGGACCCCCGTGGCGCGGGCGATCTGTGTCATGTCGCCGGCGTCGAGCACCACGAGATCCGTCCGTTCGGCGTCGGCGTCGAGCACGGTGGTGACGATCACGCCCGCGTCCTCCCGGTTGGCGCCGGGCGCCTTCTCGAACAACGGCTCGCCGGGGAAGGCGGTGCCGTCGGGGGCCCAACTGGTCGCCGTCCGGTTGTCGAGGTCGTACTTGACGAGTCGGGTCGGGAGACTCGATCCGTCGGCGTTGGCCGCCATGTAACAGTAGCGGTACGCGGAACCGAGCCGATCCGGGTAGTCGAAGGTTGGGAACTCCACTTGCCCCTCGTACAGCGTCTCGAAGCTGGCGCGCCCCTCGTCGAGGGGCACGCGGTAGCGGACGAGATCGCCGGCGGGGATGTCGGGTGTGTCACTCGCGAGGTTGTCGAGCGTCAGCCGCGTCATCGCCTGTTCGTCGTCGTACGCGATCAGATCGACCAACAGGTCGTCGCCGGCGCGGTGTGCGTTGGCGTGGTGGAACACGAAAAACGGGTCCGCGGGCACCTCACGGTGGATCTCGCCGCGCTCGCGGTCGATCACGACGAACCGAGCGTCGCGAGTCTCGGTCTGGCCGCCGATCCCGTCTTGGAAGTCGGTGACGGCGTCGACGAACGTCCCGCCGGAGAGGGCACCCGTCAGCAGTTGTGTTGTGTCGAGGCCGTACGGGATCGCCGCAAACACGGCGAACTCGTCGGTGAGGGCAAACGAGTGGGCGTACGGCGCGTCGTCGAACGGCAGTTCACAGATCACGTCGACGGCGGTCGTCTGGGGGTCGCGCTCGAACAGGGTGTAGGTCGCGCCACGACCGTACGACACCGCGAAGTTGACGAAGGCGTCCCGGTCGGGGTCGTAGTGGGGGTGGCCGAGCGTGAAGTCCGCGTCGAGCCCGGTCGTCAGGTCGCGCCGGCCGGTCGTCTCTAGGCTGTCGGGGTCGACCCGGATGCCGGCCGGCGACTCCGTGATCGCGGTGATCCCGCCGGCGTCGAACACGCCGATGGAGGGGTTGTCCTGGAACGCGCCGGTGAGGCTGTGTCGCAGCCGGGTCCACACCGGCCGGTCTGGGGGCGTCCCAGGGAGCATCCGCCGCACTTCCCCCTCACTGCGGGCGTGCCGGAAGTCCTCGCTGCGGACGAACCGGTTGGTGTAGTCGACACTGTCCGTCCGGCCGTCGATCCGGAACGACCGCAACATCGCGTACGGGTCGAACCAGTGGTCGAGCCGGGTCTCGCCGGCCTCGAACTGGCCCGGTCCGTTCCGGATCAGCCGCCCGACCAGCCAGTCCGGGAGCGAACCGGACAGCGCCAACGACTCACCGCTCCGTTCTTCCTGTTGCGTCTCGAACCCGAGTCCGTGTCCCGACACAGAGAGTCGTACGGGCGCGGCGCGTAGGAATCTGTCGCACAGCCGTCACGGGCGATGGGACGAGACTCAGACCACGCGGTCCCCGTCGGCGACGACGGCGGTTGGCGACTCGTAGGCGGCCGGCTCCTCGCGCGGGTTCGCCGGCAGGACGACCAGATCGGCCGCGTAGCCGGCCTCGATCAGCCCCACGTCGTCGAGCCCACAGAGATCGGCGGCGGTGACGGTCGCCGACTCCAGTGCCGCTGCGGGCTCCAACCCGTACTCGACCATGTACTGGAGTTCCTGTGGGGTGTCGCCGATCTCGTTGAACGGCGTGCCGGCGTCCGTCCCCATCGCGATCTCGACCCCCTCGGCGGCCGCGTGGTCGAACGAGGAGGCGAACGCCTCGGCGGCGTCTTCCGCCTTCGCGACCGTCGCCGCCGGGATACCCTCGCCCCCCTCGACGATCCCGTGGAGTGCAGAGGCGGTCGGCACCCAGTAGGTGTTGTTGTCGGCCATCGTCGCGGCCGCCTCGCGGTCCATGTAGGTGCCGTGTTCGACGCTGGTGATCCCCGCCTCGCTGGCGTCGACGATCCCCTGTTTCCCGTGGGCGTGGGCGGCGGTCGGCACCCGTTTCGCGTTCGCGGCCTCAACCACCGCGTCGAGTTCCGCGGGCGTCAGCTCCGTGCTCTCCGTCTGTGCGCCCGCGGTCAACACGCCGCCGGTCGCCATACACTTCACCACGTCCGCGCCGCGTTTCAGTTGTTCGCGGGTCGCCTTCCGGACCTCACTCGCCCCGTCGGCCTCCCGGCCGCTCCAGTGGCCGTGGCCGCCGGTCATCGTGATCGCCTGTCCAGACGCGAGCACGCGTGGGCCGACGAGCCGGCCGTCCGCGACCGCCTCGCCCGCCTGGATCGCCACCTCGCCGGCGGCACCCAGATCCCGGACCGTCGTCACGCCCGCCTCGACGGCCGTCCGGAGGTTCGCCGCCGCGGTGAACGCCAGACTGTCACGCGGCTCGTGACGGCCGGAGGCGGTGTCGGCCCGCGCGTCCATCTGGAGGTGGACGTGTGCGTCGATCAGCCCCGGCGCGACGAACTGTCCGCTCGCGTCCAGTTCCGTTACCGTCGTCGCCGTCTCGACCGCGTCCGACACGTCACCGACCGCGACGATCTCGCCGGCCGCGGTGTCGACTGCCACGTCCGCCACAATCGTCCCGTCTGCGTCTGCCACTGTCCCGTCCCTGCACACCAGAAGTTCCATGCTGCTCCGTACCACACCTACCCGTCTAAACGTAGGGGTACCAACATGTTCGAGAGGAGACGGCGCCGGAAACACGAGGAGTTAACTCCCCGCTGGCGCGACTCGGGGACACGATGGAGTACGAGCGCATCCTCCTCCCGGTCGCCGGGGACGGCGACGTAGACCCGGTCGTCGACCACGCCAACAGTTTGGCCGCCGCGTTGGACGCAGAGTTGTTGGCGCTCCACGTGGTCGATCCGGACGGCGCGGGCAACGAGACGACCGCCGAGACGCGGGAGCCGGAGGCCGTCTTCGAGGCGGTCGCCGACCGCGTCGACGAGGCGATTTCGTTGAAACGGGTGACTGCCGAGGGCGAACCGGGCGAGTCAATCGTCGGCGCCGTCCACGACTGGGAGTGTGGGTTCGTCGTGATGGGGACCCACAACCGCCAGGGGATCGACCGACTCGTCACCGGCAGTGTCGCAGAACACGTCACACGAACCGCCGGCGTCCCGGTGACGACAATCGCCGTCGACGATTGAGTTCGCTCTCGGCGACTGAACTCTCGGCCGACAGCCACCCCGTGTCGACGGAACCGGACGAGAGACGGACGCTGTTCGACGAACCCCGAAACGATCCCGATCACGGGTGACGAACCGTGACAGAACGGCCGGGGGAGTCGCGCGCGACCCCCACGGGCTTTGACAACACTCAAGTTCGAGTCGCGCCGACACGGGAGTGTGATCGAGACCGTCCTCGCCGTCGTCTTTCTCCCGTTCCTCGGGGCGGCGCTCGCGCCCGCCGTCTACCGGCTGGCCGGCGAGCGCACGGCCTACTACGCGGCCGGGGTGGCGGCGGTCTGTCTGGCGCTCGTCGGGCGGCTGTACGCCGCCGGCGTCGGCCGCGACGGCGGCACTCGCTACGCCGTCGAGTGGGTGCCGTCGCTCGACGTGTCGCTGGCGTTGTACGTCGACGGCCTCGCGTTGTTGATCGCGTTTCTCGCCTCCGGTGTCGGCGTGCTCGTGTTGGTGTACTCCGGCGGCTACATGCACGGCGAGCCGGGGCAGGCGAAGTACTACGCCACGATGTTGGCGTTTATGGGGTCGATGCTCGGGGTCGCGTTGGCGGGTGATCTGTTCGCGTTGTTCACCTTCTGGGAGCTGACGAGTCTCTCCTCGTTCCTCCTGATCGGCCACTACACGACCGCCGCCGACTCCCAGTACGCCGCCCGCAAGTCGATGTTGATCACGGTCGCGGGCGGGTTGTTCATGCTCGCCGGCTTCCTCCTGCTCGCGTGGGCCGGCGAGACGACGCTGATCGCGGGTGCAGACTCGTTGCTCGCCGACGCCGGCGCGGTTGGCGACCGGCTCCGGGGCGCCGGGTTGTTCGTTCCGGCACTGTTGCTCGTCGGGGTCGGCGCGGCGACGAAGTCCGCGCAGGTGCCGTTTCACGTCTGGCTCCCGAACGCGATGG
>ERZ1034569.456-NODE-456-length-14873-cov-12.524767_pt1 | contig 14873 bp, 14 predicted proteins | sample MGYA00520706_ERZ1034569 | MGnify/ENA primary metagenome ERZ1034569 (study PRJEB33760, sample SAMEA4777722) | hypersaline lake metagenome | biome: hypersaline environment; feature: brines | place: Spain | collected 2014-08 | depth 0 m ...
GGGCAGTTCCGCGACACGTACGTCGTCGCGGAGACGGAGGACGGACTGGTGCTGGTCGACCAGCACGCCGCCGACGAGCGCATCAACTACGAGCGTCTGCGAGAGTCCGTCGCCGGCGGCACGACGACACAGGCGCTCGCGGAACCGGTCCGTCTCGAGGTGACCGCCCGCGAGGCCGAACTGTTCGAGGCGAACGACGAGGCGCTCGCACGGCTCGGATTCCACGCCTCGCTCGTCGAGGAGCGCGTCGTCGAGGTCTCGACAGTTCCGGCACTGGTGGCCGAGACCGCCGGTCCCGAACTCGTCCGCGACGTGCTCGGGGAGTTCGTCGAAGGTGACGTCGCCGCGGCCGAGACAGTCGAGGCGGCGGTCGACGGACTGCTCGCGGATCTCGCCTGCTACCCCTCTATCACCGGCAACACATCCCTCACAGAGGGCTCTGTCGTCGACCTGCTCGATACGCTCGACGAGTGTGAGAACCCCTACGCGTGTCCCCACGGTCGCCCGGTGGTCGTGGAACTGGATGACGAGGAGATCGAGGCCCGCTTCGAGCGGGACTACCCCGGGCACTAACCGACGGCAGCGGTCACCGCAGTCTGTCGAGTGCGGCGCTCGCGGTCTCGGTCGTCTCGTAGCCGCGCTCGCCGGCGACGGTCACCTCGGCGAGTAGTCCACCGGCCTGTAGCGCCGCGAGCAGTCCGTGGAGGTCACCCTCACAGAGGTCGGTCACGTCGAGCAGTCGCCGGACACCGGTCGGGCCGCGCTCGTCGAGCTCGACCAGCAGACCGAGTGCCCGCTCGTTGGGCACCCGCGTCACGAGCGTGACCGCCTCCCCGGAGAGGGTATCCGTCGCAACGCAGAGCGGCGAGGTGTCGACGGGTTCGAGCGCGTCGTTCGGGAGATGCGACCGCTCACCTGTCTCGGGGTCCCGGACACGGCTGCTGTCCGCGGACCGCTTCTCCAGGATGTACCGGGTCCCCTCGCCGTCACGGACGACATGCCCAGTCACGTGTCGTCCTCCGGACTGTCACCCGCAACCGACTCCGCCGTCTCGGCCCCGCCGGGGTCGTCTGTCGATCCGACACCGGACGGGTATCCCCCGTCTGCATCGGTGTCGGTATCCATCGGGTGTCCCCCGTCGGCAGTTGTATCGGTCTGTTCCTCCATTGGGTCGTCGTTGAACTCTCCGGCGTCGATGCGGGTCTTTGTGCGTCTGGTCAGGTACAGGCTGTAACCAAGCAATACCAGTCCGCCAGCGAGCAGCTCTGGTCCAACGTTCGGACCCTGGTCGAACACGACGAGCAGTGCGCCAAGCGTCGTACCGATCAGGGAGAACTTATACAGCAACACGAGTTTCCAGAACGTCTGCAGTAGACCGGAGTCGATATCTACATCTGCCCCAGGTGTCGACAGACCGGGGTCGGCCAACTCTCCGGCCGGGTCATCGTCGAGGGCCGCATCGACCGGGTCGTCGAAAAACGCATCAATCGGGTCATCGTCGACACGCTCGACATCGAACCGGTCGCGCTCGAACGGTTTTTCCCTATCGCTCCCGTCGCCGTCGGACGAATCGCTCACGACAACAGCTATGTGGGGGGGTACAAAGTCGGTTCTGCTTTTGCCCGTCCGGTCGGGGGTGAGCCTCAGGCCGGGTGTCGATCGGCGACCGCACCGGCGGTATCGACGACAAGGGGCAACCCGCCCGAGGCGTCGTCCACCCGGCAGCACCGGACAGGGGATTGTCGCCCTCGGGGAGAGAGCAGGCCTTGGAGGCGACAGCGTTCAAGCCGATGGCAGAGCACGGCTGGGCGCTCGGCTGGCCTGACTAACAGAGTGTTGTCACCCCGCCGGTCCGCACTCGCACTCGGCCGGGTCCTCGGGCTGAACCTGCTTTTCGGTTGGTTTTTGTCGGGTTCGGGCCCTACGGACACCGATGAGCGACCAGCACGGACAGCAAGCGCCCCACGTTGCCGTCGCGGTGGTCGACGCAGAGACACCGGGTAACGTGGGCACCATCGCGCGGGCGATAAAGAACTTCGGGCTCTCGGAGCTGTTGCTCGTGGACCCGCCGGAGCTCGACCCCGAGGGTGAGGCCTACGGGTTCGCCGGCCGGGCCCGCGAGGACGTACTCCCGAACGCCACCGAGACGACACTCGATGCTCTTGTGAACGGATACCACACGGTCGGCTGTACCGCCATCACGAACGAGGACTCAACGAGTCACGTCCGGTATCCGGCGCTCACGGCCGCGGAGCTGCCCGACCATCTCCGGGGTGTGGACGCGGACGTGGCGATCGTGTTCGGGCGCGAGCGGGTCGGGCTCACGAACGACGAACTCGCCAGACTCGACGCCGTCTGCTCGATCCCCGCGAGTTCGGAGTACCCGTCGCTCAATCTCGGGCAGGCAGCCACTGTTGTCTGTTATGAACTGCGCTCGCTGACACTCGGGGAGGGGGGGACACAGCACCCGGCGGAGCTCCACGAGCGGGCCGACGAGGCCGATATCGAACGGCTTCAGGACCGCTTTGAGGCGTACGTGAGAGCGATCGGTCACCCCGAGCCGAAGCGTGCAAAGGCCGGCCGACTGTTCCGTCGTCTGCTTGGCCGGGCACATCCAACCCCGCGGGAGGTCCGCACCCTGCAGGGGTTGCTCCGCCGTGGCGCCGAACAGGTCGAGAAGCGAGAGACCCGGGAGCCCGACTAACCGTGGTCGCTGCGGGCGTCGAGTTCGGCGGCGACATCCTCGGGGTCGAACAGTGCAGGGTCGAGCACGAGGTCGGCCTGTCCGCTGGCGAAGTCCGGCAGCGAGCCGTCGTCGTACGCGAGCACCGTTACTTCGGGGTGGAGCTCCTTTGCAACCGGAATGGATGTCGCCTGCCGAAGTTCGGTCAGCACGTACACGTCTGCGGTCACGATACTGGCAGCCTCGAGCGCGTCACGGTTGCCGATATCGACACGGGTCAGGTCGTGACCCGCGTCGGCGATTGCGCCACCGAGGTCGTACTGGTCGGTGCCGGTGAGAATCACCCTCATTACTCGTACTCTATGGTGGCAGGCGGTTTGTGAGTAACGTCGTAGACAACACGTGCGACAGTCTCGTTCTCGCCGGTGATGCGTGACTGGATGCGCTGGAGCGTCTCCCAGTCGAGCTCCTGGGCACGGGCGGTCATCCCATCGCGGGACTCGACCGACCGGACGGCGACGACCCAGCCGTGGACCCGATTGTCACCTTTTACACCTGTTGCCTTCCCGAGCACGGCCGCGAACGCCTGCCAGGGATCGTCTGCCTCGAGTTCCGCCTCGACGACCGCTGTGGCGTCGCGTGCGACCGCGAGTTTCTCCGCTGTGACCTCGCCGAGCACGCGCACCGCCAACCCCGGTCCGGGGAACGGCATCCGCTCGGACACCGACAGGTCGAGGCTCCGTGCCACCTCGCGCACCTCGTCCTTGTAGAGGTCCCGCATCGGCTCGACGATGCCATCGAACTCGATGCGCTCTGGCAACCCGCCGACGTTGTGATGGGCTTTTATACTGCCCTCACTCTCGATGCGGTCGGGGTAGATTGTGCCCTGGACGAGATACGAGGCGTCGACCTCGTTGGCGACTGTCTCGAACTCGCGGATGAACTGCTCACCGATCGCGTTGCGCTTCTCCTCGGGGTCGGTCACACCCGAGAGCACGTCGAGAAACCGGTCCTGTGCGTCGACCACGCGCAGCGAGTCCACGTCTGCGAACGTCTCCCGAACAGAGTCGGTCTCGCCCGCCCGCATCAGTCCGGTGTCGACGTAGACAGGTGTGAGCCGGTCGCCGAGTGCCTCGTGGGCGAGCGCCGCCGCCGTTGAGGAGTCGACCCCGCCCGACAGCGCGATCAGAGCGTTCCCGTCACCGACCTGCTCCGCTATCTCCGCGACCGTCTCCTCGATGAACGCCCCGGCGTCGACCATCAGGCCTCACCCCCGCTCGCTGTCTGGCCCACAGCTCTGTCTGTTGCCCCGTCGGTGGCCGCATCGAGCAGACCGACAAAGGGTGGACTGGCGCGTGTCGGGCGCGAGCGGAACTCGGGGTGGAACTGCGTGCCCAGGAAAAACGGGTGCTCCGGCAGTTCGAGCAGCTCCATCCGCCGGCCGGACCTGCCCGAGAAGCGCATCCCAGCCGCCTCGAGGTCGTTGATGTAGGCGGGGTTGACCTCGTAGCGGTGACGGTGGCGTTCCTCGCAGGTCTCCCCGTAGAGGTCGTGGGCGAGCGAGTCCGCGGTGATCTGTGTGTCGCGTGCGCCCAGTCGCATCGTCCCGCCCATCTCCTCTCGTTGCTCCTGCTCCGGCAGGAGGTCGATAACGGGGTGTGGGGTTTCCTCATCGAGTTCCGCGGAGTGGGCGCCGGTCAGACCGAGCACGTTGCGGGCGAACTCGACAACGGCCATCTGGAAGCCGAGACAGAGCCCCAGAAAGGGGATATCGCGCTCGCGGGCCGCCCTGATGGCGGCTATCTTCCCCTCCGTGCCACGAGAGCCGAACCCACCCGGCACGACGACGGCGTCGACACCTTCGAGTTCGCCCTCACAGCCGTCTGCGAGCGTCTCGGCGTGAATCCATCGCCGGTCGACGGTGAGCCCACATTCGAGACCGGCGTGTTTCAGCGCCTCGTGCACCGAGATGTAGGCGTCCTCCAGCCCGTACTTGCCGACCAGCGCGACCGTCAGCGCCGCTGTTGCCTCGCTCGTGACCCGGTCGCGCCACTCTGTGTCGTACTCCGCCCGCGGGGGTGCCTCCCTGTCCAGACCGAGTTCCTCCAGCACGTACCCATCGAGGCCCTCCTCCTCGAGACGGAGCGGCACGTGGTAGATATCCTCGACATCGGGGTTCGAGAACACCGCGTCGCGGGGGACATCACAGAACAGCGCGATCTTCTCGCGGGTCTGTGTCTCGAGTGGTTCCTCCGAACGCCCGACAACGATGTCGGGTTGGAGGCCGATGCTGCGCAGCTCCTTCACGCTGTGTTGTGTCGGTTTGGTCTTTTGTTCGCCGTTCGTCGAGTACGGCACCAGCGTCACGTGGACGAACAGGACGTTCTCCTCTGCCTGCTCGGTCGCGAACTGCCGGAGCGCCTCGAGGTAGGGCATCCCTTCGATGTCACCTACGGTCCCACCGACCTCGACGATGCAGACGTCGCTGCCGGCGGCCGCCTCGCGCACCCGTCGTTTTATATCGTCGGTGACGTGCGGGATGATCTGGACCGTCTTGCCGAGATACTCGCCTGCGCGCTCGTTCTCGATGACATCCTGGTAGACCTTGCCGGTGGTGACGTTGTGGTCAGAGGTCATGTCGATATCGAGAAACCGCTCGTAGTTGCCCAGGTCGAGGTCAACCTCGCCGCCATCTTTCAGCACGTACACCTCGCCGTGTTCGAACGGGTTCATCGTTCCGGCGTCGACGTTCAGGTACGGGTCGATCTTGACCGCGGTGACATCGAACCCGGCGTTCGCCAGGAGTCTACCGGTGCTCGCGGCCGTGATGCCCTTTCCCAGTCCGGACATCACCCCACCCGTGACGAAGATGAACTTCCGCCCCAGACTCGGGTCGTAGTCCCTCTCGGATTCTGTTGGCATACTGTGGGTGTGCGGGCGAGAATAAAAACCGTTTCGACCGGCAGACCGGTGTGCCAGCGCCGGTGTCGGCCACACAGACGACCTGGCCTGGCGACTGTGTGTTACAACCGGTCAGACCTGCACATGGTCCCCGTTAAGAGTCGTCCTGTGCGTCGACGACGGCGACGCCGGCGAGGTTGACGATGTCTTTCACCTCGTCACCCCGCTGGAGCACGTGGACGGGTTTGTCCATTCCGACGAGCATCGGTCCGATTGCCTCGGCGCCGCCGAGACGCTGGAGCAGCTTGTAGCCGATGTTGCCGGCCTCCAGATTCGGGAAGACGAGCACGTTCGCCGCCTGCTCCAGCGCCGAGAACTCGTAGGTGCCGGTGAGCATCTCCTCGAGCACCGCGGTGTCGGCCTGCATCTCGCCGTCGACGGGGAACCCGACGGTCGGGTCGGTCCGCAGTTCGTCGGCGGCCTGCCGCACCGTCCCGGCACCCTCGCTCTCGACACTGCCGAAATCCGAGTACGAGAGCAGCGCGGCCCGCGGTTCGACGTTGAACCGCCGGGCCAGGTCGGCGGTGTGGCGTGTCACCTCGGCGAGCACCTCCGAGTCGGGGTCGATGTTGACGGTGGTGTCGGCACAGAACACCACGCGATTCTTGAACGTCAGCATGTACACGCCGGCGGCGTAGTCGGCGTCGTCGGCGGTTCCGATCACCTGGAGCGGCGGACGCAACGCCTCGGGGTAGTGGTGGGTCAGTCCGGTCAGCATCGCGTCGGCGTCACCCATCTCGACCATCACGCTCCCGAGGTGGTTACCGTCACGGACCAGGTCCTCGGCCTCCCGGCGGGTAACCCCGTCACGACGGTGGAGTTCGTACAGCCGCCCGGCGTAGGAATCCAGCGAGTCACTGGTCGGGTCGACGATCTCCGGTTCGAAGTTCAGCCCCAGTCGCTCCATCGTGCTCCAGATCCGCTCGCGGCTCCCCACTAACACCGGCCGGGCGATGCGCTGGTCGACCAGTTGGTACGCCGCCCTGATTGTCTTCTCGTTTTCACCCTCGGCGAGTACTACCCGCTTCGGGTCACTCTTTGCCTTGTTCAGCACCACCCGCATCATCTCGCGGGACTTGCCGAGTCGTGCCTCGAGACGCTCGACGTAGGGATCCCGGTCCAGGCTCCGCCGGGCACAGTCCGTTTCGACTGCTGCCTGCGCCACCGCCGGCGCCACCTCGAACAACACCCGTGGGTCCAGCGGCTTCGGAATGATGTACTCCGGCCCGAACTGCAGGGGGTCCTCGCCGTAGGCTTTCACCACCGCGTCCGGCACGTCCTCCCGAGCGAGTTCCGCCAGCGCCCGCGCGGCGGCGACCTTCATCGACTCACTTATTTCCGTTGCCCGCACGTCGAGTGCACCGCGGAATATAAACGGAAAGCCGAGCACGTTGTTCACCTGGTTCGGGTAGTCCGACCGGCCGGTGGCAACGATGACGGTGTCCTCGCGGGCCGTTTTTGCCTCCTCGTAGCCGATCTCGGGGTCGGGGTTCGCCATCGCGAACACGACCGGGTTCTCCGCCATCGACCGCACCATCCCCCCGTCGACGATACCCCCTACAGAGAGGCCGACGAACACGTCCGCGTTGGCCATCGCATCCGCCAGACCGCCCTCCGGCAGGTCGCGGGCGAACTCGGACTTGTACTCGTTGAGGTCACCCGCCTGCGCGCGGTCGGTCGTGATGATACCGTCCGAGTCACACATCGTTATCCGGCCTGGGTCCGCGCCCAGGGAGATGTAGAACCGGGCTGTGGAGATTGCGCTTGCACCCGCCCCCGAGAAGACAATATCGAGATCGCCGAGCTCCTTTCCGAGGATATCGACCGCGTTCAGGAGCGCCGCACCGGAGATGATGGCGGTGCCGTGCTGGTCATCGTGGAAGACCGGGATATCCATTGCCTCGCGCAGACGGGTCTCGATCTCGAAACACTCGGGGGCCTTTATATCCTCCAGATTGATTCCGCCGAAGGTCGGCTCCATCGCCGCCACCGACCGCACCATCTCATCGACGGAGTCGTGGTCGAGCTCGACGTCGAACACGTCGATATCGGCGAACCGCTTGAACAGCACACCCTTTCCCTCCATAACGGGTTTCGAGGCGCCGGGGCCGATATCGCCGAGTCCGAGTGTGGCGCTGCCGTCCGAGACCACACCCACGAGGTTCCCCCTCGCGGTGTACTCGAACGCCTTCCCGGGGTCGTCCCGGATCTCCCGGCACGGGGCGGCCACGCCGGGCGAGTACGCGAGACTCAGGTCCCGCTGTGTGTTCGTCGGCTTGGTCGTCGAGATCTCCAGTTTCCCGGGCGGGTCCTGTCGGTGGTAGTCGAGTGCGTCCTCGTCGAGTCCCATAGGGCAGATACACCGCCTGATACAAAAAGCGCTGTGGAGACCACACCGCGACCCGGAAGGTCCATTCCTGTGCCGTGCGAACAGGGGGCCGTGACGACGACAGCGTTTCTGGCAGTCTCGCCCGACACGGAGGGGAGTATGGCACCGGCCGTCGCCGCGGCCGTCGAGGCACTCGAGGCGTTCGAACTCGAGTACGAGACAACACCGATGGGAACCATCCTTGAGGCCGACGACGCCGACGAGGTGTTCGCCGCCGCACAGGCCGCCCACGAGGCTGTCGACTCCGACCGTGTCGGCACCTTCCTGAAGATCGACGACAAGCAGACCGTCGAGGATCCGGCGAGCGCGAAGGTCGACGCCGTCGAGACGGAGCTCGGCCGGGAGGCGACGAGTCGACGTGACGGGTGAGTCGACGCCACGATCACTCAGACCAGTATCGGGGGGAGTCGACGTGCTCGTTTGCTCCGGGCCGCCCGCGAGCAGAGACGCCAGGCGATCGGGCCAGACAGCACGGCGACTGTTCCAGCGGTCGTGTCCCGACCAGAGAGAAACCCCCAAAACCCTAAGTTGAGGGCACAGCAACAAACAGCGATGACAGAGGAGTATCCACTCGAGGAGTTGGTGAGTCTGCCGAGTTTCTATCACCCGGCGGCGTCACCCAGCGGTGACGAGGTCGCGGTGTACTACGATGGGAGTGGTCGCAACGAACTGTATCTCGTCGACCCCGCGACCGGCGAGAGGACTCAGGTCAGCGATGGGAACGTCCCTCGAGACGCTCGGTACCCGTTTCGGTGGGCGCCATCTGGCGATAGGCTGTATTTCCACCAGGACCGGGATGGCGACGAACAAAACGACATAATGGCCATCGACCGGGATGGCGCGGTGGAGGCGGTCGTCGAGAACGAGGGGCAGACGATCCTCTCGGACATCTCCGAAGACGGCCGGTACGTGTTGTTCGTCAGTGATATCGGTCAGCAGATGAACCTCTACGAACACGACCGCGAAACAGACACAACGGCACAACTGACCGAGTATCGTCAACCTGTTCGCGGTGGGGTCTACGCTCCCGGAGCGGACCGAGTGGCGTACAGCACGAACGAGTCCGAGAACCTGGACAATCAGGACGTGTACGTGGCCGAGTTCGAGCGTCACGTCGACGCTGACGAACACGCCGAACTCGCCGACGCGCGCAACCTGCATATCGGTCGAGAGGGCGCCGAAGCCGGGGTGAGAGACTTCGGACCAGACGGCAACCGGCTACTGGTCTCCGACAACAGCTCGAACAAACCCCGGGCCGGCGTCTACGACCTCACCGACGACGCCGTCAGGTGGCTCACCGACCCCGATCACGTCGAGTCGCCGACGACGTTCCTGCCCAACGGCGAGGATATCCTCGCAACCCGCACGCGGGAGTGTGCCGTGGTGCCGGTCGTTCACAGTCTCACCGGTGGGAGCCACGAGGTCGACGTGCCGGAGGGTGTCGCCTCGTTTCCCGGCTACGGCGACGCTGCGCTGCTCTCCGACACCGAGGTGCTGGTAAACCAACAGACCCCGACCGACCGGCCGACGCTGCTCCGACTCGACCTCGAGAGCGGCGCCACGCAGACGCTGCTCGAACCGGAGTACGGCAGCCTCGACCCCGATGGTTTTGTCGACTGCTCGTATGACACCTTCGAGTCACACGACAGTCTGGGTATCGAGGCGCTGGTGTACGATTCCGGACGCCGGCCCTCGCCGGTTGTGGTCAATGTCCACGGTGGACCACCCGCTCAGGACCTGAGACGGTTCGACCTCTACACGCAGTTCCTCGCCACGCGTGGCTACAGCGTACTCCAGGTGAACTACCGCGGTTCGACCGGCCGGGGTCGTGAGTTCAAGAACATGATAAACGGCGACTGGGGCGGTGCCGAACAGGGTGACATCGCCGAGGGAACCCGCTGGCTCGCCGAGAAGGGGTGGGTCGACGAGGACCGCATCGCCGTCATGGGCGGTTCGTACGGTGGCTACTCGACGAACATGCAGCTGGTGAACTACCCCGAACTGTACGCCGCGGGGGTCAGTCAGGTCGGTATCACGGACCTCGAAGCGCTGTACGAGGAGTCTATGCCACACTTCAAGACCACGCTGGAGCGGTATCTCGGCGACCCCGATGAGAACGCGGCGCTCTACGAGGAGCGCTCGCCGGTCAACCACGTCGAGAACCTCGACGCCCCCCTGTGTATCGTGCACGGGGTCAACGACCCGCGCTGTCCGATCTCACAGGCCCGCCTGTTCCGCGACGCCCTGCTGGACGCCGGCCACGAGGAGGGTGAAGACGGCAGGTTCGAGTACAACGAACTCGGCGAGGAGGGTCACGGCTCGACCGACATCGACAACAAGATCCGCTCGTTCGAGCTCATCGCGGACTTTCTCGAGCGACGGGTGCCGGTCGAAGGACACGCCGAGGCCAGCGACTGAGCGCGGAGTGGCCCGACAGCAGTAAGACTGCTCCGTATCAAAGATGACTGTAGCACCCGCGGGAGCCCGTGGCGACCCGGGCTGACGATATCCGGAACCGACAACCGGCACTCGCGGGGCAGATCACGCACACAGCTCAGACGTTCACCCGACAGTTGAGCTGCCGGTAGCTCCGCCGATGGCACCAACCAGGTTGGCCGCCAGCAACCCAGATGGTGCGAGCCACAACACATATCTCACAGGTCCCCGATACAGAGGTATGTCATCGATGGACGGTGCACGGCCAGAGGAGGGTATCTCATACATCCCGTTCGGTGTATCAGAGCTCGACAGCAATCACCGCGGTATCCCGACAGGGAGTGCCGTGTTGCTGGCCGGTGCGTCCGACGCGGGTGTCTCCGCGTTCACGTACACGAGTCTCGGATACCTGATGCTGGCGCAGCACGAGCCGAAACACGTTCCCGACCGTCTCGCGGACCGGGCAGCGGATATCCCCGAAAACGTGACCTACGTGACGCTGACACACGACCGCGAGCACGTCTACAGCGAACTCGAGGCGGTGCTCCCCGACTACGCATCAGAGACACTGCGCGACCATCTGACGGTCGTCGACTACTCACAGCGATATCTCGACCTGCTCCCGGTGCCGCCGGTCTTTTTCGAGCAACGCCGTGACCCGACACCCGAGACCGTGGTATCACCGGAGCAGGACCCGGTGGACGGGCCCGACGACCGGAGTTTCGGGCGGTTCCTCGACGACGTCAGCGAGACACTCGTGGACGCAGGTGACGACCTGCTCGTGCTCGACTCGTTTTCGGACCTGCGGCGAGCGACCGCGTTCGGTCTCGAACGTGGCCGCCAGACCGCGTTCCTGATGGGGCTGCGCGAGGCAGTCCTCAACCGGAACTCGGTCGCCTACGTGAAGTACGAGCGCCGCGCCGAGGAGGTCCGCTCGGATATGTCGGTCCACGGTCTGTTGCACGGGAGTGTTTACTTCTACTCGAACGACCAGGGGTTCGAAACCTACCGGACGATGCGTGTCGGGTCGTTCGGCGGGGCACTCGACTCCAGACACCAGGCCATGTTCGAGTCCGTCATCGGTGACGACGGCTTCCGGGCGAGACTCACAAAGAAGATCTCACCGAACCGCTGGTGAGCTGTCACCCGCGTCGACGGCATCAAGCAGGTCCGCGAGCGCCTGCCGCGCGAACTGGCGCTTGCACTCCTGTCGCGTGGCGTCAAACTCGTGGCGCCGCACGGAGACAACCGCGGATGTCTCAGCCTCCCCGTGGGCGACACCGATGTAGATGGTGCCGACGGGGGTCTGCGGTGTTCCGCCGCCGGGGCCAGCAACACCGGTTGTCGAGACAGCCCACGCGGTGTCCCCCAGCTCGCGGACGCCGGTCGCCATCTCGCGGGCGGTCTGTGCAGACACTGCGCCGTGTTCGTCGAGGGTTTCGGGGTCCACACTGAGCAGTTCGACCTTCGCGGCGTTTGAGTACGAGACCACCCCCCGATCGAGGTAGTAACTCGACCCGGGAACGTCTGTCAGCCGTGAACACACTAGTCCGCCGGTGCTCGACTCGGCGACCGACACCATTGTCTCCGTCTCGCGGAGGCTGTCGCCGACGCGCCGCAGCAGTGAGTTGGTGGTCATCGACTGTCAAGCTGTTCGCCACCGGTTTCGCTCACTCATCCGGCTCAGGTGTCGAACTCGTCGAGCTCGTAGTCCTGGATGTCGACACCCTCCTCGGTGACCGTGGCGAGGTAAACACCGTTTCCTGATCCGGTGTCGCGCTCGGCGGCGGCCTCGACACTCGCGACGGCGGCCTGCTGTGTGGCCTCCACGGACATGTCCGGTTCGTATCGGTCCTCCAGGGTGCCGTACGCGACGGTCAGCCCGGACCCGGTGACGGTGTAGTTGTCCTCCATCACACCGCCGGCGGGGTCGATACTGTAGACGTGTGCGCCGTCCTCGTCGATACCGCCGAGGATGGGGTTGATCGCCAGGAACGGGCCGCCGCGGGCGAAGTTGCCCGCCAGCGTCGAGAGCGCGGTCATGCTTATCTGCTCACCGCGGCGCGTCTCGTAGAGGTTCGCCTCGGCACGGAGCGTCCGGATGAACGACTGTGCACCGCCGACACTCCCGACGAGTGTGAGCGCCGCAGTCGGGTGGATCTGTTCGACCTTCTGGACGTTCTTGTTCGAGACGAACCGGCCGCCCAGACTGGCTCGCATGTCTGTCGCGATAACGGCGGCATCCTCGGTGGAGATGCCGATTGTGGTCGTTCCCGTCTTCTTTACCGCATCGGAGTCGTGCTGACCCTCGGGTATCGAGCCTAGTTCCGGTTCGTGGGGGTCCATCTCGAACCGCTGTGCTGGGTGTGTCGGGCCGTCGGAGAACGTTCGGTCCTGCATTACTATCACTAGTGGTTCGCCGCATAATAAGCTACCTGTTCGGACACACGGGTCAAACGGTGCGAACCGCTCCAGGCCGGTTCAGTTCACGCCGTAGCGCGCTCGTATGCCCGGCCGACATGTCGCACGACCCGGTTGACCGGGAACCGAACGCCAAACCCGGTTGGTAACCAGCGCCAGTGGCATCAACAGAAGGCCGACCGCGAGCGTGAACTGATACAGCGCGATCAGGCTGGTACGGTCGTGCGTGAGTAGTTTCAGCACCGTTCCGAAATCCAGGGGAAACAGCCCGTGAACGGAGAGTCTGTGACAGCCCGGCGGTAACGAGTCACGCACAACAGTATAACACGGTGTGCATATCGCATGGTTCTGCAGATACGGGTATGTGCTCCGTAAATATATCTTCTGCCCGGTTGCAGAGCCCGCATGCTCGGTGTGGCTGCCACCCAGCTATTTCACCGGTGATGAACTCCAGGGCCCCATCGACATCAACTGCTGTGGGGTACGTGCACAACGTGTGCTCGCCAGTTCGGAACAAGAGACACACCCGTCGCGTACAGGGAGAGTCGTCAACTGTCCCGGTCGAGTCGAATCAAAACAGACGAGTGTGGGCCGCCCTTTGGTCTGAGTATGAACTACACTGTTGTGCTGGAGGCGGCCTGGTTGGTTCGCGATGTCGACAACGCCGATGATGCGATTGGTGTGGCGGTCAGCGAGGCGGGAAAGCGTCTCAACAGCGAGGAGATGGATTACGTCGAGGTGAACCCTGGGTTCACCAACTGTCCGGCCTGCGGAGAGCCGTTCGACTCGGTGTACGTCGCCGCCGACACCGCACTGGTTGGACTCATCCTCGAACTGGACGTGTTCAACGCCGAGAGCACCGAACACGCCGAGCGTATCGCGAAGAGCGATATCGGCGGAGCACTCCGGGACGTCCCGCTGGAGGTTGTCGATACTGTCGAACTTGATGAAGAGGAGGGGTAACAGCCCCCTCCGGTCGGTGGGTTTTTGTATTACTTCGAGTAATTCAAAGCTATGGAGCTTCCGACGCCCGAGGACCTGTGCGAGCGCCGGAACGCACTCGAACTCACGCAGAGCGAGCTGGCCGAGATGGCAGACGTCTCACAGCCGCTGATCGCACGTATCGAGGGTGGTGACGTGGATCCGCGGCTGTCGACACTCCGACGCATCGTCAACGCGCTCGAGGAGGCAGAGGGTGGACTGCTGCGCGCCCGCGACCTGATGCACTCCCCGGTGGTTAGCGTGCCGCCAGACGAGAGTGTCCACGAGACAAAACGGCTGATGGACGAGCGGGGCTACTCACAGTTGCCGGTCGTGCGTGACGGGACCGCACGCGGTCTCATCACCAACTCGGCTATCCGCGGGCGCTCGGATCCCGACGAGAGTGTCGGTAATCTGCCGGCCGCGGAGGTGATGCACGAGATGATCAGTACTGTCGAACCGGATGCCCCGATCGATACCGTCGATTCCAAGCTCGACCACGACGACGCCGTTCTGGTCGTCGAGGCTGAAGAAACCGTCGGCATCATCACCGAGGCTGACATCGCCCGCCACGTTTCCTAACCGTGGAGTTCGAGTCCACGCACGTGGATTCGGTCCGTCTCACACTCGCTCTCGACACGTTCGACCCGCCCGATGACCCGTCCGTCGGTCGCGGCTGCAAGCGAGCCCGCACCCTCCGGTGCCACCGCGGCGACGAACCCGGTCCCCATGTTGAACGTCCGGTGCATCTCCCTGTCGTCGATATCACCGGCCCGCTGGACGAACCCGAACACCGGCTGCGCCGCGAACGGGTCGGTTACCTCGTAGCGGTGTGTGCCCATCCGGGTGAGGTTCGTCCAGCCACCCCCGGTGATGTGTGCGGCCGCGTGGGTGTCGCGCTCGCGGAGGCTGTCGAGCAGGTCGGTGTACAGCCGCGTCGGTTCGAGCAGCGCGTCGGCGATCGTCCGGTCGGGGTCGGGCGGGAACGGGTCGGTGTAGGCG
>ERZ1034569.457-NODE-457-length-14868-cov-85.862013_pt1 | contig 14868 bp, 18 predicted proteins | sample MGYA00520706_ERZ1034569 | MGnify/ENA primary metagenome ERZ1034569 (study PRJEB33760, sample SAMEA4777722) | hypersaline lake metagenome | biome: hypersaline environment; feature: brines | place: Spain | collected 2014-08 | depth 0 m ...
CCGATCAGGACGACGAGGGCGACATCTGGATGTTCAGACTCTTCTGGACGATCTGCGTGAACGCCATCGAGCAGAGGAAGTACCAGACGATCCACATCTGCAACGGGCCGACGAGCCCGGCGTCCCACGTCACAGCGCCCGCGAGCGGCACGACGATCTCCTGCGTTGCTATCGCGGGATACGCAGACTCGGAGCCGCGGTAACCGATGACCCAGAACATCCAGAGGAACGCCGGGATCGTGAGGAACATGATCCAGACCATCGGTCGAAACTGCTCTTTGAACATGCCGAGCTGGTCGCCCATCGCGTCCATCTGTTCTTCTTGGATCGCGTCGAGCGCCTCGTCGTCGTCGCGTTCTTTGGCGTCCTTACGGCGCTCTTGGATGTCTTTCATCCGATCTTGATACATACTCATCTTCTCCATGTCCATGAGCCCGGCGCGCAACAACGTGGAGTAGAGCCCGGTCGCGAGCGCGATGAGCATGATGATAACGTAGAAGGGGACGAGCGAGAGCAGCGGCCCCAACACCACGTCGATCGCGCCGGCGATGAGGTTCCGAACCGGCGCGACCGCGTAGCCGACGAACGCACCGACCGTCGCGACCGCCGCCAGCTTGTCCCACTTCGACCACGACGTGGTCTCTGGCGTCTCGACGTCGCTTCCGGTGGAATCGTCGGGCGTCTCGAGTCCCGCCTCGATAGCCTCGGTGCTCGCGAGCGCGAACCCCTCCTCGCCGTCGACGAGCACCTCCTTTTCTATCAGCCGGCCCCACTGGCCGCTCGTTATCTCGTCGCGGACGTCGACCCATCGAACCTCACCGTCCGTGGCGCGATCGAGGACCACTTCGACGGCGGTTCGCATTTCGTCGTCGCCGTCGACGAGCGAGCGAACCCGTCGTTCGACTTTACCCATTGACCGTTAGTTCGTCGTCGACGGTTAAGAAGCTTGCAGGATCGACGAGCGGGATGTCCCCGCGAACCGCACTCGACGAGACCTCGGCTCGAGGCCTACGATTCGACGACCGACTGGATCCGCTCGAAGACGGCCTCGGGTGGTGCCTCGCCGTCGACCGTCTCCAAGACGCCCTCCGTCCGGAAGTGTTCGACGACGGGTGCCGTGTTCTCCTCGTAGACGGCGAGCCGCTCGCGGGCCGTCTCTTCGGTGTCGTCCTCGCGCTGGACGAGGTCGCCGCCACACTCGTCACAGACTCCGGGTTCTTCGGGCGGCTGGAACTCGACGTGGTAGTTCGCGCCACACGATTCACACACGCGACGGCCCGTGAGCCGGTCGACGAGCACCGCCTCGTCGACGTCGAGAAAGACGACCGCGTCGAGGTCGGTGATAGACGAGAGGAACTCGGCCTGTTCGAGCGTCCGGGGGTAGCCGTCGAGAACGAAGCCGTCGGCGTCCGAAAGCGCCTGTTCGACGATCTCGTTGACGACGGGATCCGGCACGAGCTCGCCCGCCTCCATGTACGAGCGCGGCGTCCCGTGCTCCGTCTCCACGTCTTTGTTCGCCCGGAGCGCGTCCCCCGTGGTGACGTGCTCGAGGTCGTACGCGTCGGCCAGCTTCGCGCTCTGTGTGCCCTTCCCAGCCCCCGGCGCTCCCAACAACAGAATGCGGTGACTCATGGCTTGCCGCTCGGCGTCCGCACGTAAAGCCTTGAAGATTCTGCGACGCGCGCCGCAATCGGGCTACGCGGTCGAGTCGTCGTCCGTGGCGTGCTCGGCGGCTGTGTCGGCGGTCGACTCGTTGAGCCGGAGCGCCATCTCGCGTTCGAAGCTCTCGGTGTTCGACGTCTCGAAGCCGATCTTCTCGTACAGCGAGACGGCCGCGCGGTTCCACCGTTCGACGGTGAGCCAGACCCGCTCGATCCCGGCCGCCTGTCCACACCCGAGGAGCCCGCGGATGAGCCGCGTTCCGATCCCCGCACGCTGGTAGGTCTGGTGGACGAAGATCGCGAGCTCGTACGCGTCGTCGTCCGGCACGAGCGTCGCGTGACCCGCGACCGACCCCTCACACCAGGCGACCACGTTCAGGCAGTCGTCGGTGAGGATCGCATCGAGCCACTCGCGCACCCGCGACTCCCCGCCGGGAGGGATCCCTTGTGCGCGGTCCGACGGGTCGAACGAGTCGTACATCGAGACGAGTGCCTCGTAGGACGCCTCCGTGCCGTCGTACTCGCGTATCTCGACCTCGCGGCCCTCGCCGTCGGTGAACGTGATCGGCGGCGTCTCGAAGCGTCCCGCGACCGCGTCCGGGTAGCGTCGCTCCCTCATCGTACGAGCGTGACCGAGGTGTTGCTGTTCAAGAGGACGAACTCGGCTATCGGCCCGATCGAGATCTTTCCCATCGGACTCGTGTGCCCGCCGCCCAACACGATCCGGTCGAATCCCTCTTGCTCGGCGATATCGACGAGTCGGCTGCCCGGGTCGCCGTCGATGCGGCGGACCGCGGCGTCGATCCCCGCGTCGGCTATCGCCGCTTCCGCGCGGCGAACCACCTCCTCGACGGCGATCTCCGCGTTCGGGTTCTCTACCACCCCGACGGTGAGGTCGTCGCCGGCGACCGCCGCGCGTTCGACCGTCTCCTCGAGCGCACGCAGCGAGTCGTCGCTGCCACCGATCCCACAGAGCACGTGCATGCGTGCTCTCTCACCCGGGGATCAAAAAAGCGTTCGCCGTCGAATCGACCGACCGTACCCACAACCATTTGTCCGCGCCGCGACTGTGAGCGACCATGACTGACGATCCCGAGCCGTCGACGGACGCCACGGCGGATGCGGACCGCGACGCGGACCACGACGAGGTGGAACGCGACGGCGTCGACGACGCGAACCGCAGCGACGTGAACCGCGACGGTGCGGACGCGACCGACGCCGACGCGCCGACGACCGACGCCGACGCGTCGGTGCCGCGCGACGTCCAAACGTACGAACGGTTCACGAAGATCGACGGGGCCCGCTACGAGCGGGTCAACGAGTTCTTGCGAGATCGCACGTACGTCACGGCCCGCGAGTGGGCGATCGCTCGACTCTGTGCGGACTTTCGGACCGAGACGGGCGTCGAGATGACGAAGATCGGCGAGAACCTCCCCGAGCTCGTCCCGTTCATGACCGACACGTACACGCCACAGGCGGTCAATCAGGCGCGATACGCCTTCGAAGAGAAGGTGACGAAGGCCGGGGCGACGTTCCTCTACGGCGCGATGTCGGGCTTTTTCACCGCCGAGGATCTCGACGAGATGATGTACGAGGTGACGGAGGTCGCGAAGTTCCTCCTCGAAGTCGAGGGCGTCGACCTTGCGGTCGCAGAGGAGCTCGACGCCGAGGACCGAATCTCCGCGGTGATGCGTGAGGTGCGCGAGTCCTCCGCTGACCTCCGTGGTGAGGAGGTGCGGTGTCCCGAGTGCGGACACGTCCACGAGCCGGGCGAAGAGTGAACCGCGACCCCGACACGGCGGGGAGACGGCCGGGCCGTATCGCTGGATCAGTCGTCTGCGGTACTCGCAACGTCGCCAGTACCGGCGAGGAGGTCGTCGCCGTACCCGGGGACCGTGCCGTCGTCGTTCCATCCCCGGAGCGCGTAGTACTCGGAGAGGCCCGCCTCGAAGCCATCGATCTCGTACGGCAGCGTGTCGTCGGCGCGGTCGAATCCGCGCGCGTTATTGAATCCCCGCTCGAGTTCGACGATTCGAGCGCCGACCGCGAGCAGGTCCTCGTAGTCGGCGTCTAAGAGCGCTCCAAGCCGGTCGTCGGTGACCACGCCCCGCGAGAACTTACACACCACCGCCGAGTCGAGGACCGCGTTCCGGTTCTCTTTTTCCACGAGCTTCGGCGGCTTTCCGTCGAGCCCCTGCGGGTCGAGCGCCTCGTCTTTCCCGACCAGGGGATACTCGTACGCGTAGAACTCGCCGTACATGTGGTCTGCACCGCGATTCGCCGTCGCGAACGCGAGCCCCTGGCCGTTCAGGTGCCGGCCGTCGTGTCCGGAGAAGTCGAGTCCCTTCACCGTCCAGTCGTCGACGCCGAACTCGTCGTGGACCCGGTGGACGCCCTCTGCGAGCGTGTCTCCGACCCCCTCACGATAGGCGATCTGTTCGACTATCGACTGTGCGAGCTCCGCGTTACCGAACTCGTCTTCGCTCGCGAGGTACATCGACACCGTGTCGCCACACGAGATGGTGTCCATCCCGAGTTCGTCACACAGCTCGTTCGCGGCCATCACGTCGACGACGTCGTCGACGCCGGCGTTGCTGCCGAACGCCATCACCGTCTCGAACTCTGGCCCTTCGGTTTCGAGGCCAGTCGCCTCGTCGCGGGTGGGGAGCTTACACGCGAACGCACACTGCGAGCACGTTCCCTTCTTGTACTTTTTTTCTTCGACGCGGTCACCCGAGATGCCGGCCGCTCCCTCGAACGACTGCTCGGCGAAGTAGTACGACGGGAGCGCCTCCACCTCGTTGGCGAGTTCGGTCACACTGGCCGTCCCCTGTCGTTTCATGATCGAGTCGGAGGTCGCCGCCTCCCGGTGGACGTCGCCAGCCTCGTCCGGCCACTCGACGTCGATGTCGGCGTCGGCGTCGCCGTCGAAGGTGAGCGCTTTCACCCCCTTAGAGCCGAGTACAGCACCGAGTCCGCCGCGACCGAACGCCCGCGACTCCGAGGTCATGATCGACGCGAACCGGACGGCGTTTTCGCCGGCCGGACCCACACACGCCACGTGCTCCGGCTCCAGGTCGTGGGTGGATTCTACGTGCGCCGAGACGTCGGAGACGCGCGCCTCGGCGAGCCCTGGGACGGCTTCGAACGTGACGTTTGGGGAGCCGTCGTCGTCGGGTTCACGGACGTGTACCGCGAGCAGTTCGTCACTCGCCCCGACGAGTTCGACGGCGGCGTATCCCGCGCCGGTGAAGTTGCGTGAGAGGAAGCCGCCCGCGTTCGACGAGAGGAGACCGTCTGTCAGCGGCGAGACGGCCGTCGCCGCCATCCGCCCGGTGTACGACGTTCGCGAGTACTGCATCGGCCCGGTCGAGAAGTACAAGCGGTTCTCCGGGCCGAGCGGGTCGACGTCGAACGGGATTCGCTCGTACGCGAGCCGGGTATTGAGTCCGCGGCCGCCCACGAACGAGGCGAGCACGGTCTCGATCGGCTCGGTGCTGGCCGTCCGTTCGGTCAGATCGATCGTGAGGAGATCGCCCTGTGCGTGTCTCATGTCCGACCATACGCCAGCGCGTCAATAAACCTCCGGGTCACCACGCGGATCGCCGGAACTGCTCAGGGCCGCAATCGATGGCTCGTCACCGCCTCGGCACCCGCCACGCCGGTGTCGAGCACCGCCACGTGGAAGGCGTCGTCGGCACCGTCGACGGGGATCGGCAGTCCACCCGGGTTCACCCGAACCGTCTCGCCGCGCGTCTCCACGGCTCGGGCGTGTGTGTGGCCGTGTACCACGACGTCGTAGTCGCCACAGTCGACGAGGGCGTCGACGACGACCTCGCTCGTACCGTGGGTGACCGCGACGTCGAGCGACTCGGCCGATTCGACCGACTCGGTCACCTCGACTGCCGACTGGCCAGGAGCCCCGACCGGGAACGACAGCGCACCCGCCTCGCCGAGGTACTCCCCGAACGCGTCGACGGTCGACTCGACGGCCCACTCGCCGTCGTTGTTCCCGCGCACCGCGTAGAAATCGAAGTCAGCGTCGAAGGGGGTCACCGAGAACGGCGCGACGAAGTCGCCACAGTGGACGACCGCGTCGACGCCGCGCGACTCGAACAGCGCTACGGCCGCCTCGATGGCGTCAAGGTCGTCGTGGGTGTCAGAGACGAGACCGACGAGCATACTCGATCGGAGTGTCGGTGTCGGGAGTGATAAGTGTCGGTCCTCGGTCGCGCTCGTTCGCACACCTGCGTCGGCCTCACCCTTCGGCGTCGTCGCCAGCGACGGCCTCCGCCGGCGTGACGACGGCGTCGGCCGAGGACGCTCCCGACCGGCGTGCCGCGAGTGCAACTGCCACGTACAGCGCACCGATCGCTCGGAGCAGCGGCGTCGATCGATCGTGCCACCGGACGCGGTCGGGGTCCTCGAAGATCAGTCGCGTCGCGAGCCGCTGGTATCGTCGCGGGAACGTCACCACAATGCTCCCGCCGACACCGACCGCACCGATCACCAGCCGATACAGTCGGCCACCCACGAGCGCCGCGAGGACTAACAGCACTCCCTCTGCGCGGACCAGCGAGGGAACCCACGGCCGAATCGTCGGGACGCTCACCACCTCGTCGCTCTCGGCGTCGGTGTCGACGTCGACCGCGACGGTCTCGAACGCCGCGAGCGTCCGGCGTGGCGCCAGCGCGACGAGTCCACCGAGGACCGCCAGGATCTGTCTAACCATACGTGACGGTTCGTCGACACGGCCTAAGAGCGCATCGTGCGTTCCCACCGGCCGAGAGCTTCGGCCCCGTGGAGCGCTCGGTGCTCACTCCGTCTCGTGGAGCGCCTGCCAAGAGAGCCGCGGGGTGCGTGCGGCACCGACCTGGTCGATCCGAGAGGCGGCCGTGCGGCTCGGTGCCGAATCGAGCGTCTCGTCGTCGTCGCCGAACGCGACGTTGAACGCGGCCGCGAGGTCGTCGAGCGACGCCTTGTTCTCGATCTCCGTCGGCTCCGTCAACATCGCCTCGGGGACCATCTCGGGCCACTTCGTCGTCGGCGGGTGAACGCCGAAATCGAGCATCCGTTTTGCGACGTCTGCGGCGTCACGGTCCCCGGCCGTCGCCGCGAACTCGTGGTGGAAGGGGCCGTGTGGGACCGCGAGGTCGATCTGGTTGGCCAGGTAGTTCGCGTTGAGCACCGCCTTCGCCGCCGCGTCGGACAGCCCCGCGTCGCCCAGTCGGGCGATGTAGGCGTACGCCTTGATCAACACCAGCCAGTTGCCGTGGAAGCCGTGGACCTTCCCGATCGACTCGGGTGGCGCGAAGCGCTCGTACCCGTCGCCGTCGGTCGCCTCGCGGACCCGGGGCGTCGGGAGGAAGTCGGCGAGTTCGGCGGTCACCCCGACGGGTCCGGCTCCGGGGCCGCCCCCGCCGTGTGGGGTCGCGAACGTCTTGTGGACGTTGTAGTGCATGACGTCGAATCCCATGTCGCCCGGGCGCCCTCGGCCGAGCAACGCGTTGAGGTTCGCGCCGTCGTAGTAGAGGAGCCCACCAGCGTCGTGGACGATGTCGGCGACCTCGGCGATGTCGCGCTCGAAGAGGCCGACCGTGTTCGGATTGGTGAGCATGAGTGCGGCGGTGTCCTCGCCGACGGCCGCCCGGAGCGCGTCGAGGTCGACGCGACCGTCGTCGCCGGAAGGGAGTTCGACCACGTCGTAGCCGGCGGTCGCGGCGGTGGCGAAGTTCGTCCCGTGTGCCGACGCGGGGATCACCACCTCCGAGCGGTCGGTACCGTGGTGTTCGTGATACGCCTTCGCCACGAGGATCCCGGTGAGCTCACCTGCCGCGCCCGCCGGCGGCTGGAGGGTGACGGCGTCCATGCCACCGATCTCGGCGAGGACGTCCTGTAGTCGGTACAGGATCTCGAGGATCCCCTGTGTCGACCGGTCCGACCGGGCCGGGTGGACCGCCGCGTTCGGGTCGGCCGCGACGTCCTCGGTGAACGACGGGTTGAACTTCATCGTGCAGCTCCCCAGCGGGTACGGCCCCGAGTCGATAGACCAGTTCATCTGCGAGAGTCGGGTGTAGTGGCGGGCGATCTCCGGCTCGGAGGGGTTCGGCAACGTGAGCGACTCACGCGTCAGGTCGTCCGGCAGCGGCGAGTCCGCCGACACGTCGACGGTCGCCGTCCCCTTCTCGTCGAGCAGGGGCTCCCGAACCGCGTCCGATTCGCTCGTGTAGGTGGCCTGATCGTGATACATCTCAGATCACCTCCGCGACCGCGGCGACGAGGTCGTCCGTCTGGTCCGCGGTCAGGTCGGTCACACACGCCTGTAGGTGGTCGTCGTCGACGACGTGGACGGCAAATCCATCCGTTTCGAGCGCCGACGCGACCGCCGGCGCCGGCGACTCGGTCCGGAAGACGAACTCGCGGAAGTGGTGGCGGTCGTGGACCGGCGCGGTCACCCCCTCGATCGCGTCGAGGTCGCTCGCGAGGGCGGCCGCGTCGGTGACGCAGTCGTTCGCGAGATCGACGAGCCCCGACGGCCCGAGTGAGGCGGCGTGGATCGCCGCTCTGAGCGCGACCCACGCCTGATTCGTACAGATGTTCGACGTCGCCCGCTCCTTGCGAATGTGCTGTTCGCGGGTTTGGAGCGTGAGCGTGAACGCGCGGGTTCCGTCGGCGTCCTCGCTCGCCCCGACGAGGCGACCGGGCACCTGTCGGAGGTAGTCCTCGCGACACGCGAAGATGCCGAGCCCCATGCCGTAGCTCGCCGGAAGTCCGAGCGCGCCCGCCTCACCGACAACGACGTCTGCACCCACGCTCGCCGGCGCTTCGAGCACCGAAAGCGCGACGACGTCCGACCCGAGCACGAACAGCGCGTCGGCGGTCTCGGTGATCGATCCGATCGCCTCGAGTCGCGCTTCGAGACAGCCGCGCACGGTCGGGCTCTCGGCGTACACCATCACGACGTCGTCGGCGGCGCGGTCGGCGAGCGCGTCGACGTCGGCGGTGCCGTCGGCCATCGGGTACGACTCGACGGTGAGACCGGCACCGTCACAGTAGTTTTCGAGTACCGCCCGTTTGCCGGAGCGCAGGTGTGCCGGCACGAGCACGACGTCACCGGTCGTCGACCGGACGCGGTCGGCGAGCGTCGCCGCCTCCGCGAGTGCGGTCGCGGCGTCGTACATCGAGCAGTTCGCGACCGGCAGGCCGGTCAGCTCGACGAGCATCGACTGGTACTCGAAGAGCGCCTGTAAGAAGCCCTGTGAGACCTCCGGCTGGTACTGGGTGTAGCTCGTGAGGAACTCCGAGCGGTCGGCGAGGTGGTCGACGATACTCGGTACGTAGTGGGAGTAGTGGCCGCGGCCGAGGAACTCGACGAGGTCGTCGTTGGCCGCGAGCGCGTCGGCACACTCGCGACGAATCTCCCGTTCGGTCCGTGGCTCGATTCCGAACGTCCCGTCGAACCCGACGGCCGCGGGAATGTCGAATAACGCCTCCTCGCTCTCGGCGCCGATGGCGTCGAGCATCGCTTCGGTCTCGGCGTCCGTGTGGGGCGCGTACGGACTCCCGCTCATCGGTGCGCCTCGATCGTGGCGGACTGGCCGTCGGCCCGGTTGGTGGCCCCGACGCCGGTTCGTTTGGTGGTCGGGTCGTCGGCGGGTCGTCGGTGCGGGTGTGTCGATGACATGTGTCTGTGTTCGAATTGGCGCGGTCGACCGCGGTCGTGATCGACGACCACGGTCAGGCGATCTGGTCGGCGTACTCGGCCGCGGCGAGCGTCTCCGCTTCGTCGACGCCGTCGCTCGGTTCGACCTCGAGCATCCAGCCGTCGTCGTACGGCGACTCGTTGACGAGCTCCGGGCGGTCGAAGAGCGCCTCGTTGACCGCGGCGACCGTTCCCGAGATCGGTGCGTACAGGTCTGAAACCGCCTTGATCGACTCGACGACGCCGAACGCCTCGCCTGCCGTGACCTCGTCGCCGACGGCGGGGAGCTCGACGAAGACGACGTCGCCGAGTTCGTCCTGAGCGAAATCAGAGATACCGACCCGAACGGTCGCGTCGTCGACCGTCGTCCACTCGTGCGATTCCAGATAGCGTACGTCGTCGGGAACTTCGAAGCTCATTGTGTGAGAGACCGCGGTGCGTACCGACCGTCGGCCCCCGGACCGCACGACGGCCTCGTCCAACACGCACCGCAGTGTGCTGTGTAAACCGATCACAGACGGGCAAATAAATGGTGTGTTCTCGGCGGATTTCAACCGTGACGTAGGCGATCGGTCGAATCTCTCGACTCGTCCGGGTGAGTCGCGGGCGAGTCGTGAGCAGGTCGCGGGCGAGTCGTGAGTGGGCCGCGGGCGGATTGCAGACGGGTCGCGGGCGGGTCGCAAGGGGGTTGTGGAGCGGAAACCCCGCCAGTTTATCGGCTACCGGACCGGAGCGGGCCCATGTTGATCACGCTCGAGGGGATCGACGGGAGCGGGAAGACGACCGTCTGGGAGGCGCTCCACGACCAGTATCCCGACGCGGTGTTCACCCGAGAGCCGACAGAGAGCTGGTATGGTGACGCAGTGTACCGGTCGCTCGACGACGAGGACGCCGACCCGCTCGCCGAGCTCTTCTTGTACACCGCCGACCACGCGGCCCACCTCTCGGAGACGATTCGACCGGCGCTTGCCGAGGGCACCCTCGTCGTCTCCGACCGCTACTCCGACTCCCGGTTCGCGTACCAGGCAGCCACGCTCGACGCGAGCGACGCCATCGACGTCGACCGGCCGATGGAGTACATCCAGGGGATCCACGCCGCGTTCTCGCGTCCCCCGGACGCGACCATCTACCTCGACCTCGACCCGACGACGGCGGCCGCTCGGGCCGGCCGGACGGACAAGTTCGAGCGCGACGGGTACCTGTCGGCGGTCCGAGCGAACTACGAGCGACTCGTCGACGCCGAGCCAGGACGGTTCGTCCGCGTCGACGCCAGTCAGCCGCCGGAAGTGGTCGTCGAGCGGGTCGAGTCCGCGGTCGCGGCACTCGTCGAGCCGTGATCGTCGCGCTGTCGTCGCCGGGTCGCGAACGTCACACGGCGGTCGTCGAGTCGTCGATCACTGCGTGTCCGGTAGTTCGTACTCCTCCGGCGGGGGGACGTAGAGGTAGTCGATCACCGCACCGAGCACCACCGGGAGCCCGACGAGCGCACCGACGACGATGGTGGGGCTCCCCAGGTCGACTCCGGCTCCGACGCCCAAGAACCCGGTGAACACGAGCGTCGAGACGAACAACACCATCGGCGTCAACACGAGCGTGTACAATACCCACCCCCACGAGGTGGCGAGCCGCAGTCTGAAGAATCGGGTCGCCACGCCGGCGACGAGCGTGTGGAACGCGAGGAGACCGAGGAGCGTCGCAAACCCGACGAACGCGAGCATACACGTCGTTCGTCGTCGGGACTCTTTGCTGTGTCGCCCTGCCAGCGTTCGATCGAGCGTCTCACGGCAGACGACTGCGTTCGCCGCGCACGACTCAGAACGGCCCGCCGCCGCCCTGTTGTCTCGCCGACGAGATCAGCGAGTCGACCGGCTCTGTGTACTCGTACCCGGGGATGACGCCCTGGACGTAGGTTCCCTCGACGAAGTCGACGAGCGCGCCCGCGTCGTCGACGCCGCGTCGCTCGTTGAGGTCGGTCACCGACAGCCGCACGACGATCTCCTCGTCGGCGCGTTCGACGGTCGGATCGAAGGTGTGGTCGCCGCGGGTGACGCCGCCCACGTCGACGACGCGCCGCTCGAACGTCTCCGTCCAGCCGTCCTCGACCACGTCGGCGACGTGTTCGGCGGTGACCGCGGACAGCGTCGGGACGCGGACGACCACGTCGTATCGGATGCGCGGGTCGTCTTCGGGAGTCGGCTCGGCCGTCACGGTCGCGTCGAAGGCGGTCGTCTCGAACGTCCACGTGGCCTCACCGGCCGGCGTAAACGAGTCGTGTGCACGAAACGCCCGGCGAACGCGGTCGGGGAGGGTGTGCTCGGGATCGCTCATACGTCTCCGTTCGTCCGCGCGAGCAAAAACGCCGCGCTGTCGGCCGACCAATCCGGCGCGCACACAACGGTTAACACCTGGAGCCCGCGTACCGCGGCACATGTACGCACTCGTCGGCGGGACGGTACACACGGCCACGGCCGAGGGAACGTTCGAGGGGACCGTCGTCTTCGACGACGACGGGATCGTCGCGCTCGGTGACGTCGAGCCGCCCGCGGAGGCGACGGTCGTCGACGTCGAGGGCCACCACGTCACGCCGGGGCTCGTCGACGCCCACAGCCACGCCGGGATGGCCGAGTGGGGTGAGCCCGAGGACGCAGACATCAACGAGGGCACCGACGCGGTCACGCCACAGGTGTCGGCGCTCGACGGCTTCCACCCTCGCGACGAGGAGCTACGGCACGCGTTTCAAAACGGTGTGACGGCCGTCTCCGCGCGGATGGGCTCGGGCAACGTGATCGGCGGCATCATCTGCTCGATGAAGACGTACGGCCGCACGGCAGACGAGATGTGCATCCGTGAAGACGGGATGAAGGCCGCGATGGGCGAGAATCCAAAGCGCTTCCACGGCGAGGAACACGACCGCCAGCCCGCGACGCGTCCCGGCGTGGCCGCCACCCTTCGGTCCGCACTCATGGCGGCCGAAGACTACGTCGACCGGCGCAAACACGCCCGCGAGTCGGGCGAGCCGTTCGACCGCAACCTCGGCATGGAGAACCTCGCACGCGTGCTCACAGAGGATCTCCCACTACGGGTCCACGCTCACCGGACCGACGACATCATGACCGTCTTCCGCATCGCCGAGGAGTTCGGTATCGACGCGCTCTCGATAGAGCACGCGACCGAAGGACACCTGATCGCCGAGGAGTTCGCGGCGCGGGACGTACCGGCGGTCGTCGGCCCCTCGTTGTACTCGGGTGCGAAGTACGAACTTCGCAACATCACCTTCGAGACGCCCGCAATCCTCCACGAGGTAGGCGTGAAGGTCGCCATCCAGACCGACGCGCCGGTGCTTCCGCAACACCACCTCGACGTCTGTGTCGGCCTCGCCGTGCGCGAGGGGCTCCCGGCCGAGGTGGCACTCGAGTCGGTGACGCGACACCCCGCGGAGATCCTCGGGATCGACGACCGGGTCGGAACCCTCGAGGTTGGGACCGACGCCGACGTCGCGGTGTGGGACGGGGTCTTCTACGAGAACGACAGCAAGACACGGCACGTCTTCGTCGACGGCGAACACGTCTTCGACCGAGAGCGCGACGCCGTCGACCCGCGCGACGCGTACGACTGGTGATCGTGGACGGTTGGTGAGGGGGACCGTATCCAGGGAACGGCTCACTCGACGACGACGACGCCGCGCATGCCCTGCGTCTGGTGGGGCGTACACACGTACTCGACGGTGCCCGGCTCGGTGAACGTGTGCGTGAAGGTGTGACCGGCCTCTGCGGTCAGTGTCGACTCGAACGACTCGTCGACGGCGACGACGTTGTGGCCGCCGCCACGACCGGTCCACTCCCAGGCCACGGTCGTGCCGGCGTCGATGCGAACGGGCGCCGGGTCGAAGGCAAATCCGTTGCCGGCACCGACAGCGACGGCGACCTCGTCCTGGCCGGTTCGATCGACGGGTGGCGCGTTCACGTCTGTTGTAGGTGGATCGCCGCCGTCTGTTCCTCCGGCACCGCCACACCCCGCGAGCGAGACGAGCGAAGCGGCCCCGAACGCGCCGAGGACCGCTCGCCGACTGTGTTCGACCATACTGGGAGTTGGTGCCGGCGAGCTAAAACGTCTCGACTGCTCCCACCGGGTGGAAGAGGTTTTCACCGACAGCGACGAAGAGCGGGTATGAGCGAGTGGACCGACGCCATCGTCGGCGAGCGCATGACCGTCGACAACCAGTTCACCGACCGGGTTACCGCCTCCCGCTTCTCGAGTCAGGAGTGGGGACTGATCATGACCGCGACCGAGTTCGAGATCGCAGACGCAGACGATCCGGACGCGGCGCGGATCGTCGCGGACACGACGAGCCTCCCAGCCGTGATGCCCGAGTTGGAGAACGTCCGCTCGCAGGTCGCCGCGATGGGCGGTGCCACGAACGACGGCGGTGGGGGCGGCTCGGGCGGCGGGATCCTCGGATCGGTGCTCGGCGCACTCGGTCTCGGCGGGGGTTCGAGCGACGGCCCGAGTGACGAGGAGCTCGAGGCTGCAGAACAGCTGGTCCAAGCGTACGCGGACGAGCTCCAAGCGCACTTAGAGGAAGCCGGGCGGTGGGAACAGATCCGGATCGCCTACCAGGAGTAGCCGGCGGAAACCGCGGTCGGGACCCTCACGCGTCGTCGCCGTTTGTGCTGTTCTCGACGGACGGTCGTACGTCCGCGTCACGGCCGACGATCAGCTCACGGACGAGGTCGTCGTACTCTTCGCCGTCGGTGCGGAGCGCGTCGAGTCGCTCGACCGTCTCGTCGTCGAGGTGTACCTGTGGCATATCGGCGATTCGTCCGACCGGGTCAAAAGCGTGTGGAACGCGTCGCCGACTGGCGTGCCCATCGAGGGCACAGCACGCATCCCGGAGCACAACGCTTTTCGAAGCCGCCCGGCCACCGACCGTATGCACCAGTCGGTCGAGACGGCGCTCGACGCCGCCTTCCCCGACCGAACGGTCATCGGCGTCGAGAGCGCTGGGCCCTCCTGGAACGGCGGCAACGAGACGGTCTCCGTGGTCTTCGCCGACGGCCGCCACGCCTACCTGAAGACGGCCGTCGACGGCGCTGGCCACCGGCTCGACCGGGAGGCGGCGACGCTCGCGTACCTCCGTGCGCACCGATCGCTTCCCGTCCCGGCGACGCTCGCGGTCGAGACGAGCGGCCCGGTACCGTACCTCGCTACCGCGCCCGCCCCCGGTCAGTCCGTCGACGAGCGCTTCGAGACGGCAGGGCCCGACACACAGGAGTGGCTCCTCCGCCAGGTCGGCCGGGCGGTCGCGGCGCTTCACGCGGTGCGGTTCGACGACCACGGCACGATCCGTGGGCGCGGCGAGACGGTCGGCCGTGGAGAGACGGTGGATCGTAGAGAGACGGTCGGTCGTGGTACGCCGGCTGAATCCAACGATGCAGTCGAGAGCCCATCCGCGCGACCGGGGCTCGAGCTGTCGGTCGCGCCGTGGCCGGACGTCCTCCTCGAGAC
>ERZ1034569.458-NODE-458-length-14819-cov-5.373341_pt1 | contig 14819 bp, 12 predicted proteins | sample MGYA00520706_ERZ1034569 | MGnify/ENA primary metagenome ERZ1034569 (study PRJEB33760, sample SAMEA4777722) | hypersaline lake metagenome | biome: hypersaline environment; feature: brines | place: Spain | collected 2014-08 | depth 0 m ...
CCGCGGGCGCGCCTCTCCTCTCGGGGGCGCCGCACCCCCCCCCGCCCCCCCCCCCCGCCCCCCCCCCCCGGACGGGTCCCCCCCCCCCCCCGCCCCCCCCCCCCCCGCCACTCCCCGTAGTGGCGCCGCCCGCGCTGAGCCAGCAGGGTCCCGGCGACCGCTGAGAGCGCCGTCGTGACCGGCCTCTGCTCGTCGTCCGGCGGGCGCTCGCCGGCGACGAGGACGTAACACTCGCCGTCGCTCCGCAACACCTCCCGCGCGTAGGCGAAGGGCGGGTCAACCCGGACGCTCCCGGTCTCGACGGCCTGCCGGACCGCGTCACCGCCCGACACGTCTGGAACCGAGTCGACCGGGACGGCCACGTCAGCCAGCACGTCCTCCGCAGGGACCGGCCGGAGACCGAGGGTCACAGTACCGTTCGCCCGGCTCGACACCCGCTCGTAGAACTGCCCGTGATGGGTGTAGCCCCGCCAGCCTTCGGGGACGTCGCCGTCGGGGAGCGTGAGACCGGTATCGACGAGTGGGCGTTCCAGTGCACACTCGGCCGAGTCCGGAGCCACGACGTCGAGATAGCAGTCGACCTCCCGGAGCCCGCCCCGGACGGCCAGCCCCGAGGCGCCCGGGCGTCCGTCGACACCGCCGGAAAACAGGAGGCGGTCACCGTCGGGGTCCGCCTCGACACTCAGGGCGTGGTACTCGACGGTGCCCGTGAGGCCGAGCGCCGCCGGCAACCCGCCGGTGGCGGCGTGGACGACAAGCACGAGCCCGGCACCGATGAGGGCGACTGCCCGGACCCGGAGGGAGGGGGTCCAGCCACGGCCGAGGATGTCACTCCCGTCGTCGCTGTTGGGGACCATGTTGTAGTGTCGCCCGGGGGTAAGTTGAGGCTCTCTACGCGAATTCGTCGTAGGTCGGCCGCTCGCGGTCGCCGGGGAAGTCCCCGACCGGGGCGGTGGTCTGGTCGCCAGTTTCCATGTCTTTGACCGTCACCTCGTCGTTTGCCAGGTCCTGCTCGCCGACGATGACGACCGTTTCGGCGCCGACCGAGTCCGCGTAGTCAAGCTGCGCGCCGAAGCTCCGGCCGGATACGTCGGACTCGACGACGTGGCCGCGCTCGCGGAGGTCCCGCGCGACCCGGGCCGCGACGGGCCGGGTGTCCCCCACCTGGAGGACGTAGTAGTCGGTCGTCAGCTCCTCGGCGGGCCAGACACCGGCCCGTTGACAGAGCAGGGAGAGGGTGGCGTAGCCGGGGGCAAACCCAACCGCGGGCGTGGGCTGGCCGCCAAAGCCCTCGATGAGGTCGTCGTAGCGGCCGCCGCCGAACACCGACCGGGAGACCTCGCCCGTGGAGTCGAAACACTCGAAGACGACGCCGGTGTAGTAGTCCAGCCCGCGGGCGGTCGTCAGCGAGAGCGTGCAGTACTCCCGAACCCCGAGGTCCGCGGCAGCGTCGAGGACAGCCTGGAGGTTCCCGACGGCGGCCTCGACGCGGTCGGTGCCCGCAAACTCCACAAGCTCCCCGAGGCGGTCCTCGGGGGTCGAGAGCAGGTCGTCGAAGGTCTCTGCCTGGCGGCCGTCTAAGCCGGCGTCCTCCAGCAGGCGCAGATACTCGGCGCGCTCGACCTTGGTGCGCTTGTCCACCGCCCGGACCGCCTCACGGGTGTCGACATCGGCGTCTATCGACGCCAGCAGGCCGCCGAGGATATCGCGGTGTGAGACCCGGAAGTCGAAGTCCGGGCTCGTGAGCCCGAGGTCGGTCAGCGCGCCGGCGGCCACGGCCAGGACCTCGGCGTCGGCGGCGGGGTCGCTGGCCCCGAAGATGTCGACGTTGGTCTGGTAGAACTCCCGAAACCGGCCCTGTTGGACCTGCTCGTAGCGCCAGAACGGGCGGGTGGAGACCCACTTGATCGGCTTCGAGAGCGCCTGCTGTTTGGCGACGACCATCCGGGCGACGGTCGGGGTCAGCTCCGGGGTGAGTGCCACCTGCCGGCCCCCCTTGTCCTCGAAGGCGTACAGTTCCTCGAGGATCGCCTCGCCGGACTTGTCGGCGTACAGTTCGGCGGGCTCTACCGCCGGCGTGCTGACCTCCCGAAACCCGTAACGACGGGCCGCCCCCTCGACAGTGTCCATGACCTCGCGACGGGCCGCCATCTCCTCGGGGTAGAAGTCCCGAAACCCCTTGATCCGGTCGTACATACCTGTTGTTCGGCGACGGCGCGTTTGAAAGTGACTACTCGCACTCCGGGGGCGAACGCCCGGCGGCCCGACCGGTCACCCGCGACTGGGTGTGGTCGGGAAAGACCGCGTCGACGGTCGCCTGGCCGTGCTCGCGTCGCATGAGCGCCCGGAGTTCGGCCTCGTAGTCACCGCTCCCGAGTTCCTCGCTGGGCCCGGTCTCGACGGCCAGGTTGGCGTCGGCGAGCCGGTCGACAGCCCCCCGGCCAACGCCCGCGAGCGGCGCGAGATACACGACCCCGAGCCGGTCCTCGATGCTCTGTGCGAGCGGGCGGTCGACGGTGGGGGTGCGGTCGTCGCGTCGGGTCCCGTCGGCGACCGCCGGCCACTCTGTGGCGGCTCGCTCGAGGGCGTGTTCGTGGACCAGCTGGAGTCCTACCCGCGGGTAGCCGTCGGTAACCATCCGCTCGACGGCCTCGCGGGCGACCGCGGGGTCCAGCGCAAGCCGGACGGTCTCGAAGCCGAGTCGGCGACCGACCTCACGGGCCTGCTGATAGTCGTCGGTTACGCCGAAGGTGCCACAACAGAGCGTCACCGCGGACAGGCCGTCGAGCAGATACGCCGCGAGCGTCGAGTCCTTCCCGCCGCTGTACAGCAGGCCGACCTCCATCCCCGCGCTACCGGCGCTGAATGTCGAAGCTCTTCGAGTCCGGGGTGAGCTCCTTCAGGAGCTGTTTCATCTTCTCCTCGTCGATCTTCCCCTGGATGCGGCCGCTCTGGGCCAGCGCGACGATCTGTTGTTCGACCTGCTCGCCGACATCGGGCTTTGACATCTTGACGGTGTTGAGCCGCTTGCGTGCGCCGTCGGTCAAGTTCTTCCGGAGGATGGCCTTTCGCTGGGCCTCCGCCTGCTGGCGCTGTTGTTCGACCGCCTCCTCGTCCTGGCCGCCCTGCTGTTCCTGGAGCTGTTCCATCTTCTCCTCTCGGAGCCGCTGAAGTTCCTCGTCGCTTGGGTCATCACTCATAGTTTCTGTTTGTCGGCTCACCCGCAAAACCATTACGGAGGGGTCGGGGTATCACACGCCGGCGAGCACTCGTTCGGTTCCCTGAGGTGGCGTTGCTCACTGCCGGCAGTGTCGTGGACCGTTCGACGCGACGGGGGCTTAGAGAGGAGCGGTCAGGCGTACCGCTCGAGCGCGGGGTCGTCGAGGTCCTCGAGTACGCCGGCGGCGGTGTCGTCGAGAAAGCCCTGTCCCTCGGGGGTGACCGTCCGGCCTTCACCCTCGGCGGTCGCGACGTAGCCGGCCGCCTCCAGCTGCTGGAGGGCGGTCCGGATGATGTTCCCGGAGGACTTGGACTGCTGGCGGGGGCGGACCTGGTAGCGGTTCGACCCCTGCTTTGCGGAGCCGTACTCGGTGCGGAGGCTACCGACGCCGACAGGGCCGTCGACTGCAACCTTCCGGAGCAGACTGGCGGCCCGGCGGGTCCAGAAGTCCTCCTGCTCGGGTGGAAGCTCGCGGTCCACGCCGGTCGTGACAAACTGGAGCCAGTCGGGTTCCTGGATCTCGTCCTCGTCGGCGAGGCGGTCGGTGACCGCCTCGATGAGGTCCGCTGTGGGGACGTCGTAGAGCGTCGTCATACGCCACAGTTCCGGGCGCCGTCATTTAAGAACGTCGTTTACTGCCGGGCGCGACGGGCCTGGGTGCTGAGGACGAACGCCGCGCCGCCGCCAAAGGCCGTCGGGAGCCAGTAGGTCGCCCCACGGTGGACGAGTACCGCGGCGGTCGCGACCTCGGCGGGGACACCAAGCGGCAACAGCAGGGTGACAAAGGCAGCCTCGATCCCCCCGAGCCCGCCGGGAAACGGGGTCACGCCCGCGATACTCCCGATGGGGACCACGAAGAGGATCGACAGGAAGGGGATGACGTGGCCGAGGGCGGCGAGTGAGAGCCACAGCGAGGCGGACAGACACACCCAGCCCAGCGCCGACAGCGACATGGCAGTCACGAGCGCCCGCCGGCTCGACGCGACGTGGCCGACCGAGGAAAAAAAGCCGTCGACGCGTTTCTCGATTACGTCCCGCGAGGGTGACGAAGCGACCGGGACGACCCGACCCAGAAACTGGATCACAGGGCCGAGTCGGTCGACGACAACACGCTTGCACCGCTCGCGGTAGCGCCAGACCAGGTAGCCGACCGTCGGGACGACCGCCGCGAGCGCCGCCGCCACCACCATCGCAAAGACCAGGTCCTGGGTGAACTCGGCTGCCGTGACTGCGGCGTAGCCCAGGCCGACAGTGGCGACCGCAAGTGACGGGATGAAGTGGAGCGTGTCGACGCTGGCGATGGCCGCCAGCCCGGTCTCGTACTCGCTGTCCGAGGCCGAGGAGATGAACATCGCACTCACCGGCTCCCCGCCCGCCTGTCCGAAGGGTGTGATGTTGTTCGAGAACACCGCAGCGGTGAAGACAAACACCGCACTGTGTGGGCGTATCGGGGCGCCGAGTGTCCGGAGAACGGTGTACAGTGAGAGGCCCCACGCCGAGAGCCAGACAACGGCGACGGGGATGGTCAGGGCGACGAGCTGGGGGTCACCACGCAGCAACGCTCCGACCACCTTGTCGAAGCCGATATACCAGATGATGACCCCGAGCAGCGCGACCGCCGCGACGAACCCGGCAGCTGTCTTGAGGCGGTCGCCGTCCATACCTCTGCCGTTGGACGGGCCGGGTTTCAAGCCTCCGGATACCCCTGATGGCTGGCCGGGCCGTCGCCGAACGGTGTGGGTGCGACGCGTCTATGAGCCCGGCAGGCAAAGGGACAGACATGGACGAACGGGCCGCGCTCGGCCGTCTCGACGACACCCTGCCCGAGGCCGGTGACGACGCCGCCATCGTGGACGGGCTCGCGCTGACGACCGACATGCTCCACGACCGCACGGACTTCCCGGCAGGGACAACCCGCTACACGGCGGGCTGGCGGGCGGTCGGCGCGTCGCTGTCGGACCTGGCGGCGATGGGTGCCGAGGCGGTCGCCGCCGTCGCCGTCTACGGCGCACCAGCCTTCGACTGGGAGGCGGTCGCGGCCTTCGTCACAGGCGCACGCGAGGTCTGCGAGCTGACCGGCGGGGCGTACGTCGGCGGTGACCTCGACGGTCACGACGAGTTCACCGTCGCCACGACCGCGCTCGGGCGGGCCCCGGACCCGGTTCGCCGCTCCGGCGCCGCCCCCGGCGAGGCGGTCTGTGTGACGGGGACACTCGGCCGGAGCAGCGCCGCCCTCAGGCTGTTCGAGCGCGGCGAGGTCGAGCGGGCAAACGCCCTCTTTCGGTTCGAGCCACGCGTCACAGCCGGGCAGACTCTCGCCACGCACGCGACGGCGATGATGGACTCGAGTGACGGGCTGGCCCGGTCACTCCACCAGCTCGCCGAGGCCAGTGACTGTGGGTTCGCCGTCGAGACACCGCTGCCGGTCGACGGTGTCGTCGACGAGGTCGCAACCGACGGCGAGGAACGCCTGGAACTGGGCGCGTTCTTCGGGGAGGATTTCGAACTCGTCTGCACCCTGCCGACAGCCGAGGTGGCGGCTGTCCGGGAGGCCCTGTCGGTCCCACTGACGAGGGTCGGGACGGTCACGGAGTCAGGTGTGACACTCGACGGCGAGGCGCTTCCGGACCGGGGGTACACCCACTGACACCGCGTGTGAGCGACCGGGGCTCAGACCGTCACGATTTCGATAGGGACAGGGGTGAAACAGAGCAGCCCGAGCCCGAGCGTGAGGAGGCCAACCGCGACCCGGCGGCGGTCGAGTGGCTCGTCGTAAATCGGGTCGGCTGCGCCGGCGTACGCGAGTCCGAGCGCGAAGAGCCCCCAGAAGACCCAGATAGCGACGGAGTTGACTGTCCCTCTGACGACGTAGAGATAGGCGGCGAGCGCGAACAACAGTCCGGGGACGGCGGCCGAGAGGGTCTCCTGGCGCGGTCCGACAACCGCCCGGAGGATGTGGCCACCGTCGAGCTGGCCGACCGGGAGGAGGTTCAGGACGGTGACGAGCATCCCGACCCACCCGCCGAACACGACCGGGTGGACCGAGCCGTTTGCCGCGAGTTTCCCCGCGGTCCCCGTGGCCTCCGCGATCAGCACCAGCAGTACCGGGTTGTTGAAGCGGATGAACGTGCCGGCGTCCCCGCTTGCGGCCTCCTGGACGGGCAGGGGGTCGAGCTGGAGTCCGATGACGGTCACGACAACCGTCGCCACCAGCCCTGCAAGCGGCCCGGCGACGCCGATATCGAACAGGGCCGTCCGGTCGGGGATCCGCCCTTTCATCCGGATGACCGCGCCCATCGACCCGATGACCGACGGGAAGGGGATGAAGTACGGCAGGGTCGCGTCGACGTCGTGATACCGGCTCATGACATAGTGTCCGAGCTCGTGGACCCCGAGGACGCCGAGGATGGCGGCGACGAAGGGCCAGGCCTCGAGTATCGCGACCGGGCCCGCCGACAGCGGGATCCGGTACCACGTCGTCGCCCCGACCAGCAGCGTCGAGAGCACCGTCGCGACCAGCAGGGCAACGTTCGTCCACGGGACCCCGTCGACCCCGACCGACCGGGGCGTTGCCACGAGGACGGACTCCCCGGCAGAGACGGGAAACTCGCCCTCGTCGCCGGCAGGGTAGCCCTGCCGGAGCTGTACCTCGTAGCCACACTCCCGAAAGCGCGGCCAGAGTTCCTGTTCGACACGGTCGGACGGGGCCCGGGGCTGGCCGACGTAGACCAGCCGGTCGCCGTCCTCACGGACGTCGTACACCGCGAAAACCGGCGCGATGTCGGCGGCCGGCGGCCCGGTAGCCGGCCACTCGCTGCGCTCCATCGACTCGCCGTTTGCGTCCGACGCGGTTAAACAACGTGGACCCACCGGCGGTCAGCCGGTCGGGTCGGGAACGGGGACCGGATGATGAGTGAGCGGGCTCAGGCCGGCTCGACGCGCCAGGTCGTCGCGCTCGTGTACGACCACTTCTCGACCTCGAGTTCCGCGGCCGAGTCCTTTAGCTTGACCATCAGGGCGCCGATCTCCTTCGGGGAGAGCCCGACCTCGTCCGCGATGAATTTCCCCTTGAAGTACATCTCGCCGTCGGCTGCCTTCCGCTTGAGGAAGGCACGGAGCTGTTCTTCCTTCGAGGCGTCCTGGGAGGGCGTCGTCGTTGCGCTCATGACTCACCCACAGATACTGTCCAGAGGCATATATAGAGGGACGAACCTTCGGACCGCTTCGGTCGCTTTCAGGCGCCACGGGGTGTAAAACGACCTTTTACGACGGCCACAGACCGGTTGAGACATTTTACGAGCGGCTCTGAGAGCGTGAGCGGCGACACAGACCGAGCCGGTATGGCAGTCCCCACTGGGCGGGCAGTCCGGGTGCGCCCGGCGCAAAAAGCGGGGCTCGTTGCTCGTTGTTCCTCGGCCTCACGCGCTCGCGGCGGCGCGGCCCGCCCGACAGACGGTGCCCACAGAGCGGCTTGGCAACCCTTAAGCCCGCCTCGGAACTACGGCGGGACGATGAGAGTGGTCGTCTCCGTCGGCGGGAGTGTTCTCGTGCCGAAGCTCGATTCCTCGCGTGTCGCCGGCTACGCCGCGGCCGTCGAGCGACTGCTCGAGGCGGGTCACGAGGTGTGTGTCGTGGTCGGCGGCGGCGCAACGGCCCGCGAGTACATCGGGGCCGCACGCGACCTCGGGGCAAACGAGACCGAACTCGACCACATCGGGATCGCGGTGACACGGCTCAACGCCCGGCTCCTGGTCGCCGCCCTCGACGGCCGGGCGGTTTCCGCGCCCGCAGCCGACCACGTGACGGCCCGGACCGCGCTCCGTCGGGGCGAGGTGCCCGTGATGGGCGGCACCGAGGCCGGCCACACCACCGACGCCGTCGCCACCGTGCTGGCGGAGTACGTCGACGCCGACTTGCTGGTCTACGCGACCAGTGTCCCCGGCGTGTTCGACGCCGACCCGGAGGCCGACCCCGAGGCCAGCAAGTTCGGGCAGATCGGCGTCGACGACCTGGTGGCGCTGGCCGCCGAGATGGATATTGACGCCGGGAGCAACGCACCGGTGGACCTGCTGGCGGCGAAACTCCTCCAGCGCGCGGGTCTTCGTGCGGTCGTGCTCGACGGCAGTGACCCCGAGGCGGTCGTCGCGGCTGTCGACGGTGAGCACAGCGGGACCGATATCGAACCACGATGACCGACACCGACCTCCCCGACCCCTACGGGACCGCAAGCAGCGCCGACCACCCCTTCTGGGCCGACGCCGTCGCCGACGTCATCGAGGGCCGCGAGCCGGAGGAGCCGGTCGTGGTCAAAGGCGGTGTCTCCCCGTCCGGCGTCCCCCATATCGGCCACGCAAACGAGATCCTGCGGGGCCACTTCGTCGCCGAGGCGCTACGCGACCGTGGCCACGAGGTCCGCCAGGTCTTTACCGCCGACGACAGGGACCGCCTGCGTGCCGTCCCCCGGCGGCTCGCCGACCTGGACTCGAACATCGTCGGTCTCGGCGACGTCGACGCGGGTGCGCTCGGGCGCAACCTCGGCAAGCCCTACACCGCAATCCCCGACCCGTTTGGCTGCTGTGACTCCTACGGCGCACACTTTACACGGCTGCTCCGGAACAGCGCCGACCGGCTGGGCGTCGAGGTGGAGATGGTTTCGAACACCGAACTCTACGAGGCCGGGGAGTTCGAGGCGGTCACCCGCACTGTGCTCGCGAATCGGGGGCGCGCCCGCGAGGTACTGTCGGAGTTTCAGGGGAAGGTCGACGACGATTACGTCCCCTTCTTCGCGGAGTGTGGCGAGTGCGGACAGTTGACCGAGACTGTCACCGGCGTCGACCTGGCGGCCGGGACGGTCTCCTACCGGTGTACGGACAGTGAGGCTGACGGCGACACCATCGAGGGCTGTGGGAACGAGGGGACGGCAACGCTCCGGGAGGGGAAGCTCCCCTGGCGGTTCGAGTGGCCCGCCCAGTGGCAGCTACTGGGCGTGGACTTCGAGCCGTTCGGAAAGGACCACGCCGAGGGCTCCTGGCCAAGCGGCGTCGCCATCGCCCGGGAGGTGCTCGGCACCGAGCCGCCGGTGCCGATGGTCTACGAGTGGTTCACACTAGACGGCCAGCCGCTCTCCTCGTCGGCGGGGAACGTCCTCACCGTCGACGAGGCGCTAAGCTTTCTCGAGCCCGAGGTCCTGACCTACTTCTTCACGAAGGAGCCGCTGAAACAGCGGGATTTCGGCGTCGAGAACATCGACCAGTTGGTCGACGAGTTCGACCGTCTCGAGCGGGTCTACTTCGGCGAGCGCGAGGCCGGCGAGACGGAGCGCGAGCGGGCCGAGCGCGTCTACCCGATGGTCGTCGACGACCCCCGCGCCGGGCGGGTACGGCTCCCCTACACCTTCGCGGCGGTGCTGGGGATGACCGAGGACTCTAGCATCCGCGAGGAGATTGCCCGCACCGAGGGACACATCGCCGAGGACACCCCGGAGTGGGCCGTCGAGGCGGCCCTTTCCCGTGTCGAACGCGCCCGGGAGTGGGCCCGTCGGACCGGCAACGCCTTCGACTACAAGCTCAAGCGCGCCGAACTCCCGGACGTGGACTTCGACCCCGAGACCGAGCGGGGGCTCGACGAGCTGGCGTCGTTCGTCGCCGAGGGTCACGACGGCGAGGCCATCCAGGGCGAGGTCTACGAGACGGCGAGGCGCCACGACCTCGAGACCGGGGAGTTCTTCGCGGCCGGCTACCGGCTGTTTTTCGACGACAGCGAGGGGCCACAGCTGGGGCCGTTCCTCGCGAAACTCGACCGCGAGTTCGTCGTCGACCGACTGCGCCGGGAGCGGTGAACAGCCCTCGCCGGCCGTCCCGTAGGAAAACCCTCTTTGCCGTACCCGACTAGTCACAGCCAATGGTCGGTACGTTGGAGTTGGTCCTCGTCGGGCTCGGGGTTTATGTGCTCGCCCTCCTGGCACTGCAGGCCCGTGGCGTCCTCCCGAGTTACGTTCGCGTCTCCGGGCCACTCATGACGTTACACACCGGGCGGGGGAAGGCACTCCTCGACCGGCTCGCCCGGCGCCGCCGGTTCTGGCGGGCCTGGGGGAACGTCGGCCTGGGGATCACCGTCATCGTCATGCTGTTTGCCGCGGTGTTCCTGGTGCTCTCGGCGTTTCTCGTGCTCTCCGCGCCCGAACAGACACGGGCCGTCGAGCCACAGAACGCACTGGTCATCCCGGGTGTCAACGACTTCCTCCCGCTGTCGGCCGCACCCGATATCATCTTTGGCCTGTTGGTCGGGATGGTCGTCCACGAGGGCGGGCACGGGCTGCTCTGTCGGGTGGAGAACATCGACATCGACTCGATGGGTGTCGCGCTGCTGGGGTTCATCCCGCTCGGCGCGTTCGTAGAGCCCGACGAGGAGAGCCGGCTGGAGGCCGACCGCGGCTCACAGAGCCGGATGTTCGCCGCCGGGGTCACGAACAACTTCGTCATCACCGCCGTCACCTTCGCACTGCTCGCCGGTCCGGTCGCCGGCGCCATCGCGGTCGCTCCGGGGGTTGCGGTCGGCGGGGCCTTTCCCGGCTCGGCGGCCGCCGACGCCGGCTTGGGCAACAGCGATGTCGTCACAGCCGTCAACGGGACCGACATCGAGAACCGGACCGAACTCGAGGCGGCGCTTGCCGACGTCGAGACCCCGGCGGTCGAGGTCGGCCTGCACAACGGGTCGACGGTCACCGTCGAGCGCCACGTTCTCGCCGTGGAGTTCGTCCCCGAGGTGTTAGACGTCGACAGCGGCGAGACCCCTGTCATCGAGGCGGTCAACGGCACGCCGGTCCGCACCGAGGCGGAGTTTGCCGCGGCGGTCGAGAACCGGACCGTCGCGAGTCTCGAGACCAACCGCGGAGCCGTGACAGTGCCACTCGGCGCGTACGCCGCGCGGGTGACCCCCGACAGCCCGCTGGTCGACGAGGGCGTCCCCGAGAACGCCTCCGCGGTCGTCACAGGGGTGGGTGACACCCGTATTCGGACCGCCGCCGACCTCCGCGAGGCGCTCGATGGCGTCGGGGCCGGCGGGTCGACCTCGGTCACCCTCTTTGTCAACGGACAGCGCCGCACCGTCGACGTAACCCTCGAGGAGGGCGTCCTCGGGGTTGCCGGTGTCGCCTCCGGCGTGACCGGGGTCGTCCCCGACGACTTCGGGGTCAGGGAGTACCCCGCTGCGGGGTTCCTCGGGCTGCTAGACGGGTCACACCCACAGATTCAGGGGCAAAACGGGCTGTTCGCCTCGGTCATCGTCCACCTCGGGTGGCTGCTGGGGCTACCGATCGCCTCGCTCGCGGGGTCACCGTTCAACTTCGCCGGCTTTGCCGGTGGGGTCGCGGACTTCTACGTCGTCCAGGGGCCGCTGGCGGGGCTCGGTGGCGGCGTGTTCCTGCTCGCGAATCTGCTGTTCTGGACCGGGTGGATCAACCTCAATCTCGGGGTGTTCAACTGTATTCCCGCGTTCCCGCTCGACGGCGGGCATCTCACCCGGACCAGTACGGAGGCGGTCCTCTCGCGTCTGCCGCTGCCCAACCGCCGGCAGTTGACCTCCGCGGTCACGACTATCATCTCACTGGCCATGCTCGGCGCAATCGTGATGATGTTCGTCGGCCCGCAGTTGCTCGCGTAATTCCGGCCCCGGCGCCGCCGGCAGATGTCCCGACAGCGTAAGGCAAGGTTCCTTATTATCCAGCCCGAACACTGTGGTATGCCAGAGAGACGTGACCCGCCACCCACCGACGAGGGCTGGTACGTACTACACGACTTCCGGCGTATCGACTGGGACACCTGGCGCTCGACACCCGAACGCGACCGCAGTCGGGCCGTCGAGGAGGCCGTTGGACATCTCCGGTCGACGGCGGCGGTCGAGGACGCCGAGGAGGGGGTCTCGGCTGTCTACTCCGTGCTCGGCCACAAGGCCGACCTGCTCCTGCTCCACATGCGCCCCTCGACGGCCGATATCGGTGCCTTGGAGCGGCAGTTCGAGGCGACCGACTTTGCCGACTTCACCGAGCGGACGACCTCCTTTGTCTCCGTCACGGAGGCGTCGGGCTACTCCGAGCGCGCGCGGGATTACTTCACCGGCGACCTCGACGAGGACTCCGGGCTGTACAACTACATTCAGACCCGGTTGAAGCCGTCGGTCCCCGACGCGACACACGTCTGTTTCTACCCGATGGACAAGCGTCGCCAGCCCGACCAGAACTGGTACGACCTCTCCTTCGAGGAGCGGGCCGAACACATGGACGCACACGGCGACATCGGCCGCGATTACGGGGGTCGGGTCCAGCAGATGATCACCGGGGCCATCGCCATCGACGACTGGGAGTGGGGTGTCACCCTGTGGGGTGACGACCTCGCCGACATGAAGGACCTGTTGTACGAGATGCGGTTTGACCCCTCGACCGCACAGTACGCCGACTTTGGCTCCTTCTACGTCGGTCGGCGGTTCCCGCCGGCGGACCTGCCGGCACTGCTGGCCGGCGAGCGTGTGCCAACCGACGAGACGGCGGTCACAGACACCGACGACGGGGCCGCCGACACACCACCGGTCCAGCCCGGCAGCGTGACCGCTACCACGGACGGTAGCGGCGAGGAGACACATGAGGGTGAGGGTAGTGACAGTCCAGGCCAGGGCGACGCCGGCCGGAGCGAGGTCGACGGGGCCGACGAGCGCGACGGTGTCCCCCCGGGTGTCGTCACCGGGGACGACCAGTCCCAGGCCGAGAGCGAGGAGGTCGCCGATATGGCCACACGCCTCGGCCAACTCGGGCTCCGAGCCGGCGCGGACTTCGGGGCCGGCGACTACGCCGTGTTACTCCACTCGGGGGCCGACGCCCAGGCGCTGGCCGAGGAGGTCGACGGACTCCGGTCGAACTTCGACCACTACGACTCCCACGTCGGGACCGCGGTCCGGGCGGCCGACGGCACGGCTACGGTCGCGAGTGTCTGGAACGCCGAGCGCGCCGCCGACACCGCAGAGGGCTTTCTGACCGACCTGCCCGGGGTCACAGCGGTCTTCCGTGGGCCTGTCGAGGACGCGCCCGAGCGGGGCGGTGACGGTTCGGAGGAACACGCCGAGGGCGCCCACACCAGCGACGAGGACGCCACGAGCGTCCGCGAGGAACTCGCGGAGATGGACGTCTACGCCGGCACCCCACACGGTGAGGACGTCTACGCGCTGGTGCTGTACTCCGAGGCCGACCCGGACACGCTGCTGGCGGAGGTCGACGACCTCCGGGACGGGTTCGACCGCTACGACACCCACGAGGGGACACAGGTCTACGAGGACCACGACAGCGACACCTCGGCCGTCGTCAGCCTCTGGGAGACCGCCGACGCCGCCGACACCGCAAGTGGCTTTCTGACGGACCTGCCGGCGGTTGTCGGCTGGGCCGACGAGGGCGACGGCTTCGGGACGATGGGGATGTTCTACACCGTCAAGCCGGACTACCGCGAGGAGTTCGTCGACACCTTCGACTCGGTCGGCGACCTGCTGGTGGAGATGAGCGGTCACCGCGAGACGAGCCTACTGGTCAACCGCGAGGACGACAACGACATGTTCATCGCCAGCCGGTGGGACGCCCGGGAGGACGCGATGGGCTTTTTCCGCTCCGAGGAGTTCGCCGAGACGCTGGACTGGGGGCGTGACGCCCTCGCCGACCAGCCGCGTCACGTCTTCCTGGCCTGACCCGGGACGCACACGGCGGGGTCAACCCCGGTCGTCGAGGTCGGTCACGTCCTCGTCGGGAAAGGAGATGAGATTCTCACGCCCGATCCGGAGTTTGTCGACCCGCTCCGCCTCCGCCATCGACGAGAGCAGTTGGGAGACCTTCGCGTTCGACCAGCCGGTCTCCTTGACGATCGTTGCCTGTTTCATCCGGCCGCCGTTTCGCTCCAGGAGCCGCTCGACTCGCTCCTCGTCGCTCAGTAGCTCCTCGTCGAGGCCCCCGGACCCGCCGGCCCCCGCGGCGGCCGCAGCCGTGGCTGTCCCGTCACCGGCCGCTTCGGCGGCCGAGCCGTCCCCGCCGTCGGCGTCGTCGGCCGCCCGTGCCGGGCCGCGCTCGTGTCCGTGGTCACCCTCGCGGCGCTGGACGACGACGTACATCACCGCCACACCGGCCCCGAGTGTCAGCGTGACCACGAACGCCCAGAACAGCCCGCTACCCTCGGCTGGACCCGAGCCGCCGGGGCCGTTCGGTGTGTCGGTCGGCGTCGCTGTCGGCGCGCCACTGCCGGTGAAGGTCACCGAGAAGGTGTCCGGCCCGAAGGTCTCCGGCCCGGTCCAGACGAGCGTCCCGTTCCGGGGCGGGGGGACGTCGGGGCTGGCGCTGAAGACGGCGTAGCCGGCGGGTGGCCGGAGGACGAGCCGCTGGCTGGCGTCGAGTCCTGGCAACCAGGTCCCGTCCGGCGTCTCGAAGACGTCGCCGACGGTGAGCCTGCCCCGCTCGACCCGGGCGAATTTTGTCCACCTCAAGGAGAGGGGCAGCCGGCCGGCCCCGTTTTCGACGGGCCACCCCGGGGAGGCGGTCCGGTCGATGTCGCGGATCCGCCTCCCGCGGCCGTTG
>ERZ1034569.460-NODE-460-length-14810-cov-6.605422_pt1 | contig 14810 bp, 14 predicted proteins | sample MGYA00520706_ERZ1034569 | MGnify/ENA primary metagenome ERZ1034569 (study PRJEB33760, sample SAMEA4777722) | hypersaline lake metagenome | biome: hypersaline environment; feature: brines | place: Spain | collected 2014-08 | depth 0 m ...
AAGTGGGGGGTTCACGAGGCGCTGACACACGTCCCGCTGGTGGTCAGCTACCCCGACCAGCAGGAGGGACGACTCGTCGAGGAGGCGGTGTCGCTGACCGACACGCCCTCGCTGCTACGGACGGCCACGACAGGCGAGACTGAACCGGAGCCGCTGAGAAACGGGGAGCCGGTTCTGTCGTCGACGTTTCTGCTTCCGGAGGAGAAGGTCGCAAAGTACAGTTCCGTCGACGACATCGAGCGTTACGTCGGCCCCTGGCGGGCGGTGTACGAGACACGGGACGGGGTCGTTCGAAAGTACGCCCGAAAGGGTGACCACGGGCTCACACTCGATATCGAGGCTACCGGTGCGGTGACCGAGGTTGCGCGAGACGACGACGGCAGGGTCGCCGAGGTTTACGATGAGCTGACAGACGCCGATCTGGTGACACAGGAGACCGGCGAGATAGACGACGACCTCGAACAGCAACTCGAGGACCTCGGCTACATCCGGTGAGCCGCGGTGACTGTGTCGGGCCGCGTTCACGACAACTGTCGTCTCTGTGCGGAGGTTCGACCCCGTTCGTTGCCGTACTCGCCGTCGAGTTTCGACGATCGACGAATTTACAATCGACATACACATATACCAGGTGCTGCAACACCGCTGTATGAAGGTCGGTATCGACGGTATCGAAATCCGGACGGGCAGGCTGAAACTCGATCTCCCGGGGACGTTCGCGCCCGCAAAGGGCGAGGACCCGGGAAAGTACACGAAAGGGCTCGGGTTGCACGTCTCGGCGCTACCGGACGCCTACGAGGATATCGTCACGATGGCGGCAAACGCGTCCCGTCGATTGCTCGAACGCAAGAACGTGTCGCCGGCCGACATCGGCCGCATCGACGTGGCGACCGAGAGCGCGTTCGACAACTCGAAACCGGTGTCGACGTACGTCGCCGGCTGTCTGGAGCAGGTGTTCGACGGGGATTTTACACACGCGAACAAGGGTGAGCGGAAGTTCGCGTGCGTCTCGGGAACACAGGTGCTCGACGACGCGTTCAACTGGGTCCGGGCCGGTCGCAGCCGTGGCCGTGCGGCGCTCGTCGTCGCGACCGACACCGCGCTGTACGCCCGGGACGACCCCGGCGAGGCGACACAGGGTGCCGGTGCGGTCGCGATGCTCGTCGACAGAGACCCCGACCTGGTGTCGTTTGGCGATGCCCAGGGTATCGGTAGTGTCGACGAGACCGACTTCCTGAAACCAAACCAGCAGTTCCCGAGTGTCGACGGCAAGCGCTCGATGCAGGTGTACCTGGCACGGATGCGCGAGGCACTGCAGGACTTTGCCCGCAACGGCGGCGACATCCACCCGGATACGTTCTCACTCGTCCCCTTCCACACGCCGTTTCCGGGGATGGTCCGCAAGGCGGCGGCGCTCGGATTCCGTCACTCGATCCGGGACACCAGTGTCGAGGACCGTCTCGCCGACCAGATCGGTCGCCAGCCCCGGCCCGAGGCGTTCGACGACCACGAGGGGTATCTCGACGCCATAAAATCCTACACAGACGAACTCCGACAGACCACGACCTACGAGGAGTGGTACGAGCGGACCGTCGAGCCGACACTCGACATCGCCCGCGAGGTCGGGAACTGGTACTCGGGGTCGGTCCACGTGGCGCGGACGGCCGGTCTCAAACACGCCTTCGAGACCGACCGAGCCCTCACCGGTAAGAACCTGCTGGTGGCTTCCTACGGCAGCGGCGCACAGGCCGAGATTCACGCCGAGACCGTCCAACCTGGCTGGCGTGACGAGATCGCACAGTTGAATATCGACGAGCAACTCGACCGGCGGTACGACCTCGCATTCGAGGAGTACGAGGCGATCCACGACGTCCACAACCACGACGAGACCACCGACCTGGAGCCGTTCACCACCCCGACCGAGGAGTTCGTGTTCGACGGCTGGGGCCGCATGGGCGAGCGCAAGTACACGTACGTCGAGTAACGGGTCGAAGGGACACTGAACCGCTGTCTCTCGCCGTGTACCGACGGGGTAAGGTTAACTGTGTACCTGTCGAACCACCGCGTATGCGTGTCCTGACAACAGAGACCGTCCCGGGTCACGAGATAGTCGAGTCGGTTGGAATCGCCAGGGGAAACACCGTCGAGGCACGGAACGTCGGCCGTGATATCACACAGAGCATCCGGAACATCACCGGCGGTGAGCTAAAGGCGTACTCGGAACTGCTGACGAAGGCCCGCGACGAGGCGCTCGAACGGATGGTCGAGGACGCGGAGGGGCTCGGTGCCGATGCCGTTGTCAACGTCCGATTCGAGACCTCGGAGGTCACGAGCGGTGGTGCCGAGGTGATCGCATACGGAACGGCCGTTCGACTCGCCTGAGGACCGGTAGACCCCACAGCGGGGCGTTCCGGAGCGAAGGCCGGACCTCGCGGTGGGGCTCGCCGACGGAGCGTTCGTCGGTGCCGGGCACAGTCTGGCTCTGTGACAGCCGCGTTCGTCCGGTCTCCCGGCGACGAAACCGGCTACCACCGGGGGACTGTCCGGGTCGACGGGTCGTGAGACCACAGTCGACTTTACTCACGTCGCCGTAGACCCGTTCGATGGACGTGCTCGGACGCCGGGCGGTCGCGACACCCGAGCGGCCGGCGCTGGTAGACGCCGGAGACGGCCACACCTGGCGCTACAGCGACCTCGACAGACTCGTGACACGCGCAGCCGAGCGACTCGAACGGCGGGCGGCCGGAACGAACCGGGTTGGAACCCTGTGCAGACCGTCACCGGCGTTCGTGGTGGCGTTCCACGCCGCACAGCGGCTGGGCTGGACGGTGGTCGGTCTCGACAGCCGCCTCGGGGCGTCGGCGCTCGGTACGCGCCTCGACCGGGCCGGTGTCGACCTGGTGGTCCACGGGCCGGAGACGTCCCCGCCGGAAAACACCGACAGACCGACGATACCGGCGGCAACTCTCCTTGCCGGTGCCGGCGAGGCGACGGGGTCAGACACCACGCCGGGGCCACAGTCCGGACCCCCGAGGGTGTCGACCGACCCGGGTGGCCGGCCCGCCGAGACCTCGGTCGTCCTGTTTACCTCCGGGACGACCGGCGAGCCGAAGGGGGTCCGGCTGACAGCCCAGAATCTACGCGCGAGTGCCGTCGCCTCGGCGTTCCGGCTCGGCGTCGCGCCCGGTGACCGGTGGCTGTGCTGTCTCCCGGTGGCCCACATGGGTGGTCTCGCACCCGTCGTCAGGACTGCCCTCTACGGGACGACCCTCGTCGTGCAGCGGTCGTTCGACGCCCGGGAGACGGGCCGTGTGCTGGCGGCTCACGACGTCACGGGGGTCTCACTGGTGCCGACACAGCTACGTCGGTTACTCGATACCGGCGCCCCGCTTGCGGCGCTCTCGACGGTCCTGGTCGGCGGGGCGCCGGTGTCCGGGCGACTGCTCGACCGGGCACTCTCGGCCGGGGTATCGGTGTTTCCGAGCTACGGGCTGACCGAGGCGGCCTCACAGGTCGCAACTGCCCGGCCGGAGACGGCGCGCGACCACCCGGGAACGGTCGGTCGGCCGCTGTACGGGCTGGAACTGACCGTCGTCGCGGACGGCGAACCGGCCGACCCCGGGGAGCGCGGCGAACTCGTCGTCGCCGGTTCGGCGGTCACGCCCGGCTACCTCGACGAGTCGGCGACCGAGGCGGCAACGGGAGAGTGGGGGCTACACACCGGTGATATCGGCTACCGCGACGACGCCGGCAGGCTGTGGGTGGTCGGCCGGCGCGACGAACTGGTTCTCACCGGAGGGGAGCTCGTCGTGCCGGCGACGGTCGCCGAGAGCATCCGTGACCACCCTGCGGTGGCCGACGCCGCCGTGGTCGGAGTCGACGACCCCGAGTGGGGTGAGCGGCTCGCGGCGCTGGTGGTTCCCGACGGCGACCTCGACACCACGACCGTCGAGGCACACTGCCGGGAGACACTCCCGGGGTTCAAATGCCCGAAGGTAGTCAGCCTCGGGAGGTCGGTGCCCCGGACCGCCTCGGGAACGGTCGACCGCGAGGCGGTTCGCGAGCGACTGCGGGAGAGCGGTTCGTGACCGGTGGTCGTATCTCCGAAAGTTTCCTGTGCTCGCGCAGTCTCGCTCACGTATGGACGTCGGGCTGGTGATCCTCGACGGCTGGGGGCTGAACCCGGGGTCGGAGACACGGGACGCGGTCGCGGCGGCCGAGACACCCGTGTTCGACCAGCTCCGGGTGACAGGTCTCGACGGACAGCTCCGAACGGACGGCCCCCACGTCGGACTCCCCCGGGGGCAGATGGGCAACAGCGAGGTCGGACACCTCACCATCGGAGCCGGGCGTACCGTCGTCCAGGAGTCGGCCCGGATCACGGATGCAATCGCCCGCTGGCGCGGCGAGCCGGGCACGTTCGACAGCCCGCCGGACCCGCCGCTGGACGCGAACCCGGCGCTCAAGCGAGCCCTGACACACGCAGAGCAGACCGGCGGGCGCGTGCACCTGCTCAGTCTGGTCAGTGACGGGGGTGTCCACGCCAACCAGGCCCACCTGCACGCACTGGTCGAACTCGCGGGCGAGCGGGGTGTCGACGTGGCCGCTCACGCGTTCACCGACGGCCGGGACACGCCACCGCGGTCGGCCGTTGGCTACCTCCGTCGGCTCGACCGGCAGTTCGGCCGGTGTGGAACGGGCGAGGTGGCGACCGTCTCCGGGCGCTACTACGCGATGGACCGCGACGAGAACTGGGAGCGGACCCGCCGGAGCTACGCGGCTATCGTCGCCCGGCAGAGCGACTACACCGCACCCTCGGGGGTTGCAGCGGTCGAACGGGCGTACGACCGGGGGGAGAGTGACGAGTTCATCGCCCCGACCTGTATCGACGGCGGCCCGTCGCTCGCCGATGGTGACGCCGCGGTGTTCGTCAACCACCGCGCCGACCGGGCACGCCAGCTGACCCGGCTGCTGGCCGGTCTCGACCCGCAGCCCGCACCCGAGACGACACCGCCCGACGTACGGCTCGTAACGATGACCGAGTACGACGAGGGGTTCGACCTGCCGGTGGCGTTTCCGCCGCGGGCGCCCCGCGAGACACTGGGCGCGGTGCTCGCGGCGACCGACCACACACAGCTGCGTATCGCGGAGACCGAGAAGTACGCCCACGTCACCTACTTCCTGAACGGTGGCCGGGAGAGGAGGTTCGAAGGGGAGCACCGCGAGATCGTCCAGAGCCCGGACGTGCCGACGTACGACCACCGCCCGGAGATGAGTGCGGCGGCGTTAACAGACCGGGCGCTCGGGCTTCTCGGGGGGGACCACGACGTGCTCGTGTTGAACTACGCCAACCCCGACATGGTCGGCCACACCGGCGAGTTCGATGCCGCGGTGACCGCCGTCGAGACTGTCGACACACAGCTCGGGCGGCTGGTCACGGGAATCCACGACCGTGACGGGCACGCACTCGTCGTCGCCGACCACGGCAACGCAGAGGAGATGGGGACACCGGACGAGCCACACACGGCACACACGACCAACCCCGTTCCCTTCGTGTACAGCCCGCCCGACGACAGTGACGACGACCAACGGGTCCGGAACGGGGGACTCGCCGACGTTGCCCCGACGGTGCTACGGCTACTCGGTGTCGAGCCACCGGCCGAGATGACCGGGCAGTCACTCGTGGTTCACAGAACCTGACGGGTGACCGCTCGTGGTTTCCGGCGAGACACGGGGAGCGGTCACCCGTCTGGCAGGGGGTCCGTCGGAAACTGGGCCCGTCTCGGTCAGTCCTTGCGCTCGACCATGTCGCCGAGTGTGTACTCGCCGGTAGAGCTGTCACTCTCCCACTCGCTACCGTCGACGTCACCGGCGGCCGACAGGTCGATGTCGAAGTGGCGCTCTATCTTGCTCTGGATGTCGTCGGTCGGAAGCGTATCGCCGCGCTCGAGCTTGCGGATGAGACTCGCCTTCTCGTTGAGTTCACGTGCAAGCTCGTCCTGCGTCTGGCCGGCACGCTCCCGCGCTCGGCGTATCTGGTCGTCGTAGTCCTGTGCCAGCTCGTCGACGTCCTCGTAGATGTCGTTACCCCGGCTGCCGCCACTGCTCGTTGTGGACGTGCTGGTCGTCGAGCCTGAACTGCTCGAACCGCTCGAACTGCCGCTCGAGGTGGAGTACTTCGTCGACGCGGTGGACTCCTCGGAGTCGGTCTGCAGTTTGGTCCCGAACTCGGTACACTCGTCACAGACGTCGAGCTCCGCACCTTCGATCTTGATACGGCTCGGGTTTGCCGTCTCTGTCCCGCACATCTCACACTGTACCATACCCGACGTTCGTGGGCCCCCCGCATAAATCGTACGCCGCGGGGCCGACACACCCCGTGTGGCGTCTACCGTATGCGGGTCAACCGGCTCGCCGGAGGTCCCTCCGGGCGTAGTAGAACCGCTGGACCGCGGTCAGGTGGCCGACAACGGCGAACACGGCGAGCAGCCAGCCAACGAGTGAAACCCCCTCGACTGAGACGTCGACGACCCCCGTCACGGTCGTCACCGCACCGACGAGAACGAGCCGGTCGGCCCGGCCGAGCAGCCCGCCGTACACCCTGTCGAGGCCGACGGCCTCGGTCTGTGTCCCGAGATACGACGTCATCAGGACGCCGGTGACCGCGGCGAGTCCGAGCCCGAACGCGCCGATGCCGGCTGCCAGCCCGACCACGATGGCGATATCGGCGTACCGGTCTAGCACGTGGTCGAGCAGGTCGCCGGCCGGCGAGGCGGCGTCGAGTTCGCGTGCGAGAATCCCGTCGAGCACGTCGAGCAGCCCGTTGCAGCCGACCAGCACCGCCCCGAGTAGGTAGGCGAGACGGCTGTCGCCGGCCACGGCGAAACTCCCGGCTGCACCGGCGGCCGCCAGCAGCGCCAGCACACTCACGGTGTCCGGACCGAGTCCGGCCCGCTTTGCGGCCGACACGAGCGGTGCAACCGCACGGTCGGCCAGTGGTCTGAACCCGTCGAGTGTCATAGGTAGTCGACAAACGAGACCGTTCCGGCGGACGGTCCGCGCTCCCCGCGGACCACCGCCTCGATATCGGCGGCGACCGCCACCGGCTCGCGGTCGGTCGTGTCTATCTCGTAGACCGACGACGCGCCGTGTTGCTCGACGGCGGCCGCGAGCACGACATCGAGCGCCTCGCTCTCGGCGTTCTCGGTGACGGTCGCCGGTGGTTCACCGCGGGTCTCCAGCCGCGTTTCGAGCTCTGCCGGGTGACAGCGCAACACGACGACACGGTCGACGGGCAGGTGGTGGGCGAGATGTGACTCGACGAGCAGATCCGGCTGCCCCTCGAATCGGGAGACGACCGCCTCGATGTCGGCGATAGCCGAGTCGCGTCTCTCGTCGTGACCGGTCGTGAGCTCCTCCTCGCGGATGACGCTGTTGAGGTGAACGGTCGACAGCGGCGTCTCGACGAGCTGTGTCGCCGTTGTCTTTCCCGTTCCCGGTGTGCCGGTCACTGCAACCCGCATTCACGCCGCCTCCAACTCGACGAGCACCTCGTTTATTGTTTCGACAGCCTGCGGGGTGGTTTCGCGGGTTCCACAGGTCACCCGGACACAGTCGGGCAGCCCGAAGCTCGCACAGTCCCGGATGATGATACCCGCCCGCCGCGCGGCGTCGGCGACCGCCTCGCCGTCACCGACGGCCGCGAGCACGTAGTTGCCGCCGCTCTCCCAGGTGTGTGCGTCGAGGTTGTCCTGCATGTACTCCCGTGCCCACCGGGCCGTCTCGACGGTCTGTTCGAGGTGAGCGTCGTCATCGAGAGCCGCCAGCCCGGCACGACAGGCGAGTTTGTTCACCGCGAACGGTGTGTTGATCCGGTCGTAGGCGTCGGCCCAGCCCTCGGGCACGAGCCCGTAGCCCACCCGCAGCCCCGCGAGACCTCGGCTCTTCGAGAGTGTCCGTAGCACGCAGATGTCGTCACGCCCGTCGAGGAGTCGCCGGGCCGACGGGTTGGTGGTGAACTCGCCGTACGCCTCGTCGACCATGACGACCGTCTCCTCGTCGGTCGCGTCGGCGAGCCGTTCTATCGCCGCGAGAGACATCTCGGACCCGGTCGGGTTGTGCGGGCTCGTGACGTAGACGATCCGGTGACCGTCGTAGTCGGACAGCACCGCCTCGGCAGTCTGTTCGAAGTCGTTGTCGCGGTCGAGGCTGTACCGGTCGACGACCCCGCCGTGATACCGGGCACTCATCTCGTAGTAAGAGAACGCCGGGTCCGGAACGAGCACCCGGTCACCGGGTGCCAACATCGCCCTGCCGAGGTAGTCCAGAAAGCCGTCGCCACCGGGCGAGAGCCACACCTGTGCCGGTTCGACGTCCCACTTTGCCGCGATTGCGGCCGTCAGGTCGGTGTGGACCGCCTTCGGGTATGTGTTTACCGCCTCCGCAGCGTCGTGAATCGCCTCGACAGCGGCGGGACTCGGGCCGAGCGGGTTCTCGTTCGAGGAGAGCTTTATCAGTTCGTCCGGGGCTACCCCGAGGTCGCGGGCCACCTCCTCGATACCTTCCCCTGCCCGGTAGGGTGTGTGTGCCGACAGGTCCCGTGGTTGCATACCCCCAACAAGGTCACCTGAGGGCTTAAGACTGGTTATACCGCGATGCGAACCGTTTTTTGTGACCGGTCTGCGAGTAGTCGGCAGGGCGTGTGGCCTAGCGGATAGGGCGAGGGGTTCCTAACCCCTCGATCGCGGGTTCGAATCCCGCCACGCCCGTTCGACGGACAGTCTACATTTGCCGGACGGCGACGGGACGTCCACACTCCGGTACAGTTCACACTGGACTGCTCCGACCGTGGTGCCCGTTGGAACTAGTACGGGTAGTCGCGGGGCTCGTTCTGAATCGAGACCCACTTTGTCTCGGTGAGGCGGTCGAGGATCGCCTCGCCGTTGTACCGTCCCAGTCCGGACGCACCGACGCCGCCGAACGGTGTGTTCGGGTCGTCGTTGAGCGGTTGATCGTTGATGTGGACCATCCCGGTTTCGAGCTCCGTGGCAATCCGTTTGGCCTGCGAGAGGTCCGTCGAGTGGACCGAACCCGACAGCCCGTATCGGGTATCGTTCGCGATCGCGAGTGCCTCGGACTCACTCTCGTAGGGGATAACCGGTGCGACCGGGCCGAAGTGTTCGTTACAGGCAACGGGCATCTCCTGGCTGACGTTCGACAGCACTGTCGGTTCGACAAACAGCTCGTCGTAGTCACCGCCCGTCTCGACGACCGCACCGCGCTCGTTACTCTGGGCGATGAACTCGACTATCTTGTCACGCTGTTGTTCGTTGATAATCGGTCCGACGACGGTGTCGTGCTCGTGTGGGTCGCCGATCGGGAGTGTCTCCGCTCTGTTGCTCAGCCGGTCGACGTACTCGTCGTAGACCGACTCGTGGACGATGTGGCGGTTGATGCTGATACAGATCTGCCCTTGGTGGGTGAACGACCCGAACACGCCGGTGTCAACCGCCCAGTCGAGGTCGGCGTTTTCGGTGACGATGTGGACGTTGTTTCCGCCGAGCTCCAGTTCGGGGTACGCGAACTGCTCGACGGCTCTGGCCCCGACCTTGCGGCCGACCTCCGAGGAGCCGGTAAATGAGATCATACGGGGTGTCTCGTGGGTGACGACCGCGTCGCCGGTCTGTTGGCCGTCGCCGGTCACGACGTTGACCAGCCCGGCCGGGAGGCCAGCCTCCTCGAACGCACGGGCGATCACGTGTCCCCCGAGATACGGGGTCTGTTCGTCGGGCTTGAGCACAACAGCGTTTCCGGTCGCGAGTGCCGGCGCAACAACCCGCATCGACAGGTGGAACGGAAAGTTCCACGGTGTGATGATTCCGACGACACCAACCGGATTCTTTCGAACCTGTGTCTCCTTCTGTTCGATAGGGCTCGACCGGTACTCCCCATCCATCTGGAAGGCCAGACCCTCACTGACCTCCATTATCGCGTCGAGACTGTTCAGCTCCGAGCGTGCCTTGCCACGGACCGACCCCGATTCGGCTGCAAAGAGATAGATGAGCTCCTCTTCCCAGCCACGGATAATCTCTCGTGCCTCGCTAATAACGGTAGCCCGTTCGTGCGCCGTTGTCGTCTCCCACTCCGACTGGGCACGCGCCGCGGCCTGGTAGGCCGTGTCGACATCCTCGGCGGTTCCGACCGGAATCTTACCGATCTCCGCACCCGAGGAGGGCTCCTCGACGGCTATTGTCTGACGATCACCGGCCGGAATCCACTCACCGTCGATATACTGCGCGTTCCAGCCGGTTGTCGGTGCAATCGAGAGATCATCGGCAACCTGGTCCGAGTCATCGACCGTAACTGAAAGCTTCGACATACACTGTCTAAGTGTTTTATCTGGTTACTACACTCGCCTAACGTGTAAGGGGACGCGGTTCGATCACGTTACTGTGTTGATACTACTCTCACGACCGACAGGTCGGACCCAACACAGGTGGTGTCCACCTCCCACGAGCTGTGCCGGCGTTTCGTCACCCTGCCGGGTGCCGGTGTCGACAGTCCGGTCCTCGTCACGGGTTTTGGCGGGTGGGTGAACATCAAGACCTCTCTCGAACAGACCGTAGAGCTCCCTGTTCTCCTCGGGGTCGCCAACGAACCGCTCTACTGCGGTCTTGAACTGGGATGTGGACTCCGCGTACAGCGTGTTAAGATCCGTGATACCGACCTGGCTGATTCCCACAGCGGACAGTTCGGGATAGTGCAGCATCTGCATGTTCCTCGAGTAGCCACCGTACGAGCTGCTCATAACGGCGATACGGTCCTCGTCGACCAGTCTCTCTCGGCGAGCCAGCGGGTTCCCTCTGTAACGTCACCCTGCTCGGTACCGCCCAAGTTACCGTTTGATCACAGAACACCGACGAGGAGATTCACCCACAGACAAGCCGGACGATGTCAGCTACCCACCTGTGAACTACCCCACCCGCTCGCCGCAGTAGTGGCTCGCTACTCGAGAACGGGAGCTTAGCGCCTGTGAACCGCTAATGTCGGCGATACGTGTAGCGTCGTTTCAGGCCGAGAAATCGTAGGGAAGCTATTATTATCTCGTGTACAAAGCCCCTTTGTGGGAACTAAAGCCAGTACGTCTTCGGGACCACTCGTGGCAGTTGTCATACTGCTCGTTGGACTCGGGTTTGTAGGGTACGGTGCATACACGTACACGTCACAGTCAGCGGCGTTGGACTCCACAGAAACAGTCAATGCAACAGTCAGCTCGACGTCGATCGAGGAGTCTCCTGGGGGTCGTCGAGGCGGCACCGACTACCGTCCACAGGTGAGCTTCAACTACACGTACGAGGGTGAGAGCTACAGTTCCTCGAATCTATATCCAAGCGGTGTCACCCAGAGCTCCGGGACTAAGGATGGTGCCGAGTCGACATTGGAGGGGTACGAACCAGGCGCTAATGTAACAGCGTACGTCCCGACAGATTCACCCGGCAGTGCGTTTCTGAAGAACCAGCGCAGTACCAGACCGCTGTTTATGATGGGGGTCGGTGGCCTCGTTGCAGTGCTCGCCCTGGTCTCGATTGTTCGAAACCACCTCACCGCGATTGCCTCTGTCGTCGGCATCGAGTAGCGGTAACTGGAGCATCGCCGTCGAGAATCTCGTTCACCGCCTGTGAGCAGGCCGATTCAAGACCGAGCACACCGGATTGCGGAACGAAGCTCTTCTTCTCGACTCGTCTGTCGTTGACTCTATCTCGGCCGAGCGCATACGCGCGAGGCTTGTTCTACGCATCGAGGACGAACTCACGGGCCGGTTGCGCTGCATCGATTTCCGGCTTGGACTCGGCATCAACTGTGAACGGTGTCGGTTTCGGGCTGGTTCCGCCGAACGACGAGTACCGGGCCGACGAAGGCCGCGGCGGCCCGATTGCTCTTCTCGCCGAACAAAAACGACGACAGCGACGGGGCGGCCTCCCCCACGACGACGGCGTCGTGACCGGGCATCGCGTCGACGAGCGCGTCGAACGGGCCGGCAGCCGACACGCGCGTCTCCGTCTGGACTCCTGCCGTCTCGAGCGTGGTGGCGGCCTCGTCGTGACGACTCTCGGGGACGTTGCCGGCGGCGAGTAGTGTGACCACGATGTCGCGGTCACCAATCAGAGTGGTGACGAACCCGACGATCCGCGAGACCGCAATCTCGCCCGACAGCGGGACCAGCAGACTCTCGACTGCGCCCGTCACACCGGTGATGGCGTAGGCGTCGACCCCGATTTCGGCGGCCACGCGCTCGATCGTCTTCCGGCGATTCCCGGTGAACACCATCCGGTAGTAGGCGTCGCCGCCGGCGACCCGGAACTCCTCGGCGATATTTCCGAGGGCGTTGGTGGCCCGTTCCTCGAACTGTGCGCGGGCCTGGTCGGGCGGGGTCTGCTCCGGAACGACGTGGTAGCCGAGCAGGGTCACGTTGAGCGTCCCGAGCAGATCGATCAGCCCGCCCGAGACGGTCGACCCCTTGAGCACCGCAACGGGAACGAGTACGTGTGTCATACTGCCCCCTTGAGCGTAATATCTCGGGCGTAATAGAAGTACCAGCCAGAGGTCACGACGATGACGCCGAGGCCAACAAGAATCGAGAGCGGGTTCATGAACGCGATGAGTCCGAAACTCGCAATCGCCCCGATCAGCGGGATTACCGGCCCACCGGGGACCCGGAAGTCGGGATCGTACCACTCCGGCCTGTCGCGGCGGATGGCCACGAGCGCCACACAGATCAGCCCGTACATGATTAGGTGGAGAAAGGAAGCCACCTCCGCCAGCAGTTGGACCTCCCGAGTCGCCGCCAGCACCACGACAGGCCCACCAGCCATCCCCAGCGCGACGTGTGGTGTGCCGTAGTTCAGGTTGATCCGGCTGGCCCACCCCGGCAGGAGCGCGTCCTTCGAGACACCGTATATCGCCCGCGAGGTACTCAGGATCGAGGCGTTGACCGAGGACATCGTCGCCAGCAGGCCGCCGGCGATGATCACGAGCGCGCCGGGCGTCCCGAGCAACTGTCGGCCGACCGCGACCATCGCCGTCTCGCCCTCCAGTGCCAGGCGGTCCTGCGTGAAGACGCTCGTCGCAACGAGGATCGTCAACACGTACATGATGGTGACGACCAGCACGGAGCCGATCATCGCCAGAGGGAGGTTCCGGCCCGGGTTCTTCATCTCCCCGGCGACGGTCGCCACCTGCGCGAAGCCGAGATACGAGGTAAACACAAGCGCCGCGACGGACATAACCGGCCCGACCGACCAGACGTTCGCCGCCTCTCCCGGCGGCGTGTCGGCGTCGACGAACCCCAGCGACTCCGCTATCCCGAACCCGAGAAAGACGACTAGCATCGACAGAAGCAGCGCGACGATCGCGTTCTGGAGTTTCGCGGCGTTTTCTGTCCCCGTCACGTTCAGCACGGTGAACCCGACCCCAGAGAGGACGGCGATGACCGAGACGATCGTCCCTGGATTCGCGCTGATGGTAATCCCAACCTCTGCGAGCGCGTCGAGCATATAAAATCCCAGGCCGACCAGGTAGAAGGCCGTCGCGAACACCAATCCGAGCGACAGCGAGAGTCCGATAATCGTACCCGCGAGGGTCCCGAGTCCGCGGGAGATAAAGTAATACCCGCCGCCGCTTTTCGGCATTGCGGTGGCGAGTTCCGAGGTCGGCAGCGCGACAAAGAGCGCGATGACCCCGCCGACCGCGAACGACGCCGCCGCGGCCGTCCCGACCTCCGCTCCCGCGAGCCCTGGGAACACGAAGATGCCAGCGCCGATCATCGTCCCGATGCCGATCGCTAGGCCGCCAGTGAGTCCGAGCGTCCGCTCCAGTTCGGAGTCACCTGCGAGTGTCACCTCGTCGGTCTCGACTGTCGGCTTGATCTCCGGTGCCCGCCCCTCGACGTTCCTCCCGGTCTCGACCTTCGTGTCCGGTGGTGCCATGGCCGGGTGGTCGACCGCCATCGGGTTAAATATACTCTGCGGTACGGAGGTTGTATCGTCAAAGATAGTTTCTCTGTCATCGCAGTGAGCGTAAAACATATACTTAATTATATATCCTCGGCAAAGCCACCTGCCAGCAACTCGACCCCAGGGAGTAGTGAGGCGTGGCAAACTCACCTCGCCCATCTCGACAAGATTGGGGTTGAACTCAGATGGACTGCTCGCCCGCGAGCAATCTACAACAGGGGGGAGAACTCGCAGTGTGTCACGGCAGGCAGACACAGCCCGAGCGCCTGGACACACCGGAGTTCGAACCCGTGAACTACCTCGGGGACAACTGGTTCGAAAGACGGAGTCTGTTCTCATCGCCAGAGAGCGTCGGTCTCTGTGAACCGAGTTTCGCTGTGTAGCACTACACCGGAAAGAGAGGGTGACTCCCCCGACCTCTCCTGGGTAGTTCACCCACGTAGCACCCGACCACATCTGGCGGGCAACAAGAGTGCGATCGGTCTTGCGACGGTGGTCAGCATCGCTGACGCCACGACCCGTGGGGTGAGAGTTCGCCGCTGAAACCGGCAGGCGATAACATCTCACGGGACGGGTGACAGCACCACGACCCCGTTCGAGACGGCCGAGCCGTCTCGTGATCACGACAGACGCGACGCATTTTTTGAACGACACCGAGCAGGTGCGGTCGATGCAAACTCCGGGCCGTGACGTGTGCGATGACTCGGCCGGCCAGGGCAGACAAAAAGCGAACGTCGCAGGCTCCCTTCGACGCCGATTTCGGCGGTTTCACCACTCGCGTGCCGAACAGGGTGTGACTCG
>ERZ1034569.461-NODE-461-length-14796-cov-8.626687_pt1 | contig 14796 bp, 12 predicted proteins | sample MGYA00520706_ERZ1034569 | MGnify/ENA primary metagenome ERZ1034569 (study PRJEB33760, sample SAMEA4777722) | hypersaline lake metagenome | biome: hypersaline environment; feature: brines | place: Spain | collected 2014-08 | depth 0 m ...
AGATCACCACCGCGACCCCGGTGGCGGCGGTGCCGAACAGACACCACCGCGCGACCGTCGGGCCGTGGTCCCGTCCCCACTCGCTGACCGCGATCCCGACGCCGAACACCGACAGCGAGAGCCCGACGATCAGAAACGGGAGGTCGCCGAGGAGGAACGTCGTCGACGCCTCGGCGGTCGCTGACGCGGCTGTCGTGGACCGGGTCAGGAGGAACCCGATACTCGCCACCGTGAACCCACTGGCAACGGCCCACACTCGGCTACTGGTGGGGGACACGACCCGTACGATGAGATGTCGACGGATGAATACTGTTCGCATTGGTGCGTCACCCACACGACCGTCGTCTTCGGCCGATTTATGTCCGGGCGGCGGTGGAGGTAAGGTATGTCCTCGAACCGGAAGGGCGACCGCCGGGAGCGCGAGCTCGTGAACCGACTCGACGAGGCGGGCTTCGCGGTGATGCGCGCGCCCGCCTCGGGGTCGGCCACCGACCGGGAGCTCCCGGACGTGCTCGCGGGCGACGGCGAGGTCTTCTACGCCATCGAGGCGAAGTCCTCGGCCGGCGACCCCATCTACCTCGACGGCCAGGAGATCGAGAACCTGGTCTACTTCGCCCAGAACTTCGGTGCCGCCCCGAAGGTCGGCGTGCGCTTCGACCGCGAGGACTGGTACTTCTTCCACCCGGCCGACCTCCACGTCACGGACGGGGGGAACTACCGCGTGAAGCTGGAGACCGCGCTCGCCGACGGCGAGGACATGGCCGAGCTGACCGGCCACTCCGCCCGGACCGGACTGGACGACTACGCCGACGAGGAGGAGGAGGACGACGAGACGGGCGTCCGCGACGTGCTGCTGGCGTTCCAGCGGGGCGCCATCACGCTCGAGGACGCCGCCGCGATGCTGGAGTAGGCCCCGACTGCGGGACCGCGGCATCCATCCCGGGCCCGACGGCCGCCCCGGACGTGACCGACCCGTCGCAGCGTCGGGCTCGGCGACGCGGGGCGCTGCTGCTGCAGCCGGTCGTCGGGAACGGCCCCGGCCCGGACCCGCGTCCAGCGGGCCCCGGCCGGAGAACAGGCCGTCGGGGACACGGCGCAGTCGCCGGAGCCGGGCGCGCCCGACGTCGATGCACCCGGGCGGTCCCGCCGCCGGCGACCGCGGTCCCCACGCCCCGGCTCCGGAGTTCCTCCAGCCGGCGGCGTGCCCGCACCGGCGCCTCCGTCGTCGCGCCCGCCTCGTCGGGGGGCAGAGCGAGCAGCCGGGCGGTCGACAGCAGGCGAACCGAGGCTGCGAGCACCGACACCGTGCGCGCGACGCGGGAGGCCTCGAACGGCGACGAGACGGCCACGGCCGGCAAGTGGACCGGTCCGGACGGCCGACCGAGCCCGTCGCCCCCGGGTTCGCCGACCGTGTGATCACTCCGATAACGACTGCCGCAGTTACCGAACAGCGGGTGGAGTATCCGACCCGGTGACGACCTACGCCAGGTTCCGCCGCAGCTGGTCGCAGACGTGGTCCATCGCCTCGTGGGCCCGCTCTATGTCCACGGGCGGCGCCAGCATCGTGAAGAAGCCGTGGATGACGTCGTCGTAGTTGCGGTGTTCGACCGGGACCCCGGCGTCCTCCAGGGCCTCGGCGTAGGCGATGCCCTCGTCGCGCAGCGGGTCGAAGCCGGCCGTCACGACCGTCGCCGGCGGGAGGTCGTGGAGGTCGCCCGCCAGCGGGAACGCGTACGGGTTCCCTCGGTGGAGGTCGCTCCCGAGGTAGCAGTCGAAGAACCAGAGCATGTCCTCCTCGACGAGGTAGTAGCCCTCGCTGTTCTCCTCCCAGGAGGGGCGGTCCTGCCGGGCGTCGACCGCCGGGTAGACGAGCACCTGCCGGTCGATATCCGGCGTATGCATGGCGGGCTCGCGGCCGGTCTCGGCGGCCTCCTCGCGGCGGTCCCGGGCGATCTGCGTGACGGCCGCCGAGAGGTTGCCGCCGGCGCTGTCGCCCATCACGACCAGTTGGCCGTCGCCGGCGAACTCGTCGGGGGTCGCGCCGACGTGGCTGGCGACCGCGTAGGCGTCCTCGACGGCCGCGGGGAACGGCTCCTCCGGTGCGAGCCGGTAGTCGACGGAGACGACGTTGACCTCCGCCTGGTCGCAGACGTGTCGACAGACGACGTCGTGGCTGTCGATATCGCCGATGACGAAGCCGCCCCCGTGGTAGTAGATGACCGTCGGCGCGGTCTCGCCCGCCTCGCCGGGCCGGTAATGTCGGACCGGCACGGGGTCGCGCTGGTCGCCCTCCTGGGGCCGGTAGCCCGGGACGGTGGTGTCGTGGATCCGCCCGACCTCCGGCTCGTCGATGTCGGCGTTGAACTGCTCGAAGATGTCGCGGGCGCCCTGGGCTCCGTACTGGTTCAGCGGGACCGCCTCCAGCGCCGCGACCTGTTCGAGAACGAGTTGAACCTCGGGATGGGGTTGCTCGGCTCGCATACCACGGCCTCTCCCTCCGGCCGCATAAACACGATGCGACCCATCCGGGGGGCGTTTAATCCGGGCCGGACGGCGCCCACCACCGACGAGTCGCCCCGTCTCAGCCGGGCGCGTCCACGCCGTACACCTCGGTCCCGGGGTGGAACGAGGACCACGCGTGCCAGAACAGCGGTGCCAGGTCGTTCGCCCGGTCGAGTCGCTCGCCGGCGTACGGGCCGTCGGCCGCGCGGCCGTCCTCGCGGCGCCAGCGGCTCCCCCCGGCCCGGAGGTGCTCCCCGTCGGCGCCGTCGGCCGCGGCGAACCGGAGTGAGCTGTCGCCTACCCGTCGGTCGTAGGCCGCCAGCCCGCCACCGGGGGTCGTCGTCACGACCACGGGCCGCTCGCCCACGCGGTCGTTGACGGCGCCGCCGGCCTCACGGACCACGAAGTAGGGGTAGGCACGGGCCACCTCGCCCTCGCTGATGCCGACGACCAGCGTGGTGCTGCCGAGTCGCCCCGCGCCCCCGCCGGCGTCGTCGTAGCCGATCAACTGGCGCTGGGTGTCGTACGGGTATTTGCGGTCGTACTCGTACCGGGCGCTCCCGTCGATGGTGCCCGAGTGCGGCGGCGGCAGGAGGACCGCCGTGTCCGGGTGGCTCTCCCGCCAGGCGCCCCAGCTGGTCAGCCGCGTCGGGACGAGCGACAGCCGGTCGCCGGTCCGGGGCCCGCGGATGGCGGTCGCCAGCAGCTGGCTCCAGAGGCTCTCCGTCAGTTCGTCGTACAGCACGAGGTCCCGACGCCAGAGTATCCCGGAGACGCCGAACCGGGTCGACCGCCTGCCCACCCGCCGCTCGGCCGCGACCGCGCTCCCGCAGAGCGGGCAGTAGCTCACCAGCAGCGGCCCGCCGAACGCGTCGTTCACGACCTCGTGCCGGTCCAGCACGGCCAGCGGGTAGGCCCGTGTCTCGCCACCGCGCTCGACGCCGACGACCGCCGCGTCGTCGCCGAGACCGTCCCGACCGACCGCCCCCGGGTCGAGCCCGGACCAGTCGGCGGCGAAGGCGGGCTCCACGATGGCGGGGATGGCGTCCGGCGGCAGCGGCTGCTGGAGCTCCTCCCACGAGACGGGCAGGTCGACGGGCGCGGTGCCGGTCGGTGGCTGGACCGTCCCCGGAGCGCCGTCCCCACGATAGCCGGCGACACAACCCGCCAGCCCGGTCGCTACGGCCGCACCGAGCCCGCCGAGCAGTCGTCGCCGTCGCATGCCCGCCGGTACGCCGGGGAGCGACATGAGTGCCTGGCCCTGGGGCGCGACCGGCGCAAGGGCGGACCTCGCGGCGACGAGGTCGGGACCCCGGAGATCGACGGCGCCGTCGCGGGATGACGTACGGGTGATCGACCGTCGGTGCCGACAACGGCGTCGTCCACTGTTCGCGAATCAGGGTGGCCGCGCGCCCCTGGGAGAGGACTCGGCATCGAACTCGACCGCCTGCCCCCGGCGGGGTCCTCGCCGCCGACATCGTCCGTGTGGAGGCAGCCGTCCTCGCCGCCGTCGATCGGAACGAGGCCGCCGGCCTCGTCGAAGGGGGCCACGCTCGCGTCCACCGTTACATACGGACGAACACCGCTCGCGGGCGGACCCCCTCCACGGGTCCCGGTCCCACCACCCCCGACGGGGGGCAAGGCTTTCCGTGGCCGTCCCGTGGAGGAGTACGCATCGTCATGAAACCGTGCCAGAGCTGTCAGACGGTCATCGACGAGTACACCCTGGACAAACAACTCGAACCCCTGCGCGACCTGACTGTCGACGATTTCAACGTCTGCGCGGACTGCACGACGATCGTCGTCGACGCGTGCGTGGAGTGCAGCGGTGCGGTCTACGTCCCCCGGAACGTCGCTGTGACGCCCGACTACTGCCCGGCGTGTCGTGCCGACCGGATCGACCGCACGGGCACCGACCCCGGCTGGCACTGCGATACGGTCTCGAACTGAACGGTATCCGTGGCGACCCTTCTTTCGAACACGACCCGGGTAGCCGAAGCGACGGTCGGCGCGCGGCTACGGCCCGCGCCCGCGACGCCGTCTCCGGGAGCGTCGACACCGCTCGCGCCGGGATAAGTCGGTAATGATCACGGTAGCAGATGAATACTCCTCACGTAGCTAAAACGGACGCCTCTCTACGGGTATCGACCGGATTGATCAGTAGCTGTTCGTACATCGCGCGAGCGAAGCGAGCGCGGTTTCCACCGCTCCGAGCACCCGCAGGACGCGAGGAGCGGCATCGTTCCGAACGGTTCGTGTGCCGAGCGGGTCGCCGGTGGAGCCGGTCAGCCGGCCCCCGCGGGCGGCCGGAGATAGCCGAGGACACCCGAGGCGTCAGGACGCTCGTTAGAGGGCCTTCACCCAGCCCGGCACCGACGCCATCCCGTCCTTCTCGGTCCAGCCGTGCTCGCGGAGGTAGGTCTCGAGGCCGGTGAACTCGAAGCCGAACGTCTCCTCTACGGCGTCGATGTCGGCGTCGTAGCCGACGTCGTTGAACCACTCGCACATGACGGTGAACTCCTCGCCGAAGTCCTCGTACGAGTCCTCGATGGGGACGTGGTACGGCTCGACGTCGACACCGGTCACGTCGCTCAGGACGGCGGCCGTCTCGGCCAGCGTGGCCTCGTCGCCCGCGAGGTCGAACCGCTCGCCGACGAACTCGCCGGGGTTCGCGAACGCGACGGCGGCGGCGTGGCCCACGTCGTCGACGTCGACCATCTGGAGGGGGACGCCCGCCGCGAGCGGGAGCGCGAGCGTCCCCTCGAGGACGTCCTCGGCGAACGCCTCCAGGTTCTGGAAGAAGAACACGGGCTGGAGCGTCGTCAGCGGGAGGCCGAGGTCCTGCGCGTGCTGCTCGATCTCCCAGGCGGAGTCGAAGTGTGGGATGCCGGTGTCCTGCTCGTGGCTGCCGACGCCGCTGAGGACGAACTGGTCGACCCCCTCCGCGGCGGCCACGTCCGCGAGGTTGGTGCCCTGCTCGACCTGGGCGTCGTAGCCCGCGGTCCAGAAGTTGGTGACGGCGAAGACGGCGTCGGCGTCGGCGACGTGTGCCCGGACGCTCTCGGGCTCCCCGAGGTCGCCCTCCTGCACCGTCACGCCGCGGTCGGCGAGGGCCCCCGCGGCGTCGCTCGTCGCGTCGCGGGTCAGCCCCCGCACGTCGAACTCGGCTTCGTGGGCCAGCAGATGGTCGACGACGGCGCCGCCCTGGTTGCCGGTCGCTCCGGTCACGAGAACGCGTGTTTCTGTCATCGAAGACGGATACGGCCCCGTGGCGTATGACCGTTCGGCGGCGTCGACCGCACCGGGTGACGCCCGTGTCCCCGGCGGCGGGCGGCGGTCGGCAGCAGCTTTGTGTGCCCCCCGGCTGTCCGGCGTGCATGGACATCGTCAGCACCCCCGAGTCCGCGTTCGCCGACGTCCCGGACTACGACCACGAGCCCCGCTACCTGACGGTCGACGCGCCCGGCGACCCGGAGCTGGCCTACGTCGACACGGACCCGGACGGCGCCGAGGAGACGTTCCTCTGCCTCCACGGCGAGCCGACGTGGGGGTTCCTCTACCGGAAGATGGTCCCCACGCTCGCAGAGCACGGTCGCGTCGTCGTCCCCGACTTCCTCGGCTTCGGCCGCTCGGACAAGTACACCGACCCCGAGGACTACACGTTCGACCTGCACTACGACACCCTCGTCGAGTTCGTCGAGTCGCTCGACCTCACCGGGGTGACGCTGGTCTGCCAGGACTGGGGGAGCATCCTCGGGCTGCCGTACGCCGTCTCCGACGCGCCGGCGCGGTTCGACCGCATCGTGGCGATGAACGCGCTGCTGACCGACGGCGAGGTCGACCTCGTGGACACCTGGTACGCGTTCCGCGACATGGTCGTCGAGGCCGACGCCCTCGACGTGAGCCGCGTCATCGACGGCGCCTGCGTGTCCGACCTCTCCGACGCGGCGCGGGCCGGCTACGACGCGCCGTTCCCGGACGAGGCCTCGAAGGCCGGCGCATACGCCTGGCCGCCGATGGTCCCGCAGGACCCCTCGATGCCCGGGGCCGACCGCCACGCGCGGCTCCGCGAGGACCTGGCCGAGTGGGAGAAGCCGTTCCTCGCGCTGTTCTCCGACAGCGACCCCATCACCGAGCAGTACCGGGCGCTGTTCCGCGATCTCGTGCCGACCGCAGCCGACGAACCCGACGTCCGGGTCGAGGGGGCCGGCCACTTCCTCCAGGAGGACGCCGGTGGGGCCTGTGCCGAGCAGATCGTCGCGTTCGTCGACCGGAACTGAGGCCGGGGTGGTGCCACCGGGCGGTCAGTACGACGCGACCCCCTCGGCGATGCGGTCCAGGCCGGTCCGGAGTCGCTCCTCGGCGGCGGCAAAGGAGAGCCGGAGCCGCCCCTCGCCGGCGGCCCCGAAGCCGCTGCCCGGCGCGAGTACCACGCCGTGCTCCCGGAGGAGGTACTTCGCGAACGCGAGCGCGTCGGCGTCGACGTCGGGGTCGAGGAAGGCGTAGAAGGCGCCCTCCGGCCGGGGGGCCGAGAGCCCGTCGATGTCGGCGATCAGGTCGACCACGAGGTCGCGCCGGCGCTCGAACGCGCCGTACATCGCCTCGAACGGTTCCTGTGGCCCGGTGAGCGCCTCGATGGCGGCCGCCTGGGCGATGCTGGACGGGCAGGCCGTCGTCGACTCCCGGACCTTCGTCACCTGGTCGATGACGGTCCGGTCGCCCGCCAGCCAGCCGAGCCGCCAGCCCGTCATCGCGTACGTCTTCGAGCAGGAGCCGACGGTGAGGACGTGCGACGGGTGGCCGGTCAGCGCCGCGACGCCGCGCGGGTCGCGGTCGTAGGTCAGGCCGGCGTACACCTCGTCTGCGATGACGTACGCATCGTGGTCGGCGGCGGCCTCGACCACCGCCCGGACCGCGTCCGGGTCGAACACCCGGCCGGTCGGGTTCGACGGCGTCGTCAGGACGACCGCCGCCGTCCCGGGACCCATCCGCTCGACCAGCCGGCCCGGGTCGAGGTCGAACCCCTCGGCGGCGGGCATCGGCACCTCCACGGGCGTCCCCTCGGCCAGGAACGCCTGCGTCCCGTAGTTCGGCCACGCCGGCCCCGGATACAGGAGCTCCTCGCCGGGCCCGACGACGGCCATCGTCGCGAGATGGAGCGCCTCCATCCCGCCGACGGTGACGACGATCTCGTCGAGTGCGTGCTCGACGCCGTAGTCGGCGGCCATCGCGTCCCGGATGGCCCGGCGGCACTCGGGGGTGCCCGCGTTCGGCGTGTAATGCGTCTCGCCGTCCCGGGCCGCCGCCGCGGCCGCCGCGACCACGTGCTCGGGCGTGTCGAAGTCCGGCTCCCCCACCTCCAGCCGGACGAGGTCGTGGTCGGCGGCCTCCGCGAGGTCGTACATCACGCGGATCTGCGAGCGGTCCGCCCGCCGCACCCGCTCCGTCGGTTCGTGCACGGCCCCGCTACGTGCGGCCCCGGTAAAGTGGTTGATCCGCCCCCGTTGCCCGGCGGCGCCCGAAGTGGCGTCAGGCTACAGCCGCCGGTCGAGGAAGTCCGCGAGCACCCGGAAGGTCCGGAGCTTCTGGTCGCTGTCGGTCGAGGCGTGCCCCTCCTCCCCGAGTTCGACGTACTCGGCGTCGGCCCCGCCGCCGGCCTCCCCGCCGGGGGGGCGCTCCTCGACCTCGTAGCCCAGTTCACGGAGCCGGTCCCGGAACAGTCGTGCCTGCGAGACCGGTACCCGGCGGTCGTTGACGCCGTGGATCAGCAACAGCGGTGCGTCGACGTTCCCCGCGTGCTCGATCGGCGACCGGTCCCGATAGAGGTCGGGGTTCTCCCCGGGGGTCCCGATGTTCTTCTCCATCAGTTCCGTCCGGAAGTGGGGCATCGTCGTCTCGTACATCTCCCGGAGGTCGGTCAGCCCGATCCACGCGACGGTCGCGTCGTAGAGGTCGGGGTACTGGACGGCCTGCCAGTACGCGCTGTACCCGCCGTAGGAGCCGCCGAAGACGGCGACCCGGTCCTCGTCGAGCCAATCGCGGGTTGCCAGGACGTGCTCGACCCCGGTAGCGATGTCCCCCTGCTCGGCGCCGCCCCAGTCGTCGTACAGCTCCCGGACGAACTCCCGGCCCCGGCCCGCCGAGCCCCGGTAGTTCACCTCCAGAACGGCGTACCCCTGCGAGGCGAGGAACTGCGTGTAGACGTTGAAGTTCCGGTAGTCGGCGTAGCGTGGCCCGCCGTGGATCTTCACCGCCAGCGGCGCGGGTCGCTCGCCGGTGTCGTACAGCTGGGCCTCGATCTCCAGGCTGTCGTACGGGCCGGTCTCGACGGCCCGAGCGGGCGTCTCCGGCACCCCGTCGGACTCGAAGCTGATGACCTCGCTGTCGACGAACGCGTCGGACTCGAACGCGCCGTAGTCGGCGGCCAGCAGCGTCTCGCTCGCCCCGGCCTCTACGTCGTACGTCAGCAGGTCCGAGCGACCGTCGGGGGTGCCGTGGGCGCAGACGACCTGCCCGTCGTCCACGACCGGGTTCCCCTGGCCGGCGGGGAACGCGCCGGTCACGTCGGTCACGCCGGTCGGCAGGTCGAACTCCCGGACCTCGCCCGTCTCCAGGTCCAGTGTCGCCGCGACGACGGCCATCTCCCGGCGCCGGTCGAGCAGCACCCGGTCCCCGTCGGGCAGGAACGCGTGGGGCTGCTCGACGACGTCACCGCCGTACCACGTCACCTCGCCGGCCGCCAGGTCGTACACCCCGACCCGGCCGCGGTCGTCGGCGTTGTCGGCCAGCAGCAGGCGGTCGCCGGACGGGGAGAACGCCACCGGCTGCGTCTCGGCCCCCGTCTCCGAGCAGCCCAGCCGCTCGACGTTCGACCCGTCCGCGTCCATCAGGTAGGTGTCGGCGTTCTCGAACACCGACGTCTCGTTGGTGCTGAACGCGATCCGGTCACCGTCGGGCGAGAAGTGCGCGGCGTTCACGGCCCGGTCGTACGTCGTCAGTTTCGTCGTCTCGCCGCTCGCCCGGTCGTGACGGTAGAGGTTCAGCTGCCCGTCGCGAGTGGAGCCGACAACCAACCGCCCGCCGCCGTCCGTGACGTCGTGGAGCACGACCTGTCCGTCCATCTCGACGACCGGTTCCGCCGCGCCCGACGCGTCCAGCGCGTGGATGTCGTTCTGCTCGTTCCCGTCCTCGTCGACGTGGAACAGCACCTCGTCGTTCCCCGCCCATTTCAGGTGCCACCGGGCGTCTCGCGGGACGTTCCCATCACTCCACTGCTCGCGCCCGCCCGTCTCCATCTCCTGTACGTGCAGCTCGTTCCGACCGCTCCCGTCGTAGTAGTACGCGACGCGGCGCCCGTCGGGGGAGACGGTCTGGTGATAGCACCCGGGGAGTTCCGCAAGCGACTCCAACAGGTCGACGTCGTCGGCTTCCTTCCGGAGCATGCCGACGACTCACGAACCGCGCATGAAAAGGCGTTTTCCCCCCCGTGCCGGCTGCCCCCGGTCGAGCGGGTACCGCCTCAGATGTCGGCGTACGGCCCGCCCGTCGCGTCGCGGAGGCGCTCGACCTGCGCCGCCGAGAGGTCGACGGCGGCGGCGCCGAGGTTCTCCTCCAGCTGCGCGACGGTCCGGGCGCCGACGATGGGCGCGGCGATACCGTCGTGGTGCAGGTGGTACGCGAGGGCCGTCTGTGCGACCGTGGCGTCGACCTCGTCGGCGACCGCCCGGAGCTCGTCCAGTACGTCGAAGGTCTCCTCGGTGAGGTAGGCGTCGCGGAACCGCGAGGACTCCGCGGCCCGGGACTCGCCAGTGAGCCCCTCCTCGCGGGTGTACTTCCCGGTGAGGAAGCCCTGGCCCAGCGGGCTCCAGGGGCAGACCCCGATACCGTACTGGTCGGCCATCTCCAGATAGCCCCCCTCGACCTCCCGGTCGACCAGGTTGTATCGCGGCTGTGCGACGGTGAACGGCTCCCAGCCCTCCTGTCGGGCGATCTCGTTCGCCCGCGCGACCTTCCACTCGTCGGGGACGAGCGTCGAGGCGCCCAGATAGTGGACCCTCCCGGCCTCGACCAGTCCGTTCAGCGTCTTCATCAGCTCCCGCGCCGGCGTCTCGTCGTCCCAGCGGTGGATGTAGAGCACGTCCACGTAGTCGGTCCCCAGCCGGTCGAGCAGCGCGTCGATGCGGTGGCGCACGTTCTTCCGGTTGGTGCCCCGGCTGTTGGGGTCGTCCTCGCGGGTCTGCCAGTAGATCTTCGAGGCGATGGTGTACCGCTCGCGGTCCCGGTCGGCGAGCCAGTCCCCGATCCACTCCTCGCACGCCCCGCCGCCGTAGACGTCGGCGGTGTCGATGTACCGCCCGCCGTGCGCGGCGTAGGCGTCAAGCAGGTCGTGGGCGCGCTCCTCGTCGATCTCGACGTTGCCCGCCTCGGTCTCCCGGCCGAACCGCCAGGTGCCGAACTGTATCTCGCTCGTCCGGAGGCCCGTGTCGTCGAGCGGGACGAAATCGAGGTCCATGTCCACGCGATGGCGTGTCGGCGCGAAAAGCGTGGGGCTCCTGGCAGTCGGGCCGTCCGCCCGGACCCGGTGACGCGAGGCGGGACCAGCGTGACGCGGCTCCACGTCGTCGGCTGCATAGCGCCCTCCGACCTCAAGCCCGGAGCGGAACGCCTCCGACGAGACGGTCCGGCAGTCGGACGTATCGGTCACAGGGCTCCCCGTCGCGACCAGTTCGGCCCGTGGAGGCTCTGCCCGACACGTCGACGCCGCCACGGATGCCGGGAATCGACCCGGGACTGCTGCCTGAGCCCGGCGTCAGTCAGGCTCTTTGCCATTCTCGTCGCCGAGCGCTTCGACCGTGTTCAGCGCGTTGATCCGACCGGCGCTGAGTTCACCGGATCACGGCACCCGCACCACCATCGTGGCGCGGTCGTGGCCTGAGAGATAGGGATGCGTCGCCTCAAGTGACCACGCGCCGCTGGAGGATTGGAGCGCCCGGAAGCATAGTCCTGGGAGGATTCGAACCTCCGTCGTAGCCCCCAGAAGGCTACATGATTGGCCACTACACCACAGGACTTCACGCAAATACTGATAGCGAGTGGGATTACTTATGACTGTCGTCACCGTCCGACGAGTCACCAGTCGGGTTCGACGAAGTGCTCGCGTCGGTGGCAGTTCGCACAGAGGATGGTACATCGGGCTACCTCTGCCCGGACGGCCTCGTACGGCCTCCCGTCCGCGAGCAGTTCGGCGACCGTCTCCTGCTTCTCCCCCTCGTGATGGCAGTCGAGCGCGACGGGGGCGTCCTCGTCACACCGAGCGCAGCCGCGAGTCGTCTTGTGCGTGTGGACCCAGCCGCGGAGCCCTTCGGTGGCTACGTCGTGGTGTTCCCGACGGTGACAGTTCGCACACAGGACCGCGCAGGCGGTCAGTTCCTCTCGAAGTCGGTCCCTGCCGTACCCGTGTGTAATGAGCTCTCCGACGGCCCGCTCCTTCTCGTCCGGCGCCTGATGATGGAGGTCGAGACAGGCCGGGTCGTCCTCGCCACAGTCCCGGCAGCCACGTTGGGCCTTCCGTTCGTTGACCCAGGCACGGAGCCGTGCGCGCCGGTCGAGTGTCCGCTGGAGGTTCCGCTCGGGATTCCGGTAGTGCCAGCGCTGATCAACCGACATCGACGTCCACTCCCGGTCGGTCACGTCAACATCGTCGGGCTTTGGGCCAACCCGCTCCCCTGTAGATGGGGCCGTTTCCAGCCCAGCCGCCCTCTTCGCGTCGTTCCAGCCCCCGATCTGCCTAATTATCGTCCCTGACGCTGGCTGCAATCCGAGACTCTCGTATTGTGCCTTTGTCGGCGATTCATCTAACCGTTCGGCCGCCTCCCACAGCGCGTCGATACATTCCTCCGGTGTCGTCGCCATACGGCTGGTTCCCTCGGTATTACAGATAAGTTCGGTTCAACCGCGGTGGAACTGAACCGCTACTCCGTCCGCGCGAACGCGAGCTGCCCGGAGATGTTCTCGATGTAGACATCGACTACGTCGCCCTCCTGGGTGCCGGGGACGAAGACGGTGTAGCCGCCGCGCTTGGCGACGCCGTCGCCCTTGCGGCCGGTGTCGGTGATCTCGACGGTGTAACGGCCGCCCTTCTCGACGGCGTCGGCCTGCTGCTGGTCCGTGGAGCGGCGCTTCGAGACGGGACGGAAGGCCCCGCACGCCTCACAGCGGAGCATCATCGTGCCGTCCTCGGTGGCCAGCCGGGTGTCGGGGAGGCCACACTCCGAGCAGCGGACGTACTCCTCGACGTAGTCGCTGACGGCGGCGTCGAAATCGTCGCCGTCGAAGCGACCGTTGTAGCGGCCGACGCCCTCGGTGAGCTGGCCGGCCGTCGCGAGTGCGCGCTGGACGAACGAGTGGACGTGGTCGGTCTCGCGGTTCAGGGCGTCGGCGACGGCGTCGAGGTTCGTGAAGCGGGTGAACGCGCCGTCGGCCTGCGCGTGGGGATCGGGGACGGAGAGGCGGGCGCCTTCGGTGCTCCGCTCCGGGAGCGCGTCGAGCGCGCGGGTGAGTGAGGTGTCGTAGTCCATGCGATGTGGAGCCGGCCGGAACGTATACGCGTTCCGTGTTCCGGCGGCGCTCGCGGCGGTTCCCGATGTCGGCGGGGGGGAGCGCGGCCGCCCCGGGCCGCCGCGATGGGCGCGGACAGAACGGTTTTGCTCGTCGCGCGCGACCATCGGACGATGGTTGACGACCAGCCGACTGACCGCGAGGTCGCGTGTTTCGAGGCGGGCGTGAAGTTCGGGACGCTCTACCACCAGTTCGCGGGGACGCCGCTGTCGCCCGACAGCGCCGACTCGCTGGCCCGGGCGATGGAGGAGAGCATCGAGAACCAGCCCCACTGCGAGGCGGTGGATGTCGACCCCCGCGACGAGGCGCTCGCCGCCGCGCTGGCCGACGGGTCGGCCGACTACACCGAGTGGACCGGCGAGTTCGCCAGGGTCCGGATGCGCATCGGGTACGAGGACGTCACCGTCCGGACGGGGATGGAGATGCACGACGGCTACCCGCTGATGGCCGTCGAGTCCGTCACCGAGGAGGAGTAGTCGCCGGATCGGTGTCGGAACTCCAGTGGGCGAATAGCGAGGATAACTCGATAGCAGTCCGGTTACCCGGCCGTCCGGGACGGTCACGCTCCCGGGTGTGCCCCGACGCCCCGTGCCGTGTCATGGCGTGCCGGACAGGTGTTGCCATCGCGGAAGAGTTTAATACCATCTCGCTCGGTGTATTGGGTATGATGACGGATGCGCCCGTATGCTCGGCCGTGCCGAGTGCTGGGTGCCGTCCCGCCGCCGTCCGACGACCGCGACGGGCCGTTTAGGCCCATTTCTCCTCTCCTCACCTGATGACCGCATCGCCCCACAGCACCGCTCGTGCCGCCCGGCCGCTCGGTGCCCGGGGAGACCGAACCACCCATCACACACCGCACACACCACACACCCATGACACACGACACGGTCGCGCTCGCGTTCTCCGGCGGGCTCGACACCACCGTCTGCGTTCCGCTGCTGCAGGAGGAGTACGGCTACGACGAGGTAATCGGCGTCACCGTCGACGTCGGGCAGCCCGAGGCGGAGTTCGCGGAGGCCCGCGAGACCGCCGAGGCGCTCGACCTCGAACACCACGTCGTCGACGCACAGGACGAGTTCGCGGCGCTCTGCATGCGCGCGGTCAAGGCCAACGCCACCTACCAGGGCTACCCGCTCGGCACGGCGCTCGCGCGCCCGGTCATCGCGTCGGCCATCCTCCAGGTGGCCGAGGACGCGGGCTGTACCGGCATCGCCCACGGCTGCACCGGGAAGGGCAACGACCAGCTCCGGTTCGAGGCGGTCTGGCGCGACTCGGATCTGGAGGTCATCGCGCCGGTCCGGGAGCTGGGGCTGACCCGCGAGTGGGAGCAGGAGTACGCCGCCGAGCGCGACCTTCCGGTCGAGGGGGGTGACGGCGGCGCCTACTCCATCGACACGAACCTCTGGAGCCGCTCCGTCGAGGGGAGCGAGCTGGAGGAACCGGGGTACGTCCCCGGCGAGGAGATCTACGAGTGGACGACGGCGCCGAGCGGCGAGACGCGGGAACTGGAGCTCACCTTCGAGGCGGGCGAGCCCGTCGCGCTCGACGGCGAGGAGCTGGACGCGGTGACGCTCATCGAGCGGCTCAACGACGTGGCCGGCGCCCACGGCGTCGGCCGGACGGACGTGATGGAGGACCGCATGCTCGGGCTGAAGGTGCGCGAGAACTACGAGCACC
>ERZ1034569.462-NODE-462-length-14770-cov-10.605029_pt1 | contig 14770 bp, 22 predicted proteins | sample MGYA00520706_ERZ1034569 | MGnify/ENA primary metagenome ERZ1034569 (study PRJEB33760, sample SAMEA4777722) | hypersaline lake metagenome | biome: hypersaline environment; feature: brines | place: Spain | collected 2014-08 | depth 0 m ...
TGCCGGCGTCGATCTGCTGTTTGAGGCCGCCGATCCGCTTCATGAAGAACTCGTCCAGGTTGCGCGAGAGGATGGCGAGAAAGCGCAGCCGCTCCAGCGTCGGCGTCCGCTCGTCCAGCGCCTCGTACAGCACCCGCCACTGGAAGTTCAACTGCGACAGCTCGCGGTTCAGATACCAGCGCTCGTCGTCGAACGGCCCGTCGGGCGGCTCGGCCGCGGTCGCCGGCGTCCGTGGCGGCCGCTCCGTCGCCGCCGCCCACGTGTCGGGCCCCAGCGTCACCGTCCCGGGCGCGTCGGCCTCCGACGGCGGGTCGCTCCCGGCGCCCGCGTCCTCGGCCGTCGCTCCCGGCGCCTCGGCCTCCGAGTCCGGCTCCGGCTCCGAGTCCGGCGACTCCCCGGCGTCGGTCATCCGTCTCCGGGTCCCGTGGAGACGATCTTCGCCTCGGCGCGCTCGACCTCCGTCCGGCCCGGTTCGACTCGATGGACCGTCCCGTCGCCGAGACGGTAGGCCGTCAGCGACCCACCGTAGACGTATCCGGTATCCAGGCCGACGGCCCACTCGCTACACAGCGGGTCCGACAGCACCGTATGGCCGAAGAACACCCGCGGGGGCCCCTCGTACGAATCGTACCAGAACGGCCCGTCGTACCCGCCGTCCGGGTCGAGACAGCGCGCCGTCTGCAGGTCGTCGACGGTGTGTGCTGCGAGCGGCATCCGCGGGTCGACCCCGCCGTGGACGACGAGGCCGGCGTCGTAGCCCGAGCCGGGCCCCCAGCTGATGGCGACCGGGCGCGACCGGAGCCACTCCATGTCCGCCTCGTCGAGTTCGGGGAGGGTCCTCTCGCCACGGAGCAGCTTCTCCTCGTTGTTCCCGCGGACCGACAGCGCGTTCTCGGCCGCACGAACCCGGGTCACGACGCTCGCGCTGTCCGGCCCCTTCCGGACGAGGTCCCCGACGAACACCAGCAGGTCCTCGTCGCCGATGCCCGCCTCGTCGACCAGCGCGTCGAGCGCGTCCGGACAGCCGTGAACGTCGCCGATGACGTACACCTCGTCCCATCGGCCGGGGTCGATCCGGCGGTGTTGCGCGGCGATCGCGTCCGAGAGCCTCGATTCCATTGTACTGAATGCGCCTCCGTCCGGGCTTAAACGGTGCTAAGACCTCTATGTATCGGTACTGTTAGCTCCGTATGGACGTGCCGCGTCGACGTCCTCGCCCCCGAGCGGGAAGCTATTTAGGCCGAAGGACACACCGCATGGGGTATGCAAGCCGTCGTCATCGCGGCGGGCGAGGGAACGCGACTCCGCCCGTTGACCGAGGACAAACCGAAGGGGCTGGTCGAGGTCGCCGGGGAGCCCATCCTCACGCACTGTTTCGACCGGCTGGTCGAGCTGGACGCCGACGAGCTGCTGGTCGTGGTCGGCTACAGGAAGGAGCAGATCATCAGCCGCTACGGCGACGCGTACGAGGGGGTGCCCATCACCTACTGCCACCAGCGCGAGCCGCTGGGCATCGCCCACGCCCTGCTGACGACCGAGGAGCACATCGACGACGAGTTCATGATGATGCTCGGGGACAACGTCTTCGAGGCGAACCTGGCCGACGTCGTCAACCGGCAGCAGGAGGACCGCGCCGACGCCGCCTTCCTCGTGGAGGAGGTGCCCTGGGAGGAGGCCAGCCGTTACGGGGTCTGTGACACGAACGACTACGGGGAGATCGAGGATGTGATCGAGAAGCCCGACGACCCGCCCTCGAACCTCGTGATGACGGGCTTCTACACGTTCACGCCGGCCATCTTCCACGCCTGTCACCTGGTCCAGCCCTCCGGCCGCGGCGAGTACGAGATCAGCGATGCCATCGACCTGCTGATCAAGTCCGGCCGGACCATCGACGCCATCCGGATGGAGGGGTGGCGCATCGACGTGGGCTACCCGGCGGACCGCGACGAGGCCGAACGCCGGCTGGAGGAGGGGTACGACCCCGAGGCAGAGGGCGGCGCCGAAGAGGCCGAAGCGACGGAGTAAGTCCGGTCTCGGCTCATTCCGCCCAGAGCTGTTCGATACGCCCCTCAATATCGTTTAGCACGTGACGGAGTAGGTCACGGTAGCCCTTCGGCCACGAACGGTCCGCTCCGGGTGTCTCGGCGTCCGGTGGAGGATGGAAGTGCTCTCTCGTATCGTGCGGGTTCGGATGCCTGTCCCAGCGGCACTCCCAGTTTCCGTCAGCGGTCTCCTCCTGGTAGTGGACACTGAAATCATCGTTCGTGTACCATCGAACGGTCAGAGTTGACGTGGCCTCCGCGGTCGGGTAGTAGTCCTCCGAGAGCGTCACCAGCAGCTCAAGATGTCCTGCCCCGTCGATGAGCCGCGCCGTGGCAACCTGTCGGGTCGTGAGGAGCCGGTCCCGGAGCTGACGTAGGACGGTACGATCGGTGGGGGTTGCACTTCGGAGTCGTCGGGGCCCATCGCTCACGGTGAGGCCCGACCACCAGTGTCGGCGAGTTTCTGTTGCGCTCGTTCGTGGAGGCGGCGGTCGCGGAGTGCCGTCGCCCAGTCGCTCAAATCCGCGTAGACGGTATCGATGTCACCGTCGACCCTGAGTGCGTCGACCTCGTTCGGATGGTCCGCATGGTACTCCTGCTGATAGGAGTCGATCCGTTCGGTCAGGTCCGCGATTCGGCTTCGGAGCTCCTCGAGAGAGTTCGTCGTTGCGAGGCCGTTCACTCGCCGCCACTCGAAGTACGCGTCGTTGCGCTCGTAGGTCACCGGCCGACCGTCGTGGCGCGTCGCGATACCGAGATCGGTGAACCACTCCAGATACTTGCGAGCGGTTTTCGGATCACAGCCGGACTGCTCGGCGATCGCGGTGACGCCTGTCGGCTCCCGCGTCTGAAGCAGCGTCCCGTAGATGCGCTGTTCCACGTCCTCGCCCTCGAACGGGTCGTCGAACGATGGAGGGCCCCCAGTGTCTTGCTCGCTCATGTACCTCCGTTCATCTGAATAATAATTGTTATTCCGAGGAATAATATCCTCTTCCTCGGCAGTTCTGACACGTAGCGAGCGGACGCCCACCCCTTCGGGGGGGATGACAACCACAAGTAGCGCAACAACTATCCGTCACAGCCCTGTCCCGCCGAACATGGCGACCCAAGAGACCCCCGAGGAGACGAAGGTTAGCGACAGCGGCGTCGTCACGGTCCCCGCGAGTATCCGCCAGCGGTTCGACATCGAACCCGGCGACAAACTCCGTTGGAACACCGACGACGAGGGGAACCTCACCGTCGAGGTCGTCCGCGAGCGCTACGGCACCTTCGAGGACTTCGAGCCGGTCCCCATGGGGGGCGACGGTGGAGACACCCACAACCTCGCTGGCCACGGGGCCGATCCGGCGTTCCGGGAGGACTCGTAGATGCCCGCCGCGCTGGTTGATACCGGCGTCCTCATCGGTGCCGCCGCTACCGACGACCAACATCATAATGTGGCTAACGATGTCATCCAGGCTATCGACCGCGGCGACCTTCCGACGGGACGAGTGACGAATTACGTCGTCTTGGAGACGCTGAACTGGATTCACGAGCGCAAGCGCCACGCCACCGCGGTCGACTTCTATACCCGCCTCACCGAGTCGGCTGGGTTCGAAATTGTCCACTGCGCGCAGAAGGACCACTACCGGGCCACCGACCTGTTCGAGACCCACGACACCCCCGCCTTCGGCGATGCCACCATCGCCGCGTATATGAACCGAACCGATATTGAGTACCTCTACACCTTCGATGGCGAGGATTTCGGCCCATTCGACTGGGTGACGCCCCTCGATACGGCCGATAACCCGTTCCTCTGAGCCGCTCCTGGTATCTCAAACATCGCGCGTCTGATATCCAGTAGGACGGGGACAGCGCTTGTCTCGGCAGCCTCCCACGACTGCGGTCGTGGTCTTCTGGCTTGTATCGCTGTGCGGCCGGTCCCGACACCTTTGTACCCCATCCCCGACGACTCCGTTCCATGCAGATTCTCGTGACGGGCGGCGCGGGCTTCATCGGGGGCCACCTCGCCGAGCGGTTCCTCGCTGAGGGCCACGACGTGACCGTCCTCGACGTGATGCATCCGTACTACGACTTGGGCATCAAGCAGCGGACGCTGGAGGGCCACCGCGAGACCGCCGCCGACGCCGGCACCGACTACGAGTTCATCGAGGGCGATATTCGGGATTCGGACCTCGTCGCGGACCTCGTCGGCGACGCGGACTACGTGTTCCACCAGGCCGGCCGCGCGGGTGTCCGGGACAGCGTGGCCGAGCCCCGCGTCTACGACGAGGTGAACGTCGACGGCACGCTCAACATCCTCGATGCGGCCCGTGCGACCGACGTCGAGCGTGTCGTGATGGCCTCCTCCTCCTCGGTGTACGGCGTCCCCGAGTATCTCCCGTACGATGAGGTCCACCCGACGACGCCGGTGTCGCCGTACGGCGCCTCGAAGCTCGCCGCCGAGCGCTACTCCTGTGCCTACAGCGAGGTCTACGACCTGCCCGCCGTCGCGCTGCGGTATTTCACCGTCTACGGCCCCCGGATGCGCCCGAACATGGCCATCACCAACTTCGTCTCGCGCTGTATGAACGACGAGCCGCCCGTCGTCTACGGTGACGGCACGCAGACGCGGGACTTCACCTACATCGATGACGTGGTCGAGGCGAACCTGTTGCTGCTGGAGACCGACGCCGCCGACGGCGAGGCGGTCAACATCGGCTCGACGGACAACATCGAGATCCGCGAGCTGGCCGCGGTCATCCGCGACGAGATCGCCCCCGATCTGGACTTCGAGTTCGACGACCGACACGACGCCGACGCCGAGCATACCCACGCCGACGTATCGAAGGCGGGAGAGTTGCTGGGCTACGAGCCGACCCACGACATCCGCGAGGGGGTCCGGCAGTTCGTCGACTGGTACCGTGCGAACCGGGACTGGTACGAACAGCTGGTGCGGGCCTCCTGAACGTCACACCGGTGTCGGATGCTCCCGTATACCGCCGGCGCGGCTACCACCCGGTGCCGGTGGCCGAATCGGCGTCGCCGGCGTCGAGATTGCGGGTGATCGACTCCACTATCAGCTCCGTTTCGCGCGGGTCCAGTCCGGCCGTGACGTCGCCGAGTTCGACCGCTGCCTGTGCGACCGTCTCCCTGAGTTGCTCGAACGACTCGCTCTCGGCGAGTTCGGCATCGTCCTTCTGGCCCTCGATGGCGGCCTGCGTGACGGAGTGGCGGACGTGGTCACGGACCTCGGGGTCGAGACGGCCGAGTGCGAGCAGTCGCTCGACGGCCCGTTCGAGCGTCTCGCTATCGACCGGTTTGAGCAGGTAGTCGTCGAACTGCATCCCGATGACGTCCCAGTCCGGTTCGACCGCGGTCAACATCGCCACGGGGGCGTCGACTCCGGCCGCCCGGATCCGCTCGAGCACCTCGTGCCCGGAGAGCCCGGGGAGCCGGCGGTCGAGCAGGACCGCATCGACACCACCGATGGCATCGAGCGCGCGCTCGCCGTCCAGTGCCGTCCGGACCGTGTAGGTCTCCCGGAGTACGCTCGCGTACATCTCCGCGAGTCGCTCCTCGTCCTCTACGAGTAGTATCCGTTTCATAGCAGTCATCTGTTATCACTCTCACCACGAGTCCACTCGTGGCCAGCCTTGTCGGCCCGCAGCGTCTCGCTCGTGATGTTGGCAACGTTCGAGAGGACGTCCTCCCGTGTCAACACGCCCACCACCTCCATCCCGTCGACGACGGGGAGACACCCCGTCTTGGACCGCCGCAGGTGGCCGACCGACAGAAGCACTGTGCGGTCCGGGCTGCTGGTCCGTTCGAACCCCCGACCGAACCGGGTGAGCGAGACGTCGCTCAGCGCCTCCTCCGCGCGATAGGCCGCCAACAGCGCTGTCCGATGCGTTATCAGCGCCGTTGGTTGGTCACCCTCACGGACGATGACGTGGTTGATACCGTTCCGGAACATCCGCTCGACCGCCGTCGCAAGCGTCTCGCCCCGCGAGACGTACTCCAGTTCCGTCGTCATGATCTCCTTTACCAACATCGCTCACTCACCGTTTCCAGGGGGTTCACCCGCCGGCAGGAGCAGTGTGACAGCGGTGCCGCGGTCCGCCTCCGACGCGGTCGTCCCGTCGGCCGACATCACGCCGGTTTCGAACTCGACGGTGCCGCCCGAGAGCGACACGACCCACTGGACCAGCCAGAGCCCGAACCCGTCGAGATGGCTGAGCGGTTCCTCGGCGCCGGCCTCCAGTACGGACACCGTCCGAGCCGGTATTCCGGGACCGTTGTCGACGATCCGGACCGCGACCTCGTCCGTGGCCGGTCGCTCCGAGACCGCGACCTCGAGCGCAGGGGTCGCGCTGTCGTTGTGTTCGACCGCGTTCTGCAACACGTTCCGGACGGCCCGGCCGAGCAATCCGTTCCCGACCACCCACACCGGTTCCGGTAGGCTCGTCTCGACGGTGACTGCCGGGCGCTCGGTCCGCAGTGTCGCCACCTGCTCGGCGACGACTCCCGCCACGTCTACCATCCGTTTTACCTCCGCCTCCTCCTGCTCGAACAGTTCCTGCATCCGTTTGACGTCCCGAACCAGTGACAGCGTCTCCTCGACGGTCTGCCGGATCGCGCCCGCCCGGTCGGCCACGGCGTCGTCCGTCCGCTCGATCGACTCGGCGGCGAGCAGGATCTCGTTGAGGCTGTTGCGCAGGTCGTGGCGGAGCACCCGCTGGAGGACGGACAACTGCTGCTCCCTCCGGCGACGGTCCGTGACGTCCGCCGCGACCGCTACCACCCGCCGCAGTTCGCCGTCCTCGATGACCGGCGAGACGGTCCGGTTGGCGATGTACCGTTCGCCGCCCTTCCGCCGTCTGACGGCCTTCTGTTCCCAGATCTCACCCTGTGCTAGCGTCTCCCACATCTGCCCGTACTCCCCCTCGTCGTGAACGCCGGCCCGGAGCACGTCGATCCGCTCGCCGACCGCCTCGGCCGCGTCGTAGCCGGTCTGTGTCTCGAACGCCGGGTTGACGTACTCGATCTCGCCGTCCGGCGTCAGCCAACTGATGGCATGCGCGGCGTGCTCGACCGCGGTCCGGAACGCCCGGAGTTCCTGCTCCCGCTCGCGAAGCGCCGTGATGTCGCGCGCGATGCCGATCAGCCGGACCAGCTCCCCGTCACGGTAGACGCCCGACGAGCGGTCCCGCAGCACCTCGTCGTTCATTCGGCTGCCTCCTCGTTGTACTCACGGGTCGGATCGAAACACGCGAAGCACGGCAGCGTGTCGCTGTCCGGGCCGTTACATCGGATTAGTCCGTTTGGGCAGGTGGACGTTTGACTCGACGGAAATTGATCCTCGTTCGATTCTTGGTCGGTATCTTCTTGTCCTCTGGTTTCGGATTTAGACATGGCTTCGATGCCTCCGAAGCCCGAGGTCTGGTGTCTCAGCACCAGGCTATTCTGCTCTGTTGAATAGCGACCTCTAGACGGAAGGAAGCGCCGCAGAGTTTGAGGCCACGCCCCTCAACCGCTCACAAGCCGCCTCACATTCTGCCTGCCTACTCAACTACCGCTATTCAACAGAGCAGGCTATTCCGCTCTCCAAGTTACCTCGGGCCCAGATGTTAGTTCGTCCTGCAGGGTAATAACACTGTTCTATTTGCACATTCTAACAGCACATTCATTCCACAAGGTCTAAGAGCACAGAAAAGTTACTATCGATATGGCGCTAGAGCATCGCCACGTGGTTGACTCAGTCGATCTGTCGGAGGCCGATAAGGCTATTCTTGATGAACTTCAAGAAGGAGCCAGAACAAAAGGGTATCTTGTAGATATAACGGGCTATCATCGAAACACGGTCGGGCATCGGCTTGAGGTGCTTGAAGCTGCGGACGCTATCAGGTGCATACACGAATCTACAGCTCTCTACGAACTCTCCGAAGACCCCCGTGAACGTACTGAGTAGCGACGGGCCACCGGCCTGATCAAGCTACCCGTTTTCTGAGAGCCCGTCCCTGACGAGCGGGAAAACTGGAGGAGCAGCCCTTCGCCAACGGGTTGAGCGCCCACTTGTCGCCGGATACGGACTCAGTCGCCGCCAACTCGTCAGGGAGGGTGTCGTAGCGGGATCCGGCGAGCAGTCGTGCGGCGCCGGTCGACACACAATCATCTGAATTCGGGCCCGCCACGCGTATGGCCAACGCGCGCTCGTGTCCTCTAGATGGAGGCTACGCGACATCGCCCACCGGAACCCCGAACAAAGCCGGTTGTAGGAGGCTTCGGCCCCGGTCGCCGACGGTGGCATGTCCGAGCGCGGCCTCGTGAACGGGCCGAATGACGTCGGCACGCCCTGTCTCCCTCGCGAACTCCACTACCGTACCAAGGAGCAGCAGTTGGGGGTCGTGCCGTCATGCGCTCGGAACACGCGAACTCAGGCATCCACTACTGAATGCGGTTCGCCTCCGACAGCCACAGACCGCACCACGCCGCGAGGACGATACGGGGTCCTACGTCAACGGTACCTCGATCGTCTCGGCCAACTCGGCCGCCTGCTCCTCGGCGACGGCTTCGGGCCCCGGATACGGGTCGACCTCCCAGTCATAATGCGCGGCGACCCCCTCACGCACCGCCTCGAGGGCATCCAGATACCCCGATATCGAGGCGAACACCGCCCGACAGGCCGCCTCGTCGATCGACGCTGAATCACATGTGCCGCCGAAATCATCCACGGGCTGGGTCACCGGTAACAGCATATCGAGGTCGAGTTCGAGCTGCTCCTCGGTGAACAACCGCCACGTGTGGAACGTCTCGGCGAACCGAACGAGCGCCCCGAGCAGCCGAACCTCCGAGACGAACGCCTCGCCGTGGCCGATGTGTACGAGGCGCTGGCGTACTACCACCGGCACCCGGGAGGAGATGCAGGAAATCGAGGAACGGCGCCAGCGCGTCGTGGAGGGGGCGCCGACGCTCGAAAAGCCCGAATGAGACTGCTCCTGGACGAGGCTCTGGAGCATGAACGACACCACCGTCTCCTCACCTTCGGGCACGATGCTCTCCATGTCGAGGGAAATACGTCGCCGGGGCCGTTGCGTTTTGTGTCACAATCCTGTGCTCTCCCGGCCGCAGACGCGGGCGTTCGCGGCCTTTCATTTCGGGTCGTCTCCGGAACAGCAAGGGTGGTGCTACCGGAACGCTTTAGATCATAGTTCGCGTACTATGAACTATGTCTGACGCTACACCGCTCGCGCACTCACCGGACGCGGCACACACTGCTCGCCGGTTTTTTGTCTTGCAGGAACTGTTGGGAACGCCCGAACTTGCCCGGTTCTACACCGATCTGCTGATCAACTCCCCGACGACGGTCACCGCTGCCCGTGACCGCCAGGGGTTCTCGAAGAGTACTGCGTACAAGTACGCCAACACACTGGCAGAGTTGGGGGTCGCAGCGGAACTCGACGAGTACGAGGACGGATCGGCGTTGTGGCGCGCCGACCCTGTGAACGGCAACTGGACCGACGAAACGACGCTCGAACTCGGGCCCGTCATCATCGCCGTCTACGGGGCCACCAGTGTCGATGACGATCTCAAGCTGTTCGTTGACCGCCACGGGAAGGCGGCACTCGCCCCCGCCGTCACGGCGACGATCGACTACCTGAGGGGCGACACGACGCGCCGCGGCGTCGCGGATGACCTCGGCGTGCCTGCCGTGGAGGCCATCGGAGTCACGCAGGCGGTCGAGCGAATCATCGCCGTAGTGAAAGACCACGATCCAACACTCGACGATGTCGCGTTCGAGGTAAACGTCCACGACCGGGCGATCGAGCAGGCACCGTACCAGCGCAGCGATGAGTGAGCCGCATCCGTCGCCGTTCCCGACTGCGCTGATTCTCGATACGAGCTTTCTCCGAACGATCGGTGGGGTGGGAAGTGAGTCCTATCAGACGCTCATTGAGAACGTCCAGGCCGAGGCCCGAGAGTTGTACCTGAGTCGTGGCGTCGTCGAAGAGCTCACCGAACAGCGTGGCTACATCAGCGTCGATTGGGTGGACCGAGCGGACACGACGGAGTGGATCACTCTCGCAGGTGATGTCCAGCCAGGGGTTCGAGTACACGACGGCCCGCGTGCCGGCGAAATCATGGACCGCGTTCACGAGCGGTTGGCAGCGTTCGAACAGGCGAACCCCGATGAGTTACGAAAGACGGACTCGGAACTGCCAGCCGTCGGCGTGATGCTTCTCGGCTCCACGTCACACGATTCTGTCGGAATCCTGATCGACGACCGGAACGCCGAGCGGGCAATTACTGGCGTCATCAAGAACTCATACTACGAAGGACGTATCCGCGTTATCGATGTCTGGACGGCGATTGCATACATGGAGTCACAGCCTGAGTAGGCGGGGATTCCCGCAGGGGCGCCGTACAGTCCAGGACAAGAGTAGTGCTGACACGCTCTTGGGACGATACCGCGCCCTATCACCTGGATGTCGGACGGCACCACCGACACTCACCTGCGGGCGACATAACGGAGCCGGCGTTCATAGGGCTCTCCGACCTAATCGAGGACGTCCAGACCGAGGTGACTGAAATCCATGAGCAACGAACCGACTGATACCGAACCCACGCACGATGAATTCACGCCCGATCCGGGCGAGACTGAATACCCGTCGACCCTCCGCATCACGTCGCTCCCAGCGGCGCAGGCATAGGCGGCGACCGTCGAACGCGCCGAACGGTGGGAGGATGGCGAGGGGGTTCCCCACGTGGTCAACGTTGAGGACCGAGCGCGGCTCCGCAAGCTGCTGACCGACCGGCGGATGGAACTGCTCGAAGCGGTGATGCAGCACTCACCCGAGAGTATCCGCGCGCTGGCGGCCCGCCTCAATCGTGACATACACGATGTGCACGACGACCTGCACCTGCTGGCCGAGTACGAAATCATCCACTTCGAGTCGGACGGCCGCGCGAAGCAACCGTACGTCCCCTACGACACGGTCCGGATCGAAGTCGAGTTCGGCCTGCCCCACGGCGAAGAGTCAGATTCGGCCGCGTCGGCGTGAGTCCCAACACGGTCTACAGATAGACAAGACGAGTAGTTCGAGGCTTGCCCCTGAGGGTGAAGCCGACACCAAATGAAACCCCACTGCGAATATCATGTTCAGTTGGTGACACCCCGGTCGACCACAGCCACGACTGGTTCGCCGTCGCATGGAATCACGAGAGCGTTCTTTATGAATAACGCGCGTCACGAGAGCGGACGGGTGAACGCACACCGACCTCCTCCCACGATCAAATCGTGATCGATGATGTTGCCGTAGGTATGGGACAAGACGTTCCGGAATCGCGCTCCCTGTGCCATCTCCTCGACCAGTGGGCCCGAGACAACACCCATCTCACCGAGTGCCCGCATCGATTCGGGATTGCTCGCTGGCGGCTCGCTACGCTCGTGTTTGACCAATTCTTCAGCAATATCGATTGCAGCCTCGGTCATCTTCACGAACCTCCGCTCGACGATGTCGCGAGTGTCCGAGTCGGACTTGTAGTCCTCGCGGCTGACGTGCTGCTTGCGGGCGAGCACACCGAGACTCTCTTCGATGGTTTCGATAGCGGTCAGTACTCTGTCGAGGCGATCCGCTGGGACCCCATCGCGATCATCCGTCATCCGTCGTCCTCTGTGTCGCCCGTTGCTGGCACCCCAGTATCGCTGTTGTCGAGATGCGCGTCGATTCTGTCGAGCGCCGCATCAAACTGTTCACGGGGTGACGGCTGCTCGGACTCGGCCGCGGATAGCTGCCGGCGAAGCTCGGTAGCATGCTCCTGCTCGCCGACGAGGAGCACCCCGTTCTCGAAGATCGCCGTCGCAAGTGACGACGAGGCCCCGTGGAGATCCACGAGATCCCCGTCATCCGTCCCAAGCACGTCACTGAGATCAGCACTGAGCCCGAGAAATACATTATTGTGACCCGGCTCGGTTGGCCGGTGGGTGTCGAATTCGACCGCGATATTGATATCGCTCTTCGAGTGTGTCGTCCCCGTTGCGTGAGAGCCGAAGAGAATTGCGAGCCGGACTGGGTGCTCCCGAAGCACTTCCTGGAGAGCGTCGAGGTCGAGGGACGTATCAAGCGTAGTCGACCCAGCAGTTCTGATTGGGAGAAACCAGACTCCCAGGTAATATAAAAACTCAGGTGGGGGGGATTCCGCTCTCGCTCGTCTTCGCCGATGGCCTGTAGTCGAGATACACTACCACGAGCGCACCGATAAGGAGATCATGGAACAGCGACGGGGGTAGTTGGGAGACATTTAGCAGCAGTCGCGAGCCAACCATTATTATGTAAGGAATTCTTACGTATGCTATGGCCTCCGACGAACCAGAAGTAACTACGGTTACCTCGAAGGGACAGATCACGATTCCCAGCCGGCTCAGGGATCAATTCGGTCTTGAACAGGGGACGAAGCTCATGGTCGTCCCGACGGAGTACGGGCTTGTATTGAAGAAGGTCGAACTCCCTTCGATTGCAGAGTTCCAACAGCGTGTCGAAGACCGGACGGACACAGTCGAACTGTCGCTCGATGAGGTTACCCAGCTCGTCCACGAGGCACGAGGCAGTGAGGAATGAGGGCGGTTCTGGATACGAATGTGCTCATTTCGGGGGTCATAGCAACCGGTGTGCCACATGAACTTCTCCTCAAGGGATTCAATCGGGAGTATCAGATCGTCGTCTCTGTAGAGACGCTCACGGAGTTCCGCAAAACATTGCACAAGTATCCCGAGCGGTTCCAACTGAGCGACCACGAGATTCAGCAGGAGATCGAAACGATTCGGTACTTTGCGGAGTTCGTCGATCCGCAGGAAGACATCACCGCAGTTGAAGCCGATCCTGACGATGATAAATTTCTTGAAGCCGCTGTCGCTGGTGACGTTGACTACGTTGTCTCTGGGGATGGACATCTGCTCGACCTCCAGTCATTCCGTGGCATCGAAATCGTCGAACCACGAACCTTCTACGAATACCTCAACGCACAGTAGGTCGTTTGTAGCGAACAATTCTGGGGGAGTAACATCCGAGTGTCCAAACCCTCCTATGATATCTTGCCAGGAGGCATGTCAGTCTTGAAGCGGCGCGGGCGCTCCGCGGGCAGAACCGTATTGCAACTAGTATTACAGGCTCTCGACATACAACCGCCGGGCCTCACGACGCACCGACTCGATAAAATGCCCTACCACCATTCGATGGCCTCGGGTTGACGTCAAACCGTTTCGAGGTCACCTGCCTCGTTGCTACCTCCACAGTTTAGTTATATAGTGGAGAGAAAGGCTATCCATGGGTAGTAAAAGTATCCAGAACAGTGCAACACTCGAACTGTCAGTGCCCGTCCCTTCCACTGACCTCTTCAGTCACAGTTGCTCTGCTCATCGGTCCACAACTGAAGTCGTGAGCTTGTCCGTGGACTTCTGGTCTGCCTCCGACGTGGAGGAGGCGGTGCACTCGCCAGTCCCGTTCAGCGTCCCGGAATTAAAAGCGAGATGACCGTCGCCCAACCCATCGGGACGTTTGCCCGATGGTACAGTTAGCAATTTGAAGCCAATGCCCGTGACCATGTTGTAGTCACCGTCGATTGGATATCCACAGTCGTTGTACTCGAACCAGCCATCGGCATTATCGGCCGGCGCGTGCTGTGTAACACCCGCTGAGACCACCCGCGGGTCACTGACCAGAAGAATCCGAGTATTCGCGACCGGCCCGCTCTACGCGTCTGCGATGTTCGACATCGATGTCGGACTGACGAGCAGACTCGAGTTGTGAGTTGATGAGGCGGTTCTGTTGGTCACCCCACTCGTCTGCATCGTGCGTTTTGATGAATTCGACCCAGCGGTTGATACTGCTGAGGCGCTGCTGACGATTCCGTTCGTGCTTCGCCTCGATATCCTCACGCCTGTTTGAGTCGCTCATAGTCTCCCTCGACGCCGGGGTTCGTAACCCAATGTTCGAGCGCAGGGGTGCTAACACTTTCCTCGAACAGCGAATGGAGGTGGAGGGCGTCCTCGAAATCCTTCGGAGTACCCAGATACAGTTTGTAGGCAATCTGAAGCTCGAGGGGACCGATGGGGAGTTCCTCGTTGACGCTAGTGAGTTTCGCGGTGATTCGATTCTCGAGAGAGGCCCGGTCGTACTCGTCGCTGACGAATTTGGCTTCGAGATGCGGAACCATCTCACCGTCGCGGGCGACCCAGATATTGTCTTCGAGCATCTCCTCCATGAAGTCGAGGGGCATGGCTGGCCCCCACAATCCATTATCCTCGAGTTTCGTCACGAGCTGGTCATTTTGTCGGATGTAGTGCGCGCGAGCAGGACATCGATGTCCTCTGTGGCTCTGGCTCTCCCAGTCAGAATCGCGACGTACCCGCTGATGAAGACGTGACCGATGCCGATTTGATCGAGAAGCGTGGAGAACAGAATCGCGAGTTCGTCCAGGTCGTTCGGCTCCCGATCGACGAGGAGCGTCCCATCGCGAAGTTCGATTCCGCCCATGATTGCTCCTATTTCGGGAGGGGTATAACACCATGGAGACGAGTACATCAGCAGCACTGCCTGATAGTGTCTAGGGAACTGTTTTACCGATAGAGACGCTGGCGTTTGTAATGGGTCGGCTTGACCATATCACGCTCGAAGAGCTCTACGATCTCAAGGACCAGATCGACGAAGGGAAGCCGCGAGAACGTGTTCTCGCGGCGATCGGGCGCAAGC
>ERZ1034569.464-NODE-464-length-14731-cov-29.515536_pt1 | contig 14731 bp, 19 predicted proteins | sample MGYA00520706_ERZ1034569 | MGnify/ENA primary metagenome ERZ1034569 (study PRJEB33760, sample SAMEA4777722) | hypersaline lake metagenome | biome: hypersaline environment; feature: brines | place: Spain | collected 2014-08 | depth 0 m ...
CAAAAAAGATCGGTGTCGACTCCGACAAGATGTAACTGACGCCGATTCACAGACCCGGTTTTAGCTCTCGTTGGTCGACGGCTGCTGTTGTTGTTGCTGTTGTTGCTGCTGTTGCTGTTGTTGTTGTTGCTGCTGTTGCTGTTGTTGCTGCTGTTGTTGTTGCTGCTGTTGCTGCTGTTGGGTATCCTGTTGTGCCTCCTCAAACCTATCAGCACCGCTAAAGCTAGCGACGATCTCGAGATTAAGGAAATCGAATAGGTCGTTTTCGGAGCCAGCGACGAGGAGAGTGGTAGGCTCTATCGAGTCCTCAACGGTGAGACCGAGAGATTCGGCTTCGGTCGTCGCATCCTCGATCAGGCCATCAAAGAGATCCGCTTCGATCGCTGTTAGCTGCTGTTGGGCGTCTGCTCGGCTGATGTCGCCAGCAAGCTGTTGTTGTTGGATCGTTTGGGCCTCCTGCTGGGCAGCAGCTAACTCATCCTCTGGTGGCTGGAGTTGCGCCGTCACGCGTCGCTCGGAACCTGGTGCCATACAGCCGGCGGCGGCCAATCCGAGGCCAACCCCGCCGGCCGCGAGCAGTCGTCGTCGACTCACTGAAGGCGTCTCAGTCATACGCCTGACAGCTACCCCCACCAGATATAAAACCACACTGATCGACCGGTCGCCTCACATCGATCGACCGCTCTATACCCACCAGAGGGTCGTCGCTACTCCGATGATGCTGTCGTTCGGCCACAGGCATCGATAAGCGCGCCAACCCGCTGACGGGCCGCCGCCGGATCGAGATGCTCGCCGATCGCGTCGACAACAGCCGGTGGCCCGCTGTCAGGTGGCCCCGCAGGCACCCCGCCGCCGGCGACGTGATAGTCGCCACCGGCCGCCCAGATCGCCACCACCGCGGTGGTCGGCAGTGACAACAACGCGGCCGCGTCGTCGGGATCGCCGGCGTTCGCATCGTCGCCATCGGTTGGGCCGGCGGTGCTGTCGGCCGGCGAGATCGATCGCCGAACAACACCACGGTAGGAAACAACCAGTCCGGGCGCGTCGCCGATCGGCTGCTCGCGTCGGTCGCGCTCGGTGACCTGTTTGATCCCGCGGTCGGCCAGTCGGTCGGTGAAGCCGGCCGCAGCCTTGCGCCGCACCAGCTTTGTCAACATCGTTCCGGGATCACGCTGTGGATCAAGCCGGATCCGACTTACAAAAAAGAACTGCCAGGGATGATCGTAACCGGTGGTCTCTCGGATTTCGGTACGAACGGTCGTCTCCTCAAAGACGACAGTGTGCGTATACACGGTCACGATCGGCGTCGAAAACGCCTGCTCGATGGTTGCATCGGTCTCCCGCCAGCCGTCAAGCCGCTCGCTTGGGACGGCCGGCCGGGGGATGTCCATCTAGTGATCGTCCTCGCGCCACTTGTGTTCACACTCGGTACAGACGAAAAACCGCGTCTCGCTCTCGTCGGCCGCCCGAATCTGCTGCATATACCAGTAGGCCCGATCGTTGTCACACGCCGGACAGGCCGCCGTCGTCGTCGGCAGCCCTTTGTCTTCAGCGTCGCTGATGTCGACAATCTCGCTTTTCTCTTGGCCCTGCGTGGTCGTCATCGCGGCCTCGGCGGCCTCGTCGCGGAGCGTTGTGAAGCCACAGGAGTCACAGACCCAGTTGTCGCCCTCGGTTTTCATCATCGAACCGCAGTCGTCACAGAATTCCATTAGGGGGAGGCAATCAACTGCTATACTTAAACAACAGGGTTGCGGTGGGCAACCGCCCGCTTCCGCATCGGCAGAACCCGGAACCACGATATAGGGTGATCCGCAACGACCGGTATGAGCCTCACCGACGAGGAACTGTCCCGACTGGAGGATGTTGTCGAACTCCAGCCGACAAAAAACAGTGAACTCCAGGAACGCTGGGGGGTAGACAGCGGCAGCGCGGTACATCGGTATCTCGAAGACCACCTCACGGAGTACTACTACCGCGACGACGACAGCCTGATCCGATCGACGCCGGAGGCCGTCAAGGTCACGGGTGTCGAGCCCGGTGTCGAACCGCCGGGCGAGGACGGCGACGACGATCTGACTCCGGGATCGATTCGGCTCTCGCCGCTGGAAACGAAGGTTTTCGAGACTGTTGCCGGCCCCGAGGAGCGATCCGAGAGCGTCGTCAGCGTGCTCAACGGGCTGCGCGAGGCGTTCGACGCCGATCCCGCGGTCGACGACGTGCGGGAGGCCCTCCAACGTCTCAAGCGGATCGGTGTCGTCGAGGTGATCTACCGGGCGGTACCGACGTTTCGGGCCTGTGTCGACCGCGAGGAGATACGGGTCACGACAAACGAGGAGTGAGCTACCGGTTGCGGTCGGCACGTCTCGCCAGCAGTCGCCGAATCCCGGCTCCGGGCCCGCCCTCGATCGGCCACCCCTGCGTGCGCCAGGCCGGTGGCTCAGGCTCGAACGCCGAACACGACGCGCTGCACTCGGCACCCGACTGCCGGCACTCCTTGGCGGCACACCACGGCCCCAACAGCCGCCCATCACGCTGAAGCTGAAAGTGTCGGCAGTCCGGTCGCATCGTGGCCTGATACCCCCGCCAGCCACGGCCGTACGCGCGCTCGGCGAGTTCGAGCCGACGGGCCGTTCGGTGGCTCTCGCCGTGAGTTGGCCTCAGACCTGTCGGATGCCACGCGACGCTTGCCGCCGCGCCGTCGACGCCATCGGTGAAATTCGTCGTCAGAACCCCGGCCTCAACCGGCAGCGTTTCGAGCAGCGCGGGCTCGACGGTCGCCCCGGTTTCGGCGGTGGCGAGCCACACCTCGTCGGCGAGGCCGGTTTCGACATCGTGGGTGAGTTGCTCGGCGAGTCGGTCGGCCGCCGAGGCGTCAAGATCCGGTTTGTTTTCGATGGCGATCAGGCGGTCAACCCAGTCGGGATAGGGGGCGACCCGCCTGATCTCGATGCGGTTGCCCGCCGTGCGTGTCTCGACGATCCCACGGTCGGCCGCGCGGTGGACGGCCTCCCGGACGTATCGCCACGGATAGTCGGGGTCGGGGAGCGCGTCGCGGTACCACGCCCACTCGGGGGGCGCGTTGCGGACGACATGCAGGAGGTCGGAATCGAGTTCGTCGTCGCCGAAGGCGGCGCGTGCGGCAAGGGCCTTCGGATCGCATTCAACGACAACGGTATCCCAACGTCGCTGCTGGGTGCCGAGTTGCCGGGCGACAATATGCGTTGTGTCGTCGGTTGGCTGGTCGTTGGGTGACTGGTCGCTGGTGGGCTGGTCGTTGGGTGACTGGTCGCTGATGGGCTGGTCATCGAGAGATTGGTCACTGGTGGGCTGGTTGTCGGGTGACTGGTCGCTGATGGGCTGGTTGTCGGTCGGGGGCCAGGCGAGTTCGGCCCAGCGACAGACACACAGCTCGTAGGTGAACTCGGAGTCGGTGGTAGCGTGAGGAGACACGACCGGGCTTAGATGTAGTCGCCCTCCTCCGCTAAGCGTTCATCAAGGAAATCATCGGCCTCTTCGAGAATCTCTCGTGGGCCATCTTGGGTGATCGTATTGAGTGCTTGCTCGTAGTCGCGCCACTGGAGATCGCGGTGTTCCGTCGAGATCTCCGCGCTGGCCTCAAAGGAGTGGGCGATAAAGAGATGCACCGTCTTGTGGATGGTGTCGCCGCCGGCCTGAAACACGTAGTTGTAATCCTCACGAAAGCCGTTGATGAGTCGAAACTCCTCGATACCGGCCTCTTCCGTTACCTCTCGGATCGCAGTTTGCTGAAGCTCCTCGTCTCCTTCGACCCCGCCTTTGGGGAACTCCCAGTCCCCCGGTCGGCTTTTGAGGAGCAAATACTCCCGGCAGCCACGGGTGTCGCGGAAGAGGATCGCGCCAGCACTGGTTGCCTCAACCGTCATTGGCGGGTCTAATGATGGCCCACCCTAAGAGGGTATCGGAGGCGGCGGTGCCGGAATCGACTCACCACGGGGTGGTTCAGCGTTTCCGCGCGCCGTGTCGTCCTGGACGGTCGCCACACGCCGGTGGTCGGTAGACGGGCTTTTAGTGCTTGCCGCCTCAGCGGTGGGTATGACCTTCGTCACCAAGCTCAGGTTTCAATCCGGGGATCGGGACGTGCTGACCGAGACGGTCGACGACGTGCGGGAACTTGTCGAACGGAAAGGCGGTCAGTGTAAGGGCCCGCACACGTCACCGGAAAACCGACTCAGCGTCCCACAGTATCGGACGCTGCAACCCGGCGAGAGCTTCAAACACTGGAGTTACAGCGTCTACGAACGCCGGCTTGATATTCACGGCGCGGAACATATCGCCAACGAGATCGGTCATATGGCGTTTCCTGACTCGATCCACGTTGAGATCGAGGTCGAACAAAAACAGCCCCTTGGCGGCAAGTGAACTACCCCACCCTACACACTCACAGCTAAGACCGCGACGGGCCGCAACACCGCCGACCTGTTAGGTGAGCGGAGAAAGATTCACATTTCAGAGTACCGTACGTTGGTTCATGACCGGGCAGTCATCCGATACCGGGGCGTTCGACTTCGATCCAACCCTCGTCGACATGGGCGATGCGTTGGCCGAGGCATTCATTCTCGAAGAGATCAATCCAACACTGTTGGGCGAACTCGATCAGGAGTATCTTCGGGTGTTAGCCCAACAGTCCCCCGAAGCACTCCATATGGATGTTCCCGAGCCGGTGTTGGCCGCCGCGATACAGGTCGCCGGGATGGTCGTCGGGCGGATGGAAGCCGCCGACAACAGAACCATGGGCCGACCGTCACGCATCCCCTACTCGCAATAACAGACTCACCGGCTGTCGCCGCAATTTATCTTCGCCACGCCCCACCGACCGGTATGTCCGCACCCGACCTCGCCGACAGGTACCGCACCCTCCGCCGTGATCTACACCGCCATCCGGAACCGGCGTGGTGTGAGTATTACACAACAGCCCGTCTGCTTGCGGAACTCGAAACCCGCGAGATCGACGACCGCCTGTTCGGCTCCGCGATCCACGCGGCCGACGCCCGTCGCAACGTTCCCGACGAGTCGACGCTGAGCGAGTGGCGACAGCGCGCCGAAAATGCGGGGATAAACGAGGCCATCCTCGCTCAGATCGGCGAGGGGTACACCGGCGCGGTCGCCGTCGTTGAGCGGGGATCGGGGCCAACCGTCGCGCTCCGCGTTGATATCGACGCTCTGCCGATCACGGAGGCCGACAACGACGATCACCAGCCTGCGAGGGGTGGCTTTCGGTCGACCAACGAGGGTTTCATGCACGCCTGCGGTCACGACGCCCACGCAACGATCGGCCTTGGGGTTCTTGATCGCGTACTCGACAGCGACGTTGCGGGAACGTTCAAGCTCATCTTCCAGCCCGCCGAGGAGACGATCTCGGGTGCCAAGTCGATCGCCGAGTCGGGCGTACTCGATGATGTTGACGTCTTTCTCGCACCCCACATCGGCCTTGATCACCCCTCCGGCGAGGTCGTCGCCGGTATCGACGACTTTCTGGCTGTCCGGCAGTTCGAAGCGACGTTTCGGGGTGCGTCAGCACATGCCGGCGCGCGCCCCGAGGATGGTGACAATGCGGTGGGGGCGATGGCCGCCGGGGTGCAGAACCTCTATGCGATCCCGCGCAACGCGGCGGGCGGCACCCGCGTCAACGCCGGCCGCGTCGGTGGCGGCACCGCGAGCAATATCATCCCCGAGGCAGCGTTTATCGAGGGCGAGGTTCGCGGCGAGACGACCGAGTTGATGGAGTACATGTGGGATCGCGCCGAACGCGTTCTCGATGGGGCCGCGACAATGCACGACTGCACGGTCGACATCGAACGCCTCGGCGACGCACCGAGTGCCCACAGCGACGCCGCGCTCGTGGCTGTCGTCGACCGCGTCGCCCGGAACACAGACGGCGTTGGGAGCGTTCTCGAAGACGACAGCCTCGGCGGCAGCGAGGATGCGACGTATCTCATGCAACGTGTCCAACAACGGGGCGGCACCGCAGCCTACGTTGGTGTCGGCACCGACCATCCCGGCGGCCACCACACACCGACGTTCGACGTGCAGGAATCAGATATTGCGGTGGCGATCAACCTGTTGGCTGGCGTTGTCGACGAACTCACAGACGGCGACGAGAGTCTCGGATCGCCGGAGCGATGACGTAGCCGAGATACGCAAGCAGGAAGCCGGTAACGTAGCCGGTTAGATGACCCCAGACATTGGTGCCCAGCGGGACGATTACCAGCGCGCCGATAACGCCGAAAACGAAGACGGTCGTTCCGATGAGAAGGGCAAGCCGGTGATCAGCTGACAGCGGTCGTACGGCGGCGACGATCCCATGTGGCGGCGCGACCCACCAGAGGAGCCCGGCGGCGAGCAGCCCCGCCCCGCCACAGCCAACGGCGACAAGCGGCTGGGCCGGGAAGTACCACACCGACGGCACAGCAAACACGACCGCCAGCGACGCAAAGAACGGAACCACACTCCAGGCCGGATCAAGCGCGCTGTCGGTCAGCTCACCTCCGGCGGCGACAAGGACGACAGGGAGTAAGCCGAGAAAGGCGGCGACGATACCCGAAAAACCGGCCGAGGGCTGATCGGTGACCTGTCCGAGCGTCGCCAGCGTCACCCACGCGACAACAAACGGGACGACAAGCAGGTAGCCGGCCGTCAAGCGTCGAAACCGTCGCTCCCAGCCAGCGATCGCTACCAACGGGTAAAGGCCAAACAGCGTCAGCCAGAAGTTGAGCAGGTTATCGAAGAGATGTCGTCCGCTGACGTGGATATAGTTCGCGGTAAAGGCGGTGAGAAGGGTTCGCCCGTCAGCGACCACCGAGTCGGCGGCGAGACTGAACCGCAAGCCGCTGCCGATCCCGAGCAGCCAGCTTAAGCTCAACGCCGCCGGCAACGCGACCAACACGAGATACTGCTCGGCAGGCGGGGCGGTCGTTGTCCGTCGCCACCAGCGGAGGGCGACGAGTGGCACGCCGAGCAGCGTTCGAAGACGACCAGCAGACACAGCTACTCCCAGCTGTCGAACAGCTCGGAGATCGCTGCGACCAACGACTCAAAATCCTTGAGCTTCAGCCCATCGGTCGTCACGAACACGCCGCGGTCGTCGATGCCAACCCGAAGGAGAAACCCGTTTTCGAAAACGCGAATCGAGTACTGATATGTGCCGAGCTCCGAGCCGGCGTAGGCGTCGGTCGTCGTTTTGTAGTCGTGCCACTCGTGGCCGATAAACGACATCAGATCGGCATCCTGTTGTAGATCGTCGCGGAGATACACCTGCAGATAGTTGGTTGCATCAAAGTAGGTCACCGACCGACAGCTGTCGCCGACCGCGCTCCGGCAGATGGTTTTGAGCTTCTCGGCGCGGGAGGCGGTGAGTGGCTGCTCGCTCATAGGCTCCTCGTCGCTCATAATCCAACGATAGAGAGGGGTCGGTTTCAAACCATGGGCTACCCCGGCAGGAACCCACCGGTTGTCGGCTCCGCCCGTCGCCAGCCCTACTCGTCGAGCACTGTGGTTTTGGCCGCCGCAAAATGGGCTGCCGTGATCGACAACTCCTCGGCGTGGTCGTTGGCCGCGGTTCCCTCGTACTGGTCGGTTAACTCCGTGATCGCCAGCAGCGACGCCTCCCGGCAGATCGACGTGATATCCGCCCCTGAGGCACCCGCAGTCGTTTCAGCGATCGTATCAAGATCGATGTCGTCGGTCAGCTGCATGCCGCGAGTTTGGACAGCAAGAATCGCCCGGCGGGTTTCACGATCCGGGTTCGGCACCTCGATCGATCGTTCGAGTCGGCCCGAGCGAAGCAACGCGCCATCGAGACTCGCCTTTCGGTTCGTCGCGGCCAACACAACGAGATTCGGCATATCGCTGAGTCGATCAAGTTCGGTTAGCAGCTGGCTCACAACGCGGTCGCCGACGCCGCTGTCCCCGCCAACCCCGTCACGGTCGCCGGCGATCGCATCGATCTCATCGAAAAAGATGATCGCCGGCGCGGATTGGCGGGCGCGCTCAAAGATCCCCCGGACGGCCTTTTCGCTCTCGCCAACGTAGCGATCCAACAGCTCCGGGCCGCGTACCTGAATAAAGTTGACCTCGCTTTCGCCGGCGATCGCGCGAGCAAGCAGCGTTTTCCCGGTTCCAGGTGGCCCATGTAGCAACACCCCGGTCGGTGGGGTCGTGTTGGCGGCATCGAACAGCGGGCCGTACTGCAGCGGCCAGGTCACCGCCTGGGTGAGCTGTTGTTTCGCCTCGGTGAGCCCCCCAACGTCGTCGAAGGTTGTTGTCGGCTGCTCGGCGACGTACTCCCGCATCGCCGAGGGTTCGACCGCGGTCATCGCCCCCTCGAAATCCGCACGCGTAACCTCGATCGTCCGGAGGTTATCGCCGGCCTGACGCGTCCGTCGAAGCGCGGTCATCGCGGCCTCTGTCGCCAGCGATTCAAGATCCGCGCCGACAAAGCCGTGGGTGCGATCGGCGAGCCCCTCGATATCGACGTTGTCGGCCAGCGGCATCCGGCGGGTGTGTACCTCCAGAATCTCGTGGCGGCCGGCCACCCCGGGGACGCCGATCTCGATCTCTCGATCGAACCGACCGCCCCGCCGGAGTGCGGGATCCAGCGAGTCGACACGGTTTGTCGCGCCGATAACGATCACGTCGCCGCGGGCATCCAGCCCGTCCATCAGCGAGAGGAGTTGGCCGACAACCCGGCTCTCGACATCGCCACCGTCGTCGCGTTTGCCCGCGATCGAGTCGATCTCGTCGAAAAAGATGATCGCGGGGGCGTCCTCGGCGGCGGCCTCAAACTTCTCGCGGAGCTTTTCCTCGCTTTCGCCCTTGTATTTCGACATAATCTCGGGGCCAGAGACGGTCAGAAAGGTCGCATCGACCTCGTTTGCGACGGCCTTGGCGATGAGGGTCTTCCCCGTTCCGGGTGGGCCATGCAACAGCACACCCTTTGGCGGGTCGACGCCGAGTCGGGTGAACACCCCCGGCTCCGAGAGGGGGAGTTCGATCATCTCGCGGACGAGTTCAAGCTCCTCGTCAAGCCCGCCGATATCCTCGTAGGTAACGCCGGTCGCCGACTGTGTGGCCGTCTCAGCGGCATCGCCGCCGGTCGCCCGGTCGACCGTTTTGCGGAGTTTGTCGCCGGCCGATTCGCTGTCGGCGTCGCCCCCGGTGGTCGGTGAGACGGTCACGGCTGTCGACTCGGTGACCCGGACAGTGCCGTCAGGGTCGGTGTCGGTGACGACAAACCGGCTGCCGGCGAGGCGTTCGATCCGGACGCCCTCACCGGCGCGAACCGGTCGGTCACGCAGCCCGCGTTTGACCGCGGTCTCGATGGTGTCATGGGCGATATCGACCGTGCCGAGCTCGTCCGGTGGCTGAAGTGTTACCCGTGTCGCCTCGGCGACAGATTCCTTTCTGACACGCACCTGTTGGCCGACTTTGACGTTGGCGTTTGCTCGGGTGTCGGCATCGATCAGAACGGTGCCGTCAGCCACGTCACGGCCGCCGGGCCACACCTTCCCAACGGTCGCCTGCTCGCCCTCGATGACAACCGTATCGCCACTCAGCACGCCAAGCTCGCGGATCACACGCTCTGGCAGTCGGGCGATCCCGCGGCCGGCGTCGCGTTTCTCCGCGCTCCGGACGGTGAGTTTTAGCCCTGCGTCGTCGCTCATGGGCAACCTTGGAGAGCCGGCGGTATAGGGCTCCCGCCACCCATCGCTGTCGGCGCGGGCGACAGATGGGTGCGTGTTCAGTCGGCCCCAACAAGATCGACGCGAAACCGGTCACCAGCGGGGTGATCGTAGTCGATCCCGGCGGCGTCGTAGACGGCAGGTGGGATACCGAGATCGGCACAGACAAGCCGGCTCTCGGTCGGGGCCAGCCCCGTTTTCGGCAACGCAAGCGTGACCGTCGTCTCGGGGTCGACAACCGCACCCGGGGCCTCACCGGTGGTTGCGTCGATACCAGAGGGGAGATCCAGTGACGTGACCGGGGCCGCCGAATCCATCGTGTCGATAAGTTCGGCGGCGATCCCCCGTGGCGCGCCGGTCAGCCCGTAGCCGATCAGCGCGTCGACAATGTGGGTGGCGTCGTTGATTGCGGTCATCGCCGACTCCGGGTTCGCCGTGGCGTCGATCAGCCCGACACCGGTGTTTGCAAGCAACTGTTGCTGTGTCGCCGGCGCGTCAACGTATTCGTCGACCGGGCGATCACAGATGACGGCGTGGAGTCGGTCGCGAGCGGCGAGATGCCGCGCGCAGGCGAGCCCGCCACCACCGTTGCCACCGCCGCCGGCAACGACGGTGATCCGGTCGGCATCGCTCCCGAGGACAACCCGGCTCAGTGTTCGGCCGGCGTGTTCCATCATCTGGATCACACCGAGGGAAAACTCCTCGACGGCAACGCGGTCGACCGCGGCCATCTCGGCTGCCGTAACCGCTGTTACCGGCTCGCCGTCGGTCGTCCGAAACAGCTCGCGGTTCATAGCCGATCTTTGGGAAGAAGCCACAAAATCTCATTGCCGAGGCTGTCGGTCTCACCGTGGGGTCACGACTCGACGGGCGAGAAAACGATCACGCGGTCGTCGGTTGTCGCCCGCGTGTCGACCCCCACGGTGACCGGTTCGCCGATGAGATCGTCGTCGACTGAGTCGGGGTCGACACCGCGCACAATCCCCGTGAGCCGAACCGGGCCGAAGTCGGCGATCGCACTGACGTACGGCGTGTCGTCAGCGAACCCTGGGGCGGCGACGTGGACAACGGTGTAGGTCTCGATGGTTCCGGTCTCGGCAAGCGGCTTGCGGCGAAGCTCGGTCGCGCCGGTGGCTGGATCAACCCGGCGCGGCGGCAGCGACCGCTCGCCGGTCGGCGATTCAAGAGCGAACCCCTCGCCGGCTTCAAGCGCGTCAAGCCACGCGGTGTAGCTCACCGGCTGGTCGCTGGTGGTGCTGTCGGCGTCGCTGGCGGCGTCATCACCGACAGCGTCGTCGCTCATTCCACCACCTCCAAGACGTGGACGACCGCGCTGGCGACGGTGCCGCCGGCGTTGTGGGCAACACCTGCTGTTGCGTCGTCGACGTGCTTGCTGTTGGGGTGGTCACCACGGAGCAGCCGGGTGAGTTCGGCGATCTGGCTTCCGCCGGTCGCACCGACCGGGTGGCCCTTTGCTTTCAGGCCACCCGAGAGATTAACCGGGCAGTCGCCATCGGGGGTCGTCAGCCCATCGCGGGCGGCGAATACCCCCTCGCCGGGGTCGGTGATCCCCAGCGAGTCAAGAGCCATCGCCTCCGCGATGGTGAAACAGTCGTGTACCTCGGCTACGTCAATGTCGGCGGCGGTGAGCCCGCTGTCGGCGTAGGCGGCTTCGGCGGCGTTGATCGCGGCCGGCGTTTCGGCGATAACGTCTCGATCCTGCAAGGCGAGGCGGTCGCCACCCTGACCGACGCCCGTGATCGCCACCGACGCGTCAAGATCGGTGGCCGCGGCAACATCATCGGCAACGAGAACGATCGCGCTCGCGCCGTCGGTGATCGGACAGGCATCGTAGAGATGTAGTGGTTCGGCGACCGGCGGCGCGTCAAGGGCGTCGTCGACGGTGATCTCGCGTTGGTACTGGGCGTACTCGTTGGGGACGGCGTTGGCGTGGTTTTTGACCGCGATGTGGGCCAGATCCTTGCGGCCGCCGCCGAAGCGGTCGAAGTAGGCTCGTGCCATCAGCGCGTACGCGCTGGGAAACGTCATGCCGGCGCGAACCTCGTGGAGTTCGTCGGCCGCGATCGCAAGCGCGTCGGTGACCGCGCCGGTGTCGAGACAGGTCATCCGCTCCATCCCACCGGCGACGACGACCTCGGCGGTGCCGGCACGGATCGCTTCAACGGCCGCTTTGACGGCGACGCCGGCGGAGGCACACGCCGACTCGTAGCGCGTCGCTGGGCAGTCGAGGCCGGCGGCTTCGGCCATCAATGGGCCCTGGTGGCTCTGTGTGTCGGTGCGGCTACCCATGAAATTGCCGTAGGCGAGTCGGTCGACAGCCCCACGGTCGACCCCGGCGTCGGCGATGGCGGCCGTGGCTGCCGCAGCAAACAGATCGCGGCCGGCGCGGTCGCCGTGGTCGCCAAACGGCGTCAGACCGACACCCGCGATACGGACGGTACTCATAGCTCCGGATTCGACGGCCGCGGGTAAAATGGTGACTGCGTTAGCCGATATACCGGAGTTCCTCGTCGGGGATCGCCTGCTGTTGGGACTGCATCTCTTGGATCTTGCCGACGACCTCCTCCATCTCCTCGGCGCGATCCTCCAGAGAGCTGAAATCAACCTCGAAGCTGAGAACGTCCTCTAGCACTTCGAGTACCGCCTGCGCGCTTTTCGGATCAACAAGATAGCCGCTTGTTTCGCCCATCAGACAGGCCACATCGAGCCCGCGTCGCTTACCGAGTCCAAGAATCAGGCCGCTGACACCGACGATCCCGCCCTCCGGCTCGTCGGCCCGAAACTCGACACCGGCGTTTTCGAGTTCCGCTTTGTCATCGGCGGTGCTGATCGCTCCAAGGACGGTGTACTCCTCGATGAGTTCACCTGTTGGGACGCCGCCAAGGGCGTAGGCGGTCTCGACGCCGAGCGATTCGGCCGCATCAAGAAAGGCATCGGTCAGCCGGTAGTGGCCGTCGTTGGTGGCGGCCTGATGGTCGCCGGTCAACACGACGAGATCAGGGCCGTCGCCATCGGTCGTAACCGCGTGGAACTCCGCACAGGTGAGATCGGCAACACCATCATCATCGACGGTGACCTGCGGCGGGAACTCGTCGGCGTACACCTGTCGTACCAGCTCGCTGTCGAGTTCCTCGACGAGATGCTCGGCGGCGAGCTTGCCGACGTGGCCGACGCCCGGCAGTCCTTCGATCAACACCGGATCACGGAGCTCCGGCTCCGCAAGCGAGTTGATCTCGATTTCGTCCATGCGTTTACTGGTGGTCGCTTCGCTTAAGAGCCCGTCGGTACTCGCCGTAGGGATCCTCCGGGCTGAACGGCGCGGGCGCGCTGTTTTCGGTCGGGTTTCCGCACTCGGGGCAGCTGTCGTCGAGGCTGTAGACCGGCCGATCGTGTTCGGTTTCCCACGCGCTGCAAACCCGGATGTCTGATTTCATGCCGAAAGCAGTTATTCGTCGTCTTCGCGTCGCTCGCGGTGGTACTCGCCCTCACCGCCGGCGGTCTCGATGACCTCGGTGGCGCGAGATGCACTTGATTCAAGCTCGGATTCGGCGGTTTTGTAGTCGGGGGCCTGCACCTTGATGCGGTATTCGGGGGCACCGACGTAGGTGACCTCAAGCTCGACCTCAGGTGGCACCTCACCGTTACCCTCCGCCGCCTGCAGTGCCTCCCGCACGTCGTCGACGCCATCGGAGCTCGGACAGCGCAGGTCAACGTAGCCTGTAACGGTGACAAACGGCACCGAGACGTTGTTGCGAGCGGTCTGAACGATCGCCTCGACGTGTTCGTCGGCAAGATCGGTGTCGTCAAGCGCGTCGATGCCGTGGATCGCCGCCTGTTCAAAGGACGCATACAGCGTGTCGAACTCGGCTAGCAGGCCGTTGACGACCGTGGTGTAGGTGTCGTCGTCGACGTCCTCACCGAGAGCGAGCTCCATCCAGTTGTCGGCCTTCTGTTGGTTTTTCCAGGCTTGGATGGTGTCTTTGCGCTGGTGTTCGTTGACATCCTTGATCGAGAGATCGATCTGTTGGGAGCTCTCGTTGATATCCAACACCTTGGCGACGACAGTTTGACCCTCCTGGACGTGATCGCGGACGTTTTTGACCCAGCCGCTGGCGACCTCGCTGATGTGGGCGAGTCCGCGTTTGTCCTCATACTCATCCAGATCGACAAACACGCCGAAATCGGCGATCTCGTCGACCTCGCCGACGACAAGGTCACCGACTTCAGGGTAGCCACTGTACTTCATTGATCGGGAAGCCTACCGTGCCTCGACGGTCTCGCCGACCTCGTGGTCGATATCGGCTTTGCCGCCGGTCGGCGTCGCCAGCGTGGTGCCGCAGACCGCACAGTTGACGACCGTCGCGGTCTTCTCGAAGACGATCTGTTCGTTGCCGCAGTCGCTGCATTCGACGGTAACAAAGTTGCCTGCCATACTTACTCCTGAAAGGTGAGTCGGCCGGCACGCCATCCCTCACGCATGTGGGCGGTGCCACAGTCGCTGCAGCGGTAGGTGAGGTTGGTCTTCTTCGTTGGCTTGTCGCCACCGGGTACCTTCGAGAACTTCCCGGCGTTGCCGATGGTGGAGGTCTGACGGTCGCGCTGGCGGTCTTGGACTTTCTTCATTCCGGTGGAGCGACCGGAGCGAACCTTCTCGACCTCGTGTTCGTGGTGAGCGTCACAGTGCGGACAGTATGTATTCATCCGGCGTGGCATTTCCATGGTGTAATCTCCTTGGCGTGGCTTTGCCGTGAGTATATAAAACGCGTTTGGTTCGCGGACGGTGGAATCCAGCACGAAACCGTCATCGCGTGCCTTGTCATAGGTAATCGGGGGTTTGAGACGGCACCCGCGATTATAAGCGGTATGACGAACCCAACCAGACTCGGAGATGGACGACGTCCAGTATTTCGACTGGGTGTAGTATCCGAACGCACGGCTCCGGGTCAAAATCGAAACACGAGACGGAACCCCGACACGATTCGTTATCCAGC
>ERZ1034569.467-NODE-467-length-14705-cov-9.558089_pt1 | contig 14705 bp, 14 predicted proteins | sample MGYA00520706_ERZ1034569 | MGnify/ENA primary metagenome ERZ1034569 (study PRJEB33760, sample SAMEA4777722) | hypersaline lake metagenome | biome: hypersaline environment; feature: brines | place: Spain | collected 2014-08 | depth 0 m ...
ACCCCGCTAAAAAAGTGCGTCATAGAAGCAGGAAGCCCCACCCTCAGCGAGGCCGTCAGGCCGAGCAGGGTGGGGTAGTTCACGTGCTAATACTTCGTTCTCAAGGAGCGAACCGCGTCAGTAGTGAGCGAGTAGGGTGGGAGAGAGTCATTCGTCGGCAGCGCGGTCATTAAGCGGATCGGGCATAGGGAGGTCCTCAACGTCCGCGTCGATCTCCTCTGCAGAGATATCCAACCCTTCAGCGAGGAATTCACTCACGCGATCGCCAAGGTGCTCAACGGCGTCGTTGAATGCCTCGAGTTCGGCGTCACTCATAGACTCCTCCCGCCAGTCGGATCCTGATTCAGATCGTGCCATTTCTCGAATCTCCGGAGCAGTGTGTTGGCATGCTGCTCAATGTATGCGATACAATATCGCGGCGCTCGTATTAAACTCACGGGTGGGAAGTCGTCTTTGACGCGGGCCTTCTCACCGAATTTATACACGTCCATGTGAAGTCCCTCCTCGGTAATATCGTGCCCCATCGGATTCTCCGGGTCGTGGTCGAACCGGACGACCTCCCACCAATCGTCGTCGATGCGCCGCTCCAACTGGACGACAAACCGCTTCGGGGCCCCTGCCTCCTTCACGATCTCAACGCGGAGGCGGGCGTGTGGATACTCAACCCAGTCACGATACTCAACGCTGTTGTCACCCATCGGTTGTCTGTATTCCTCACTAGCTTCGAAGTATATGTCCCCGCCGATTGACGACCCCCGAACCGCCGAATTGGTCGGCCACGCTGTCTCTTGCACTCAGCTAGCTGCAGGAGTCGATGTTTAGCCGTGGTGCAGGCGCCAAGCCCCCACCCCACCCTCAGCGAGTACCGTAGTCCGCGCCAGCGGACAAAGAAGGCGGTAGGGTGAGGATTGAAGAGTTCCGAAATACCGGAACACGAAGTCTGACCGGACATGCTTAGCGACCGAAGTTTTCGTGATTTGCCCGGTGCGATAGATTTGCTCAAAACAAGTATATTTATTCGTCTACCAACACAGGACCAGTATGGCTGATACCCAATCGCTGTGTATTTGGAACCGTTCGGGAGTGACTTTCAAATGAGTCTGGATGCTCGGGACGTTCGCATTCTACGGTCAATCGCGGAAAACAGTTCTACTAGTCTTGAACGTATACAGGAAGAAACGAATATACCGAAATCGACGGTTCACTATCGAATCAAGAATATGAAGGACAGAGGGATAATCAAAAATGACTTGTTTGAAATCGATTTCGAAAAGGCTGGATTGGGCCTCACAGTTATTTCTGAAGTGCTCGCAGAGTTTAGACAAGGGTATCAGGAAGAGGTTGGGAAGGCATTGGCCGAAATCGAAGGAGTGAATGAAGTTTATTTTATGATGGGTGATACTGACTTTATCGTTATTTCACGGCTTCCGTCTCGTGATATGATTGAAACACTTGTCGAGGAGTTTGAGGCTGTTGACGGAATCCAGCGGACGAATTCGAAATTTGTGATCAGCTCGATCAAAGCTGATGAGAGCGTAGGGATGTTACGTGATTACACTGAAGAGACTATACTGAACTCACATGGAGTTGAAGAGACGGTAAAAAAAGCTGAGTAGTCTACTCTGTTCGATTCGCAGAAGCGGAAATGGCAGCGCCAATTGTATATTAGCAATAAAGTGAAACTGTTTCACGGAGAATCGAGAAGAAAGCATCGCGATTCAGCGCGGGAAGGATGTCCATGGTCACTTCATGAGGTATTCGCGTGTATGTGAATCAGGAGATACGGTGTGCTTCCCCTCTTCGACTTGACGACGATACCTCAGCAGTATCCACAATCTCCTACAGAAGAGCGCACTTGATGAGTTCACTTGCTGTGGTTTGTGAGGACGTCGCGGATTGATTCGGTAATAATATCCATTCCAACTTCTGCCTGGCGTTGTGTCAAGACGAGCGGCGGAAGAAGGCGAAGAACACTCTTGTGGCGGCCGGCATACCACACGAGAACGCCCCTGTGGTAGCACTCGCGCTGAATCGATTCAACGAGAGATTTTGAGGGGCGACCGTTCACTTCAAATTCAACGCCAGTAAACTGCCCCTTTCCGCGAATATCAACGATTTCAGGTATGTCTTCGGCGAGTTCACGGAACCGCGACCGAATGTAACTCCCGACCTTAGTCGCATGCTTGAGGACGTTGTGTGACTCGATGTACTCGATAGCGCGTGTACCACCGACAAATGCAGGGACATTCCCCCGAAACGTCCCCACGTGGCCACCCGGACCCCACGTATCGTATTGTTCGTGATACATCATCGCACCGATGGGTAGACCAGAGCCGCCGATGCCTTTCGCCATCGTCATCGCGTCTGGCGTCACGTCCCAGTGCTCGGCTGCAAACCACTCGCCGGTACGTCCGAACCCGGTCTGAATCTCGTCGAAAATGAGTAGCGCATCGTTGTCGTCGGCGATGTCGCGGAGCCCCTTCAAAAACCCTTCTGGTGGGACGACAACACCACCTTCGCCCTGAATTGGCTCAACCCAAATCCCCGCAGGTGATTCGTGTCCCCCATAGGTACCTTCGAATTTCCGTTGTACTGCATCTAGTGCACGCGCACAGGTGCCGTCTTGACAGCAGTTTTCGGCGGGGCAGAACGGCTCAACTTCACCGGTCGGCCCCGGCTCGGTAGGGTTCGGAAACGGGACGTGGACGGCATCAGCCAATAGCGGCCCGTATCCCTCTTTGTACGCTTTGCCGGCGGTGAGACTGAGGGCACCGGCTGTGGTTCCGTGATAGGATCCTTCGAAGGCAAGCAAGCCATGGCGGCCGGTGTTGTGTTTTGCGAGTTTGATCGACCCTTCGATCGCATCGCTTCCGCTCGGTCCACCGAATATGACCTTACTGTTCCCACTGAGACCCTCAGGCGCGATGTCGTTGAGCCGTTCGATGAACTCAATCCGTGCCTCGGTCGGAAAATCAACCGTGTGAGTGACTTTTTCCAGTTGCTCCTGGACGCCGCGAAGTACGTACGGGTTTGAATGACCGACATTCAACACGCCAATTCCGGCGAAAAAATCTAGGAAAGTGTTGCCATCGACATCCCTGATAGTCGCACCTTTAGCCTCATCGATCGCGATCGGTATGCGCCGGGGGTACGCGACGGCATTGCTGTCAATCTCTCGCTGTCGAGCCAAGAGTTGTTCTGTCCGTTGTCCGGGGACCGTCTCCACATCTGGCTCCATCGAAAAGTGGATCTCGTCGACTGGTGGACTTTCTACCATGTGCCAAGACCTTCGTGTGAGTACATATATTTAACGCACATTCGAATATAGACATAGAAAAGAGTTAGAACACCGATTAAAAGAAATTTTTTGAATGCAGTTCAATCTAACAGCAATCGCAAAATTCACACCCGCGTATTCGTTTATTTTAATGAGTTGAAACGTGGCCAGACCATACTATCACGCGTCCAAGTGCACTATCTCCACACTGAGTCATGATGGAACCCAAATCGCAATAAAGAGCCGTTCCGTTCAGACGTCGTCCGGTCGGGATGCCAGCTGCTTCGTTGCCTCTGCGAAGGTTTGCGCGCCGGCAACTGCGTCTTCCCACTCAGTGTACTCCGCCTCGTTGTGAGTCTTACCGTCGACACTTGGGACGAAGATCATCGCTGCGTCCGTGGTCTCGTTAAGATACGTCGCGTCATGGCCAGCGCCGCTAACCATAGCCTGATGATCGGCTTCGACCGTCTCGGCCGCGTCTAGCACCGTCTGAGTCACCCGCGGCGAGAACTCGGTGTGAGGGATCCGCCAGATTTCGTCGAGGTCGTACGTAACATCTTCACGGTCGCAAGCGGCCGTAACTTCCCGCTCAACTCGATTTACGAGTTCGGCGACAGTATCATCGTCGTAGCTCCGAACGTCGATAGTCAGTCGAGCCTCCGCAGGAACGACGTTTATCGATCCAGGCGAGATCTCAAGTTCGCCGACTGTAGTAACGACATCGGCTGCGACACGGTTCGAGAGACGGCGAACCGCACTGACGACATCAGACGCAGCGACGAGCGCGTCTCGGCGGGAGTGCATCGGTGATGGTCCTGCATGATCTGCATCCCCATGGATCGTAAGCTCAAGCCACGCCATTCCGAAGACCCCCTCAACAGCGCCGACCGAAAGGTCAGCCTCTTCCAATTTTGGTCCCTGCTCGATGTGTAACTCCAGATAGCTATCGTACGGCTCCCGCGGTTCACATGATTCATTTCCGTGATAGCCGATCTGTTCTAGTGCCTCTGCGACGGTGACGCCGTTAGAGTCCGTATGCTGCAGTGTCTCAGTGACGTCAAACTCACCAATGAACGTGCCGCTTCCCATGAGTGCGGGCTTAAACCGCGAACCCTCCTCGTTTGTCCAGTTCACGATCTCGATCGGACGTCGATGTTCGATCCCCGCATCCTCGAAAGTGCGGAGCGTCTCGAGCCCTGAGAGCACTCCGAGCTGTCCGTCGAACCGACCGCCATATGGCTGTGAGTCAAGATGCGATCCGATCAACACAGGCTCCGCATTCGGATCAGTTCCTTCTTTTCGACCGAAGATGTTCCCGATTTCGTCTATACGGATGTCAAGGTTTAGCGATTTAAGATCCTCAACAAACAAATCGCGCACTTCCTGGTCAGTTTCCGTCAGTGTAAGACGATGTAGGCCGTCAGCGTCTGTACGACCGATCTGTGAATACCTGCGGAACGTCTCTTCAAGACGTTTTGCATCGATAGTAACCATACAGGAAAAATGTCTTTACCACATTAATAAACTAGGATGACGGCAATTGGTTATTTTGTTCGTTAACTACTCATCATCTTGGATTACTAGATGATGTTTGATTCGTAGCATAATAAACAATCGAATCTTTACCTCGGTCTCTAATGTTAACCCAAATTACGACTTTTGATACCGCAGGCGCTGTTATACACTATCCGAGATATTTACTAGTGATGAAACCAAATTTTATATTGACTATCTAAATGCAGTAAGAACCAATTCCAACCAAACATTTATTAGTATACCTTTCAATCTCGCTAATGGATGTCACACCTATGAAATCGATCGACAATTCCACGATGACTGATCATAGCAACGGCAATTCAGATAAAAACTCCCTAAACCGTGGGAGTCGACGCAAGTTTCTCCGGACAACCGGGGCCGGTATTACAGTCACCTCTATCGCGGGATGCCTAGGAGGGGGTGGAGATAGCGGTGGTGGATTACAAATCGGATTTTATGGTCCGCTCTCGGGCCCCGCATCAAATATTGGCGAACAGAAACAGATAGCTGCCGAGATGTCTCGGGATCTGATCAATGAAGACGGCGGCGTCCACGGTCAGGATATCGAACTCATATTCGGCGACTCGGAGTCCCAGCCTTCAGCAGGACGCAACGAGGTGAACCGTCTGATCCAACAAGAGGGTGTCGATGTAATCGGTGGTGGATTCCACAGCGACGTTGCACTCGCAACGATTGAAGTCACCGCCGATCAGGGAACCCCACAGGTTGTTGACGAGGCTGTCTCAAGCGAGATCGTAACCAAAATTAACGAACAGGAGCTATGGAACGTTTTTAAAACTACACCGCCGTCAGAGGCGTATGCAGTCGGTTGGCGACAATTGATCGAGCAGTTCCAAGAGAGTGGGACCGGGTACTTCCCCTACGAGGACCAAACTATCGCGCTTATTGGGGAAGATACGTCCTACGGACTCTCGATTATGGACTTGATGGAAAGCGAACTTGATGAGATCGGATGGGAGATCATTTCCGAAGGTGAGGTTAGTCTTGATGCGACCGACTTCACCTCGCTTCTGTCACGGATTCAGTCAGAAGACCCTGATATCGTCTGGGCGGTTCAAACATCCTCTTCGGGTGCTGGAAACCTTGCCCGACAATTCTCTGAGACTGGGTTCGAAGATACTCACTTCTTCCACAACTATGGTCTAACAATCTCTGATGCAAGGGAAACTGCAGGCGGAGCGGCTGATGGTGCTCTCACGATGCTAAACGCAGGCCGCATCGACACGCTCCTTGAGGAACAGGGTGCGCTAGAGGCGTGGAGCGAGCGGACTGACATGGATATGACCGGTAGTGCAGCCCTATCCTACCAGAACATCAAAATCATCGCAGAGTACGTGTCCGCCTTCGATAGTCTCGATGCATTCCGCTCAGCGAGCGTAGAAGAGTGGGAATCCACGGTCCTCAATCACGAGCCAATTATGGGAGGAAGCGGATATATTAGCTATCAGGACAACCACCAGGCTGCTTGGGGCAGTACTGATACTCAGTCCGCACTCGGCTACCAAGTGCTCGATCAAGAACTCAATTTTGTATGGCCTTCGGAGATTGCGAGCACAGAGATTGACACCTCAGTCTACTGATCAGGAATGCAGACACACGATCGGGTCAGTGGCAATAGTCAAAGCCGACCCAGCAAAATTCGATCAGAGGCCACCAGACCGGGGGGAGAGTGGTGCACATAGCGCCTGTCACCTCAAGTGACGAACGTGCGGCTGTGTTCCCCGTTATCCAGCAGCTCCGCGACCACCTTGACCGAGAATCATTCGAGGAACTTTATGAGTCGATGGTTGAGGAGGGCTACCGGCTGTTCGCAGGCTATGTGGATGAAGAACCGGTTGCAGTCGCTGGGGTCACGATTTCGACGAACTTCTACCTTGGCCGGCACGCGTATGTCTACGACTTGGTCGTCGATGAAGAAAATCGCTCGAAGGGGTACGGTGCAGAACTTCTCGAGCATGTTCACAACTGGGCCGCGGACAACGACTGCGTGGCCGTCGAACTCGAGTCCGGACTCTGGCGCGAAGATGCGCACCGTTTTTATCTAAAAGAAAACTATGAAAAATACTGTTACTCATTCAAATATGACCTCAAGTAACAACCAAACTGATCTCTGTTACGCCTCCGCAGCAACGCTCGCTACAGACATTCGCCGTGGAGAGCGCTCGCCAGTTTCGGTCGTCGAAGCGTTCCTTGACCGGATCGAGCGAGTAAATCCCAAAATCAACGCGTATGTCACAGTGTGTTCGGAATCGGCTAGAGAGGCCGCACAAGAGGCTGAGCGCGCTGTTAAACGCGGTGACGAACTTGGCCCGCTTCACGGGGTCCCGGTCGCGATCAAGGATCTAAACCGCGTCGCTGGCGTGCGTACCACATTCGGTTCTCCGGCCTTTTCGGACCACGTTCCGGACCAAGATGATATCGTCGTCTCGCGACTCCGGGAGGCGGGAGCGATCATCCTTGGGAAGACGAACACTCCAGAGTTCGGCCGCAAGACGAAGACTGATAATCCAGTATTCGGCGCGTCTGGGAACCCGTGGGATCCGAGCCGGACGACTGGCGGTTCCTCGGGTGGAAGCGCAGCCGCGGTAGCCGCCGGATTAGCTCCGATCGCGCTCGGAACCGACGCTGCTGGTTCAATCCGGATCCCGTCAAGCGCCTGTGGTGTGTTCGGATTTCTGCCGGACCACGGCCGCGTGCCTGCAGGACCGATCCGTTCTGATGCGTTCCAAGATCTGCTCCCGTACACATTCCTTGGCCCAATCGCTCGGACCGTCTCGGACGCGGCGCTCATGATCGAGGCAATTGCCGGGCCAGATACCGCCGATCCCAATGCACTCCCCACGCCGGGCAGTTCCTACCGCGACGTAGCCGAGTCTGACCCTGATATCGCTGACCTCCGGATCGGTTACTCACCGGACTTTGGTGACTTCGTCGTCTCCAAGGCGGTCTCAGAAACAGTCGAATCAGCCCTTGAGGACCTGTCGGCGGCCGGCGCGACTGTTGAGGAGGTTGATATTCCCTTCGAAGGAAGTTGGGAAGAACGTCACGACGCGATCGAGTGGATCCTCCAGTCTCGGTACGTGGGTCTATATGAGAATCTCAAGCAGGATTCTGACGTCGATCTGCTGACGATCGATGACCCGATCACGCCCGAAGTCCGCTCGCGGATCCGGGCCGGCCTCGAACTCGATACAACGACACTTGCGACGGCACGCCGCCGCAGAACTGCGGTATACGACGCGATTACCGAGACGCTTGAAGACGTCGACGTGCTTGTGACGCCGACGCTCGGACGAACCGCGTTCGATCTCGACGTCGACAACCCGACCGTAGATGGAGAGTCTGTTCACCGCATGCACGGCTGGACGCTTACGTGGCCACTGAACCTCAGCGGACACCCCGCTGCCTCGGTCCCCGTCGGATTCGACGATGCTGGGCTCCCAATCGGAATGCAGGTCGTTGGTAACCGGCTTAGAGATCACAGGGTGATTTCTGCAAGTGCGGCCATTGAAAAGGCAATCCCGTGGGAGGAGGCCTATCCTCCAGAAGCAATCGAAGGTGACAGATGACTCCAGTACTTTCTGTCGACAACCTCGAGAAACGATTCGGTGGGATCGTCGCCGTTGACGGGTTGAACCTTGAGATAGAGTCTGATGAAATCGTCGGTCTGATCGGTCCGAACGGCGCCGGGAAGACGACCACGCTGAACCTTATCACTGGGTTTTTGAACCCAAGCGAGGGACGAATCTCGCTAAACGGGACCGAGGTCACCAGCGACGCACCAGACTCAATCGCGAAGCGCGGAATTGGCCGTACCTTCCAGATATCGAAGCCCTTCGGCCGGCTCTCGGTCTACGAGAACTTGCTCGTTCCGAACGTATCGTGTAGTCCGACCGAACAGGAGGCTCGGAGCGATCGGCTACTCCGAGAGCTTCATCTTAATGAGGTGCGGGAGAATCGTGCTGACGAGCTCAGTGGGGGCCAGAAGAAACTACTTGAACTCGCACGGGTGCTGATGCTAGAGCCCGATCTAATCCTACTCGATGAACCTGCAGCGGGGGTCAACCCGGCACTAATGGACGACATCATAGACGACATCCAGCGTATCAACGAGCAGGGTACCGCAATTCTCGTCATCGAACACGACATGTCCGTAATAAGTGAACTCTGTGAACGCGTCGTCGTGATGAACGCCGGTCGAAACATCGCCTCAGGAACTTTCGAGGAGATCCGTGGAGACGAGACAGTACGTGAGGCGTACCTCGGAGGAACCTGAGATGAGCCTTATTCAACTCGACGCCGTCAACGCCGGATATGGCGAGAATCAGGTCCTTCATGACCTCTCGGTCACGGTCTCTGAGGACCGGGTGAACTGTATTATCGGCCCGAACGGATCTGGAAAGTCAACCATGCTGAAGTCCATCTTCGGGATGGTCGACGTTTGGAACGGTAGGATCACGATCCGAGGAGACGATGTAACGAATGACCATCCTCGTGAGGTACTCGAACGCGGTGTCGTGATGCTCCCACAGGGCGGAAGCGTCTTCCCGGACATGAGCGTCACAGAGAATCTCCAGATGGGTGCTTACCTCATTGACGATGAGAAGTTCCTCAGCCGTCAATATGAAGAGATCTTCGATATGTTCCCTGTGCTCGAAAAGAAGCGCACCCAGCGAGCCGGCGACCTCAGTGGTGGCCAACAGATGATGGTTGCCTTCGGACGGGCGTTGATGTCCGATCCGGATATTTTGTTGTTGGATGAGCCGAGCGCGGGGCTTGCGCCTGACCTAGTTGACGATGTCTTCGAGCAGGTGGAGGTTCTGAAGGATCGTGGGCGAGACATGCTCATCATCGAACAGAACGTGCGACGAGTGCTTGAGATTGCCGAGTACGTCTACGTCCTCGATCAGGGACGACTGGAGTACGAGGGTGAGACCGAGTCGCTCCGCAACGAGGAAGATATAATGGAGATGTACATCGGAGAACGCCACGAATGACGGGTACAAGTACACTCAAACACGCACGGCAACGCGCGTTCCTACCGCGGGGTGAACGCAATGGTTAGCATCGAACTACTCGTCCAGCAAGTGATCAACGGGCTGCTTTTTGGCGGTCAGCTCGCCCTGATGGCGGTCGGTCTCACGTTGATCTGGGGCGTCGCACGAGTGTTAAACTTCAGTCACGGGGCGATGTTCATGGTCGGCGGATTTGTCGGGTTCTTCACCCTTGGTGCGACCGGAAACATAGTCGTGGCAGTTGTTTCTGCGGCCCTCGTTGTCTTCGTTCTCGGATATCTAACTGAGGTCGCACTCATCAGGCCCCTTCGTGATCGTGAAGAGTTCGGAATTCCCTCAATGGTGGTTACTCTCGGACTTGCGTTTTTCCTTGAGAACGCTGTTATCGTTTGGATTGGCTCACAGCGTGAGTCGTTCCCGCGATTCACTGACGTAGTTTGGAACGTTAGTGGAATCAACCTAAGCGCACAGCGAGCACTGATCTTCGTCATCTCGCTCGTCGCTCTGGGGCTCCTATTCTACGTTATCGCCCGAACCAAACTTGGACTCGGTATTCGCGCCGTCTCTCAAGACAGCGACACGGCACTGCTGATGGGTGTTCGCCCGAACCGAATCTATGCGCTGACATTTGGGATCAGCGCCGCGCTTGCTGGGCTCGCCGGAGTGCTGTTAGCCCCGCTTTTCGCCGTCTATCCCTCGGTTGGATGGTACCCATTCCTCCTGTCTTTCGTTGTCGTGATGGTCGGTGGGCTCGGAAGCGTTCGGGGAACGCTGCTGTCGGCGATGGGACTTGCGGTCATACGGAGCATCAGTACGATCTGGGTCTCCAGCGAAATGGCGATGATAATCCTCTTCGGAATCATGATACTCGTACTTGCCATGTACCCGGACGGAATAGGGGGGTACCTCGAATGACCGCTCTTGACACACTCCGATCTGGGATCGCCCGGACCGCCGAACGTCTGACCGAGGACGCTCGTTCACGGAACGGCGCTTCTTTCGTGGTCGCTGGCGTCTTGGGACTGCTGGCGCCTGTACTGGTCGGCGGCTACACCCTTGATCTGGTGATGCAGCTGATTATTCTGATCCTCGTCGTCACGAGCTGGATCTTCATCGCAGGCTACTTCGGAATGTTTAGTTTCGCACATGCCGCGTTGTACGGGATCGGTGCGTACGCAGCAGTCCTGCTAGCCGGCGAGATGGGGATACCCCCCCTGGTCGCAGTGCTACTCGGTGGTGTCGTTGCCGGGATCCTCAGCATCCCAATCGCACTTCCGGTGCTTCGCTTATCAGGGGCATACGTTGGAATGGTCACACTAGCGTTCGCGGAGATCATCTACCGGCTGGTGATCGTCTTCCGTGAAGTTACTGGAGGGCCGACCGGATACACCGAGTTCCCGTCCCTGGTCGGTGGGAATCGGATCGCGTTGTATTACTTGGTGTTCGCGCTCGTTGCCACGCTGCTTGTTGTGCAGTACGGGCTGCTAGTCAATCGTTTTGGCCTCGTGGCACGAGCGATACGCGAAGCTCCCGACGCAGCGCGGATGTTAGGGAATAATGTCCCCAGATACAAGCTCACCGGATTCATAATCGGGTCCGCGATCGCTGGCGTCGCCGGCGGGCTACAGGCCCACACCGTTCTGATCATCTCGCCGCCAATGATCGAAGTCAACAGAATGATCGAGTTCATGGCGATGGGCATTATCGGCGGCCTCCGGACAATCGGCGGTGGAATCTTCGGGGCCGTCATAGTCTTCGGGCTCTCGGAGGGACTCCGTGACCTCGGAGAAATCAGACTCGTCATCTGGGGCGCGCTCTTGGTCATCGTAACGATTTATTTCCCAAACGGGCTCGCTGGGAGTTCACTTGACCCGCGTGAACGACTTCGTGAATTGTTCAACCGGAAGTGACCGATGCTGGTGGCCGTTGGGCCGACCACCTCCCGACCGGGCACCTTCGATGCGGCGGTATCAATAAACGAACACACCACAATAAAACGAGACACACCATGACGGATCAAAACACACTGGCGGAAACGATTGAATCGAAAGAATCAGAGCTCGTCGATCTGCTCGGCGACCTTGTGGCCGCAAAGACTGTGACTGGCTCTGAGGCACCAGGACAGGAGGTGATCATAGATCGGCTTGAGACGATGGGTCTCGAACCGGACGTTTGGGAACCGTCGGCCGACGAACTCGCAGACCACGAAGGATTCTTTGAGACTTCCTCATACGAAGAATACGGGTACGAAGGGCGTCCGAACGTTACCGCCCGCGTTGAGGGTGGCAATGGCCCGACTCTAGCGATCGGTGGTCACATCGACGTAGTTGACGTGACCAAAGACGAGTGGACACGCGATCCATGGTCGCTAACGCGAGAGGGGGACACCCTCTACGGCCGTGGCAGCGCGGATATGAAAGGAGGGCTCGCAGCAACCTTGATCGCAATAGAGGCACTCGATTCGCTTGGAATCGAGCTTGGCGGCGACCTCCTCTTCCAATCGACGATTGAGGAAGAAGATGGGGGCGTCGGCGGAGCGTTGTCTGTGCTTCAGCGCGGATACGTTCCCGATGCGACGGTCATCGCGGAACCCTTCGATCTCCCGAACGTCGGAATCGCCAGCGCGGGCGTAATGTACTTCGAGGTAGAAGTTCCCGGTAAGAGTGTTCACGCGGCGTGGGGACATGAGGGAGTCAACGCGATCGGTAACGCCGCCACGATCTACCGCGCTTTAGAAGAGCTCGACACCGAACGGAAAGCGCGGATCGACTACGAGCCGGCCTATCAGTCGAATCCTAGTCTGAAGGGGAACGTCACGAATCTCAACGTCGGGACGATCGAGGCGGGCGACTGGCCGTCCACGCTCCCCTCACGGGCGATCCTCAAGGGGCGGATCGGCTGGCCGCCAGGAGAGAGTCGCGCCGAGGTCCGGTCACAGATCGAAGAAAAGATCGCCGAAGCCGCCGCCAACGACGAGTGGCTCGCCGACCATCCACCGACCATCGAGTGGTTCGGCTGGCAGGCCGAACCTCATGAGGTTGACAGCGGCGGCGAACTCGCGACGCTCGCCAAACGCGTCGGTGAGGATATCACGGGTCGTTCCGGTTCGTTTGTTGGCGGAAACGCGGGACTTGACGAACGCTTCTACGACCTCTATTATGACGTTGACGCAGTCTCTGTCGGCCCAACGGGAGCAAATCTCCACGGCGCGGACGAACACACGACGGTACCCTCTCTCCTGGAGACTGCGACGACGATTGCCTCAATCGCTGTCGAGTACTGTGGAAGAAAGGAGTAAAGCGGATCTATACCCCGCGGTTTCCTCAGGAATGTATAAACCAAACCAATCACAAAATACCACCAACACACCATGACAACAGATATCACCGTTTATTGGAACGATCGGATGCTTGACCACGAACCGCCAAAAGGGGCTTTCAAATTCCCCTTTACCCCCATCGTCGCAGCTCCGGAGGTTCATCCGGACCGCCGCGAACGCGTCCAGAACATCCGGGCGATGCTTGAGCACGCATTCGGCGACATCTCCGAGACCATCTCGCCGCAGCCGGCGAGCCGGGCAGCGCTCGAACGCGTTCACGACCCTGACTATCTTGACTGGCTTGCCGAGTTTTGTGCTGACGGCGGCGGCCGCATCGATGACACGACGACTGGATTGAACGAGCACACGTACGACGCCGCCCGCGTCGCGGCTGGGGCGGCCATCGCCGCTGCCGGGCAGGCACTCGATGGGGCGAAAGACGGCGGGGGTGAGGTGCTCCCGTACGCGTTGTGTCGTCCTAGCGGCCATCACGCCCAGCCCGACTGCGCCGACGGATTCTGTTACCTCAACAACGTCGCGCTCGCCGCGGAAGCAGCGCTTGCCACTGACGGGCCCGCCGACAAGGCAGCCGACCGGGTCGCCATAATTGACTGGGACGTCCACCACGGTAACGGCACACAGGAGGCATTCTACGACCGGGACGACGTACTCTTCGTGAGCGCACACAATGATCACGGCTCTTGGCATCCTGAGTACCACCCACAAGAGGGTTCAATTACAGAATTCGGCGAGGGCGACGGTGAAGGGTACACGCTTAATGTCCCACTTCCGCCAGGCACGGGAAACCGGGGCTACGAGGCGTTTTTCGAACGGATTGTTACTCCAGCGATTGCTGGGTTCAACCCAGATCTTATTCTTGTCAGCGCCGGCCAAGATGCCGGACCATCAGACATGAACGGTCGAAATATTGCGACCCGCGAGGGATTTCGGCAGATGGGGAGTAAAGTTCAACAGCTTGCCGAAGAGACGGCTGACAGCGCGCTCGCACTGATTCAAGAAGGTGGATATCAGCCCTCTCATCTCTCGTTCGCTACACTCGGCGTCTTCGAAGGTGTTCTGGGTCGCACAGTCGATCTCGATGGGTATGGGACCGGTGACCCCTTCGAATTCCTTGACGAGCCGACCGAACTGGTCGACGAGTGGCTTGATCATGCAGTCGATCATCATCGCGAGTCACCCGTTTTTATCTAGCAAAATAACCCGAGTGCAACGTACACGATACTGACGCAGATCCCTAGGGTTACGCGATTCCGATATCGAACGTTCCTTTCCGGAACACGAATCTGCGGTCCATGTCTTTGGCGTAGCACTCTACACTAGGTACCCTAATGACAATTTTGTTGGTTAAAATCTCCACTTCCTATCTGGTTTTCCGACGTGGTCTGTCATCAGACGGTGACGGCATCAAGTCCGGCAACAGTAGCCGGTGTAAACCCACTTGAGAAGGAGTTGCTATTTAGAATTCTGGACCGACTAGTTACTGGCTGGTATCGGTGCCTGAGTAAGCGGATCGAGA
>ERZ1034569.469-NODE-469-length-14685-cov-22.505058_pt1 | contig 14685 bp, 12 predicted proteins | sample MGYA00520706_ERZ1034569 | MGnify/ENA primary metagenome ERZ1034569 (study PRJEB33760, sample SAMEA4777722) | hypersaline lake metagenome | biome: hypersaline environment; feature: brines | place: Spain | collected 2014-08 | depth 0 m ...
ACAGCGTTGGTCGCGTTACTCGTACAGCGGATAGGCCGCACAGAGCTCGTCGATCCGCTCGCTGACCTCATCGATGACACGCTGGTCGTCGTGGTTGTCGACAACGCGATAGATCAGGTCACCGACCTCCGCGATCGTTTCTTCATCGAACCCGCGGGTCGTCAGGCTCGGCGTCCCGGCGCGGATACCACTGGGGTTGAACGGCGAGCGCGTCTCACCCGGGACGGTGTTGGCGTTGAGGACAATCCCGGCCTCAGCAAGGGCGTCTTCGGCTGGGCTGCCCGGCAGATCAGGATGTGATTCCCGGAGGTCGATGAGCACGAGGTGGGTGTCGGTGCCGCCGGAGACAAGCTCAAAGCCGTGGTCGGCAAACGTCTCAGCCAACACATCAGCGTTGTCGACGACCTGTTGGGCGTATTCGTCAAACTCCGGCTGGAGTGCCTCCTTGAAGCCGACGGCCTTGCCGGCGATGTTATGCATGAGCGGGCCGCCCTGTCCGCCGGGGAAGACCGCGTTGTCGATGTCGTCGGCGTGTTCCTCGCTGGTCATCACGATCCCACCGCGACCGGCGCGGATCGTTTTGTGGGTTGATCCTGTCACGAAGTCGGTGACACCGACCGGTGACTGGTGGACGCCGGCGGCGACGAGCCCGGTAATGTGAGCGATGTCGGCGAGGTGGTAGGCTCCAACGTCATCGGCGACATCCTGAATCCGCTGCCACTCGACCTCACGGGGATAGGCGGAGTACCCCGAAACGATCATATCCGGCTCGAATGTATCCGCCATCTCAGCGAGCCCCTCATAGTCGAGATACCCTGTTTCGGGGTTGACCTCGTACTGTTCGACCTCGTAGAACTGGCCGACGAAGTTTGCGGGGTGGCCGTGGCTGAGGTGGCCGCCGTGTGTCAGATCCAACGAGAGGATCTTGTCACCCGGGTCGAGGGTCGCAAAGTAAACGGCCTGATTGGCCTGTGTGCCCGAATGCGGCTGGACGTTGACGTGTTCGGCCCCCCAAAGCTCCTTGGCGCGCTCGATAGCGAGCTCTTCGACCTCGTCGGCGTACTCACAGCCGGCGTAGTAGCGTTTCCCCGGATACCCCTCGGCGTACTTGTTGGTTAGCGCACTACCCTGTGCTTCCAGTACGGCCTTACTAACATGGTTCTCGCTTGCGATCATCGCCAGCGTCTCTTCTTGGCGAGTATCCTCGCCTTCGAGCGCGTCTGCGACCGCCGGATCGACCGCACGAACCTGCTCGTAGTCCATACTGAAATGGGGGTGTTCAGGCCAATAAGTGTGTCTGTACAGGGCTACCCCGCCGGTTGGTAGTGAGGGCAACAACGGAGATTTATTAGCACCATTTGCTGGTTAATTTAGCCAAAAATCGAGTAATGAACGCTGTAGTCGTCGATAATATTAAGTGTGGCTTCGCCCCTAATTCACTTATCAGGATGGCGTCGAACACGCATACAGAAGACCGCCGTGAGCTGCTCACAACGGCACTGGCCGCGACGACGGATGGCTGTTGGATTGTCGATCCAACCCCGGAAACGATCACCGCGGTCGTCGATGTCGCCAGTGACACTACCACGCTCCCGCAACTGCGGTTGTTGGCCGCTGAGGACACGCTCAAAGCGACGTTTGGGGATTTTCTGGTTGCCAGCCGCACCGCGGATCTGCTCGGCGATGATTCGCTTGCGGTGCGAACGCTTGAGGCACCAACCACGAACTCACTGATTCTCACCGAGGAGGCGGTCACAGCCGTCGTCGCCGCGGGCGAACAGGTCGCCGGGCTCCGCACCGACGACACCGAGTTCGTCGAGACAACCCGGGACAGCATCACCGATCAGTGGGCAGCAGCCGATCCCTTCCGGCTGCGAACCCCAGCGATCTCACAGATCCGAGCCACGCTGGCCGAGGAGATCGGCGCGGCCAGCCGCGAGGATTTCGATCAGCTGCTGGCCTCACTTGAGACAGCCCGCGGTGACGGCGACGGCCTCGATGAGGTGACGATCTCACTGCTCATCGCCGCGAAAAACGAGGTGCTGCTGTACGACATCTCAAAGTGGGGTGAGGATGTCGGGATCGCCAGTAAGGCTACCTTCTCACGAACAAAGAGTCGGCTGGAGGAGTCCGGTGTCATCACAACGGAGAAGGTTCCGATCGATGTCGGGCGGCCGCGGCTCCGCCTCCAACTCGGCGACGACCGACTGCGGGAGGCCCCGGCCGACAATCTCGCTGCCGTTGCCGCCGACATCCTCAGCTAAGCGCCCGGAGTCGACCCGTTTTTGCGTTGGGCCGTCGTGGCCGACGTATGGAACTCGCGGTCTGTGGTCGCGGCCCCGCTGTCGATGCCATCGCGGCCGCCGCCGAGGATATCGACGGCACCGTCCGCCAGATCGAGCCGACAGCCCTCAGCGAGGAGACCGCCTCGCTGCCCGCAACCGGGGCGGTCGTCGCCCCGACTGGTGCCGAGGTGTTTCCGGTGGCAACCGATCACTTCGACCGCTGGGTCGCCGTTGAGATCGGTGGCCTCGGCGGCTACCCGATCGACGATATCGACGCGGCGGTGACGACGTTCGGCCCCGACACAGCCTGTTATCGTTGTCTAACCTACCGGGTCGGTGCCCACGAGGACGCATCCGGTGAGAGCCCCCATGGCGATCGCAGCACGGTACGACTGGCCGGAGCTATCGCCGGCAACCGACTCATTTCGCTGCTGGCCGGCGAGACGACCGGCGGCACGATCAGAGAGCTGCCAGGCCCTGAGCGACACCTGCTGTCGGTGCCGGACTGTGACTGTGGTGGTGACGGGGCGGTCTCACGGTCGCTTCCGCTGACCCATCGCAGCGTCGCTGTCGACGACGCATTGACGCGAGCCGAGCGCGCCGTCGACGAGCGGGTCGGCCTCGTCACAACCGTCGGCGAGCGCGAGTCGTTCCCAGCGCCCTACTACATCGCCGATATCGCCGACACCACGGGGTTCAGCGACACGGCGGCCGCTGACCTCGCCGCCGGGGTCGACCCTGACTGGGATCGGGCCTACATGAAGGCGATCGGCGAGGCACTTGAGCGATACAGTGCCGGCGTGTATCGAACGCGAGCAGCGACCCGTGGCTCGGAACGGACGCTGGCTGCCCCCATTTCGCCGCGGCGGTTTGTGCGCCCTGACGGATTCGACCACCCGGAGCCAGACCACCGGATCGATTGGATCGAGGGGCGATCGCTGCCGGACGGCGAGGCGGTGTCGCTGCCGGCGGAGTTTGTGTGGTTTCCGCCACCCACGCAACGATATCGCCCGGCAATCACGACCGGGCTTGGCCTCGGCAACTCGCCGATAGAGGCGGTACTCGCAGGGTTGTATGAGGTGATCGAACGCGACGCGACGATGCTTGCGTGGTACTCGACGTTCGAGCCGCTGGGGCTGGCAGTTGACGACGACGTTGTCGACGAGTTGACCAAGCGAGCACGGGCTGAGTCACTGACTGTCACCCTGCTGCTTGTCACACAGGATGTCGATGTGCCTGTCGTGGCCGCCGCCGTCCATCGCGACGATGCGTGGCCCCGGTTTGCCGTTGGCTCGGGGGCCACCCTTGATCCGGTTTCCGCGGCACGGTCGGCTCTCGCTGAAGCCCTCCAAAACTGGATGGAACTACGGACGATGGGCCCGGAGATGGCCGCCGACCAGGGCGGTGCGATCGCCGAGTACGCCGATCTACCGGCGGCCGCCGAGTCGTTTGTCGACCCCGACACCCGGATACCGGCCGAGGGGGTTGGCGAGCCGGCGGTGACGGGTGCGGCTGAACTGAGGGCCGTCTGTGATCGGCTGTCGGCGGCTGATCTCGACGCCTACGCCGCGCGGTTGACGACCCGGGATATCGACGCCCTTGGGTTCGAGGCCGTTCGGGCCGTGGTACCGGCAGCCCAGCCGCTGTTTACCGGAGCCCCGTATTTCGGCGAGCGCGCTCGTTCGGTGCCGGAATCAATGGGCTTCGAACCACGGTTGGATCGGTCGTACCATCCCTATCCGTAGGCGAGCGAACGGGATTGTCACCCTCGGGTCAGCCGTTGTCAGTCGATGAATCCGAAGCGGCGTTGTCACCAACTGGGGCGGTTGACTCGGCTGCCGGCGGCTCCTCGGAGCGGCTCTCAGCCGGATCAGTTCGTGGGCGATCAGCATAGACGAGTTGCCGGTGGGGGTAAGCCATCGCAAGGGTGGCCTCGGCGTCGATGAACCGCTGGCGGATCGCGGTTCGAACCGCAGATTCGATAGTAGCGATCTTATAGGGCTTTGTTACCCAGTAGCGTAACCGAAGCAACACGCCGCTGTCGGCGAAATCAGCGATGAAACAGTTGGGGGTGGCGGGGTACCGCGCGCTGCCGACCCGGATATCCGGGCCGCCGTTGATCACGTCGTCGGTGTCTCGGGCGGCCAACTCCATCTGGCGGCGGGCCTCCGGGATGTCGGACTCGTAGGTGACCAACACCTCAAGCGAGAGGCGGGTGCGTTCGTCCTCCGCGGAGTAGTTGGTCACATCCCGGTCGCGGACGTTGCCGTTTGGAATCACCAGAAAGGTGTTGTCAAGGGTGAAGACCTTGGTATAGCGGATCGTGATATCGTCGACAAAGCCGCGGGTGCCATCATCGAGTTCGATCATATCACCGATCTCGAAGGGCTGGTCGGCCAGCACAAAGATGCCGTTGAGCACGTTGCCGACGATCGGCGCGAGAATGATCCCGACGACCGCCGAGAAGACAGTCACCGAGAGGACGATGTTGCCGATCTGGAGGCCGACAAGCGAGCCAGCGATAATGAGCGTGACGGCGATCGTGGTGGCACGAACGCCACCTAAGACGATCTGGGCGACGCTCTGGCGTTCGAACCGACGGGCGATCGGCCGCCCCAAGAGGCTCACAAGCACCTTCGACAGCGAGACGCCAAGGGCGACAACGAGTAGCGCGGCGATAACCCGGTGGCCGGGGAACTGCAGCCATGTCGGCAGCAACGCAGCGGCCACCTCGGCGGCTGCGGCCTCCGTGGCCCCCGCCGGCTGGGTAGTCGTCATTGGCTGGAACTCTCCGCCGCCGCGAAAAAGGCTTGTCCCCCGCGATCTCGCCTGCAACGTCTACCCCTGTCAGAAGTACTGTGTTCCGAAACAAGGTGCAACTCAGTAAAGAGTAAATTTCATACACACAGGCGCTAACAGATCAGTATGGCAGACGACCTGCGGATGACCCTGGAACACGTCGGCGAGCGGTTCAATCTCGGCGAGTACGAGATCGACGCCTACCTCGCCGTGCTTGAACACGGGGAGCTCACCGCCAGCGAGATCGCCGACCGCACCGATATCCCCCAACCGCGGGTCTACGATACGGTTCGCAGCCTCTCAGATCGCTCCCTCGTTGAGCTCCGGGAGTCACGGCCGATGCAGGTCGTCGCCATCGATCCCGAAACGGCCTTCGGCGACCTCCAGTCGTCGTTTACCGAGCTCGTCGACGAGCTTACCGCCCGGTACACCGCGCCGGCCCGGGACACCGAGGCGGTGTCGTTGGTCAAATCGCGGGCGACGATCATTCGCTATCTCACCGAGATCGTCGAAAGCGCGGCCTACGAGCTCACGCTGTCGCTGACGCCGTCGCTGCTGGCGGAGTTCGAGGAGACGCTGCGCGACCAGATCGATAGCGGCGTCAGCATCGAACTCCTGCTCACGCCCGCCCGCGAGGCCCCTGATCCAGCGGACTTTGAGTATCAGGCGGTCGCAACGACCGTTCGGGCCCGCGAGGGGATCACGACACCGGTGATTGCGGTCGCCGACGGCACGGATTCGATCTACGCGACCCAGGATGCCCTCCGCGATGACCGGGATCGCTACGGTGTGATCTTCAGTCGCTCCGCGCTGGGCTTTCTGGTCTCAGGCTTTTTCGAGACCGTCCTGTGGACGACCGCCGAAACACTGTCGACGACGCCGACAGAGCGGGCGTTTCCGCGGCGATACGCCTCGATCCGCCGGGCGGTCAAGGATATCCGCGACCTCGGCGGGGATTTTTATGCAACTGTCGAGGGACGAGACACCCAAACGGGCGAGCCGGTTGTGATCAGCGGAGCCGTCGAGGACATCGAGTTCCGCGAAAACGAGTCGGTCGCCTCGTTGCTCGTTGATACCGGCGACGACAGGATCCGGGTCGGCGGACTCGTCGCCGCGTTTGAGTCGATCGAGGGACAGGCGATCCACATCGGCCGTGAATCACCGCCCGAGGTGTAGCTGTAGCAGATGCCCTGTTTGTTGTATAAGGGTACAGCAACCCACCGTATATGGTCTCGGCACCACATCTGCAACACATCTACGCGCTTGGGTTAGCTGGTGAGGATCAGGTAAATCGAGCCTTTGATGATGGGCTGCCGAGGGGAAGTCTCGTCGTGATCGAAGGACGACACGGCGCGGGCAAAAGCACCCTTGCCGGTCGGTTTGCGTACGGCCTCTGTGAGCAATCACAGACAGTCGGGTCTCTCTCGACGGAACGGGAGTTTACGCGCTTTCTCAGTCAGATGCGGTCGTTGTCCTACACCTCCAAGCCGCCCAGCAGCTGTGGGTGAATGATGTTGCCATCTTCGATACGTTCAGCGATGTGCTTCTGTATGATCCAACCGTCGAATCGCTCGCCGCAAACAGGGACGACCGCCGAGCCGTCCTGTCGTTTTTCCGGCGAATCATGGCTCCCGGCACAACGACTGTACTGTTGGTCTCGTCAAACGGGCTCCCGACGGAACCGATGGAGCCGCTGCGGGCGGTTGGTGATGTGTTGCTTCGACGACCGTTGACGACGCCGGCGGTCAACAGTACCGGTGGATCAACGTCTGTCGGTTCGCCGGGATGGGCCAGCAGGTTGCCGACCGGATCGCGTTTTCGGTCCGCCCCGGCACCAGTATCGAGAATCGAAGTGTAATAACTCAGTAGGTATTCGGCAGCGATCGGATAGTCGTCTGCAATCAATTTGCTTGTACGATTGCCACAACGCAAGCGTCTGATGGCTCACGATGAATCATCGGCATTCTCGGAGAGCACCTCTTCGTCAGGGCCGCCCAGATTGACCCGTTCTGACTGATTGAGATGGACAAGCGAGGAGATCAGGTACGCTGCCAGCAACACCGCGGTAACAACACCCACTGAGATACCGTCGGGCAGCCAGTCGAGATAGCTAAAACCGAGCACGGCACTGCCGAGGAGACTTAAGCCAAGATAGTACACCGACCACGGCACCGTCTCCTCGGGGACAACTTCGAGATAGACATCCAGATTTTTTGCTTTCGCTGTCGGAGACAGCCGGTCGCCGTCGACAGTGATCAACCCGGCGTCTTCCAACTTTGAGAGGTGATGCTGTTGGATCGAGGTGTAGACACGCTTTCGCTCTGTCGAGGTGATTTCGCCGATCGGCTTATCGTACTCCCAGGCAGCGACCTGTTCGGCGACATCCGAAAGTGTTGTCTCGCCGTCAGCTTGATTGCAGGCATATAATACATACCGCCGGCGATGGCTACTCAACACGCTAAACAGCGTGTTTTTACTTTCGCGGGCGTCGGGTGAGATAATCGAACTCATCGTAACGTAGCCGACACAACGGCTCTATCCGAGAGCGACAAACTGGAGCTACTTAACGATACTATCTGCAGACGGCAGTGGGAACGTGCTACTCTCCCGCCTCGTGACCAGCTGATCGCAGCAGCTCAACACACCGTTCTCTGGAGTAGGCAACATCGTAGGTGTCGGCCAGGTACGTCTGTAGCGCCGCCGGCGTCCACGTCTCGGCGTCGACATCGACGGCTGACGGTGTATCGTTGAGGGCGGTGATTACCATCATGTACTGTTCGTCGGTGAGACCGTCGTCGCCACCCAGCGACATGAAGTCGTCGTGGGCGGTGAGATCATCGCCACCATCTCCGGAGTCGACGCTCTCGTCGCCCCACTCGCCCCCGTCGTCGTCTACGTCGATACCGTCATCATCCCGGTTGTCGGCTGTGGTGTCGCGGTCGGCTTCCGCATCAGCGAGAACATTATCGTCGGCGATAGCACCATCGGGCTCACCCGACGGCTTCGTTTCGACGGCGGACTCGAATGCTGACTGCAGCTCCGGGCCGACGACGGGGTCATCGGCGTCGTCAGGGGCAGAGTCAGCAGCATCGGCCCCACTCTCGTCGTTAGACTGTGGCGTATCGACCCCTGCGTCCGTCGCTAGATGACCGGCCCGTCGCAGCAGTCTCTTGCAGTCTTCACGTGGGTAGTCGATCCCGTATTCCTCGAAGAGATACCGCTGCAACAGCGGCAACGACCACGACTCGGCGTCAAGCCCGGCGGCCTCGGGTGGCGCATCAAGCGTGTTGTTGACGGCGACCTGTTCCGAGTCGGTGAGCGTCGATCGTGGGCTGTCGGCAGCCGACGATGTGGTCGTCTCAGTCGCCGATTCAGCTGTCGACTCGGGTGGCTGTGGCGTCGGGCCCCCGGTGGGGTCATCGGAGCGCAGCCAGTTTATGCCGCGGTTTGCGGCGTCCTGCGACGCGCCGGGCGGGCTCGGTGGGGCTGAGCCGACATACCGCAGCAGAAACGAGGGCATGATCCGCCGCAGCTCCTCGCCGAGTTCGAGTTCGCGCTTTCTGGAGCGCAGCCGGAGCCGATCGGTGCCGACCGTGGCCACAAACACCCCAACGACGACACTCCCGACAAAGAGGTTGATCCCCGCGATGGCGACGATCGGATGGATCGTATGCAGGCTGGCGATCAACGACGGCGGCAACACGACCAGATACCGGTACTCACGGACAAACCGCAGGTAACTCCCCGTCTGATCGGGGGCTTGCATCGTGATAGATGTCTCTACCGTACTGCGTCTCGGGACATAAATCTGTGAGTCACTGACCGCGACGCCGTCGCCTGCGGCCTCTAAGAAGACCACCACCGGGAGGTAGCCGCTGTTCTGCATCGCGTAGGTCACCTCGCTTTCGCCACCAACGGGAATGATCTGTGGGTTGTCGGTCGGGGACTCCGAGCTTAGGATCTCATACTGATAGACACCGGAGGGCAACAGCATCGAGATATTGAGCGGGATGATAACGACCAAGGTGAGCACCGCGATCACGATGATGGCGTTTTCGAAGATGCCACCCCGCGTCCGGCTCCGCTGTCGTTTGTCGGTCGCGCCGGTGACCGTCCCATACACAAACAGCACGAGGCCGGTGACCATCGCGGCCGTCGATAGCGTTGTTACCTCGATATCGAGGCCCAGCGGAACGAGAACAACGTTTTGAATCGCGGTGCCAACCGACCGCACCGCGGTGACCGAGGCACCTAACCCCGGAATCACGACGATCCCATCGCCGACGGTCAACGCGACGGATTTGATCTGGCCTTCCGAGACAGGGGGTTCATCCCCATCCTGATCGGTAAACGGGTTGGCATCCCCCTGGGTGATATACCCCTCGTCGGTGATCTCAACGACGCGGTGGGTCGTCAGCTCACCCCCGCCGAGATTCTGGGACTGAAAGAGGATGACATCGCCGACCTCGGGCTCGCCGGCGAGCATCTCCGGCACCGCGAGATAGCCGTCGTTTGGCTGCAAGGTCGGTGCCATACTCCCGGTTTCGACGAAGACGATCGCCGGCTGGCCGAGCAGTTGACTCACCAACAACAGGAGGATAAATCCGATCAACAGCCCGCCGGCGACGTACTGCAGGAACGCTGAGGGCTTCATCGAGGGACACCCGGATCAGAACTCATACTCATCGAACTCGTCGATGGTCGTATCGGCGTAGCTCACCAGCCAGTCACGGGCCGGCGAGTCCGGCTGGATGTAGATGTAGATGTAGGTGTCATCCAACACCGTGCTGACACCCAGCTGTTCGTCTTCGATCACGCGTTTGTTGGTGTCGATCGCCACGTCGACCAACCCCTCCAAGCTGTCGACGAGGACGGTCTGTTCGTACTCCCGCTCGGAGGGGAACTCGCCGGTGGTGATCCACTCGGAGAACCGCTCGCGGGCCTGTTCGATGTCAATGAGCTCCTCTTCTTCATCGGTTAGTTCGGTGTAGCCGGTGTACCGGAGTCCGACGAGGACAGCCAACAGCATGACGACGAGCCCGAAAGCGACAATCGAGCCGTAGGCCTGTAGCGGTGAGGGCTCAGCAAAGACCTCAACGGTCTCGAAGGACTCGTGTGTCTCATCGATAGTCTCGGCCTCAGCAACCCGGAACGTCGACGGCGAGACGACGATCGGCAGTTCGCTCCGGTAGGTCGTGTTGATGCTGTCGCTTTCGACACTGCCTGAAAGATTCGAGACCGATACCACCCGTACGTCGACGACACCTTCGGTCGCAGCAAGCTGCTGTTCGACGGTGCCGATCCTTCGCAACACATCGATGATATTGACGGTGAAATTGAGGCGGTGTGCTTCCTCAGGGGCAAGTGTCTCGCTGTCGGCAGCCAATGGCTCGGAGACTTCCCAGTAGGTTTCGGTCATATTGCCGTTTTCCATCTGCCCGCCGCGGATCAGCAGATAGGTGTCGGTGCGAACGGCAACGCTGCCACTGTCGGCGGTGTACTCGTAGCTGTAGGTGCCCTCCAGCCGCTTTGAGAGCGCGGTGTAGTAGAGGGGGCGATTACTGGCTCGCTCGCCGGCGGCAAACGGTAGGCTATCGTTGGTGATCGGCGCGCTGTGGCTGTAGCCGGTTGACTCCGACCACTGTTCTGTCAGCCGCTGTTCGGTTTCGACGCTGGGTTCAAGATTGATCTGATAGGCCCACCAGCCGACGCCGGCGGCGGCGAGTATCAGGATGATGATGAGCACGGTCGCCCACTCGTTGAGAAACGAGCGGATGCGGAGTGAGCGATCGATCTCTGCCATCTATCGACCCCATCGCACGGACGCCCTCATTCGACAGCGATCGAACACCCCTCGCTCCGAACGGCGGGGGTGAGTTGATCGCTGGCGTCGCTGCATATCGCCACAGAGCACGCCGACTGGTAAAAGTGCAGTGCCTACACCACGCATACCGCTTATGCTCGTCGACGCGCTCGCTCCCGATCAGCAACCACCGGTCGACGCGGAGTGTGGTCTGGACGTAGCTGACTGGCAGTCGCTTGGGGTGCAGTAGAGTTTCGGGCGTCGCTTGATTCCGGGTGGTGGCTTTTTACTCACCGGCGTGAAATATGTTGTTGCAATGGTACACAAAAAGGTCACACTCATCGGCACCAGCACGGATGGCTTCGATGCAGCCGTCGACGACGCGATCGCCCGCGCCCGCGACACCCTGGAAAACCTCCATTGGGTCGAAGTCGAAGAGTTGGGCGTCGAACTTGCCACCGCCGACGACAAGGAGTATCAAGCGGAGGTTGAGGTCGCCTTCGAGCTTGAATAGTCGATAGTGGAGGCAACTTCCTGTCTCACAGACAATCACCCGCCCCAAAGTGATTTTACACCCGCTGTTCGTGGTACACCCATGAGCGACAGCGGGCCACTTGGCGATGCCGGTGCGTCTACCGCCTTCCGTGAAGCCGCAGCGCTCCTTGCTGAGCCGTGGCCACCGGTCGTCCTCCGAGCATTGGCCGACAGCGACGGGATGAGGTTTGAAGAGCTCGCCGCGGCACTCCCCGAGATCGGCGAGGAACTACTCGGAGAGACGCTGTCAACGCTGGAGGCCACCGACAGTCTCGAACGGGTCGAGATCAGCCAGCACCCACCCGAGTTCGCCTACGTGCTGACCGATCGTGGGGCCGAGTTAGAGGCGATCTGCCGGCAGCTCGCCGACTGGGTTGACACCGTCCCTGAGGAGGAGCGGATCATCGTCGTCGCCGACGACGACCGACGCGTCGCAACGATGCACACCGCGTGGCTCTCCGGGAAGTACGCGGTACGCACAGCCCACGATGGTGATGAGACGATCGAGGAGCTCGGCCCCGAGGTCGACGTGCTTGTCCTTGATCGCCGAATGCCGGGGCGATCCGGCGACGAGGTGTTGGCGTGGCTCCGCGAACAGGAGTACGACACCCGGGTTGTGATGATCACCGCCGAGGAACCCGGTACGGATCTCTTCGATCTCGATTTCGATGAGTATCTCACCAAGCCGGTGTCGGAAGCTGAGTTCAAGAGTGTTGTCGCCGATCTGATCGAGCGGGGCGAGTACGACAGCCAACTGCAGGCGTATCTCGCCCGGCAGTCGACGGTTAAAGCGCTTCAGGCGGCTCAAAACGAAAACGACGACGTGACCGGAGACGACAACGCAGCAACGTCACCTGACGACTCCCACCAGCCAGCGGACGCCGATACCGATGAGTTCAAGCGTTCGGAATCCGGCGGGGAGTCATAGCGCGATGCCCACCGACGACACCTTTGTGCGCAGCGATGATACCGCGGTTGCGACAGTGCTTGATCGCATCGACGATGCCGTCTACGCGCTGGATACCGACTGGGAGTTTACCTTCTGTAACCAGCACGCCGCCGACCTGCTTGCGGTTGACCCCGAGACACTGCTCGGCCAAACGCTGTGGGAAGTGTTTCCGGACGCCGCCGAGGGGCGTGTCGGCGAGGAGTTTCGCACCGCGATGGAGACCGGCGAGGCAACCCACTTCGACATCTACTATGAGCCGCTTTCACGATGGTTCTCCGTACGGGCCCACCCCAGTAACACCGGGCTCACTGTGGTCTTTCGTGATCTCGCCGATCAGGATGGCCACGACCTCGATCTACAGCGGAAACAACGGCTCTTTGAGGCGGTGTTTGAGCAGACCGCAGACGCCCTGATCGTCGCCGACGGCGATCGCCGGGTCACGGATCTCAACCCAACCGCGGAATCGCTGTTCGGCTACACAACGGAGGAGGTGGCCGGCCAGCCGGTGTCGACGCTGTACGGGGAACCTATCGGCGCGGTCGACGGCACCGCCCCGGCCGACGACCAGTCATACGTCCTCACCTACGAGCGGGCCGATGGCACGACCTTTGAGGGCGAGACGCTCAGCACAACGCTGACCGGCCCCAACGGGGCGGTGTTGGCAACGCTGGCGTCGATCCGTGATGTGAGCAGCCGGATGGCCTACGAGCGACAGATCGAGGCCCGAAACGACGCCCTCCGGCGGTTCCACGCGATCACGACCGATGAGGAACGCTCCTTTGCGGCAACCGTCGAATCGGTGTTGGAGTTGGGTGTCGACTATCTTGATGTCGATATCGGCGTCTTTGCCAGCGTCGATGCCGACACCTACGCGGTGGAGGCCGCCGTGCCGGACAACGGGCCGATTACCGCCGGCGACAGCTTCGATCTTGAGGAGACCTACTGTCGCTCCGTTGTTGCGTCCGGCGAGCCTGTCACATTCACCAGCGGGCCGGAGGATGAAACCGTCGACACGGCAGCGTATGGAACCGATGGGCTTCAGACCTATCTTGGTGTGCCGGTTGTCGTCGACAACACACCCTACGGAACGCTCTGCTTTACCGCCCAAGACAGCCGAAGCAAGGCGTTTACCGACGGCGACACCGCGTTCGCCCAGATCGCTGCCCAATGGCTTGGGTCAGAGCTTTCGAGCAACGCGTTTGCGGCCAAACTCACCGCGCTCAACAAGACCGCCAGACAGCTGATGACAGCGGAATCGCGTGACGCAATCGCTGAAGTCACAGTCGATCAAGCGGCGTCGGTGCTCGACCTGTCGCTCACCGGCGTCTGGTGGTACGACGACGACCGCGAGGCGCTCCTGCCGGCGACCCAAACGACCGCGGCAACCGAGTTACTCGACGGCCAGCCGACATTCCACCAGGGTGAGGCCATGGCGTGGGAGGTGTTCACCGACGGTGACTCCCGGGTGTGTGACGACCTCACCGACGCCGAGGCGTTGCACAACGAGGAGACGGTGTTCGGCTCAGAGATGTTGGTGCCGCTTGGCGATCACGGGATCCTCGTAACCGGGGCAACGACAGCGCATGCCTTCTCGGAGACCGATCGCACGTTGATCGAGGTGTTGGCAGCGACGGTCACCGCGGCCCTTGATCAGGCTGAACGCGAGGCGGTGCTGCGAGAGACACAGGCCGAACTCGAAGCCGCAAACGAGGAACTCGCGCTGTTGAATCAGGTCGTTCGCCACGATATCAAAAACGATGTGGCGGTGATCTTAGGCCACGGTAACAGTCTCGCCGACCGGCTGGATGAGTCGGTAGCGGACTCCCTCCAACCGATGTTGCGGGCTGCGACACATATCACCGATATCACCGAGACCGTCGGTGAGTTCCTTGACGTCCTCGGTGGCGACGCCGAACCCGAACTGGAGCCGATCGATCTTACCGCGGTGGTGACCGACGAATGCCGGAAAGCACGCGATACCTATGGGGATGCTGACATCCGGATCGACGATGGATTTCCCACCGGGGTTGAGGTTGCGGCGACCGAGCTGCTCTCGTCGGTGTTCCGAAACCTGCTCACCAACGCGGTCACGCACAACGACAAATCGACACCCGAGGTGACAATCAACGGCGAGGAACGCGGTGACAGCGTCGTTGTTCACGTCGCCGACAACGGCCCCGGTATCCCCGAAGACCGCCGCGAGGAAATCTTCGGCCGCGGGGAACAGGGATTGGAGAGCCCTGGTTCGGGGATCGGGCTGTATCTCGTTGATACGCTTATAACGCTGTTTGGCGGGGCGATCGAGATCACCGACA
>ERZ1034569.470-NODE-470-length-14637-cov-12.916198_pt1 | contig 14637 bp, 13 predicted proteins | sample MGYA00520706_ERZ1034569 | MGnify/ENA primary metagenome ERZ1034569 (study PRJEB33760, sample SAMEA4777722) | hypersaline lake metagenome | biome: hypersaline environment; feature: brines | place: Spain | collected 2014-08 | depth 0 m ...
TCTCGTCATAGATGATTGGCCGTGAAGGCTTTGAAGACGTCTTGGGCTACGGCGTCAATGCTTTGTTCGCCGTTGATGCGTCTGTGCGGATATCCTTGCGGTGGGTTATGGTAGCCGTTGATGACGCGTTCGTAATAGTCTCTTTTTCGTTGTTCGATACGGTCTTCATCGCCGGGGCGTCGTTCCTGCTTGGTTTCCAGCGAGATGTCGATGATGTAGTTCATTGAGGGTTTCACGTCAAGTACGTCATGGACTTTTTGGAAGTCCTCTATCACTTTTTTGTCGCCGTTGTAGTGGCCGTGGACTTGGTAGGACCAGGTTGAGAGCGGGCCGCGGTCTGTGACGTACACATCCTTTTCTGACGTGCTGATCTTGTGGTAGAGCTGTGCTCGTGCTGCCACCATGCATTGCAGTTCAGCGTATGGCTCAATGTCTGTTTCCGGGTTGAGAAGTATGTTTCTGATGCGTTCACCGACGTCGGTGCCACCAGGCTCTCGATCGAGGGCGGTGTTAATACCGAGGTGTTCGAGTCGTTCTTTGAACAGTCGGGCCTGCGTTGATTTACCGCTGCCATCGATGCCTTCGAAGACGATGAGCTCTGTCACATCCTCTGTGATGTGTACCGGCTATATAGGTCTAGGTGGTGATGCGTTCGTCGTCTCGTTCACCGTAGACCCGGTCGAGTTCATTCACGACGACTTGGGCGAGGACGGTGAAGACTGCGACGCTGAGCACGCCTAGCCCGAACTGCGACGCTGAGAGTGGGACGACGTTGAAGAGCGACGCTACCGGCGTGTAGAGGACTACGAGTTGTGCGATGAACGCTGCGGCGAGGCCCGCAACGAGGTACTTGTTACTAGTAGTGGTCAAACCGTAGCTTTCTCGGATGATCTGTATCATGACGATTTCGAACAAGGCGAGCGAGGTGAACAACACGGTTTGTCCGAGCACGACGTCTGACGTGGCGTAGATGAAGAATCCGGGGAGAAGGGTGACGCCGGCAAGTGGGCCGAAGATTGCGATGCTCCACAGGATGCGGTGGTCGATGATGGGTTCATCCCCTCCTCTCGGTTCTCGTTGCATGATGTGGTCGACTGGTTCATCCATGCCCATGGCGATGCTTGGCGGGCCGTCGGTGGCGAAGTTCACCCAGAGTATCATCACCGCGGTCAAGACGACAACGTCTGATTCTGCGAATATTCCTGGGTAGAAGAGACCGCCGATGAGGGTGCCGAGTAAGACCATCATGACTTCACCGCTGTTCGTGCTGAGTAAGTAGTTGACGACTTTGCGTATGTTGTCGAAGATGGCTCTGCCTTCTTCGATCGCGTCGCGGATGGTGACGAAGTTATCGTCTTGGAGTATCATGTCGCTGCTTTGCTTCGCCACGTCGGTGCCTCGTTGTCCCATGGCGACGCCGACATCGCTGTTCTTCAAAGCTGGTGCGTCGTTCACGCCGTCGCCGGTCATGGCGACGTTGTAGTCAAGTGCTTGGAGGGCTTGGAGGATGCGGACCTTGTGGTGTGGGGAGACCCGTGCGAAGATCTCTGTGTCTTGCACCGCGTCTTCTAATTCGTCGTCGGACATGTCTTCGATGACTGGTCCGCGTAACGCGTTGTCTGGGCTGAAGCCGAGTTGTTGGCCGATTGCCTTCGCGGTTTCAAGGTTGTCCCCGGTGGCCATGACGACGTCAATGCCGGCGGTTCGGCAGTCTGCCACGGCGTCTTTAACTTCGTCTCTCGCAGGGTCGATCATGGCTTGGAGGCCGAGGAACTCCATGTCGGCTTCGATGTCTTCGTCGTCTTCTGCGTCGATGTCACTCACCGTTTTGTGTGCGAAGCCAAGGACGCGGAGCGCGTTCGAAGCGTAGTCGTGGTTTTGGTCGAGGATTCGTTGTCGTCGTTCATCTGTGAGTTCTTTGGTCTCGCCGTTGATTCGCACCGTGGTGCACCTGTTGAGAATGGTTTCCGGTGCGCCTTTCATGTACGCGGTGTTGTCGTCGGTGATGACCGTCATTCGTTTGCGGTCGGAGGAGAACGGTATGCTTCGGATTCGTTCTACGTCTGGTGAGACGTGTGCTTTTTGTGCGGCGACGTGGAGGGCGACCTCTGTTGGTTCGCCGACGAGGCCTTTGTCTTTCTCTCGTTCGGTGTTGTTACAGATGTAGCCGCATCGTAGGATGGCTTTGGCGTCGTCGTTGACTTCGACTTCGTCGCCGTCTTGTTTGAAGTGACCGTCCGTGCTCGTCCCGGTACCGGTCACTTTGTGTTCGTCGTTGAACGGTGTGACGCGCTGCACGGTCATGACGCCTTCGGTGAGCGTGCCGGTCTTGTCTGTGACGATGGCGTTCACAGAACCAAGTGCTTCGACGACGGGGAGGCTGCGTACCAGCGCGTTCTTTGCGAGCATCCGCCGGGAGCCGAGGGCGAGTGAGAAGGTGACGATCGCAGGGAGGCTTTCTGGGACGGCGGCTACGACGAGGCTGATCGCCATGAGGAAGATGACGAGAGGGCCATTCCCTGTCAAGGTTGCCATGAGGAGTGCGACGAAGGCAATGATGCCAAGTACAAGGTAGCCGATGCGGCGTCCCATACGGTTGACTTCTTCTTGGAACGGCGTCGTCTTGTCCTCGGCGTCTTCGAGTTCTTCGGCTATCGCGCCGACTTCTGTGTCCATTCCAGTGTCGGTGACGACGGCTTTACCGCGTCCTTTTACGACGTGCGTGTTCATGAACACCATGTTTTCTCGTTCTGCGATAGCGTGTTCCCCGTCGAGGGCGTGTTCGTGCTTAGAGACGTCTTGGCTTTCGCCGGTCAAGGCTGCTTCATCCGTGCTGAGGGCGTCCGCTTCTAGGACTCTAGCGTCCGCTGGAACCGCGTCGCCTTGCTCTAACAGTATGATGTCGCCGGGGACGAGCGTGGTTGCGTCAACGCTTTGTCGTTCTCCGCCACGGATAACAGTGGCATCTGGCGAGCTGAGCTCTTTCAGGGCTTGTATGCTTTTTTCTGCTTGGTAGTCTTGGTAGAATCCGAAGGAGCCATTGGCTATGACGATGATGAGGATGATCGTGGCCTCCCCCCATGCGGGTTCTTGGCCAGGTAAAACGCCGACGATGACACTCAGGAAGGCCGCTATGAGAAGAAGATAGACGAGGTTATCCTGGAACTGCTTTATGAGGATCTCATACCACTTAGTTTCGTCGGTGTTTTCTATGCGGTTTTTGCCGTATTCTTCGAGGCGTTTATCCGCTTCTTCGTTTGATATGCCTTCCGCTTCAGTTTTGAGTTCCGAGAGAGCTTCTTCGACGCCCTTTGTGTGCCACATCAAAAATTACCAATAATATTACATTGGGAATAGGATGTTTAAAGCTATTGGGAGTACACCCGAGCCAGCTTCCCCAAAGACAGAGGGCAGATTATTGTGACAGGCACTAAGTCTGTGTGATAATGCTTACGGCAAATCTCAGGTTTGGATGTCAAAAGGGGTGTCGAGTTGAAAGGATCCAGGTTCGGCGCGCACAAATACTTTGGATTGGACTGTCAGTTCCTCAATTTTAAATGTCGACTGATTTAATAAAACAGTTTAATTCATATTGTTTGTGAGTGTGTCGGCCTCGTTAATTCCCATTGACTTCGCTATAATCTTAGTTGTTGCATTTTTATTCGCCGTGCTCGCGTCAAGAACAGGGCAACCCACTGTCATCGCGTATCTCATCACAGGTATTGTTCTCGGCCCAGTAATCCTTGACCTGGTTGAAACCACTGAGTTCCTTCACTTCATCGCAGAGCTAGGTTTCCCTCTCTTACTCTTCGTGACCGGTCTTGAGATGAAGTTAGATTCGTTCAAAAGCATCCTAGGAAAGTTGGGTAGGATAGCTGCCCTGCAAGTAATAACGCAGCAGTTACTCGCATTTGGAGTCGCATACCTGGTTGGTTTCAGCGCGTCAACTTCGTTCATTATTTCTCTTTGCACGATTTTCGGAGCCACCCCTGTCGTTGTCAAATCCCTCACAGATAAGCATGAGACCACGACTGAGTCAGGCAGAATTGACATTGGAGTGCTTCTCTTGCAGGACATCTTCATGGTTGTAATCCTCGCTTTCTTTGCTAGCGGAGAGATCTCTGGCATGCAGGATTTCGCAATGACGTTAGGTAGAATCTTATTCTTAGGGTTGGCACTTGGAGGGGCCGCCTTCATATCTTCCCGGGCTGTAGAAAGTGAGCTCCTCAGGAGCCTAGCTGACAATCAGCACGCTTTCTTTATCCAGGGCATAGCGTGGGGGTTCTTATTCATAGCCTTGGCAGATACCATCGGACTCTCACTCGAAATAGGTGGTTTCCTCGCAGGAATAAGTCTTGGACAGGTACCCTACAGTGTTGAACTCAAAGAAAAGGTGAGACCATTAACTAATCTTTTACTCGCGGTTTTCTTCGCGCGGATCGGTTTGTCGCTGAGCGCGCAGGATCTTCTGTTGTACTGGCCAGCTGCCCTGATCGCCATCCCGATTCTAAGTGTCTCGGGTGTAATCGTGATGTATGTGTTGACCAGGTGGCAGAATTTTTCAGCAAAGGTCAGTTTCAAAAGCTCAATCAATTTGGCGATGATGTCGGAGTTTGGCCTGGTCGCGGGCGCTGTTGCCGTCGATCAGAATTTGCTGGCGCCTAGTGTTCTCGGATACCTCACGTTGATAAAGCTGATAACTAACGGATATGCCGTGTATTTCATTAAATACAACGAACGAATCTATCAGTTCTTCAAACCCTGGCTCCCAGAGGACAACAATACCAGCAATCCCAAGCCGGAACAACACACCGTTGTCTTCGGTAACTCCCGGCTTGACCATGTTGTTCGACCCATCCTTGATGAAGTATGTGATAAAATAGTGTTTGTCGAGGCCGACCCGCATGAGATGCGAAAGCTTGAGCGTGCAGGAGAAACCTTTGTATTCGGTAATCCTCGGCACGCAGAGGTCCGGCGGGAAGCAGGCGTGAAGGACGCCAAAGTCGTCATCAGTCTAGAGGAAGACTTTGAGCTGGATAAAGCGATGGCTGACGAGTTCAAAGAACGTTACGTCGCAGTAGCGAATGATAAGGATGAAGCCGATGAGTTACTGCGTAGAGGAGCAGACCACGTCATCCTTGAGGGCAATGCCATAAAGAGCGTTCTCACGCGGAAGCTTGGAGGTGTTCAATGATACTAAGCGTCACTCTAGCATTACTCTTCGCAGGTACTGTTCTCCTCTTACTGCATAAGACTCACATCCCAGAAATACCTGCGTACCTCTTCTCCGGGTGGCTGCTGAGCACCTTCACCTCCACGGCGGTGCAGAGAGACTGGGTGTCTGAAACCTTTGTCCAAACAAGTATTATGCGTGAACTTGCCTTGCTAGGGCTTGGCATCTTGTTTTTCTACTCTGCTACTAGCACGGTCTTCGGTTTCAAACGCGTCACAGTGACGAGTTCCTTGAAAACCTCGTTTTTTGTCACGGCACTTAGCCTAACCGCGTTCACCAGTGCCTCTGTTATGGCAGGCTTCACGTACTACGAGTCAATTATTTTTGGTGTCGCAGCAGCGGTCGGCTCAACCCTGCTCGACGCTAACCTCGTAAAGGAAGAAGCCAGGAAGAACCATGTGTACGGCTGGCTCACAGAGGAAATCAATTTGTTCGATACGATTCTTGGATTGGTAATTCTCTCAGGACTTTTCTCGACCGACACGAGCACACACGTCGTCACCGGTGTCGTGCTCTGCGGAGCCGTGGTCGCCGCCGTGTTATTCTTGCGGAACATTGTCAGTCAAAAATTGCTACAGGTCACTGACTCCGAGGACGAACTAATCCTGTTGAGTGGTATAGCCACCTTTATCGTCTTGGTATGGTTCACGGAGCAGATAGGTATATCTGCGTTAACCGGTATTTACTCAGCCGGTCTTCTCCTTGCCGACACAGAGCTTGGGTTCAGAGTGCGCGAGCGGTTCTCTTCTGTTAAGGACTTCTTCACGGCACTGTCGTTCTTCTCCTTAGGCTACTTGCTCACTATCCCGCCACCACAATATGTCGGTATGGGTGTGGCTCTTTTGCTTTTCGCATCTGTTGTAAAGCCTCTCTTGTCCACACTTTCCCTTCGCATCCAAGGATACGACCTACGCACGGGGTTCCTGGCGAGCGTTCAGTCAGCGCAGATTCCAGAAGTAACATTGATCGCCGCTATCTTATTCTTCCCTGCGGCGTCTAACCCCGTGATTGAGACAGTGACCTTCGCATTCACAGGCTCTATCCTTCTCTCAAAGGTGTTAGAAGATAAGGAAAATCAGATATTTGAACGTGTCTTCTCTTCCTACGAGTTGGATTCAGAGAAGAGTTCCTTACCCGACCATTTAGAGAACCAGGTCATACTTGCAGGCTTCGATTGGAAGACCCAGGGGCTCGAAGACCATGTGCAAGGAAGAGATGTCGTCGTGGTTGACTATGACGTGACTAACATCGGTGTAGCTGAAAGACGAGGCTTACCACACCTTCTTGCTGACTTGAACAGTTCTAACACGTGGGATGCCTTGGACGTTGAGCAAGCGTCTCTCATCGTATCAGCTGTGGGTGACGAGCAAGTGTTGGATAAGATAGACGGCTTAGAAGTCGACGCTCAGAAGATAACGATACGGGAAGATTCAGAGGAAGTAAAAGAAGAGTTACGAAGGCTTCTCAGAGAAGCCCTAGAATAAGAAAAAATAAAGAATGGCATTTGCGTTATGCCATTTCTTCTTCTGCTTTGTGGATCATGTACATGTCCAGGAAGCCGTATACTTGCTTGCAGAAGAACGGTAGGACAACGAACGCTACAGACGTCTGGAATCCGTTAAGCACGTTGAGCGGGCCGGGGATGCCAATGTACCATACTACAGGGTAGAGCACGAAGAACACCGAGATGTACGATGCGAGCGTGGTGTAACTTTTCCCGAGTGTGTCAGAGGTCTCATACGCCATTTGTTTGAACGGTCCCCAGAGTAGGTAGATAACTCCTAAGAGGAGAGCGTTACCGATCCAGTATGCAAACGTCATACCTGATTCTTGGGATATAATGCCTGTTACCACAAGCATGAACTGTAAGCCCATAAGTAGGCCTAAGAGGTCCCATCGCGTCTTGCTGTTATGCATGGCTGTTAGGCCTAGTGCCAATAGTATTAGTGGTGTTGACACCATCCAGTCCATATACCACCCGAAGTCGCTGAGGGGCGTGGCGTTCAAAAAGTTGAGATACATCAGACCCGACCAGGTTACGATGAAGAAGTGAATGATTGGGAATTTCTTCGGTACGTTATCCCATTTCTTACTAAGCAAGAAGTAGAGAAGACCGCTTGCTAATGCCGTGACGATGTACCCGATCAAGTAAGGGGTGCTCCCAGACGTAGCGATGATATCGTATACCATACATTTCCGATATGTGAGATGCTCTATAAAAAGATTCGTGTGCTCAAATGGAGAGAGAAAAGATTTAATTCGGCGCCACGCGTCTTCCACTCTAACCCGTGTCCAGCTACCTACTACACCATCTCCTATTCACTGTCCCCGTGCTCTTAGCGCTCGCCTACTTCAAACCACGCCTTCCAGAGCCCACTGAGAAGCGGTTCCTAACAGGCATGGGCTTGCTCGTATGCATAGCGGTTCTCTACACAACGCCCTGGGATAGCTACCTTCTCAGTCGAGGAGTCTGGTCATATGGAGACGGCGTCGTCCTGCTTCGGTTATGGGGTGTTCCTCTTGGCGAGTACTTATTTTTCATCATACAAACTCTCATAACGAGTGTCTGGCTGTACATGCTTCCGTTCAGTGACGTGGAGGATGCTCAAGCCAGCGTCTTCGGTGACATGCGTCTTACTCTTCCTTGGTTAGTCCTAGGGATGCTAGGGGGGTGGTTGCTCTTCTCCGGAGACCCCTCGTATTTCTACCTCGGAGCGATTCTCGCATGGGCCGCACCCGTGATGGTAGTGCAGTGGGGTTTTGGCGGCCAGCGACTGCTCGAAGAAAGGACACGATTGTTCACCGCAGTCGCCGTCCCAACGTTGTACTTATGGATTGTCGACTGGGTTGCTATTGAAAGAGGGCTTTGGACTATCTCTCGTGACACCAGAACCGGGGTGGACCTCCTCGGCTTACCTGTGGAAGAAGCAGTGTTTTTCTTAGCAACGAACCTCATGGTTGTGCAGGGCTTGATACTCTATGAGTGGTTGATGAGTGAGGATAGTTCGGTCAGTGCTTCGTCAACATTGATTGAGGATGCCTGACATATCTACTCTGAAACACGGCGTTGTCTTAGTTGGGGTTTGCTTCCTGTCGTTACTAATTCCGTTCTTCGAGTTCATACATGGTTTGTCGTACACGTATCAGCTCTTCCCCTTCGTTCTCAGCATGGTGTTTTTAGGGCTTCCTCATGGCGCCATGGATCACCTAGTCCCTGCTGAGCTCTCAAGCGTGTCTCTACCGGGCTCGGCTCTGAGAGTGGGATTGCTGTACGCAGTTCTAGGGGGATTGTACACGGCTTGGTGGTTCATTGACGCCGTCACTGCGCTGTTGTTCTTCATCGTTTTAACTTGGATTCATTGGGGGCAGGGAGATTTACACTCCATTAAGGAGTTACAGAGAGGCCAGTATGCAGGGGGACCTTGGATCAACTTCCTCTATGTCGTGGTCCGTGGGGGAATCCCTATGCTTGTCCCCCTCATAGCCCATCCTGAATTGTATGCTCGGTTCATCTCCAGTGTTCTTTCCCTGTTTTCGACCGCTCAGGTAATAATCTCTTTCTCTGGCTCGATCAGACTCTTCACCTTGTTGGTTATGGGGAGCCTCACCGTTATAAGCGGCATGTATCATCTTGCTAAAGCTACACGACAGGGATCCTTACGTCCTTGGGTGTATACGCAGTTCGAAACCGTGTTATTGTGGACGTACTTTCTCACGTTGCCACCTATATTTGCGGTAGGAGTATACTTCTGCGTGTGGCACTCGCTCCGACACATAGCTCGGATTAGCCTCGTGAAAGGTGGGAAGATGCGGGACTTCCTTATCAGAAGTGATTACCGGTCATATTTATCATCCGTGTTTTCCCAAGCAACTCCCTTGTCTATTGTTTCACTAGCCTGCATTGTAGGAATATATTTTGCTTTTCCCTCCTCTCTCAACACGACTGAATCAATGATAGCCGTGTACCTGGTCTGCATATCGATTTTAACCCTTCCACACTTCGCAATCGTATCATGGATGGATTACAAAGAAAAAATCTGGGGTTAAACACGGCTCTTTACCTCCATCAGGCCAAGACAAATATGAGTAGAAACAGTGTCATCCCAGCTACAAATCCCAGCGGGCGCTGAGTATGAGGATTCAGCGAGTCATGTATTACGATGTACATAAAAGACCCGCCTAAGACGCCGAGAAGAGAGTAACTGAACGAGTGGGATATGTTTAGCGACGCGGCTACAAGCACACCCATCACGGTAGATAAGGAGATCAAAACTTGTAAAGGGATGCTCTCAAGCATTTCCTCGTGCATTTCCTTCATCGCCAAGCTGTTCACCGCCGTGTGAATCAGCACAGGGATGAGAAAAAGGTAGTATTGCTGCACGGAACTCTCGTAGAGGAATGGCAGAATCATTCCTATAGCGACGTGGTAGAGTCCAACAAACGCAGTGTGTATCTCTTTGAAATGATACTTTATCTCTCCGAAGTTCTTGTCTTCGTGGTATACAACTTCTTCAAGGGCGTAGAAGATCGAGAGGCCGACGAGCGGGGTGAAGTTCTCAATTCCAAAGGTGTTGTATTTAATTGTCTCCGGTATTAGAGCTGTGAAGAAATAGGCTAGTGTGACCCCAGCTGAGAACGACACAAAGAAGATGTTAAACCTGCCCGTATATTCGTCTATCCGTTCTCCAAAGAAATGAACGGCCCCAATCAACAACGCGGCGACAATGGGGGATAGTACCATATTCTCCTAATACGAGGGTGTCTTAAAGGAATTTTGGACAGGAGAGCAACGCGATTCGGGTGAATAACAAGTAACATTCACGACGTTAAGATATAATCTTTACTTGGGCCAAAGATCATCACACGGATACAAGACTCACATTCTGATTCAACACCTTCTATGCCGCAGTAAACTGATCTCAGATGTTTGTCAAATCCCACTTTGCAGAACAAAAGGATGCAATCGCAGTTCCGTATCCCATTGGCGATGTCAAATCACTTGCTTTCACAGACCTTCCTAAATTCTTCCAGAATTTTTTGTGGTTTGTCGTAGAATGCCCCGGTCCTAAGGCTGCCGATTACACTTCCCCTAATCACGAACTCCCTTGGAGCTACAGAAACAGGTTAAAAGTCACTAAAGTTAGACGGATGCAACTATCTTGTGTAATATTACTGAAATAGACTCAGATAATGCAATTCTAGAGTTTAGGGGCCGACTTGGTTATTTTCGGGCTTTTGTGATTTTGCCGTCGAGGAGTGCTTCGAGGCTTTGGTCGTTTACTTTGATGACTTGGAACCGTACGCCTGGCATGTCTCCTTTGCTTCGGCCCATGCTGCCTCCGACTCGTTCGAGGAGGACTTCGTCGTGTTCGTCGACCATTTTTTGGGCGCCGTCGCCTGGCATGAATGCGGTGACTTGTTTGCCGTTTTTGATGAGTTGGCACCGTGCGCATTTTCGCATCGCGCTGTTTGGTTGTTTGGCTTCTCGTTCGACTTTTGCGAGGACGATTGCTCGGGCTTGGCTGCTACCTTCGAATGGGTCGCTCTTGTCTTTTGCTCCGAGTTTTTTCTTTGCGTATAGTTTGTGGAGTTTGCGACCGTGTTTGCGTCGTTCTTTGAGTTTCTTGGCGGCGTTCATGCCGTTTGCTTTTCGTCCCATGTTTCAACATGGTAAACGAAGATGGTGTTTTTAAGCTCTATGTTTGTGTGCCGTGCGCTTTGATGGTTTCTTTGACTGAGGCCGGTGTGATGTTGATGGCGTATTCGCTGCCGACTTCGTAGACGTTTGTGGACACGTCGTTGTTTTTGTCGTGGAGGCGTTGGGTGAAGTCATGGAGGTTCTTGGATGTGCGTGGCATGTACCAGAAGAACACGTCGGTTTGTGATCGGTAGAGGAGGCCGGAGTAGTCGTCTTGGTATTGTTGTTCTTTTATGGGTTTGACTTCTCCTGGAGGTGTGTTGGCGTGGATGAAGTAGACCTTGAAGCCGAGGCTGAAGATGTCTATTTGGTACCGCCATTTCTTGATGATGCCGTGTTCGTGGAGTTCCTCTTGGTATTTCTTGATGGTTCTGTAGTCGTAATCGATGTGTTTGCTGAGTTCGTATGCTGACGCGTCAGGGTGTTCCATGCTCCCGTGGAGTACGTCGTGGTGCTGAGGCGTCATGTCTAAGGGTTTGGTTGTTGGAGCCCTGTCTGTTTGCATGTCGAGTTGCCATGGATTGTAGTCGTCTATTTGTATGTCTGTGACGTGATACGTGTCGGTTTTTGCTTTGGAAAGAGTTTCTGAGAGAAAGCCATCTATGTCTGATGTGGTGATGACGGCGAAGCATTCGTAGTCTCCTATGATACGGGCGACAGTGTGCGTGCTTTTGTGGTCTCTGAGTGTTTCATAGCGTGACATCGACGCGTTTTCTATGAATAATACGTAGGTGTTGATCGGTAGAGCAGTTAGATCGACTGCTAATGCTGGTTCGAAGATTTCGTCTCTGAGTTTTTGTATCCTGTAGTTCAGTGTCTCTGGTGAGATTCGTAAGTCGCCGGCAAGGTCTTTTTGGTTGAGGCGGCAGTTCTGAGAATATGCGTAGAGGATTTTCTTATCAGTGAGGTCGAAATCGAAAGACCCAGTTTGTTTTGAACTAAGAGACATATTTTTTATTTGACTTGTTTTTCCATTAAAATGTTTGTTGTCAATCTCTAAATAAGAAGTTGTAACTATGCAGTAACGTCATGAAACGTAGTAAGGAACAGATGGACCTGTTGAAAATAGCTGAAGAGAACACAGAGCAGACGTCGCTCACTCCGAATCAAAAACAAGGTGCCGGCAGCCGGAAGAGAGAGCTTCGTAGTGGAGATTACGAGGTGACAGGGCTACTGGCTAACATTGATTTTACACAACGAGAGGAGGACGGTCTTCAGAAAAACTGGTTTGAAGGTCTAAACACGAGAAGGGAACCTCGAGTCTCCGAAGAGGACGATATACCGTCTGTCGACAAACCCAGTAAATATTACGACCAGAATAGTCTCTCAGACCGACTAAGAAGAGATACGTTCAACCTTATAGGCGATTACAAGTCAGAAGGCTCCTTCCTCCAGTTAGCACGAGACGTAGAACACTATGGTACGATGAAAGCTTTCTCCATCGGTTACGGAGCAAAAGATGTCTCCATTGAGAACGCAAAATCCCGGACGATAGGAACTAAATCTATTGCGCTGTCCGCCCGCCGCTCGGAAGCGAGTCATATGGGCTACGAGTCTATTGACAATCGATTCAACGAATGTGAAGCTGATGTAATTGGGGAGAAAGCATCCGGCCTAAAGGTGAAAGATTCCGTTGCCTGCATCATCGGAAGCAATTCGAAAAACACAACTGTTTCCGGGTGCCAGAGTTACCGCATTGGACACGGGGCAGAAAGCCTTCGAGTAGAGTATTCGATAGGAAAAACTGTAGGTAGTCATGCTACTGATATTACAATTGACTCTGCCATTGCTTACGACATAAAGCCCCGCAGCGGTAATAATGTGGCCATAAATACAGTCGCAGATGAGACTTCCTACACGAGACTTGAAGAAAACGGCCAGAAGTGTCAAGAAGAAATCCATGAGTTGCTCAGGGATTACTTCGGATCATATGATCAAGATCAAGAGATATACCCAATACACGATCCAGACCACACGTATCCATTCAATACTCAGACGAGACCTAACAAGCACCCTATTGATTACGACGAGGGGCGGATACGAGAAAGAGATGTGTGGTCCAATAAAGACGGTTATAACCGTGCTGTTCATTTTAATCAACCCACCTGGGGAATGCTACCATACACTGAAGGAGACCATGATAGGTATCCATTTCGCGTCGAAGAGGATTAATTCATGAGAATAACATATGTACATCTTAACCACGAAGATATTGATTATCCTGAAGGATATCGTAGAAGTGAATTTGGAGATCAAGATGTCCTAAGGCCAGTAATAGCACGACGAAAATTGGAGACTGAAACCCCTAAACAGTTGACTAGGCGATATATTTCATCAGGTCTATCTTCCAATCTCACCCATCCCTATGATGCCTTCCAGTTTGCCAACGAAGATGTAGTGGCAGAATTAAACACTGATGAACTCATATATGAGTACATCGCAGGTGAATTTAGGGGTGGCAACAGAAGCGTAGAGGTCTACACGCCCTACCACCGAGCTAAGAACGTGCTCGAGGTGCATCCAAATAAGCGCCCGAGAGTTGAAACAGCATTTGAAGATGCCATACTGAAAGAGAAAAAGAAGTCTACTGGCCAAAACAGCTTCAGCAACGTTAGAGATAAACCAGAAGAAGATGCTTCTCTTGAAGCTCTATTGCGTGATCACGACATGCATCCAGATCGATCGTCGAATCAAACGTCTTACAAGTACCACAAAGTTGAATCAAAGATACGAAGGAAGCCTATTTACCCCGACTCCTCTCCCGCTCTAGGGAGGATGATCGGGATCGTGGAAGGCACCAGTTACAACAACTTTCACAAAAACTGGCACACTTGGTACTCCGATGTTAAAGGTAGACGTAGGGCTTTTGACAGTTTAGCTTCCTCACCTGAAGGCACAGTAAATCTTTTGAGAAGTCTTTGGTTAAGGGCGAAACCTTACGAAAATTATCTTGAAGCGTGTGAAAAAGCTACTAAAGTAGTCTCTAAGCTATATGACGGACTAGAAGGATATAGTGGATTTGAAGGAGATACCTCAATGAGTGAACGAGTTTCAGAAAGTGAGACTGTCCCGGAGACTGAAATGGAACAGAAAATACAACGTGCAGAGTCAGAGATTAGCAAGCAGGATGACTTTATCTCATTCATCAACGGCCTTAATGAAGATCACCCTGAGTTGGAGAAGTTGAAAAAAGATGACAGAACCTCAAGACTGTCTTATAATGTCTTAAGGAGCCATAATGTAGGTGATCGTATTCGTGAAACCGATGAATCACCTGATAAAATTATCAATGAAGTAGTGCAGGCGGAGAAGAGATATAAGGATAAATTACAGGCAGCTCGGAACCACTACAAGTACATGAAGAATAATTCTGAAAATCCGATTTCCTGGGCTAAAAAGCTTTCAGAGGAAAATTTACCTGATGATCCTATTGACATAAGATCTCAGTAAATTTCCATCAATATGAAGCAGCTCGAGGATGTCACGAAATACAACTCAAATCGTAACATCCCAGCGTTGTGACTTCTAATCGGTGTCTTCTCCGGCAGTCACATGACTGAGCGAGTCGATTCTTGCAGCCCGTAGAATCAGTAAGTAACACGAAGATACCAAGAAATTACCAGTTCGCTTTCATTCAGTAGGATATTTATTCGACGGTGATGCGGTCGTAGTCGAAGTGACGGCTCATGACGTCTTGGATGCGTTC
>ERZ1034569.474-NODE-474-length-14577-cov-14.010191_pt1 | contig 14577 bp, 8 predicted proteins | sample MGYA00520706_ERZ1034569 | MGnify/ENA primary metagenome ERZ1034569 (study PRJEB33760, sample SAMEA4777722) | hypersaline lake metagenome | biome: hypersaline environment; feature: brines | place: Spain | collected 2014-08 | depth 0 m ...
ACCGACCCCGGTGGAATGACGACAACACAGGATGTTGCGGACGTCGTCCCGGAGTCGTACTGGACAGTCGAGGAGGAACTGCGCACACTGCGACGCGAGGGTGCCGTAGAGAGCAAGATCTTCGGGAACCAGCGCGTCTGGGTCGTCCCGGACAACAGTCGGAAGCAGGCGGGTACGGCACCCATGCCGACCACCACGCGGGAACCGGCGACCGACTGATATCCGCCGTCTGTTCTATCGAGTTTTCCCTCCCGATACCACGACCCCGGCAGCGCCCTCCGGGGCGCGTGTACCGGTTTGCCTGGAGACACCGCCTTTGTGACCGCGGAGCTGTGCGGGCTCAGGCCGGGCCGTGTGCTCCTATCCGCAGTCACAGCAGGGGCGGTCGAGAATCGGCAGTGCTTTCGACTGGCCACGGTTCGGTGCTCCCGAGCACAGTCGTCGACAGCGGTGAGTCGTCTCTGCCGGCGATCTGCCCACGCCGGCCCAGAGCTTTACTATCTGCACGAAAGATGACTAGGTATGCGCGCCGCGCGACTCCACGAGTACACGCAGGATATGTCGGACGGACTCTCGATAGAGGAACTCGACCGACCCGAACCGGACCGAAGCAGGGACGTCGTCGTCAGTGTCGAAGGTGCGGGCTGGTGTCAGACAGACAATCACATCGTCGAAGGCCAGTGGGCAGACTACGTGCCACAGGAACTGCCGATGACGCTGGGCCACGAGAACGCGGGGACTGTCGTCGAGACCGGCGAGGAGGTGACACACGTCTCCGAAGGTGACCAGGTGGTCTGTCACCCGGTCCAGACCTGCGGTATCTGCCGGCCCTGCCGGCGGGGTGAGACAATGCACTGCGAGAACGACTCGTTCAACGGTCTCACCACCGACGGCGGTTTCGCCGAGGAGCTGCTCACGAGCGAGCGAGCGGTTATCCCTCTCCCAGAGGGTGTCGACCCGGTCGATATCGCCCCCCACGCTGACGCCGGTATCACTGCCTACCACGCCGTAAAAAAGGCCGTCGACGAGCTCAACCCTGGCGACACCGCGGTCGCAATCGGTATCGGTGGTCTGGGGCACATCGGGGTGCAGTGTCTGAACGCGATGACCGCCGCAGACATCGTCGCGGTGGATCTCAAACAGTCGGCGCGCGAACTGGCCGAGGGGTACGGCGTCGACGTGACGCTGGACCCGTCGACAGACGATATCGCAGCCGAGATCGAGGGCCTCACCGACGGCGTCGGGGCGAAACAGGTCCTGGATTTCGTCGGTGCCGACGAGACAACGGCGCTTGCTCCGGATATCTGCGCGCTCGGCGGCGCCCACCACATCGTCGGCTACGGCGGTCACATCCACGAACCCGCGCAGGCCCTCGTTGCCGGGGAGTTCTCGTTTGTCGGGACGCTCGTCGGTCAGTACAGCGAACTCCAGGAACTGGTCGCGCTGGTTGAACGCGGCGATGTCGACCTGCACACGAGTCAGCACAGTCTCGGCGAGATCAACGAGGTCGCGGAGCAACTCGAACACGGGGAGATCGACGGACGGGCCGTCATCACCCCCTGACCGGCATCCTCTGATACAGTCGTGCGTGACTCGTTACCGCCGGGCTGTCACAGACTCCCCGTTCACGGCCTGTTTCTCCCGGAGTTCGGAACAGCGCTGAACTGCGATTTGCGGGCTTCCGGCCTCTCGTGAGGTGAACACCCCCGGACTGTCGGTGGTCGACCCGGTCAGAGCTGCAGTTGCCAGACGGTCGTTCCGGCGGACTCCAGCCGTTCGTGGTCCGCAGCCGCGACAATCACCTGGTTGGAACCCGGGTCGATGTCGAGTGTCGCCTCGAACTGTCCGTCCTCGGCCAACAGGAACGCGCTGTCGGCGGGCGTCTTGACCGCCACACAGACACCGGTTGTCTCGCCGGAGACCAGCAGTTTGTTGCCGCGGAACTGTGTGTCGACCCGCAGCGCGGGGCTCTGGTCCGGTCGGTGGACACACCGCTCCCGGTAGCGCTCGTGGACAAACGCCGGCGTCTCGACGGGTTTGCCGGCGTCGATGCTGTGGGCGAGCCGGATGTACTGGGCCATCGACCACGCGAGCGGCGTCGCCGAGCCGGTTCCCTTCGCGAACTCCCAGTTGTAGTCGGTGCTGTGTTTGCGGTCCCAGATCTGTTCCGGGAGCATTCGCCCGGAGTTTGCGACCTCCTGGAGTGTCCGGAGACAGTCCTCCGGCGGGAGCGCCGGGTCGTCGAGGTGGAGCTCGTACTCCCCGCGTTCCCCGGTGAGCAACGGCCAGAGCCGGCCGTCGCCGTGGTTGGTGACCGACCACGGCGCACCCGGGTCGCCCGTGCTGCGCTCACCGTAGCCGTCCCCGTTGTACCGATAGAACGCGGCCGTCGAGTCCAGGTCGACACGGATCGTGTCGTCTACCTCGGCGACCGAGTTGCGGATTGTCTCGTCGGTGGCCGGCTTGATACCCAACCGGACGAGCTCGAGAAAGCCCGCGTCGATTATCTCCCGCTCGTCGAGTGTCGGACCGTCGTTCGCCAGCGTCCGGAGGTGTCCGGCGTCCGGTTCGCCGTTTCTTGCGATCCGGACGTAATAAGGCGTGTTCCCGTGGACAGCCGTCCCCGTCGTGGTGGTCGTCCAGGTCTCGACGTTGTTCACCCAGTGGTCCGCGAGTGCGAGCCAGATCAGCGCGTCGTCGCGGTGTCCGGTATCGAGCGCCAGCTTTCCGGCGCAGGCTAACCCCGCAATCTCGGCGGCAATCGACGACGGTGAGGAGCCCGACTCCTCCTCCCACCGTTCCTGTGCGGTCTCCGGCCCGTTGTGCGCGACGTAGTCGGCCGACCGCCGGATGTTCTCGTAGCTGTAGCCGACATCGTCGAGTCCGAGTCCGGCCTCAGCGAGGTGGTAGGCCATCACCTGCGGGAACGAGATGTTGTCCATCTGTTCGCCACCCCAGCGGGTCGTGCCGTTCACGTAGGTGTTCTGTGGGATGAACCCCGTCTCGTCCTGCTGTGATTCGTAGATATACTCGAGCTGGCTGGCGGCGGTGTCGATGTCACCGACGATGTTGAAGACGGTGAACACCTGGTACAGGTCCCGGGACCAGACAAAGTTGTAGCCGTAGCCGTTCGACTCCGTGACGTCAACAGCCACACCCCACGGGACCGACGGGGACGCGATGGAGGCGCCGGTACAGGTCTTGTCCTCGACTGCACGCAGTGTCATCAGGGCGTACCGGTACTGGTTGGCAAGGTCCTCGTCGTCGGCAACCGACTCGGGCAGGGGCTTGTCGGTCAGGAACGCCCGCCAAGAGTCGGTGTACGCTCTCCTGACGGTCTCGTACCCGCGTTCGAGCGCCCCGTCTGCCTCGCCAACCGCCGCGGCGGTGTCGGCTCGCCTGGCGAACCCGAGTGCCACCTCCTCGGTCACCTGCGTTCCGGTCCCGATCCGTCCGACGAGCACGACGTTCTCGCCGTCGATCGAGGAGACAGGGTCGGGGAGCTCCCCGTCGGTGTACAGCGAGTCGAGGCGGTCACCCCCGCCGACCCCGACGGTTGCCCAGTCGAACCGGTTGGCTGCCACCAGTGCCATCGCAACGGAGTAGGCCTCGCCGTTCTCGTCGACGAGCTGTCTGCCCTCCGCCTCGCCGGTGTACCCCTGTGGACTGCGGGCCAGGAGATGGTAGTTCCCCCAGTCGCCGTAGGTGAGTCCACGGTCCTGCCGCGTGTCACTGGTGAGCGCGATGTCCGCGGCGGTGAACACGTCGTACTGTCTCCCGTCGTCGGCGACGAACTCGGCGGAGGCGACAATCGCGTCGTGGCTGGGGTCGCTCGCGTAGTCGACGGTCAGCGTCCACCTGTGACCGCGCCCGTCACCGGTCTCCCTGAACACGTGCCGGAACAGGAGCGCCTCGTCGTCGGTTGGTTCGACCCGCCGCTCGATCGTGTCACCGTTTGTCCGGGCCTCCTCGTGTGTCCGGGCGGCGTAGTCCGTGTCGTCGACACACCTGACGAGGAAATCGAACGTCCGCAGGTTCATCACGTCGACCCGCGGGTATCTGGCCTCGGTCAGCGCGCCGTCGGTGAGCGTGAACCAGACCCGAGAGGGGTCCTGGCTGTCGTGGTCCGCGACGGTCCCGACACCGTACTTTTCACCGGTTGTCCACGTCTGTTGCTCGCCCGGCCCGTTTGTCTCCGAGGAGGTCGTCGGCAGGGCGTTCAGGTTCTTCAGCACCGCCGTCGCGTGGAGGCGGAGCCCGTGTGACCAGCCGAGCGGTGCCGCGCTGTCGAGACTGCCGTCGTCGAACGCCTGTTCGACGAGGTAGCCGGCCTCTGTCGTCAGCGGGCCGTTGCTCGCGATCAGTTCATACAGGTCACTCCCCCGGTCCAGGTACGCCGCCCCGTTCCGGCCCCGGTCGTTCAGGATACTTCCCGTGCGGGCGGCGGCGATCGCCCCCATCCCGGTCGTCACGGACCAGACCTTTTCCTCGCTCTGCTCGTTGCTCCGCCAGTAGTCGTCCTCGTACCGCACCAGCCCCGCGACCTGACTCTCGGATGGGTTCCGGAACAGCGTGTCTAGTGTTGTGCTCACGTGTTCGGCAAGTCGGTCGACCTGCCGACTCGAGAGGGTCCGCTCTGCGAGCGTGTCGTAGTTCCAGAACGCACGGGCGAGCACCAGCGCACCCCCGTCGATGCGGCGGTCCTGTGTGCCGTCTTCCTCCAGTTTCGTCACGTACACCCCACGGTCCTCGTTCCAGAGGCGCTGCAACCCGTTCATTACCTGTGTCGCACCCTCGAGACTCCGCTGACGGAGGGAGTCGCTCACCGGCGCACGGGCCACCGCCGCGAACGCGTCGACGTAGGTCCCGGCGGTGTGTGCAAACTGGCCGACATCGTCCTCCCAGACGTTCTGACAGGGCGCCGGCAGATTGTTCGCGGTGATGTCCGCGGTAAGCGAGTCGACCGCTCTGGCGACCGTGTTCCTGATCTCGTCTGTCAGCTGCTGGTTGAGTTCCGCCTCGCGTGCCTCCAGGAGCGTCGCCAGAAAGGCGGTGGCAGACGCCGTCTGGTCGGCCTGGTACTCCGTGGACGCCTCGCCGCGTTCGACAGTCGCGTTTGCCCAGCCCGGGGCAAGCGAGCCATCGGTCGCCCAGACCCGGTGGGCCCAGGTTCCGTCGGGGAGCTGGTGCTCACAGAGGAACCGCGCGCTGTCGACCAGGCTGTCTGTTGTCTCGATATCCAGGTGTTCACCGGCCGCGAGCAGGTGCTGTGAGACGGCGGCCTCGTCGCGGAACCAGACGTACCCGTACCCGCCCGAGTGGGCGTAGAAGGGGTCGAACTCGGGTGCGGCGATCCGTCCGCCGGCCGGTGCGGACAGCAGATCCATCACGCGCAGGTCGGTCCGGACCATCCCGGACCGCGGTGTCGCGTCCGACACGTCGAATCTGGAGCGGTCGCGTGCGGCCCTGCGCAGGTCCTCCGCGCGCTCGTGGGAGCGAGTGCAGGCGGTCAGGTTCGACAGCGCCGTCTCCCGGTCTGTCTCCTCGCGGTCCGAGAGCAGACTAACGAGCGTCGTGCTGGTGTTCCGGCCGGTGCTGTCCAGCGGCGCCGTCACCAGAACGTCACCGGTGAGTCGGGTCCGCTCGTGGTCCTCTGTTGGCTCCTGCCGCGGGAACAACACCGGCGCATCGTCTAGTATCTCCGCGAAACGCTCAGGGCGCTGTCCGTGAATCGCGTCCAGCCCCGTCGAGGCCGTGAGGTAGTCGTGCTCCCGTCTGTGGTACACCTCAAGCACCGACGCCCCGTCCGGCCCGCCGTCCTCGTGGACGAGAGTCCCCACCCGTCGTTCCTCACCCTCGGGTGCTATCGTCGCGAAACAGACCAGCCGTGCATCGCGGGGAACCGCCCCGCGCAACACGACGTGTGTCACGTGGGCTCGACCCAGTGTCAGGTCGTACTGGTGGACGGTAAACGACTCGGCGCTGTACTCGGTCTCGACTAGCCGCGTCTCGCGGTAGTAGTGCTGCCTGATTGTCTCCATCTCGTCGAACCACCACGTCTCCTCCCCGGTCAGGATGCCCAGACGTGACCGGTCGAACCCGTACATCCCCGAGAGTGGTGCAGAGTAATCACGCAGTTCCCCGTCGGTTCCGACGTGTACCAGTCGGTCGCCGTGCCCCGAGAAGGATCCGGATGTCGTCTGTGCCTCCTCCGGGAAGCGCTCGTGACGGGCCCTCTTGAGGTCGTTGAGCGCTGTAGTAAGCCGCATACGTACAGAAACGGAGTTCTATATATAAACTTCCCCGTTCCGCAGAGTGAGATACCCCTCTACCAACAGTTCGGACAGCGGTGCGTTAGTTTTGCTCTGCCGTCTGGCGAGCGGAGACCGTCGTCTGCGCCGACTCACCCGTCGGGGTCACGGTGGACAACCGACTCCGTCACGGGGATGACGACAACGCTGTCGACGGTGAGCGTCGACCTTGGGCCGTTGTCGGACCCGACCGCCTCCCCGGTGAGGAGGTCGGTTGTCCCGGCACCGGGGACACGGACCGTCACCGGGTCGGAGTCGAAGTTCAAAACGGCGAGAACAGACGCCTCGTCGGTCGTCAGTTCGTAGGCGGTCACACGGTCGGACACCCCGTCACGGACCTCGTGTTCGACCCGGGTAGCGGTCGAACTGCCCGACAGCGCCGGATGCTCGTGACGGACCCGTGCGAGTCGCCTGACGTGTTCCCGGAGCGATTCGTGGGCGTGCTCCCAGGCGAGGTCGTCGCGCCGACCGCGCTGGCCGAACTCCTGGCCGGCGTAGACCATCGGTGCACCCGGGAGCGTGAACACCGCCCCCAGCGCCGCCTCCGCGGCGTCGCGACCACACTCGGTCACGTACCGCTCCTCGTCGTGGTTCTCGCTGTAGAGCATGAACCCTGCGTGGTCGGGGAACCCGGTCTCGGCCCGGTCCTCGACCGCCGACAGCAGTGTGCCGGCGTCCTGTCCCCGGCCGATCTGTCGGAGTGTGAAGTACGTCGTCGAGTCGAAGTGCACACCGAACAGTCCGGCCTGGAACTCCGGCACGTACGGGATTGTCTCGTCGAGCAGGAGGAACTCCTCGTCGTGCCCCTTACACCGGTCGTGAAGCTCCCGCCAAAAGCTGTTTGGCACCGCCCAGGCCATATCACACCGGAACCCGTCGACCAGCCCCATCCACTCGTCGAAGGCATCGAGCAGGTGTCGCCTGACCCGGAGGTTGTCGAAGTTGAAGTTCGCGATGTGTTCCCACTCGAAGTAGGTCTCGGGTTCGGTCTCGGTCCGCCACTCGTACCAGTCGCGGTACTCGCTGTCGGGGTTGCCAACGGCGTCCTCGAAAAACGGGTGTGTCCGAGCAGAGTGGTTACACACCACGTCGAACAGCACCCGCATACCGCGGTCGTGGGCCGCCTCGACGAGCTGTTCGTACTGCTCCCGGCTGCCGAGGTCCGACGCGACCGAGAAGAAATCCGTGATGTTGTACCCGTGTGGAGCGTGGTCGTTCTCGAGAATCGGCGTCAGCCAGATAACGTCCACACCCAACGACTCGATGTAGTCGAGCCGGTCACGCACCGCCTCGAGTGGTGCATCGTCGGTGTCACCGCCGAACGAGCGGACGTAGATCTCGTAGATAAACGCGTCGGCGGCCCACTCCGGGGGGTCGTACGGCCGCGACGCGGTGATATCCGGCGTTCCGTCCCGGCTCTCGGGGTCACTCCGTTCGAACGCAACGGCATCCGGGACGCTGTACCCGTGTCCACCGACCGCGACGGCGTAGACGCGGGTCAACTCCGGGAGCGCGTCGACCGGAATCCGGAGCTCCCGCTTGCCCGTGCTCGCCGTGCTCCGGTCGATGTCGTCGCGGTCGTCGAGCAGAAACGCCACTGCGAGGTCCGCTCGCGTCTCCGTGCTGTCCGGGTGTGGCTGTGGGTCGGCCCTGACGACGGCCTCGTCGCCCTCCACGGCTGGTTCGAGACTGAGCCGTGGCCGTCCACCGTCGTCGCCGGAACGCTCGACTGTCTGGTCGGTCTGCTCGCCGCTGCGGCCGCCGGTGTCGCCCGCGCGCACCGCGACCGGCCGGTCGTCGGACATCGCACGAACCGTGAGACGGTGCTCTTTGTTGGGTGCCGAGAGTGTCGTCACGTACCGCCCGGGCACGTCGGGGGTGAGCTGTTCGACCGGGTTGTCACCGAGTTCTACCGCCGACCCCTCGGGCGCGGTGGTCAGCGCCCAACTGTAGCTCCCGGCCGGCTCCGGGTCTCGAGGAGCGAGTTCGACCGACTCCCCGACCTCGACGAACTGTGGTGGTCCAGGGTGGTTCATACATACGATGGCGGATACGTTCTCTTGTGACTTGTGACTCGCCCGATCCAACGGGTACACCGTGTCCCACGGGCGCAGCAGTCGGTCACCGGTGTGACCAGTCTGTCACCCCCGGTGGGACTCGCCACAGTCTGTCCTGATGTTGGACGCTCCTGGCTGTACACCAGGACCGTTTTTATATTTCGCTGCCGACAGTGACAGTATGGACGCTGTTGTTCTTGCCGGCGGTTACGCGACCCGACTGTGGCCGATCACCCGGTACCGGCCGAAGATGCTGCTCCCAGTTGGCGACACGACGGTCGTGGACCGGATACTGACCGACCTCGAATCGGACGACCGGGTCGACACGATCTACCTGAGCACCAACGAGGCGTTCGGGTCGGTGTTCCAGGGCCACGTCGACGAGATGGGGTACGAGACGGTCGAGGTGTCCGTAGAGGACACATCCGACGAGGACGAGAAGTTCGGTGTCGTCGGCGCGCTCGCGCAGCTGGTCGAGCGCGAGGGTATCGACGACGACCTGCTCGTCGTCGGCGGTGACAATCTCGTCGGGTTCGACATCGGTGAGTTTCTGGATTACTTCCAGAGGCGGGAAACGTCGGTTCTCGCGGCCTACGACGTCGGGTCGCGCCAGGAGGCGAAATCGTACGGACTCGTCAGTCTCGACGACGAACGGGTCGTCGACTTCCAGGAGAAACCGGACGACCCCGAGAGCACGCTCGTCTCGATTGCCTGTTACGTGTTCCCTGCCGACTCCATCCGGTTCACGGAGTATCTCTCGGACGGGCAGAACCCCGACGAACCGGGCTGGTACATCGACTGGCTCCGGTCCCGGGAACCGGTGTACGCCTTTGGATTCGACGATGTCTGGTTCGACATCGGCACACCCGACTCGTACCTGGAGACCGTCGAATGGGCGCTGGACGGCGGGTCACTGGTCCACCCGGATGCGACAGTGGAGAACAGCGACCTCGGCGAGGCTGTCCACGTGATGGCGGGCGCCGAGGTAACCGACTCGTCGCTCGACCGGACGGTTCTCTTTCCCGACGCGGCGGTCGAGAACTGTGACCTCGACAGTTCGATCCTGGGCGAGTCCGTCGAACTCGACGGGTTCAACGGGCGGGACCTGTTGTTGATCGAGCGTGGTGGGAAAGGTTAACTCTGCCCTGAACATCTACAGAGTATGGGCGAACAATCGGATATAGACAGCGCGACGGAGGAACAGGCAGTCAGCCTCGAGATGGAGATAACCGACGGTCGAACCGAGATCCGGGTCTCGGGGGACCGGGACACCGCCGTGATTGTCGAGTCCGATTCCGGCGAGAAGATATACCTGCCACCGGAGGACTTTGACCGGCCGGCCAGGGAGCAGACGGCCTACAACAGCCCGTACCAGTCGGGGAGTGGGTCACAGGAGAGCCCCTACGACACCGGTCCCGACGCGGATTCGGCCGTTGGACTGAGCTCGACAGCCGACGGCTACCTCGTTGTCCACCCTGAACCGGTCACAGATGTCCGGTTTCTCCGCTGACAGTCCCCCCGCGGCACACCGGTCATCGACCGTGACCGGCCCTGTACAGGTCGACCAGCAACGGGTTGTGGTGCGCGATGGTCACCCCTCGTCCAGGATCCGCCTGTAGAGGCCGACGTACTCGTCGGCGACCTCCTCCCAGGTTCGGGTCTCGTACTCGAGCGGCGCGGACATCGCCAGCGCGCGCTCGATACCCTGGGCAATCGCGTCCGAGTCGGGCGTCACCTCGACGACACAGCTCTCAGGTAACAGCTCTGCCGCCCCGCTTCGGCAGGCGACAACGCGGGTCCCGGCGGAGAGTGACTCGACGATTGTCATTCCAAACGGCTCGGCCAGCGAGGGCGAGACAAACAGGTCGGCACTGGCGTAGAAATCACCGATCTCCGCCTGTGGGATGAATCCCGGAAAGATAACCTGGTCGTCAACATCGAGCAGCTCGGCGAACCGCTCAAGCTGTTCGGTGAGGTGGCCCGACCCGCCGAGAACGAGCGTGACATCCTCCCGCTGGAGCTTCGACAGCGCGTACAGCAGGTACGAGATGCCCTTCTGGTCGGTGTGTCGGCCGAGAAAAAACAGCATCTCCCCGTCGATACCCAGCTCCGGTTTCAGCTCCCGGCCCGTTTGTTCGACCGACGAGAACCCGTTGTAGATGACCGTCGAATCGACCCCGTAGTTCTGTCTGATCCGTTCTCTGGTGAACTCGCTGACAGCGACAACGTGGTCCGAGCGATTCGCGACCCGTTGTTCGGTCTTTACCTCCCGATCGGGCGGGTTGACGTTGCGGTCGTGTGACAGCGAGTGAAACGTCGTGACCCACTCGACGTCGGTGTTTCTGGCCGCTCGCGAACCGGGGTTGTATCCGAACCAGTCGTTTGTGTGGATGATATCCGCGTCGGCGGCCCGGTCGGCGAACGCGCCGGCGAGTCGTCCGACCCGCGTGATGATGTCGCCGTCACCGGTCTGAACCCCGTGGATGTTGTCCCGGTCCGGTGGTGCGTACTCGGCGGGTAACAGTAACTCGAACTCGATGTCGTCTCTCGGTTCGATCTGTTCGAACAGTTCCCCGACGGCGGTGTCGAGTCCCCCGGTGATGTTCGGTGGGAACCCCCAGCCGAGCATTAGTACAGTCGGTGGCACACTGTACACTCTGTCTCCCGAGTTAAAAAGCAACACCACGACAGGAACCCGAGTGTGGCTCTCACCGCGTCAAACGACCTGTTTAAATGGCCGTACTGTGAACAGTGTCTCATGCGTTTCGAACGTCAGAGCGGCGTCTTCCTCCACCCGACCTCGCTGCCGTCGCCGCACGGGGTCGGTGACCTCGGCGAGGGGGCGCGCGCGTTCGTCGACTTTCTGGCCAGCGCAGACCAGTCGCTGTGGCAGTTCTGTCCGCTCGGCCCGGTCTCCGGTGCCCACGGCAACTCGCCGTACCAGTCCCCCTCCGCGCTCGCGGGGAATCCGCTCTTGATCGACCTGCGGCCACTGGTCGACCGGGGGTATCTCACGGCGGCCGAGATAGACCCGCCCGCGGCGCTGTCCGACCACGAGGTCGAGTACGACCGCGTGCGGGCGTTCAAACAGCCGGCACTCCGGACCGCCTTCGAGCGGTTCAACGAGACCGCTGACGACTCCGAGCGGGAATCGTTCGAGCAGTTCTGCGCGGCCGAGTCCGCGTGGCTCGAGGACTACGCACTGTTCGTGGCTCTGAAAGAGGAGTTCGACGGTGCAATCTGGACAGAGTGGCCCGACCCGATACAGACACACAGTCCGGCGGCCGTTGCCCGCTATCGGGAGGAGCTCGACGGGGAGTGCCGGTTCCGGATGTTTGTTCAGTGGCTGTTCGACCGACAGTGGTGCCGGCTCTCGGAGTACGCCGGCGACAGGGGTATCACACTCGTTGGTGACCTCCCAATCTACGTGGCACTCGACTCGGCGGACGTCTGGGCACGGCCGGAGGTGTTCCTGCTGGGCGAGGACAACGAACCGCTCGAGGTGGCGGGTGTCCCGCCGAACCCGGGCGACGACGGACAGCGGTGGGGGAACCCGCTCTACGACTGGGACCGACTCCGGGAAACCGGCTACCAGTGGTGGCTCGAGCGGTTCGAACGCCTGTTCGATCTTGTCGATATCGCCCGAATCGACCACTTCAAGGGGTTCGACGAGTTTTGGGCGATCCCGGCAAGGGCAGACCGACCGGCGGCGGGACAGTGGCGCGAGGGGCCCGGTGCGGAGTTTTTCCGGGCTGTCAACTCCGAGCTCGGTGACCTCCCGTTTCTGGTCGAGGATCTCGGCTTTCTGGACGAGCGTGTCGTCTCGCTTAGAGACGAGTTCGAGTTCCCCGGGATGCGCGTCCCGCAGTACGCCGACTGGTGTGAGGAGGGGCATATCTACCAGCCTATGCACTTTCCACAGCGGTCGGTCGGGTACAGTTCGACCCACGACACAGACACGATTGTGGGGTACTACCAGTCGCTCGGGGACCGACAACGTGACTGTCTTCGGTACAACCTCGGCACCGACGGGGATGAGATACACTGGGAGATAATCGAGGCGGTGTGGAACTCCGATGCCGTCCTCGCGATGACGACGATGCAGGACCTGCTCGGTCTCGGGAGCGGGACCCGGTTCAACGAACCCGGAACGGCGACGGGGAACTGGCGGTGGCGGGCGACCGTCGACGCGTTCGACCCCGATGTCGCCGAGCGTCTCCGGCGTGTGACCGACAGGACGATACGGTGATCAGAACTGTATGACCCCGTCCTCGGTGACGACGGTGTCCAGTAGTCGTGTCGGCGTGGCGTCGTAGCCCGGGTTGGCGATGTCGAACCCGTGTGCGGGCTCGCGCTGCACCTCCGAGACCGGTCTGTAGTCGTTCTCGAACGTGAACCCGCCGCCGATGAACTTCGAGGAGGCACCGACGACGGTCGTTGGAACACCGACGTCGTCGGCCGCGACGGCGATCGGGTAGGTGCCGACGCGGTTGTAGACGGTATCGTCGATGAGGCAGTTCATCCCGAGCAGCACGCGGTCACACTCCGGGAGGAAGTGACCGGCGGCACCGTCGACGATCAGTGTCACGTCGACGCCGTCGCGGTCGGCCAACTGACGGGCCGTCCGCCGCCCGAGATACCGGGGGCGGGACTCTGTCACGTACAGTTCAAATGAGTTGCCGTCGTCGAGGGCGTGTTCCAGCGCGGTCATCACCGTCGAGGAGTTCTCGTGGACCAGCAGAACGTCACCGTCGTTGATCAGCGACGCGGCCTTCTGTCCGGCGCCGTTCTTGTTTGCCTCGACCCGCGTGACGACGTCGTCGATTGCCTCCCGGAGTCGCTGTTTGGCCTCCTCGACGGTGTCGGGTTCGGCCTCGGTGACGTCGTCGACGATGCGCTGCTGGGTGGTGTAAAGCGGGGCGTGCGAGCGGTTCGCCCGCAGAAGTGCGCTGCTGTTGCGCTCCAGCGAGCGGAGAAACTCCGTTACCGTGCGGTACTCCCGTTGGACGAGTTCCTCCAGTGCCTGGGCCGCCTTCACCGCCACGATAGACGCACTCTGTGTCTGCATCTCCTCGATCTGTCGCACGGTCTCGTCAATCATGCGTGTACGTCTCTCACCCATCGACAAGGATGTTATCACAGGCTGTCGCCGTGACCGGCCGGCATCCCAGCCGGTCTTTATATGTCGACCGCCCGTATCTCCGGTCGATGAGTCAGGTTATCTCGTTTGGCACGGACGGCTGGCGGGACACACTCGACCGGTTCACCTCACCGCGGGTGAAACAGGTCGGGCAGGCTGTCGCCTCACATCTCGACGAGGCGGGTCACGCCGGCGAGACGGTGGCGGTCGGGTACGACGCGCGCGAGAGTTCGCCGGGGTTCGCGGCGGATCTGGCGGACGTACTAACGGCGAACGGGTTCGACGTGGTGATGCCGACCCGGGACCGGCCGACGCCGCTGACCGCCTACGCGGTCGTGGACCGCGACCTCGCCGGTGCGCTCATGGTGACAGCCTCGCACAACCCGCCGGAGTACAACGGTGTCAAGTTCATCCCCGACAGCGGCGCACCGGCACTGCCGGCGGTGACCGACAGTATCGAGGACAATCTCGCTCAACCGGACCCCCTGCCGCCGGCCGAGCACGGCGAACGCCGGACTGTAGACCTCTTCGAACCCCACCGTCGACACGCGATGGCGTTGCTCGATCCGGACCCCGAGGGGGTCACCGTCCTCTACGACGCGATCCACGGCAGCGGCCGGGGAACAACCGACGAACTGCTGGAGCAGGCGGGTGTGACCGTCGAGCGCCTCCGGTGTGACCGGGACCCGACCTTCGGCGGTGGCTCACCCGAACCCGCACCCGAGCGACTCGAGGAACTGATCGACCGCGTGACCGGCGGCGAGGCCGACCTCGGAATCGCGAACGACGGCGACGCCGACAGACTCGCCGTCGTCACCCCGGAGCGGGGCTACCTCGACGAGAACCTGTTTTTCGCCGCCATCTACGACTACCTCCTCGAGGACGCGACCGGTCCGGCGGTCAGGACGGTGTCGACGAGCTTCCTCGTGGACCGCATCGCGGCGGCACACGGGCAGACGGTCACTGAAACTGCCGTCGGGTTCAAGTGGGTCGCCGAGGAGATGCGGACCACCGACGCGCTGATTGGTGGCGAGGAGTCCGGCGGGTTCTCTATCCGGGGACACATCCG
>ERZ1034569.475-NODE-475-length-14575-cov-22.526515_pt1 | contig 14575 bp, 15 predicted proteins | sample MGYA00520706_ERZ1034569 | MGnify/ENA primary metagenome ERZ1034569 (study PRJEB33760, sample SAMEA4777722) | hypersaline lake metagenome | biome: hypersaline environment; feature: brines | place: Spain | collected 2014-08 | depth 0 m ...
TCCCTGTCGAGGCAACGACGTTTTGAATTTCGATAGTTTCTGTCGGATCGACCATATGTCAGTAGTACGTTCGACGGGTAAGACACGAACCAATATAAAAGTGGTACATAAACGCCTGATAAAAGCGGCCGTCACTATCGTCTGTGCGTCAGCAACGCAGCGTATCCCAGCGATCTAACGGCTTCGTCGACATCGACTCCACAATGGCTACACCGACGTGGCAGCGAAGATAGCGGCTTATACCCGATCGGTGACCCCCACCAACGATGCGGCAGCAACGATCAAGCACACACCTACCGACGTTGGGCGAACCACTTTCGAAAACGAGGGGCGAACGCTCACCACCGTATCGCTGGCGAGTGGGTTCAACGGTGTTGTCGACAAGCATGGCTCGACAGTTCCTGACCAGCAGATCTGACAGTGCTGTCCGCACAGGGCTCACGATCGTCACCAACGGACGGCTTGACAGTGCCTTCGAGAGGGTGGTTGCAAACACGACCCGCGTGGTGTTCGCTGGATAATGGACAAAAGAAACAAATATTGCGTGTATATACGACGGCTACTGTGTGGGATGATTGGGTAAAAGCGGGTAACTGTGGCAATAGCGGTGTGTACTCGGGTTTATGACTGCTCAGCGATACCCCTGACGCTTACCGCCATCGGCCGGGATTTACGACTACCACTACAATATGAAATAATGGTAGAGCAGACGCGCTTCTCTCGACGAGCTTATGTTGCCGGTGTTGGATCAGCAGCTACCCTTGGGGTTGCTGGCTGCCTTGGCGGCGGCGGCGATGATACCGTAACAGTCGCACATATGCCGATTTTCCCGGATCTCCAGTACTATGTTATGGAGTCAGAGGACTATCTCGCGGAGATCGATGCCACAATCGACAACCAAGAGTTCGGCAATGGCCCCGATATCGTCCAGGCCATGGGCGGCGGCGAGGTCGACATCGCGATGTTTGGGGTTGTTCCGGCGATGATCACCATCGACCGCGGCATCGGCGCGCAGGTGACAGCCGCCAACATCAAAGAGCCGATGGCGATCCTGACACACGACGAGTTCGCACCGTTGTGGGACGAACACGGCAGCGATGCTTTCGACATCTGGGCCGACGAGAACGGCGAGCAGTTCACGTTCGGCACCTTCCCGCAGGGCTCGGTGCCGGATGTATTGCTCCGCTACTGGCTCCAACAGGAGGGTGTTGATCCGGAAACCGACGTGACGATCACGGGGATCAGCGGAGCCAACGCTGTGTTTCAGGCGATCGCCAACGGCGAGATCGATGGCGCGTCGATCATGGAGCCGGTTCCCTCCCGGGTCGCTGAGGAGGGTCTCTCCTATGAGACGTTCCGCACCTCGGCGGAGATCATGCCCGGCCAGCCGGCCGCGGTGACGCTGATGACCGATTCGGTTCGGGAGTCACCCGTTGCCACACAGTTTCTCAACCAACACGTTCGGGCGACGACGTTTATCAACGAAAACCCATCGGCGACGGCCGATATCGTAGAATCCGGTATCGGGATGCCGGCCGAACAGGCCCAACAGGCGCTTGGTGGGCCGTTGGCAAACTTCGTCACCGATCCCCGCGAGATCGAGGCTGGCACCGAGATCTTCGCCGAGTTTGCCGCCGACAACGGCCAAACAGACGAACAGCTCACACGCGATCAGATCTTCGACTACAGCATCTACGAGACCCTGTAATGGCTACCGACGTTCAACAGGAGCCCGCGCCGACAACGAACGACGGCGAACTCCCAGTGGTCGGTATCGACCGCCGCCGGGCTGGTTTGGGAACCGTCGGCCTCGCGGGATTCCTCGGTCTGTGGTGGCTTGCAGCGCTATTCCAACCAGCCTACGTGTTGCCATCGCCAGCGGTTGTTGCCGAGGCGGCGGTCGCCGAATTCGCCAGCGGTGAGGTGTTTGTCGCTCTCGGCCAGAGCATCCAACACTGGATCCCCGGAACGATTATCGGCACCACGCTCGGCGTTGCCGCCGGGGTTGCACTCGGCTGGAGCTCACTGCTTGATGATATCTCCTCACCGGTTGTTCGGACGCTCCGGCCGGTGCCGCCGCTGGCGTTGATCGGGTTTGCGATCGCCTGGTTCGGGATCAACCATGCCGGGGCTGCCTTTATTATCGCTGTCGGCGCGTTTTGGATCAATTTTTACGCCAGCTACGGTGGCGTCGAGGGCGTCTCCGATGACCTCCTTGATGTGGCTCGGAGTCTCGGTGTCGACGGCGATCTCGCACTCATCAAAACGGTCGTGATTCCGGCGGCGTCCCCGGAGATCATGACCGGGATTCGAACGGGGATCGGCCGGTGTTGGATGCTCGTCGTCGCCGCCGAGATCTTCGGCGTCCCCGGAATCGGGCGGCGAATCCTACGGGCCTCAAACAATCTGCAGGTTGATGTTGTCATCACCTACATCCTTGTGTTGAGCGTAATGTTCCTCCTTGTCGATATGGCCTACCGTGCAGTTCAAAAACGGGTGTTAGTATGGCGATGACAGATAGCGGCGGTTCGTCGGTGCAGGTCAGCGGCGTCAGCAAACGGTATGCGAGCGAACAGGGATCCGTCCGCGCGTTAGCCGATGTCACCTTTGGTGTCGACCCGGGTGAATTCGTGTGCATTGTCGGCCCCTCCGGGTGTGGAAAAACAACGCTGTTCCGCATTCTGGCCGGCCTCGAACCGGCGACCCGCGGGCAGGTCACGCTCAATGACTCGGTGGTCACCGAGCCGACCCCAAACATGGGCATTGTCTTTCAGGAGTACCACCTCTTCCCGTGGCGAACTGTCCGGGGAAACATCGCCTTTGGGTTAGAGAAGGCTGTCGGCCTCGACGGCACCGATCGTGACCAACGCGTCCAACAGCTGATCGATCTTGTTGGCCTTGCAGGCTTCGAGGATAGCTACCCGAAATCGCTTTCCGGCGGGATGAAACAGCGCGTCGCGCTGGCGCGAGCGTTGGCGATCGATCCAGCCCTGCTTCTTATGGACGAGCCGTTTGGTGCGGTTGATGCCCAAACCAGAGAGCGCTTGCAGGATGAACTCCTCGACATCTGGCAGGAAACCGGGAAGACGATCCTGTTTGTCACACACGACGTCGAGGAGGCGGTCACGCTTGCTGATCGCGTTGTCGTGATGGGGCGTGATCCGGGACAGCTTCGTGAGATCGTCCCCATTGATATTGATCGCCCGCGATCGCGCACGGATGCGGCGTTTGGCACCTCTGCTGAGCGGGTACGGTCGCTCATCGAGAACTAAGCTGGCGATTACACCCCAAACGTCGCCCGCAACACATCTCGCGTTCCAGGACCGAGCCCGACCGCCAACACCGCGATCAACAGCAGGATCGAGTACCGCGGCGACTCCTCGAGCAGGTCAGGCTCAAACACCCAGATGACGAACGTTGCTGCCGCCAATTTAACTATCAGAAACGGCCACGTGTCGCCGGTGACCGCCAGCACAGACGGCGGCAACACCGCCCCGGTAATATCGACGACAGCCGCGTTCACCGGATGTTTCGGGACGAGATTCGCCCCCGCACCGAGCGCCGGCATCCAGTCGAGGCCGACGACGTTGGCGACGCCGTCAACCGAATGGCCCCACAACAACACCACGCCCATGAGGCCGGTGCCGGCGTTGATCGCCGGCGCGACCCGCTCGATGAGCAGCCACGTCGCCGCCGCCGAGATAGTCGCACCGACCGCCACCACCGCAAGCACCTGGGGTCGTAGACTGACATACGTCGTTGTCACCGCAAGATAGGTGAGATAGCCGACACTTGAAGCAACCAGCAGCGCCCCAATCGCCGCGACCGGGTACTCGTAGGCGTCGACGACGCCGCGGTTCTCAAGGGCGACGCCGACGCCGACAGCCCCCAGTGTTATCGCAAACACCGTCACGTAGATGAACGGGCTGATGATGAGCGCGCTCACCGGAAAGGCGATCAGCGGCTCACTTCCCGCGGCGAGGGCGGCGATCCCCGCGTCTTCGATTGTGCGGAGCGCGCCGCCAAACAGCATGAACGGGAACAGCGCGTAGAACAGCGACCGGCTGTCACCGATCGCAAGCCGACGGAGCAGCAGGTAGACGCCGACGAGCGCGAGCAACAGGACAAGCACATACCCAACCTCCGAGACGAGTGTGTAGCCCGGATACGCGACGATCTCGCCAGCCCGCTCAGCGGAACCACATTCGGCACCTGAGAAGAGATACGACACGTCGCCGTCGCGGATCACCGCACATTGGGCGCCGTTGCCGTCGGCGGCGACCGGCCCCCAGAAATACTGCCAGATGAAGCGGTCGTAAACCAACTCGCGGGCGAACACCGCGCCGACAACGAGAACGGCGGTCAGTGTGCCGACAGCGCCGAGCCACAACTGTTCGGGGTCGGCATCGAACCGTGCGGGGAACCCGGCCATACGAGCGTGTCCGGCCGAGACCAAATTGAGGGTTCCGGTCTCTGGTGGCTGGACAACACACCCGACCAACCGCGACGCCCTACACCGTGTTGTCGATACCACGGGTTGCGGCCAACAGTGAGTCGTGTAGCCCACCGTTTGAGACAACCAACCCCTCGGAGTCGTGTCGCCACCGGTCGCCGTGGCGATCGGTGACCGTGCCGCCGGCCTGCCGGATGAGATGGACGCCGGCAACGCTGTCCCAGGGATACGAGACAAGGTTTGTGAACCCGCCGTCCAGCGACCCAGCGGCGATCAGCGAAAGGGTTGCCTGCGCGGAGCCGAACCGCCGGAGGTCAGCATATCGCGTCACGAGTTCGCGTGTCGCTGCCGCGTACTGTGTGCGGTTGTCAGCGTCCCACAACATCAGCGGCGAGACGGTTGCCAACTCCGGCTCGCTCGTTTCGCTGACGCTGATCGGGGCCCCGTTCAGATACGCCGCCTCTCGGTCGGCGGTGTAGCTGTCGCCAAGTGCGGGCAGCACAACCGCCGCGCCAACCGGTTTGCCGTCCTCAACAGCGGCGACGGCGGTGCCCCACACGCGGCTGTCGTTGACGAAGTTGGTGGTGCCGTCGATCGGGTCGACGATCCAGGCCGGCCCCGAATCGGGCACCGTCTTCAGCGCGTCATCTTCCTCACCGACAATCGGTTCGTTTGGGTACTCGGATTCGATGACCTCGATCACCCGGGCTTGGGCGTCGCGATCGGCCTGCGTCACCACGTCGATATCGCTTGACTTGGTCTCGGTGGCGATATCAGTTCGGAACGACTCGATAGCCAGTTCCGCCCCGGCGGTTGCGGCACGCTTTGCGACTCCCGGTCGGCTTGTGGCGTCTGCGTTCACGGGCTAGCTCTCGGCTGATGGTGGTCTATATGCGTCGCTTCCGACCGGCTTTTGTCGACCGACGTGCGTACTCACACCACGTATCGATGCGGGTATTCAAAAAGCTGCGCCGATGGCTCGCCAATAATATCGACACCGAGGCCGAATCTGCAACAGCTGATTCAGCCGACAGCGACGCACAAACCACAATCGACGACCCGGAAGCCACCTCACTTCGAGCGATCAAACTACCTGACTCGGAGCGAGAGGCATGCGATGCCGAGGAGCGCGAGCGCTAAGCAGCCGAATCGACGCTCACCAGCTCAGTCGAAGCGGACGCCAAGATCATGCAACCCGTCGTTGTTCATGGCAACGTTGATCAACAGCGGCGTTAGTGATTCGATCTCGGCGGCGTTGGCGAGTCCACCCGCATCAAGCGCGCGAAGCCCCTCGATATCCTCGGCGAGCCCGCTCACGGTCGCCTTCGCATCGTCATCATCGGCAACGACGAGTGTGTCAATCCCCAGGTCGGAATCAAGATCCGCTAACCGCCCAGCAGCGAGATTGTGGAACGCGCCAACGACCGGCACCTCGTCGGGAGCTGCGGCGGCTGCGATGGCGGTCACGCTGCCGGCGTCGGGTGGATGGTAGTGGAATCCGTCCTCGTCGCGCTGCATGCCCGTTGCCGGAGAAATGATAATATCGCCTTCAGCTAGTGAGCCGGCGACAGCTTCGATCGTATCAGCGACATGATACGGCGGAACAGCGACAACAACCATATCAGCACGGTCGGCGGCCATCGTATTTTCGAACCCTGTAACCTTCGCGTCGACCCCGCGGTCGGCGAGTTCAGTCTCGTAGTCGTTGGCCGCCTCGCGTGCCTTCTCAGGGTCGCGGGAGCCGATCACGATATCGTGGTCGGTGTCGTGGCCCCATCGGAGTGCCAACCCTTCGCCGATCTCACCGGTGCCGCCGAGTAGTGCGATTCGCATGGTTTCCGTGAGGGCTGTTTAGGGGTAAGGGTTACGCGACCGGCGGGCTGGCCCGGTAGCTAGTCCAGATTTCGCAGATACACCGGAAGGTCGTTGACCGAATCGAGCACCGCGGCCGCGCCAGCATCCTCAAAGGCCGCTCGGCCCTCCTCGCCGGTTAGCCCGCCGGTACGCACGCCGACCCCCTGATACTCGCGGCGGTCGGCTTCGGCGGCGGCGTTGTTCGCGGTTCGTACGTCATCAAGCGTATCGCCGACGAAGACGACCCGGTCGGCGTCGAACCGTTCGGCGAGCGTCAATAGGGCGTAGGGATGGGGTTTGCCCTGTTCCCAGTTATCCATGGTAAAACGGTGCTCGTCGGCGACCGAGAGACCAACACGGTCGAGGGCAATCGTCGCCTCTGCGGCCGGTCGACCGGTGACGACACCGACAGCGTAGCGGTCGGTCAGCGTGGTCAACGTGTCGCTGTCGACAAGGACGGGCTCGTCGTGGATATATCCGTCCGCGTCGAACGGCGGCTCCTCGCCTTCCAGTTCCGCAAAGAGGTCGTTCCCAAGGTAAAGGGTCTGAAACACGGTGCGGAGTCGACCCGGCTCCCACGCGTCAGTCACACTCTCATAGTCGTCCGTCGTCAACTCGGAGTCAAGTACGGCTTTCGTCGCTTCGAGGCCGCCGCCGGCGTCGGCGATCCGGTCGGCAAACGTCGGGACATCTTGCTCGAAACCGTGTCGTCGAGCGAGTATGTAGAGTGCGATCGCATCGGTGACCAGCCAGTCATTGTTGAAGCCGCCGGCGTCTTTGAACGGTTGGATCGCCGTGCGATCAAGCGTTTCGTCGTACACACGGCGCACCGATTCGATGACGGCCCGGCGGTAGGAGTCGGCGACATCGATCAAGACGCCGTCGATATCCAACACGACAGCAAGCTCACTCATTGTTTCGATGGTCGCCGGCCGATATAAAAAGCGTACCGAGACACCCGCGTCAAATCACGGGTCGGGCGTCGCCACGGAGCCATCGATCGGCGTCAGACAATCGCACGACGCCGAGGTGGTTGGGGCGTGAAATTTAAGAACCGGCTTGTCGTATAGAGTCTCATGCATGCCGACATCGTGCCGATCGGGGATGTTCCTGCCCACGTCAAGCGCGAGTCGTCGGCTGTCCTGCGGTCGGTCTACGACTGTGACGTGACCGTCCACGACAGCCAGTCGATCCCCGACGGCGCGTTCGACCAATCTCGGAACCAATACCGGGCCGAAGACTTCATCGAACTCGTCAGCCGTGTCGGCACCGGTGATACAAACATCGGCATTACCTCCAACGATCTCTATTATCGTCGCCGAAACTACGTCTTTGGGCTTGCGTATCTCAACGGCAACGGCTCGGTGATCTCAACACACCGCCTCCGGACGTCCTCTGACGGGGGGATCACAAGCAAGCCGGAAGACGAGGTGTTTGCGGATCGCGTCCGAAAGGAAGTTGTCCACGAGATCGGCCACACCCTCGGGCTGGAGCACTGTGATAACTCGAAGTGTGTGATGAGCTTCTCGCCGACCGTCCGCGAGGTCGATGTCAAAGAGGAGAACCTCTGTGGCTCCTGTAGTCGGATTCTGCGGTAACGTCACATATTTCCGATCCTACTCAAACGACCCAAGACTCGACTGTAGCTCCCGGCTGCTGCGGCCTTCAATCAACTCGTAGCCGACCAACTCCCGCATATCGGTGGCGTACGTCGATCCGTCGCGGTCGACGATCAGGAGTCGCCCTTTTGTGCCCCGCACGGTGCCGGCGGCGACCGTTTCGGCGACCGGCTGGCTATCGAGGGCGAGTCCATACTCGAAATTGAACCGCTCAATCGGGGCAAATTCAGCCAGCAGTGTCTCCCACGCGTCGGTGTCGACCGCTTGCCCGAGCCCAGCCTGTTTGGTCGGCACCCGAACCCGATCCGGAATCTCGGTGGCGATCTCGGCTTCGCGCTCGCGGGCGATCCGGCCGTTTTCAACGGTTGCGATGTGGGCTCCCCGGTCGGCTCCCTGCTCGCGGAGGCGGGTGTCGAGTCGCCATTCTTTCGTGACGCCGACTTTGAACGTCGCCGGCGCAAACGCCGCGAGATAGATCGCATGGTCGTCGTGACAATCCATCTTGTCCTTCAGACAGGTACCGGTACAGCGGGCACAGACCCATGTCCGATTGTGATCCGGGCAGTACGGCGCGGTAGGATTCTCGCAGGCGATATGGCTGTCATCGTGGATCGTGCCCGCACAGTGCCGATCACCGAGGCTGTAGTCAAGTTCGGTGCCAGGATCGAGCGGCCGATAGGTGATCTCTTCGCCGACTGTGGTGGCGGTATCGGCAGCGTTGGTAGACGCAGTACTGCCGCTGTTAGGGCTCACTATGAGCCCACCATCGGCGGCATCGTAGCCAACGACCTGCACAACAGTGATTCGCTAGCCGGTAGTAAATCGCTGTCCCTTATCGGGCCGCTCGTCTCTTGTTGTCGCCGTCGAGCTATGACGTGTCGGTCACCGGCTGCGATGGTTCATCGCCGCCGTTTTTCCACTCGCCAAGTCCGGCCGGATCAAGATGAATGTGGGCGTCGCCAACCTCGCCCATCCCGGTCAGCCGGGTGACGAGATCGGTTTCGATGTCGTGGGCCTCCGCGATGGTCAGCTCACCGTCGACCTCGACGTGGGCTTCGACTTCCAGGACGGTGCCATCGTAGAACACCGTCAGATCGTGGTAGCCCTTGATCGCGGCGTGGTTTGTGATGATCGACTCGATCTCCTCGCGTTTGCCGGCTGTGGGGGCCGCGCCGACAAGATAATCGAGGTTCTCTCGGCCGATCTCGACGCCCTGATAGATGACCAGCAGGCTGACGAGTGCGCCGGCGATCGGATCAAGCACCGGAAACCCCAGTCGAACGCCGACAACGCCGATGATCGCCGCGACAGTCGTGTAAATATCGTTGAGACAGTCTTTCGCTAAGGCGGCCAACGCGGTCGAATCAAGCCCAACGTTGGCCCGCTGGGTATACCAGTAGGCGAGATACATATCGGCCATGGCGAATCCGAGCGCACCGAGCAGGTAGTAGCTGAACTCAATGTCGGAGCCGGCGAGCAGGCCGCGAGCGGATTCGGAGAGCAGATAGCCGCCAAGCACGACAATCACCGCTCCGACGAACAGCGCGGTCAGCGGCTCGATACGGGTGTGGCCATGTGGATGGTTGACATCGGCTGACTCGTAGGAGCTGCTGCCCCAGACGAGGACGACGACGCTGGCGACGAGATCGGCCACCGAGTGGGCCGCGTCGGCGACGAGGGCGACTGAGCCGAACACGATGCCGACAGCCCCCTCGGCGATAATCTTGGCGGCGTTAGCTGCAACGTTGACCCACGAGGCGTGTCGAAACCGGCGTTTGGCATCCCCGGGGTTCATATAAGAAAGTGTGGCAGAAGTAACTTGAGAGTTCGGGTTTCCCCGGTCTAACTTCGAGTTTTGACCGGTCTACCGACCGAATGCCGCAGAGTAACCGATCAAATCTTTCCGGAGTCAGTCGTTGATATTCCCGCTTGCCGCTGGCTGTGTCACCGTCTCTGTCTCGGTGGTATCACGGTTGCTGACCGTGCGCTGTGGGAAGGGGATCGAGATCGACTCGGTGGCAAACCGTGATTTGACGCCCTCGACAACGCCGGCTGTCGCCCGCCACCGACGCTGTGGTGTCGGCGGGGCGATCCAAAACCTGATATCCAGCGTCACCGCTGACCCGCCGAAGGCGACAGGGAAGACCTGTGGCTCCGGGTTGCTTTCGACCATCGTCACCGCCTCGACGGCCTCGCGGGCGATCTCCTTTGCGCGTTCGGGATCATCCTCGTAGTCGATGCCGACCTCAACGTGGATGCGGAGTTTGCCGTCACGGCTCCGGTTTGTGATCGCTTGGTTGGCAACGTTGTCGTTCGGGATGACGACATGTTCGCCGTCGAAGTTTCGCATGATCGTGTTCATGATCGTGATCTTGGTGACGATCCCCTCCTTGTCGCCGATGGCAACCCAGTCGCCGATCTCGAAGGGCCGAGAGAACATGAGCACGAAACCAGCAAGCAGCGACCCAAGGGTCTGGCGGGCCGCAAACCCGATGACCACACCAAGAATCCCGGCCCCGGCCAGCAGACTGGTGATATCAAGCCCCCAGATGCTGAAGATCGCTACCACAGCACCGAGAATCAACGCGACCTGCAGCACCCGCGTGAGAATCTGCTCTTGGTGGGCTGTGACGCGTTTGGTGTTGGCCGTATACTCCGTGACGACATCGCGGATGAAGTCGTTGGCAACAACCGCTGTGAGGAGGACAAGTCCCGTCGTGACGAACTGCCCGATCGCCGGCAACGCGAGTTGTCCAAGTCCGACTAACTGGAGTGCCGTCGATATCTGCCCCCAAACAACGAGCAATACAAACGTTGCCGCCGAGAGGACAGCCAGTTGGACGAGTCGAACAAGGATCGTAATCAGGACACCAACCGGTGCGACCGCATCGACGCGTTCGAAGGTCTCGCTGGCGGATTCGCCAAACCGGCCCTTGGCCCACCCCGTCACAAACCGTCTGGTTCGGGTTGCCACCCGTGGGACAAGCAGTCCGGCGATCGCCACCGCAAGCAGCGCGATGCCAAGGCTCGCCGCGATCCGCAGTTCCGTCGAGACGCCATCAACCAACAGCGACTCAACTCGCGTGGTGATGCCGGACACCGTCATACAAGCCTCTGACACTAAACGATAAAAACGATGCTGGTGTCGACAGACGCTGGTTGGCTACGACGGCGATGCCGCGTTCGTCGTGAGGCCGCCTCAGTCGTGGGCGGCGAGTTTCGCTTCGACGGTGTCGATCAGCTCCTCGTTGCCGAGATGGACGGGCACGCGCTGGTGGAACCGTTCGGGCTCAACCTCGAGGATCGACTGGGTTCCGTCAGAGGAGACACCGCCGGCACACTCCACGATGTAGGCCATCGGAATCCCCTCAAACTGTAGTCGGAGTTTCCCGTTTGCAGCGGATTTCAGCGCGGGATACGAGAAGCTCCCACCGTATGTCAACACCTGATTTACGTCAGCGACCATCGCTCCGCCGTAGCGGAGCTTGTACTCCTGTTCAACTTCGTCGATAAACGCCGCAAAGCCCGCCGTCCAGTCGGGGACGCGGCCGCCCATGCTGTAGACGGTCGGCTCGTCTGGGATCGTCACAGCATCGTTGATCACGTCGATCTCGCCGTCCTCGACGATGGCCTCGGTGACGCTGCCGTCGCGGGCGATATCCATCGTCAAGATCGGCCCGAAGAGGATGAAGCCCGAAGCCAGGAGCTCGTCGCCGCTGGCTGGAAGATCGCCTTCATAGACCGCGATGATCGTCCCCATTGGGCTGTTTGGCTTGATGTTTGAGGAGCCATCAAGCGGGTCACAGGCGATCGAGATATCGCCGCTGCCCACGTCGATCGGCTCGGCTTGCTCCTCGCTGGCGTAGGTACCAACGCCGTCGATGCCGCCGAGTGCTTCCTCGATCAGTTCGTCGGCGTAGGCGTCGGCCTCTAAACGTGTTTCGCCGCTGGGGTTTGTGTCGTCGCTTTTGACGCGCCGGCCCGGTAGTGAGGCGCGAATCTCAGGGGCAAGTTCCGCGAGCGTCTCGAAGATATCGTCGAGGATCGCGTCCTGATCGCGACTCATTAGCGTGCCTCAGGGTTGGTTGGTTCGACGCCCATCACGTCGAGTGCTTCGGTCACGCTAGCGTCCTCGAAGATGACCGCTTCGAGGCCATCAAGAATCTGTTCGGGGTTATCGCGCTGGAAGACGTTGCGACCGACAGCCAACCCGTTGGCACCGGCGTCCATCGCGTTGCGAACCGTCGTCAGGAAGTCCTGATCGTCGGTTTTCGAGCCGCCGCTCATAACCACCTTCGAACCGGCGGCCTGGGTGACCGCATGCGACATCGCCTCCGGCGAGCCGGGATACTTCACCTTCGTGATATCCGCGCCGAGTTCAAGCCCCAGCCGTGTTGAGTAGGCGATCGTCGAGGGGGTGGTCGCGTTTTTCAGCCCCTGGCCGCGTGGGTATGACCACATGACGACGCCGAGACCGTGGTCGCGGGCGGCTTCTTGGGCATCACGGAACTCCTCGACCATTTCGATCTCGTGGTTGGAGCCGCCGTAGACGGTAAACCCGATGGCCTCCGCGCCGACCTCGACGGCGTTTTCGACCGTCCAGTTGACCGCCGAGTTTGGCTCGCCCATCCAGAGATTTGAGGTGCCGTTGAGCTTAGCCAGCAGGGTTACGTCGTCCTCGTAGGAGGGATAGTAGCCCTCGGCGATCCCTTTCTGGACGGCGACCGCTGTCACCGCATCGTGGGTGCCGATCTCGAACACCCGATCCGGGTCAGCCGTCGCGGGGTTCGGTTCAAAGTCAACTGGCCCGTGCTCTAGGCCGTGGTCGTAGGCCACAATCAGGGACTTTTCGTTGCGCGTGATCGCGGAATCAGCACCTGGGATCATCATTTCATGGATCGGTGAACTATACTAAAAGTGCTATGGCACATGTTTGTGGCCTGAGATATACGATTATGCATCTGTTTCCGATCTCGCCGCCGATATCCCGATTTTCGGTGCGTTGCTCCGTGTGTACAGCCGCCGTTAATACAATGATTGTTCGTGTAGCTACCGATAGAATCAATCAATCGTCGGAATCCGAAACGTTGCTCATTAGCTGGCAACGATCCGTCCCCGTCGGCGATCGGCTTACTCCTCGACCGGGAACGCCTCGTGGAGCGTATCGTGGGTGTCGCTCAGCCCCTCAAAGACGCTCTCGCCTTGGGCGGTCAGTCGGTGGATTGCCAGTTCGGCGTCGCGAACGGCCACAAGTCGCCCGCGAAGATAGTCGTACTCCGGGTCGTCTGGGTCTGCGGTGGCGATCTCTTCTTCAAGATCGACGAGAGCGGCATCGAGATGACGCTCGATCGCCGACAGCGTCTCCGCCTCGGCCAGCGCACCGATCGGGCCGGTGAGATGGCCTTCCAGTTCGTTCTCTGCATGCTCACGGGCCGCGGTGTCTTCGGTTCCCAGTACGTTCATCAAGCCGAGTTTGAGTGCTTCGAGTTCGTGACAGCTCATATGGCTTACAGTGTTTGATCAACTAAGTCGCTGACGATGCGGTCGCGGTCAAGATGCGACGAGACAATGCGTTCGGTGTCATCGGCGTCGACGCCGCCGTACCAGACGTTTTCGGGGTAGACAGCGACGATCGGCCCTTCGCCACAGCGGCCGAGACACGAGCTTCGGGTGATGCGGGCGTCACACTGCTCGGAATCGCGGGCTGCCTGCCGGAGGCCCTCAAGAACAGCCGGCGCGCCGTCGGCCGCACAGGTCTGGTTGGTACAGACCGTGACGTGTTTTTCGGGGGCGTCGTGGGTGTGTGGCTCGTCGTCGATATCGCTGCGATCGGCGTGGGTCTCCTGGTGGGTCAGCGCACGCAACATCGCTCGCGCGCCGCCGGTATCCTCCTCGTAGCCGGTGAGATCGACCTTGTACTTGCAGGTGTCACAGGACATTTCGACGCTGTCGGTGCGGGCCTCCTGCCAGCGGTCGCCGAGTACGTCCAATAACCGCGAATCAGTGCCGAGTGGGTCGCCAGCCAGCGCGTTGACGTACGGGTACTCGTCGTCGAACTCGTCGGTCCACTCCCGAATCCGACCGGTCAGAACGCCATCGCCGAGCATGTACGGGACAACGACGACGGCGTCCGGTCGCTGTTTGGCGAGTGTCGACAGCGAGTCGTCCAGCGTCGGCTCGGTGATCCCGATGAAGGAGGCTTCGACAGTGCTGAACTCTCGGCCCTCGTGCAGGAGGCGGGCGAGCTTGTGGAGATCAGCGTTGGCGTCGGGATCACTGGAGCCGCGGCCACAAACAACGACGGCGACATCGTCGTCTTCACGATCAACGCCGAGTTCTGACTCGACGGCGGCCGCGCGGTCGTCAAGCAGGTCGACGATTGCGGGATGGATGCCGAGGTGTGCGCCGTTGTTGATCTCGACTTCCTGGGCTGAGCGTGCCCGCTGGACGGCCAGCGGCACGTCATTTTTGACGTGACTGGCCGCGAACAAGGAGAGTTGGACGACGGTAACCGACTCAACGGAGCCGGCCAACCCCTCGATGCCGTCCTCGATGGCTGGCTCGGCGAGCTCCAGAAAGGCGGCATCAACCGGGATCTCCAGTCGGTCTTCGAGCATCGCCGCCAGCTCGCGGACCTGCTCGTTGGACT
>ERZ1034569.476-NODE-476-length-14549-cov-25.557472_pt1 | contig 14549 bp, 17 predicted proteins | sample MGYA00520706_ERZ1034569 | MGnify/ENA primary metagenome ERZ1034569 (study PRJEB33760, sample SAMEA4777722) | hypersaline lake metagenome | biome: hypersaline environment; feature: brines | place: Spain | collected 2014-08 | depth 0 m ...
TGTCGTCCGGACTGTCGAGTTCGATCAACCGCGAGTGATTTTCCGGCACCTTGATCCGGGTGAACTGCGGGTCGGCCTCGTCGTTGCGCCGGGTCAACACCGCAAGCGACAACGAGAGATTTGAGATGAACGGAAACGGGTGGGCCGGATCGAACGTCAACGGCGTCAGCGTCGGCAACACCGTTTCACGGAACTCCTCGCGAAGCGATGCCTGCGTCTCCGCTGGCAAGCTCTCGTAGTCGCGAACCCGCACGCCCGCCTCGGCGAGTGCCGGTTCGATCTCGGTTTCCCACGCCCGCGTTTGGCGATCAAACAGCGGTCGGACGGTTTCAAGCACCTCGCTCCACTGCTCGGCTGGCGTTCGCCCGTCGACTGTTGGGTCGGTGACACCGGCCTCGATCTGCTGTTTCAGCCCGCCGACGCGTTTCATAAAGAACTCGTCGATATTTTTCGTAACGTAGGCGAGAAATCGGAGTCGCTCCAGCGGCGGGTTCCGGTCGTCTTCGGCCTCATGCAGCACCCGCTCTTGGAAGGCGAGCTCCGAGAGCTCGCGGTTTAGATAGTACTCGTGTGCGGAGAGATCGACTTGTCCCTCCGGTGTGGGCAGCTCGTCGCCCGCTGGCACCGATGCCGTCGCTGCCTCCCCGCTTTGGCTCTCAGCGGCCGGTGTCGTCGGCTCGGCGGCCGGGGTGTCACCGTCCTGTGTCGATGACTCATCGGTCGGGGGCTCCGACCCGGACTCGTCGGTCATCGGTGCCGCCCATCGGCGCGCTGTCGGCGTGATTGTCGGCCTGTCACTGACACACATTGAGTTTAGAGTTTGGCGTTTTAACCCTTTGGAACGGCTAAAAACAACAGCTTGAGTATTTATCGACTATATATTTTAGAGCTCTATATAGGTTTGTGTGGGTCTGTTCATCTGGAACGCTGCGCACGCTGTCCCGCCGCCGGCCGGGGGGTTGCACCCGAAACGTGCGGGTTCAACAGCGGCTCGTGGCCCGCCGTCTCGGCTGGCCGCCCTCACGAGTGCTATATAGGGCTGTAGAGGACTCTTACCAGTGCTTACATGTGTCTACGGCTTTCTGTTGGTATATGGCTCGCTCCGTGGCGTTCGATGTCCAACACAGACACGTCGATCCGGCTGCGTGGGACGATATCTACATTGTCGGCGACCCACACGGGTGCCGTGCGGCCGTCGAAACACTCTGCGATCGACTGTCGCTCACCGACTCGGATCTCCTCATCTTTGTTGGCGATCTGGTTCGCAAAGGCCCAGACACAAAGGGGGTCGTCGATCTCGTTCGATCGGCACCAAACATGCTGACGGTTCGCGGCAACAACGAGGAGAAACTCCTTCGCGGCGAGAAGACCGTCGATGCGCTCACCGAGGCTGACCTCGATTGGATCGCCGACCAACCGGCGGTCATCTCGCTGCCGGAGACACTGATCACCCACGCCGGGGTTGACCCGCGCAAGCCACGAGCCGATCACACGGTCGACGACCTCCAGAACGTCCGATCGATGGTACCCGACGCCAGCTACCAGCCGCCGTTTTGGTTCGACCGATACGATGGCCCCGAACGCGTTTTCTTCGGCCACACGGTGCTTTCGGCACCGATTGTCCGCGAGTACGCGGTCGGTCTTGATACCGGTTGTGTGTACGGCAATGAGTTGACAGCCTACGATTGGCGGGCTGACGAACTCAGTACTGTCGCCGCTGATGAGACGCACGAAGCCCGACCAGCCGAGAAGTTCATCAGCCCCTCGGTTAATCCACCACAGTAACAACAGTACGCCTGGGCTCTCACCGCACTCGTTTTTCAAATCGACAACGCGGTTCTAGCCGCAATCCTCACGTATCACACCGACCACCTCAGGTCTCCGTGCTGTTTTTGTATCGACCCATGTGCTATAGTCTCATCCGAAACCCAAACGGGAGGCTTTCGGGTGGAGATCACTCAACAGGGATGACGCCACGCCGCCACAACAGATAGGCGACCACACCAGCAACCGCGGTCACGGTCACAAGAAAGACCGCGATCTCAAGTAGCCCTGCACCGCCGAGCGTCCCTCTCGGTAACATTGTGTGTCAGCGTTGTGTTCCCCACAGCAAAAGCGGTCGGATTCTCCGAGCCTCGCCTACAGACGGCCGACCGCTATTGACCCATACTATCGCCGGTGCTGAACCGTTCGTCTATGATCGTTCTCACGATGTCGTATTCGCCGCGTGGTGATACACAAACGTCCGGAGCAGTTTGCCAGCCAGTGCGGCGGCCTGCCCATCATCGCGGTCGTTGACCTCAACGACATCAAAGCCCGCAGCGGCCGGCGCGACCGCGCTGACAAGCCGCTGTAGCTGTTGGGGCGTCAGCCCGCCGGGCTCCATCGTCCCTGTTCCCGGGGCGAAGCCCGGATCGGCGGCGTCGATGTCAACGCTCAGATACACCACCTCGTCGTCGAACGCCGGTGGGTCTGCCAGCCAGTCGTCGACAGCGTCGGGTTCGACGACGGTGATATCGGCCTCGGCGGCGCGTTCCCACTCGGCTTCCGACCCGGTGCGTGCACCGATGATGATCGCTTTCTCTGCTGTGTCCAGCGTGTGGTTCGTCACACACGCGTGGCTCCATTCGGTGCCATCGTACGCCTCCCGGAGATCGAGATGAGCGTCAAGACAGACGAAGACATCAGGGTCGACTGCCTCAACAGCAGGGACAGTCACCGTGTGTTCGCCGCCGAGAACGAGCGGGATGGCGTCGTCCCAAACGATATCGCGGAGCTGGCCGCCAAGATAGTCGACGTACGCCGCTACATCATCCCATGCACGCACGTCACCGGCGTCGTGGACGCCGAGCTCGGTGAAGTGTTGGGTTGTCTGGTGGTCGTAATCGTCGAAGGAACGAGCGAATCGCCGGATCTCATCGGGCCCGAATCGGGTGCCCGGTTGGAACGTGGTCGTCGCATCCAGCGGCGCGCCGACGACCACATAGGAAGCAGCTTCGCGGTCGGCGGTCGCGCCCGGGAACATCACACGACCTTTCGCTGGCCCTCGTATTCGAGGTACTCGATGTCTTGGTCGCTTTCGAAGGATTCGCCTTCGGGAATCCGCATCGTGAACGTCTCGTAGGTGTCGAGATCCATCACCTGCGCGTCGTCGCCGGTCACCGAGACGACCTGACCCTGTTTCCGCTCGATGATCGGCACCCAGACCTTCGCGTCGACCGGCTGGCTGAAGCTCCGCTTTCGCTCGTCGAAGACGCCCTTCCCTTCGACGCGGGCCTTCGCACTCCCGTGTTTGCCCGGTTTGGCCGTGCTGTAGTGGTTGATCGTACACGGCGCGTCATCCATCATCACGTAGCTGCCTTCTTGGAGATCACGAACCTGCTTCTGCTCTCGTGGCATGTCCTGTTGTTTTCGAGGAGCCAGTATAAACGGTTTGGAACGCGCCGGTTGGGTCGATCAGCACCCTTTTTTCACCCGCCCGGCGACCCTACAGTATGCCCCCTGCTGATCGCTCCGATCCAGCCCCTGAGACCGACACGTTCTCTCCTGCTGTCGATGACGCGCTTGCTGCGGCCGCCGCAGCGATCCACCAGGGCGAGGCTGTCGTCTACCCAACCGAAACTGTCTATGGGCTCGGCGGTGACCCAACCGACGCCGATGCGGTCGCGCGGCTCTTCGAGATCAAAGGTCGCCCTCGATCGAAGCCGCTCTCTGTCGGTGTTGCTGATCGCGACATGCTCACAAGCTATGTCACGCCGACCGACCGCGAGGCAGCGTTCATTGCCCGCTTTCTCCCAGGCCCGGTGACTGTTCTGTTTGACCGCGACGGTGTGTTTCCGGATGTGTTAGTCGACGGGCAATCGACTGTCGGCATCCGGATTCCGGATAATGCTGTTGCCCGCGAGTTAGCCCGCCGCGCTGGCCCGATCACCGCCACCAGTGCGAACGAAAGCGGCACGCCGAGCGTTCGCCGTGTCGACGCCCTCGACGCGACGATCATCGACGCCGTCGGTGCCGTCGTCGACACCGGCGAGACGCCGGGCGGCGAGAGTACCGTTGTCGACGTCACAACCGGCGAGATCCACCGCCGCGGCCCGCTGGCCGGAGAGATCGAGACATGGCTCGCCGACCACTAATCACCCTCCAACCCGAGCAGCGATTTCAGCGACCGCGTTGATACGCCACACTCCGTTCGGTACTCACAGGACTCACATCTGCTGTCGTTGACGCGTGGCGGCGGCCCATCCATCGCCTGAACCGTTCGCAACACCTGCCGGTAGGTCGCTGTGCGCCGCGTCGTCAGCGGCACTTCTCGGACAACGCCGACAGCCGGATACTCGATAAGCGTCCGTGGGATCTCCTCGTTTCGTTCCCAGGCGAGGGCTTTGGCGGCGGCGACCGCCCGAACGGTCTGGGGGTTCCAGACGCCGTTATCGGGCGGTTCACCCGGCGAGATCAGTGTCGGCGTCGGTGGCTCGCCGGGAAGGATCTTGTGGAGTATCCCAGCACAGTCCTTCCCCTCGACATAGTAGTCGGTCTCGGCAGGTTCACAGAGCCCCTCCCATATCGGTCGCGTCGACAGCGACTCAAGCGCCTCGCGGTAGGCCGCCGGCGACCGCTCGATCGGCACCGCCGCCAATGTCTCGTCGTCGGCCTCTCGGAGCTCACGGTAGCGAAAGGCGAGCTGTTGTGTGTTTTCGACCGACGCTGGCGGCCCTTCGTCGTCGTGTTTGCGGGCGTAGTAGAGCTGGCGGGGACAGTACGCCGCCCGGCTTAGCTCGCTGAACGTCGGCATAGCTCCGGATGGCCGCGGCTTGGTATTTGAACCCTCGGGGCGCAACCGCCGTTTCGACGAACGGTGCAGCTCAGAACGAGACGTCAGTTTCCATGTCCTCAGTTGCCTCCTGAAGCCCGTCTTCGTGAGCATCGGCGGCGAGACGATTCGTGAGATCGGCGTCGGTCAGCAGCTCGGCAAACTCATCGCGGAAGCGGCTGTTGGCCCGTGTTGATCGCCGGTCGGCAGCTGCCACCTCGCTATACTGCTGGGCGGTCTCGACGGAGACAGCAAGCTGCTCAGCGCGGTCTTCCAGCGACATGTCCTCCGCCAGCAGCTGACGCAGTCGGTCGAACTCGAAGGGGGCCTCTCGCTCGGCATCCCGAACCAGATGGAGATCGAGCCGGGCCTGTCGCACGGTCGCCGGCTCACAGTCCAGTGTCGCCGCGATCGACTCGTCGTCTTCGTCGTTGTGGAAGCCACGCAGCACCGCGATCAGGTCGTCGGTCTCCAGCGATGTCTGAAAGTCGTACTGGTCGCGCATTCGATCGATGAGCGTCCGGAGTCGATCGCCGACATCGGTTTCGTCGTCGGTTAGCGACCCCGGCGACTCCGATTGGGTTTCGGTGACGGTCTCCGAGTCGGTTGTCTCCATGAAGATGTCCCGGAGCTCTTCGGTCTTTTCGTCCATGGATCGAACCCCAGCGGGTGCGGATATAAAACCCTGTCTCCGTGATGTGGCCGTGCTTCGTAAACCAACAGATTAAATCAGGTTGACAACGGCGGATCCAGTATGGCACGTGAAGAGACGGCGTCGATCGATCTTGTTGACGCCGAGACGGTCAGGCAGTTGAGCGCGGCCGTCATGCTCGCCGCTCTGACGGCGGTACTCGCACAGTTTTCGATCGATCTTCCGGGTGGCGTTCCCTTTTCCTTTCAGCCGTTTGGGGTCTTCGTTGCCGGACTCCTGTTGGGCCCGGTGTGGGGGGGCTTCTCGATCAGCCTCTATGTACTCGTCGGGCTGGCTGGCGCGCCGGTGTACTCGAATGCGGCCGCCGGCCTTGGCTATGTGCTCGGCCCGACCGGTGGGTTCCTCGCCGGCTTTGTGGTCGCCGCCGTTGTCATCGGTGCTGTCGCCCACCGATCGCTGACGCCGACCCCGATCAGTTCACTCTCGGTGATCCCGACGGCGATCGCGTTGCTTGCCGGCCTCGTCGTCATCTACCTGATCGGGTTGCCGTGGCTTGCGACCGTCAACGGGTGGACGCTCACCCGGGCGGCGTCGTTCATGGCGCCTTTTGTTGTCGGCGATCTGCTTAAAACGGCGATCACGACCGGGGTCGTTGCCGGCGGCACCGGGCTCCTGGCCGACCGACGATGATCACCGTCGACGGCCTCACACACGCATTCGGCGCGACGACCGCCGTCGACGACGTGTCGTTGACGATCGATGACGGCGAGTGGGTCGTCCTCGCCGGCCCAAACGGCAGCGGCAAAACGACGCTCGTCCGGCATTTTACCGCTCTGCTTGAACCCGATGCCGGGATGGTTCGGGTCAACGGAACACCTGCGGCCAACGACCCGGTGGCTGCCCGCACCAGCGTCGGTATGGTGTTTCAGTCGCCGCGAGAGGGGTTTGTTGGCGCAACCGTCGGCGCGGACGTGGCCTTCGGCCCTGAAAACCTCGGGCTCGATCACGACGAGATCGACCGCCGTGTCGATGACGCGCTTGCGGCCGTTAATCTGGACGGCCGTCGCGACGAGCGGATCGACGCGCTGTCAGGTGGCGAGCAGGCCCGGGTCGCCATCGCCGCCGCGGTGGCGATGGAGCCGGATCATCTCGTGCTCGATGAGCCGTTTACCGGCCTCGATTGGCCGGCCCAGCGGTCGGTGTTGGAACACCTTGACGACCGGTACGCGGCGGGCATGAGCATCGTCGTCGTCAGCCACGATCTCCGCGATCTCCTCGATCGGGCTGATCGTGTGGTCGGCTTGCAGGCTGGCTCGGTTCGCTTTGATTTATCGCCGGATGCGGCCCGCGACCGCCTTCCAGAGATCGACGTGCGACCGCCGAGTTAGCGATGCTCACCTACACGCCCGGCTCAACGCTCGTCCACCGGCTTGATCCACGGACGAAACTGGCTTTTCAGTTTGCGTTCGCGCTTGTGGCGTTCACAGCGTCGACCGCGCCACAACTGCTCGGGCTGTTCGTCGTTGGGCTTGGCTGTCTCCGGCTTGCTTCGGTGTCGATTCGGGCAGTGTTGCGTGCGTACCGGGTTGTTATCCTCATCTTGGCACTTGGGCCGGTGGTTGCTGCGGTGACACTCGGCCCGCCGTGGCTCCGGCTTGCGCCCGCACTCATCTCGTTGCGTTCGGTCGCGCGGATTATCCCGATCCTGTTTGTGAGCGCGGCCTTCATTCACTCCACGCCGATCCGCGAGACGCGGGCGGCGATCCAGCGGACGATCCCCGGCCGGCCGGGCCAACTGCTCGGCGTTGGTGTTGGGCTCACCTTCCGCTATGTGCCGGTGTTGCGTGCGGATCTCCGGACGGTGCGGGATGCGATCCGGGCACGCAACGGCGACACCCGCTCGCTGTGGGAACGCAGCCAGCGACTCACGGTGCTGCTGGTTGATCGCGCGCTTCGCCGCTCCGATCAGCTGGCTGTCGCCCTGCAGGCGCGCTGTTTCGCGTGGAACCCGACGCTCCCCCGACTCCAGTTTAGTCGTCTCGACGTGCCGGTTTGGCTCCTGTCGATTGGGTTTGTTGGGGTTGCTGTTATCGATCTGCTGGGTCTTTGAGCATCCACCCAAACCCGATTTGTGCCTTCGTCACGCATTTACTGCCGGTCGGAGAGGGTGAGATATGCAGCGTCGATGGCCACTCGTTTTTGCCGTTGCCGTTGTTGCCGGCGTCGGGCTGCTCGTCGCTGGAGTGCCGGCACCAACGAGTGATAGCGCCGCTCTCCCTGCCGACCAGCAGTATCCGCCGGGCGCGGGGCCGACCGGGATCAACGTTACCGCACTCGACGCCGTCGAGACGAATCTCACGCATACGCCGCGTGCCCACTGGGAGAGCTACGTTCTCGGCTTCACGGAGACGCCTGACACACCGCCGGTAGAAGGCACCTACTACATCAACGCCACAACCGGTGAGATCATCACTGATCGCTTCCATGGTGCGACAGCCTACCGCAGCGGATCGATCTACGCGTTCCGCCAGCCTGCTGGAGCGTTGCCGACTGACCGCCACCGCGAGGAGTTGGCTGCCGATGAGGCATACACATACGACAACACCAGTGACACGTACTACCGGTACGATCCACGCTACGGCAAGCTTGCGCCGACAACGATCGGTCGCCACACCGACATCGTCGCCGCCTACACGTGGGAAGCAGTCAACACGACAACCCACCACAGCGTCCCTGTTATCACCTACCGACTCACCGGCCAGCGGTCGGACGCTGATCGCGCCCAGCCAGCCGAGGCTGGAACGCTCCAACTCGGCGTCGACGATGGCCTCATCTATGCCTACGATCTCACGCTCGACGGCACCGACGCCACCGCCAACTACAGCTATCAGGTACGGCCAGCCCCGTTTCCAGAACACGAGTGGGTGAAAACAGCAAAACGCCGCTCGACGACAACCAACAGCAGCTAACGCCTATTTCCGGCTACCGTCGACATCGATCGCATCGACCGGACAGATATCGACACAGAGCATACAGTCGATACATTGGGATTCGTGGGTCGGTTCGACCTTCTCCTCGCTTTTCGGGTGACCGGGCGTGTCGACCCAGGTGAACACGTCGACCGGGCAGTTTTCGAGACACGCGCCGTCGGCGATACAGATGTCGTAGTCGACGGCGACATGGGTGCCGTGGATACCCAACTGATCGGGTTCGTCGACGGGGCCCCAGACGGTCACCCCGTTTTCCTCGCCGACGCGGTCGCGGTTCTGATCAAAGTTCGGATCGATCGCCATTACCAACGCTGGGTGTGTCAGTCACTTAAGCCCGCCGTCAGGCCGTGGCCTCAGCGTGGTGGCTCTCGGTTGTGACCTCACGAACGTACTGCGTAAAGTTCTCGAAGAGCCCTTTGGCCTCGCAGGCCGCCTCGTAGTTGTCTGAGGTAATCGATTCCAAGACGGCGTCGACCTGTGCGTCGCCGACCCGCTCGCGTTTGTCCTCAGCGATCTCGCGGGCGGTCTGCATGTCATACTCGGGGTGGAACTGCACGCCCCAGGCGTGACCTTTGCGGAAGGCGTGGACGCCGTGATCGTTGCGTGCCAGCAGCTCCGCCCCCGGTGGGAGATCGACGACTGTGTCGCCGTGGCTGGTAAAGACGGTAACTCGCTCGTCGATCCCTGCAAACAGCTCGTCGTCGCCGACGCGTTCGATCTCGTTGTACCCCAACTCGAAGTCGTCCATCCCGGCGACCCGGCCGCCCAGCGCTTCCGCAAGCGCCTGGTGACCGTAACAGACGCCAAGCGCGGGGAGACCATCGTCGACCGCCGTCGCAATGAACTCGATCAGTGGATCGATCCACGTCTCATCCCAGTAGACCGAGGCCCGCGAGCCGGTGATGACGATCGCATCGTAGCCGGCTGTCGAGGCCGGGAGCTCGCCGCTGGCGGCGTCGAACTCGACGAGATCGGCGTCGAGCTCCCGACGGAAGTTGCGGATGTTGTTGTCGTCGTTGTTGGCTGCCTCCAGCAGCGCGATCCGGGGCTTTCTCATTGCCACCGTTTCAGGTATCCGGCGGCAAGTGCCTTGGGTCGCCCGTGAGGACTGCCGCTCCCTCGGAGCCGGCTGTGCGTGTCAGATTACTCGAATTCACCGATGTGAAGCCGTAGATCGTCAACATCAGTGATCGGCGGCCGACTCGACAAACCCAAGCAGAAAATCGTTGAGCGCGGCCGACCGTTCGACCGTCACGAGGTGGCTCGCCTTGGGATACAGTTTGAACTCCCCGTTCGGCAGCTCCTCGGCCAGCTGTCGGCCTGCCGCTGGGTCAACAACCGGATCAGCGCCGCCGAAAACGACCCGAACTGGGAGTGTCAGCTCATACAGCGGCTCGGGATCGAATCCGTCCAGTGCGGCCAGTTGCGCCTCTCTGGCGGCCGGTGTTGCGTCCTCCTCGCCGCGCCACTCGACGATCCGTTCGACCGGCGCATCCTCGCGCTCACAAAACGCCGCCGACAGCAGGCTCGTTGTCGACGCCCGCAGGGCCGACTTGTCGGTCGGATCGGGACTGAGTGGGTCGGGATCGAACGCCTCACCGCTCGGTGGCGTGCCGATCAGGGTGAGGCTTTCGGCGCGGTTCGTCTGCCGGGCGGCTGCTAATGCAACCGCACCGCCCAGCCCACAGCCGACGAGATGGGCCGTCCGGATACTGCAGTCGGCCAAGATGGCTTCGAGATCGCCGACAAGGTCGGCCATCGCGTAGGGGCCATCAGGGGCGTCCGAGCGCCCCGCCCCACGGGTGTCGATGACAACAACCCGGCAGGGGCCGGCGAGCGCGCCGTACTGCCAGCTCCACCCCCAGGCACCGAAGCCGAGGTCGCCGAGGAACACAACGGCTGGCGCATCGGGGTTCTCGCCGGCCCGCGTGTAGTGAATCCCACAGCCACCGGCATCGACGGAAGGCATACCGAGAGGTGATGGGCCAGCTACGAAAAGGATATGACTCCTCGGCACCGATCGGCTGTGAGCGAACGTTTAATCCCCGTCTGTCGCCTACCAGCTGACAGTAATGGATCCGTTTGCGGTGCTCGGTGTTGACCGCGATGCTGACGACGAGACAATCAAGCGGGCCTACCGCCGTCGGGCAAAGGAAACCCACCCCGATCGCGGCGGCAGCGATGCCGAGTTCAAACGGGTCAAAGACGCCTACGAGGCGATCCAAGCCGGCGATGTCGACGACGACGCCGAAGCGTTTGTCGACGATCTCGGCGCGGAGACGGTTGAGCAAGAGCCACAGCCCGAGCCGGAGCCCGATACCGAGGTCACCTATCTCAACTACGCGGTGTTGGCCGACCACGGCTGGTCGCTCGATGACGACGATCTCTTCGAGAAAGCCGCGGCCGCCGATCTCGATGAGGTCGATTACGGTCAGTTCACCGTCGAAGACGAGCAGAGCCTGCTCGATGCCGCCGAGGCCAGCGGTCACGCCTGGCCGTTTGCCTGCCGCGGTGGTGCCTGTGCAAACTGTGCGGTTGCGGTCACCGACGGCGAACTCTCCCAGCTCGTCGACCACATTCTGCCCGACGAACTCATCGATGAGGGGATCCGGCTCTCCTGTAACGGCAAGCCAGAAAGCGACTCTCTGGAGGTCGTCTACAACCTCGAAAAGCGGGATGATCTCGCCGATCTCAAACTCCCGTCTGATCGCTTCAACAAGGCCCGCGCCGACGACTGAATCGGCTTTTTCGATCGGTGTGGGCTTTCCGAGCTGTCAACCGATCAGGTCTCTTTGTAGGTGTCTGTCCACCGTGCCAGTAGGAGTGCTGTTGCAGGCAAGAACACGAACGCGGTTACAAGCGCGAACGTCATCGCGAGGGCAACGGCGATCCCGAAGTTGGCGAGCACCGGGAACTGTGAGATGCCGAGCGCGCCGAAGCCAAACAGCGTGGTCGCACCCGAGCCGACAACCGGCCGTGATTTCTGTACCATCGCCTCCCACATCGCCTCTGCCGGGGTGGAATCATGGACGTATAGCTCCTCCTTGAACCGTTGGTGAACGTGGATCCCGTATGTGATCCCGGCTCCCAGCGCGATCGACCCTGTCGCCACGGTCAAGGGGTTCCATGGGATGCCAAGCGCGTACATTGCCATCGAGATCAACATTACCGCACTGACCGCGACGCTCACGATGAGCAACACCGCCTCACGAGCCGACCGGAGTGCCATCATCAGAAACAGCGTTGCCATCCCGAAGCTCAACACCGTCATCGGGTCGCGCCCGGAGGTGACGTTCTCGATGACGTTTCGGTTGACAACCGGCTTCCCGGTTACGGCTGTCCGTTCGGTTGAGAGATGACGATCCGCGATCGCCTCCGTATCGTCAATCAGATACCGAACCTCCTTGCCCTCGATATCAGCGACGAACAACTGAATCAAAAACCGGTTCGGCGTCGCCGCCCGCGAGCCGATCGGCATCAGCTCTGATTCAGCCTGCCTGTCGACGATCGTCTGCAGGGTCTCACGATCACGTGGGATACTCCCGTGTGTCATCTCGACGGCCGTGACGGGGCTCATCGCGGCGTTGACATCCTCATGGTCTTCGATCGCGGACTCAAACTCTGCGGCCCGTTGGAACGTTGTCGGTGAGTAGGTGTCCTGTCCCTCGACAACGAGATACATGACGTTCGGGCTTTCAGCGGTCTCTTCGAGGGAGGTCAGATCATCACGCTCCTCGATATCCGGCCAGTAGTCAAGCATCTCTTGAGTCGTTGAAACATCGTGGTACACCGTTGCCCCACCGCCGATCGACGCAACCAACAGCAACACCACGAGCACCGGTGAGGCGGCGATCCCGTCGGCGAGATAGCCCACAACCCGCTCAAACAGCGGCTGCTCGGCGGTGGACTGCGATCCACCGTCAGTCGCTGTCGATCCTCCGTCGCTCGGTGGGTCTGTCGCCTGCTGTTCAGCCGGATACTCGTCGGTATCGAAGTGGACAAGCAAGGCGATAAGCAGTGTCAACGAGAGGCCCGTCGCCGCGATGACACCGAACGCCGCGGTCGCGCCCAACTGTCGGGTTGGCGGCACCGCAGAGACAAGCAACGCGCCGAGCCCGATCGAGGTTGTTGCCATGGCCAACAGCAGCGTGTTGCCTGTTACCCGCGCGGCGGCGGCAGCGGCCTCAACAGGCTGGCGGCCTGCCTCCCGTTCCTCGATATATCGCGTCTGCAACTGGAGACTGAAGTCGATCCCAAGCCCGAGTGCGATCGGCAACACACCGAGCATGATCGCATTGAAATTGAAGCCGACAACTCCCATCATGCCCAACATATACACGAGTGCGACAAGGGCCGTTCCAACCGGCAGGAACACCTTCCAGGTATGTCGCAACCGACCGCGCATCACGAGGAAGACGACGGTAAAGATAATCGCAAAGGCGACCGCAAACAGTTGGATCATCTCCGGCAACATCAGCCCGAACGCCGCGTTCTCGAAGACCGGCGCGCCGGTGACAGTGACATCCACGTGTGGCGGAATCTGCACATCGTCCGTCTTATCGTTCACCGTGTCGGTGAGGAATCCCGCTGCTGTCCCCGGGAGGAACCCGAAGTACTGATCGTTTGCGTCAGGGATATCAGCCTCACCGTATGTCGCAACCAACAGTGCCGTCTCATCATCGGGGTTGACGTTGTTGACCAAGGCGTCGGCACTCGTCCCCATCGACTCAACGCGGTCGATTGATCGCTGAACGCCCGCCTCCGTCTCAGGGATCGTACCACCGTTCCCCTGTCGCACTACGTCTGCGAGGCTGGTAACGCTCGAGAACTTTCCGGAGTCGGCATAGTTCTGATCGAGTCGATCGATGGTGCGTATCGTCTCTGGACTGTACAGGTGACTCGTTTCGACCATGACGAAGACGTTGTTGCCAACGTCGAAGCTGTCATCCGCTTTCACCTCCTGCCAGTTTTGATTTGTTTGTGAGTCGTCATCGATGTACAGCTCCATACCTAAGCTCATCTGGACTGACGCCCCAGCCGCAACGAGCGACAGCAGTGCGACGACAGCAACAGCACTAAACACTGTTCGGCGGTTCGTTGCGGCAAACCGGCCGAGTCGTTCGAGCCCGTCACGAAGTGGCTGCGATTGATCGCTCATAGATTACCGATCGCGTATGGCTGGGGGTGAGTCACTAGTATCGACTATTTCGACAGCGTGGGACACAGTGGTTAGCTCCATGGGAGGATCTCCGGTCGCTGCCGGGCGTACACTGCTGTTCCTGCGAGTAGTAGTCCACCCCCCGCAAAGGGAATGATCGAGAGCAGTTGGACGCCATCGTCGGTTGTCACATCAACCGGCAGCTGATAGGTCTCTGACATCCGAGAGATGCCCCGTTCATCCTCGTAGCTGAAGTCGAGGGCTGCGGCGTACGTTTTCGGGTTGGCATCGGTCGTTGCGGACAGCCCAAACGTTACCGTCGCAGATTCACCGGGGTCGAGTGACTCGATATAGCCATCGTCATCATCGCTATCGAGCGGGGCACTCGTGCCCAAACTCGCTTGGATATCGGTGAGTCGCTGGTCGCGGTTGTTGGTTACTGTGACCGCTACCAGCCGAGCGGAACCGACCGCGACTGTGGAGTCTTCGACAGCGACGTTGAAATCGTTACGTTGTGGGGCAACTCTGGCTCCGACTGAGAGATCCTCATCTCGGCCATCGATCCCCTGTTTGTCGGTATACGTGGCATGTGCGTTGAGGTTGTATAACCTTGCTGGGGCACCTGATCCAACCGTGACCTCGTAGGTAACCTCTGTCGTCTCACCCGGTTTGAGTGAATCGATGCGTGAGACAGCACCTGTCCCACTCCCGAATCTAATTTCTGGGCTCTGTGAGGAGAGTGACACGGCGACATCCTCCGCAGCTTTACCCCCGGTATTCTCCACAGTTACCGGGAAGAGACTTGTCTCGTCGGCTCGCAACTGCGTATCATCGGCCCGCGTTAGTTCAAACTGCGGGTCGTCACTGATCTCAAAGGTGATTGTTTCAGTTCGTGTCTCGGTTAGTTCTCGCTCAGTATTACTCGCTATTGCTTCA
>ERZ1034569.478-NODE-478-length-14529-cov-80.856432_pt1 | contig 14529 bp, 11 predicted proteins | sample MGYA00520706_ERZ1034569 | MGnify/ENA primary metagenome ERZ1034569 (study PRJEB33760, sample SAMEA4777722) | hypersaline lake metagenome | biome: hypersaline environment; feature: brines | place: Spain | collected 2014-08 | depth 0 m ...
CTCCCCGCCCGTTCCTTCCCAAAAACAGGCAACGGCCCCACCCGATTCGACCGGCGGTCGGGACCGACCCGTGCCCGACACGTCGGCGCGCTCTGCCGCGGTGGGCCCCTCCGGCCGCTCCTCTCCTACAGCCCGGCGAGGTGCCCGTGGGGCCCCAGCACCGGCGTCCCGGAGGTGGGACACCCCAACGGCACGGGCCGACAGCGCCCTGCCGATTGAGGAAACCCGCCTGTTCCGGTCCCCCACGACGTGGTTCGACGACAGTCAGGTATGGGGCGACTCCATTCGGGTCCGGGCCCGAAATCGACGCCCGGATACTGTGTTTGTCCGGGGGGCTGGATTCGCGGCCCAGCGCGATTCGGTGCTGGACCGAATCCAGCAACTGAAGGCCGAGACCATCACCGCCTTCTTTGAGGAGGGCACCCTTCACCGAATCCGGGCCCGCCCCAATGCCCGGGCCATCCGGTTCCTGGCGGCCGAGAACGATTCCCTGAACGGGGCGGCCCGGACGTCCGGCGACCGCATCGAGCTGCGTTTCGTGGACGGCAGCGTCCGGCGGGTGAGCGTCATTGGGGGGACGCAGACCACCTACTACCGGAACAGTGAGAACATCCCGGACCCTTTTCAGCTGGAGGGCTTTCAATGGACGCCAGCACGGCGCCCGATCCGAGGCGAGCTGCTCCGGGACGCCCGGGTGCGGCGGCGGCTCGGTCGAGGGCCGGCGCGTCGCGACCGCCCGGTGGCCGGGCCGGTGCCTCCGTCGGGCGCCGAGGGAACGTGGGCCTTTGGGGCCGACTCGACCGCCCAGACCGGGACCGAACCGCCGTACCCCGCAGACCCCATGCCCGTATACCTCCGGCAGGGAATGGTGCCCGAACGTTCGTCTTCGGACTCTACGGATCGGGGCCCGGCAGTCCCGCCCGACTCCCTGCGATCCCCCCCGCCGTCAGACACCCTCAGCACAATGCCCAGTCCCGACTCATGAGTGCCTCGTCCCCCGACGGGTCCTTTGTGGACCGCGACGCCTCCGGCGAGCCGGCGACGCTTGCGGCGCGTCACCTCACGAAGCGATACGACAAGCGGGCCGTGGTGGACGACGTGAGCCTCGACGTCAATCAGGGCGAGATCGTGGGGCTCCTCGGCCCGAACGGCGCCGGCAAGACGACGACCTTCCACATGATCGTGGGCATGATTCGTCCAAACGAGGGATCCATCCACCTGGAGGACGACGACATCACGCGACTCCCGATGTACAAGCGGGCCCGACGCGGGGTGGGGTACCTGGCCCAAGAAACCTCCGTGTTTCGGGAGCTTACAGTGGAAGATAATCTGCACGCGGTGTTGGAATTCCAGTCGATGAGCGACGCGGACCGCACCGCCCGCGTGGAGTCGCTCATCGAAGAGTTTGGGTTGGAGCGGGTGCGAGACTCGAAGGGATACGAGCTGTCCGGGGGCGAGCGCCGCCGCACCGAGATTGCGCGGGCCCTTTCGACCCGGCCCCGGTTCTTTTTGCTCGACGAGCCGTTCGCGGGCGTCGACCCGATCGCGGTCGAGGACATTCAAAGCATCGTCGCGGGCCTTCAGGAGCGCGGCATCGGGGTGCTCATCACGGACCACAACGTACACGAAACCCTTGCAATCACGGATCGCGCCTATTTACTATACGAGGGGCACATCTTGAAGCACGGCACCGCGGAAGAGCTTGCGGCCGACCCCGAGGTGCGCAAGCGGTATCTCGGCGAGAAATTTTCGCTCGAGCGGTACTAGTCGGTTTGAGCCTCCCTGGTCGGTTTTTTGCAGCGTCCATCCCCGGCCGTTGCGGTCGCAAAAAAGCCGGCTTCGACCCGGCGCGCGTTTGCTTTTCATTTCTGTTGTCACGCCAAGCCAACCGGACGTCTATGTGTGGAATTGTCGGATACATTGGGAGCCAAGAAGCGGAGGAACTCCTGCTCACGGGCCTCAAGCGCCTCGAATATCGCGGGTACGATTCGGCCGGACTCGCGACGGTCGACGACGCGGCCCTGCACGTTCAAAAACAAGAAGGAAAGGTCGATGATCTTCGGAGCAGCCTGAACGGGGCGTCCGTGGCCGGAACGACCGGCATCGGGCATACCCGCTGGGCGACCCACGGGGCCCCGAATGACGTCAACGCACATCCCCACGTTAGCTCCGATGGCGCCTTCGCCCTGGTACACAACGGGATTATCGAAAACCACGGGGCCATTAAGGAGCGGCTCGAAGAAAAGGGCTACGCCTTCCAGAGCGAGACCGACACGGAGGTGCTCGTGAAGCTGATCGAGGAGGTAAAGCGGGCCACCGACCTGTCGCTTCCGGAGGCGGTGCGGCAGGCGCTCACCCAGGTGGTGGGCGCGTACGGCATCGCGGTTGTGTCGCGGGAAGACCCGGATCTTCTCATCGCGGCCCGCAACGGAAGCCCCCTCATCCTGGGCGTGGGCGACGACGAGTACTTTGTGGGGTCCGACGCGGCCCCGCTCGTGGAGCACACCCGACAGGTGGTATACCTGGAAGACGGAGAGATGGCCACGCTGCGGCACTCCGGCTACGAGGTGACCACCATCGACAACGAGCCCCTCAAAAAGGAGGTGCACGAGCTCGAATGGTCGCTCGGGGAGATCGAGAAGGGGGGGTACGACCACTTCATGCTGAAGGAAATCATGGAGCAGCCCGATGCCCTGGAGGACGCCATGCGGGGCCGAGTGCGGCCCGAGGACAACCAGATCCACCTGGGCGGGCTCCATGGCCACTGGGATCAGCTGCGGGAGGCGGATCGCATCGTGATTGCGGCCTGCGGGACCTCCTGGCACGCGGGCCTGGTGGGCGAGTACCTCATTGAGTCGGCGTCCCGCGTTCCGGTGGAGGTTGAGTACGCGAGTGAGTTCCGGTACCGGGACCCTGTGCTCCGAGAGGGCGACGTGGTGCTCGTCATTTCTCAGAGCGGAGAGACGGCCGACACCCTCGCGGCGGTGCGCGAGGCCCACAGCAAGGGCATTCCCTGCTTCGGCATCTGCAACGTCGTGGGATCGACCATTGCGCGGGAGACGGACGCGGGCGTGTACCTGCACGCCGGGCCCGAGATTGGCGTCGCGTCCACGAAGGCCTTCACCGCGCAGGTGACCGTGCTCTCGATGATCGCCCTGAAGCTGGCGGAGGGGCGCACGCTGTCGAAGGCGGAGCTGGCCGACAACATTCGCGCCCTCGCAGGGGTGCCCGACAAGGTGCGCCGCGTGCTGAACGCCAGCAACGGGGCCCTCCAGTCGATGGCCCACACCTACCGGTACGCGTCGAACTTTCTGTACCTGGGCCGCGGCTACAACTTCCCGGTCGCGCTGGAGGGGGCCCTCAAGCTCAAAGAGATCTCCTACATCCACGCGGAGGGCTACCCGGCGGCCGAAATGAAGCACGGCCCGATTGCCCTCATCGACCGGTCCATGCCGGTGGTCTTCATGGCGATGAAGGACAGTACCTACGACAAGGTGCTCTCCAACATCGAAGAGGTGGCCGCCCGCGAGGGGTCGGTCATTGCCATCACCGACGACAAGGACGCCGAGCTCGAAAGCCTCTGCGAGGCGGTCGTGGAGATTCCGCAGACCAAGGAGTTTCTCTCGCCGCTCCTCACCGTTATTCCGCTGCAGCTCCTGTCGTACCACATCGCGGTGCTCCGCGGCTGCCACGTCGACCAGCCCCGCAACCTCGCGAAGAGCGTGACGGTGGAGTGAGTACGGCCTGGCGGGTGTTGCTGCTGTACCCAGACAATATAGTCCAGAACTGCGCCCTACGGTCTGCCCCAGGGCCAGAGAAGAATTCGGGTCCAACTGTGCTGATCGGTGAGAATTACACGACCGTGGGGGCGTTGCCCCGGACGAACTCGACGCCCTTGCCTCCGTAGGGCATCTCGCAGTAACTCCGTCAGACCCACCTGCTCTATGATTGAACGCGAGAAGCTCGACAAGGTCAAGCATCGGTTTCAAGAGGTCGAGAGCCTCATGGCGGATCCGGAGGTCGCGAACGACCCGGACCGGATGCGGGAGCTGGGCCAGGAGCACAGTCGTCTCGAAGAGGTGGTGGAGGCCATTGACCGGTACGAGCGGCTTCTGGACGAGCGGGACGAGCTCGAAGGGATGATCCGCGACGAGAGTGGGGAGATGGAGGCCCTGGCCAAGGAGGAGCTTGAGCAGCTCGAGACGAAGCTTCCGGCGGTGGAGGAGGACCTGAAGCAGAAGCTCATCCCGAAGGACCCGGAGGAGGAGAAGAACGCCATTGTGGAAATCCGGGCCGGTGCCGGGGGGGACGAGGCCTCCCTTTTCGCCGGCGACCTGTTTCGGCTGTACACGCAGTACGCGAAGCAACAGGGGTGGACCTACGAACTCATCGACGCGTCGCCGGGCACCCAGGGAGGATTTCGAGAGGTCATCTTTGCCGTAAAGGGGGAGGACGTGTACGGCACGCTCAAGTACGAGGCGGGCGTGCACCGGGTGCAGCGTGTGCCCGAGACCGAGTCGAGCGGCCGCATCCACACGTCCGCGGCCACGGTGGCGGTCCTGCCGGAGGCCGAGGAGGTGGACGTGGACATCAACCCGAGCGACCTCACGATCGAGACGTTCAAGGCAACCGGCCCCGGCGGGCAGTCCGTGAACACGACCGACTCCGCCGTGCGCATCAAGCACGCGCCGTCGGGCGTGGAGGTGTCGTGTCAGGACGAGAAGAGCCAGCACAAAAACCGATCGAAAGCGATGCGCGTCCTGCGCTCTCGGGTGTACGAGAAGAAACGGGAGGAACAGCAGGCCGAGCGGGAAGAGGCGCGCCGGTCCATGGTAGGGAGCGGGGACCGGTCGGCGAAGATTCGGACCTACAATTTTCCCCAGGACCGCGTGACCGACCATCGACTGGAAGGGGGCCAGAAAAACCACTCCCTCCAGCCCATCATGGACGGGGAGATCGATCCGATCATCGATGCCCTTCGTGCCGAAGAGCACGCGGAGAAGTTGGCGAATCTGTAGGCCGTTGGGACGGACCGTCTACGCTTGTTGGTCGCCCTGGGCCCGAGGCAGCACAGCGCGGCGTGCGTCCGGGGCCCGTGCTCGCCACTCTGAAGGAAAAGGAGGGCGGGGCGGATTGCTCACTGATTGGCCCTCCGCACCGCGGAATCCTCACCCTGTTTTCAAGGCGTCTGTGCGACCTCCTCGGAAGACGGTCGTACATGTCAACTGCGTTTTTCCCTGCTCCTCCGCACCCCGACAGCCGTCGGCGTTCTACGAGGGGCATGACTCAATTTCATCCCATAGGGACCCAGGCACACGACATGGCACAAAAGTATCAGTACGAACTGACGTACGTCATCAGTGGGGTCGTCAAGCAAAACCAGGTGGACGACATTGTCCGCAAGGTGAACCACCTCATCGAGAGCAACGACGGCGACGTGCTTGAGGTCGACGAGTGGGGCAACCAACGCCTCGCCTACGAGATCGACCGCAAGCGCAGCGGCTATTACGTGAACATGTATTTCCAGGCGCCGGGCGAGCTCGTTCCGCGCCTTGAGCGCGAACTGGACATCAACGACGACGTGCTGCGCTACCTCACCCTGCGCATGGACGCGAAGATGAAGCGTCACTACGAGCAGCGCAAGAAGCGCCGTGCGCAGGAGGCCGCCGAAGAAGAGGCGGCGGACGAGTCCGACGAGGAGTAGCGTCTCCCCTCTTTGCCTTCCCGCGTTTCTCGAACTTGAGCTTCCGATGACCCATGGCTGACCAAAACGACGTCGACTACGAGCACCTCGAATACGTAGACTACAAGGACACCGAATTCCTGGAGCAGTTCATCAACAACCAGGGCAAGATCCTGCCGCGCCGCGTGACGGGGGTGCCCGCCCGCGTGCAGCGCCAGATCACGAAGGCGATCAAGCGGGCCCGGCACCTCGCCCTCATGCCGTACGTGTCCGAGTCGGTTCGGTAACGGACCCGGACGAACTGTCTCCACCATTTCCGACTGACCCGATTGCATCATGCAGATTATTCTCCTCAACGACGTGGACCACCTCGGCGAAAAAGGCGAGGTCCACGAGGTGGCCGACGGCTACGGCCGCAACTACTTGATTCCCCAAGGACTCGCGCGGGTGGCCACCGACGGGGCCATTCGCCAGTTGCGCGACGAGCAGCAGCAGCAGGCCCGCAAAGAGGCCGCCAAGAAAGAGCAGGTCGAAGAGCTCAAGGACGAGCTCGAAGACATGCAGGTGGTCTTCACCGCGAAGGTGGGCGAGGACAACCGCATCTTTGGCACCGTGACGACTCAGCAGATCGCGGTGGAGCTCTCCAACCGCGGCTTCAACATCGACCGGCGGGACATCGAGCTCGACGAAGACATTCGGTTCGTGGGGGCCTACACGGCGTCCATCGACCTGGGCTACGGAATCGAAGCGACCCTGGACATCCAGGTCATTCCGGAGTCGGGCTGACCGAGTGGCCAGCAGACTGCGGCGACAGAGGGGCCTTCATTGCCGTGAGGGCCCCTTTGCGCATTTCTGTAGGCGCTTCCAGCCGAGAGGCGTGGTCGGAAGGCGGCCTGCGCCGCGAGGAGCAGCCGAACAGCACGTTGCCGCGACCGTCCGTCCTCCTTTCTCAATCCGGCCACTCAATAGGCGTCGGGTCCGGTGCCGGCCGCCTCTTTCGCCGTGCACATCACCTGCTTCACGTCCCGAGGCAGCCGTTCGGCTTCGAAAACAACGCCGTCCTCAACCGTGCGCAGTCGATTCCGTCGGCCCGCCCGAACGCCTGTGCGCCCTTGAGCGTCGCGGCGCGAGCGACCCCCAGCGGCCTGGCCCCGGCCTCCCGCGGCAGCCCCCGCACGTCCCCAGCGGCTCAAAACGTACAGGGGGAGGAGAGCGAAAAGAGGAGAGGGGACGGCTACTCGTCCAGCCCGGCGTCGAGCGCCGCGGCAAAGTCTGCCACGAGGTCTTTGGGGCCTTCAAGCCCCACGGATACGCGCACGAACCGATCGGTAATGCCCATGGCCCGGCGGGCCGCCGGGGCCACGTCCTTGTGGGACGTGTGCACGGGCTGCGTCACGAGCGTCTCGACGCCCCCGAGGCTCGGCGCACGAAGGGGAAGGGAGAGTGCGTCGAAGAACGAATCGACAGTTGTCTGTGGGGCCAGTTCGAGGCCCACCATGCCCCCGAACCCATCGAGCAATGTCCGGGCGCGATCGTGATGGGGATGGGACGAAAGACTGGGGTGGTGCACCCGTTCGACGCCGTCGTGATCGGCCAGCGCCGCCGCGAGCGCCCGGGCCGTCTCGTTTTGCTTGCGCACCCGCACCCCGAGGGTCTTCAGGCTCCGATGCAGGAGGCCACACGCGTGTGGGTCCAGCATGCCCCCAAGCAGCTTCGTCGTCTGGAGCGCGTTGTCCAAAGGCTTCGACGCCCCGGCCACTACGCCCGCAGCCACGTCCGAGTGGCCCCCGAGGTACTTGGTGGCGGAGTGAAGGACCACGTCGAACCCCAGGGAGGCTGGACGGAGGTTGACGGGCGAGGCGAACGTGTTGTCGATGACGGTCGTGAGGTCGTGCTCCTCGGCGAGGTCGACCATGCCCGTGAGGTTCAGGACCTCGAGACGCGGATTGGTGATCGCTTCCGCGTAGAGCACCTTCGTGTTTGGTTGCAGGGCCGCCGTCCACGCTTCGGGTGTGTCCTCGGGGACGAGGGTGTGGGTAATCCCGAACCGAGGAAGCAGGTCGTTGAGAAGGGCGAGGGTCCCGCCATATAGGCTGTGCGGGGCAACGAGATGATCGCCCGCCTCCAGCACGCCCAAGAGGGCGGACGAAATGGCGGCCATCCCGCTCGCCGTCACGAGGGCCCGCTCCGTCTCGGTGAGGGCCGCAAGCTTTTCGTGGAGGGCCTCGTGGTTCGGCGAGTTGTTGTACCGGACGTAGCGGGGCGACGCCCCCGGGTCGTCGTGGGTGTAGGTCGCCGTCTGGAAGACGGGCATCGACACGGCCCCCTCAATCCGTGGCTCCGGCTCGCCGGCGTGAATGGATTGAGTATCAAGGGTGGACATAGGCCAGACGGGCGTCGCCGCTAAAGACTCGAAGACAGCGACCGATCCTGGAGGTTGGACTGCAGGGATGAGATGTCGTCCTGCAGTTCGGTGTCGGACTCCAGGTCCTCCTCGATCTTGCGGTAGGCGTGGATCACGGTGGAGTGGTCGCGCCCGCCAAATCGGGAGCCGATGTGGTCGTACGACTCGTCGGTCAATTCGCGGCAGAGGTACATGGCGATCTGGCGCGCCTGTGCCACCGTCTGTTTGCGGGACCGAGAAAGCAGGTCGCCCTTTTCGAGCCGAAAGTACTCGGCAACCTGCTCGATGATGTCGTCCGCGTTGAGGGCGTCTGCGCCCTCGTCGGTGTGCTCGCGCAGGAAGCGACGGGCCGTATCGAGGTCGAGCGTCCGGTCGTCGAGCTGGACGAGGGCGGTGAGGCGGGTGAGGGCCCCTTCGAGCTGGCGCACGTTCGAGTCGATGCGCTGGGCGATCAGCTCCAGCACGTCCGGCGACACGGCGATGTCCTGCCGGGCGGCCTTGCGCTGCAGGATCGCGATCCGCGTTTCGAGGTCCGGGCGCTGAATATCGGCGCTCAGGCCCCACTGGAAGCGAGAGAGCAACCGCTCCTCGATGCCAGGGATCTCTGCGGGGGGACGGTCCGCACAGAGGAAAATCTGTTTCCCGTTCTGGTGGAGGTCGTTGAAGATGTGGAAGAACTCCTCCTGGGTCTTTTCCTTCTCGCCAAAGAACTGGACGTCGTCGACGATGAGCAGGTCGGCCTGCCGGTAGTAGCTCGAGAACGCCGCGATCCGGTTCTCGCGGACCGACTGCACGAACTGGCTCGTGAAGCGGTCGCTGGAGACGTACAGCACCCGTTCGGCGGTGTTGTGCTCCAGGGCGTAGTTGGCGACGGCCTGCGCCAGGTGCGTCTTCCCCAGGCCCACACCGCCGTACACCAGGAGCGGGTTGTAATTCGTGCTGCCGGGCTCCTGCGCCACGGCGAACGCGGCGCTCCGGGCCAGGCGATTGCCGTCCCCCTCCACGAACTCGTCGAACGTGTACTCCGGACGAAGGTGCTGCTTGGCCTGTTCGTAGAGGGCCGAGCGCTCATCCGGAGAGCCCGCGTCGGTTTGGGGCGGGGAGGGGGCGGAGGCATCGTCCGTACGGCCAGCGTCCGAGACATCGGCGACGTCGGGGGAGGACGGGCGGGGCGTGGTCGGGCCCGTCGGCGAGGAGGCTCCCCCCGAGGTCGATGCGTCCGGGGAGGGAGACTGGTTGATTGCCTCTCGACCGGCTGGGGATGAAGACGACACCGGCTCCGATGGACGCGGGGACGTGGAGGAGCGTCCGGCCTGGTCGCTGGAGGGGGCGGACGACGGTCGGTCCTGGGGCGACGAAGACGCGTCCGGCTCGTCGGGGGCAGATCCGGACGACCCGGAGTCCGTAGCAATCTCGTCGGGGCGCTCCTCCTCGGGGGCCACCTGGTAGGTCACGTCCGTCGGCTCCCCGACCGCCTCGCTCACGGCCTGCCGGATGGAGCGCTGAAACCGGCTGCGGAGGTACTGGATGCCGAAGGGCGTGGGCACCTGCAGGGTCAGCGTGGGGGATCCCTCATCCGTAGACAGGTCGAGGGGCTGGATGGGGTCCAGCCAGTTCTGAACCGTTCGCTCCGGAAGCGTCTCGCGGAGATCGCGAAGCGCAGTGCGCCAAGCGTCGGAGGCGGACGGGACCATAGATGAGAAGGAGACCGTGCGTTAGCGGCGACAGAGAAGCGGCGCCGGCGGGGACTGAGATCGACGCCTGCACAACGTAGACCACAGCCGTTCAGAACGCAAGCCGATGCCGGGAAAATTTAAAGAGGCGCGGCTTCGCGGCGCTAACGGTCCCTCCGAAATTTCTGGCCCGAATTGCCTCCACGAAAGGAGGCCCGACGGCCGTGGCGCAGGCCGGACTCGTGCACGAATCTGACGCGGCCCTCAGGGGCCTCGCGGGCCTCAGCGTGGGAGACTGAATAACACTACAGATTGCCCCGGCGCTCCTGCTCCCGCTCCATGGCCTTGAACAGAGCCTTGAAGTTGCCGGCGCCGAACGAGCGGGCCCCTTCCCGCTGAATGATCTCAAAGAAGACCGTGGGGCGGTCCTGGACCGGCTTGGTAAAGATCTGAAGCAGGTAGCCGTCCGGGTCGCGGTCCACGAGGATGCCAAGCTCCTCAAGGTCGTCGATGGACTCGTTGATGGAGCCCACGCGCTCGGTGAGCACCTCTCGGTCGTAATACGTGTCCGGGACGTGGAGAAATTCAACGCCGCGGCGACGAAGTTCGCGCACGGTGGTGATGATGTCGTCGGACGCGAGTGCGACGTGCTGCACACCGGCCCCCCGGTAGAACTCGAGGTACTCCTCAATCTGACTCTTCTTTTTGCCTTCGGCGGGCTCGTTGATTGGGAATTTGATCTTCTCGTCCCCGTTGGCCATCACCTTCGACATGAGGGCCGAGTACTCGGTCGAGATGTCCTGGTCGGTGAAGTGGAGCATGTTGAAGAAGCCCATCGTTTGGGCGTAGTACTCCACGTACGTATCCATGTCCCCTTCGTGGACGTTGCCCACGCAATGGTCCACGTACTGCAGTCCCGCTGGCGCGGGCGGGGACCAGAACTCGTTCTCCCACCGCTCGAAGCCCGGCAGGAAGGGCCCGTCGTAGTCCGAGCGTTCTACGAAAGTGTGTACGGTGTCGCCGTAGGTGGCAATGGTAGCGGTCACGACGCGTCCGTGCTCGTCCTCCTGAACCGTAGGGGACTGGACGGGCGGGGCGCCGCGCTTCGTCGTCTCCTCGAAGGAGGCGGCCGCATCGTCCACCTCGAGCGCGATGTCCTTTACCCCATCCCCGTGCTGGCGGACGTGCTCGCTGATTGAGGAGTCCGGCCCGAGGGCCGACGTCAGGACGAACCGGATGTCGTTCTGCGTCAGCAGGTAGCTCACCTTGTCTTCGTGTCCGGTTTCCGGGCCCCGGTAGCCCTGAATCTGGAACCCAAACAGGTGGGCGTAAAAGTGCGCGGCCTGCTTGGCGTTGCCGACGTAGAACTCGACGTGGTCGGTGCCGTTGAGCGGAAGGAAATCTTCGGGGCTTTCGACGTCGGGGTCCGGGGCAGTGGTCGGGTTGGCCATGGTGCGCAAAGGGATTGTGGACGGGGGAGATCGGAAGCGCTTTCACATGTTGGGATCGTCGATACTTTTTCTCTGCACAAACGTTTCGGGGGGCGTTGGTTAGGACGAACCGGAATGGGCCTGGGCCGCGGTCGTGGGCGTGGACATCGTGAACCGAACCGGAAGACGGAGTCGGATTGGAATGGGATCACCGTCGATCCGGGCCGGAATAAAATCAACCGATCTTACGCCGTCTATGGCGGCGGAATCGCACAGGGGATGAAGGGATTTGACCACCTCGATATCCCTCACGCTCCCGTCGGGCTCGACCAGAAACTCGAGTTCTAAGCGTCCCTCAATGCCCTGAGCGCGTGCTTTCTTCGGATAATTGATGTTCAGGTACAGGCTGCCCTTGCCCCCAACGATCTGTGGCGTACGATCTGAGACGTCGAGCGTGCTTGCGTATCGTGCCTTTTCGTTCCGGCTGGCGTTGGACGCCGAAGGGGAGGATCCCGAGTCGCCGTCGCCCTCGACCGTTTCCGAGGGCGATGAGGCGTCCGATGCGGCCTCGTCGGGTGAGGGAGGGGCGCTGGTGGGCGGAGGCGCCCGCTCGGACCGGCCGTCTGGGTCCGTGTCGGTGGGCTCTTCGGGCACCACGTCGCCGAGCAGAATCCGGTCGGCGGACGAATCGGTCGTCCATCCTACCTGTGGCGATGAGCGCTGGAGCGGGAGGTGAACCAGGGCAATTACGACGACGAGACTGGCGGCCAGCCCGACCATGCAACGTACGGGGTAGGCGTCCAGGACGACATCCGTGATTGTATCCATGACGGGCACGGGGCTGGGAAGGGGCATCCATCATTTCTTTACACGAATAATGCGCACATTGATTCCGCTCGCGGACAACTGCCCCTGGCACGCACGATTCCGGATGCGCGAACCAAACCGGACCGTTTCGTGTGGCATGGGGGCGCGTGTGTTGCTCATTTGAGTCAGTCTCTGAGTCTTATGTTTTCGGCACTTGTGCTCGACGACACAGAGGGCGAGATTCAAGCCCAGGTCCGGGAGCTCCAGACCGACGATCTTCCGAGGGCTGAATCGGAGGAGGTGCACCTGGAGGTTCTGTACTCGAGTCTCAATTACAAAGACGGGCTGGCCGTCACGGGCAGTGGGCAGGTCATTCGTGGGGATTATCCCATCGTGCCGGGCATCGACTTGGTTGGGCGTGTCCTCAACACCGATCACGACGCCTTCGAAGAGGGGGATCGCGTTATCGGAACCGGCTGGCAGCTGGGCGAGGTGGCCTGGGGCGGGTACCGCCAGGAAGCCCGCGTGGCCGGTCGCAAACTCGTCCCGCTTCCCGATGGGCTGTCCCCGGCCCAGGCCATGATTATTGGCACGGCCGGTTTCACCGCGATGCTTTCGGTGATGGCACTCGGCGAACACGATGTCTCTCCAGGGGCCGGTGAGGTGGTTGTCACGGGGGCGTCGGGGGGAGCGGGGAGCATTGCCGTCGCGCTGCTGGACGCCCTCGGGCACGAGGTGGTCGCCTCCACCGGGAGCGAGACCGCGCACGCGTACCTTCGCGCTTTGGGGGCCGACCGGATTGTGCACCGTCGCACGTTGGGGGAGGGCCCGGATCGCCCCATGGAGTCGGGCCGGTGGGCGGGCGCGATCGATGCGGTGGGGGGCGATACCCTCGCGACGCTCATCGCGCAGTTAAAACGGCACGGCAGCGTGGCCTCATTCGGAAACGCGGGGGGGCACGAACTGCGCACGACGGTCCTCCCGTTTATCCTGCGGGGGGTGAACCTCCTCGGCATTGACTCGAACACCTGCCCGAACGACCGTCGTCGCACGGCCTGGGGCCGGCTCGCGCAGCTGCTCACCGAAGCGCATTTTGACCGCATCCACGCCCGGACGATTTCGCTTGCCGACATTCCGGAGGCCAGCCGGGCCCTCCTGGCGGGCGAGGTGCAGGGGCGAATTCTCGTCGACGTGCAGGGGAACGGGGCGGCATGAGGGACGGTCTGAATCGAGTGGGCGTTTTTCCCGTACGTAAAAGCGAGTCCCAAAAAGGTACGGCGTCGTAGATTCTCCTCTTCGGTAGCAGCCCAATACCAATCTGCATGACGGTCTCCATCTGGCAGCAGGCGCACCAGAAGCGGGAAGCGGCCTACGACGTCATCGTGGTGGGCGGGGGCATCGTCGGGTGTTCGACGGCCTATTGGCTCGGCCGCCGCGCCCCATCGCTGGACGTCGCCCTGCTGGAGGCCCGGACGCTCGGGGCCGAGGCGAGCGGCCGGAACGCGGGCTTCGTCTTGCAGGGCACGCACGCCGACTACCGCACCGATGTGGAGCGCTACGGCAAGCGGACGGCCCGTCGCCTGTGGCAGTTCACGCGGGAGAACCGCGACCTTCTCGCGGCGGAGTTGCGGGGAAGCGCGTTTTCGTGGCGGGCCGACGGCGCCCTCGTCGCGGCCGGTACTGCGGAGGAGGACGAGCGGTTGCGGACCAGCCTGCCCCACCTCCGCGCCGCGGGCGCCCCGGCCGTCCACCTCGACGCGGAGGAGACCAACGACCGGATTGGGGCCTCGGGCTTCCACGGCAGCCTCTTCGTCACCACGGGCGCCGCCGTGAACCCGCTTCACCTCGTCCAGCACGTGGCCGCGAAGAGCGGCGCCGACGTGCACACGCAGCACCCGGTCGAGCACGTGCGCTGGGGGGAAACCGGAGCCGTGCTGGGGACCCCCGATCGGCACTTTCGGGCGCCCAGGGTCGTCTTCGCCCTCGGCCCTGCGCTGCCAGAGCTGGTTCCCGCCGTGTCGTCCGTCGTCCGGTCGGTGCGGGCGCAGATGCTGGCGACGGCCCCCGCCGATGCGGTGCGCATTCCGGTGCCGGTCTACTCCCACCGCGGCGGGTTTTATGTGCGACAGCGAGAGGATCGGCGCCTGCTCGTCGGGGGCGGCCGGCACGCGCATCGTGCGGCCGAGGAGACGAGCCGCGACGCGACGACCCCGGCGGTGCAGGCCACGATCGAGCGGTACCTCCACACCCATTTCCCGTGGAGCCCGTCGCTCGGCATCGAGCAGCGCTGGAGCGGGACGATGGGCTTCTCGCCCGACGGGCGGCCCGTGGTGGGGCGGGTGCCAGAGCACCCGGAAGGCGTCTTTGCCACCGGGTTTACGGGGCACGGCATGGGGTACGGCTTCCGGATGGGGCGCCTGCTGGCAGACTTGGTGTCGGCGAACGAGACGCCGGAGGCCCTTGATCTGTTTGCCGCCTCCCGCTTCGAGGACCCGGACGCAAAGCAGGCAGGAGCGGCCCCGGACCGATCCC
>ERZ1034569.479-NODE-479-length-14521-cov-9.484999_pt1 | contig 14521 bp, 9 predicted proteins | sample MGYA00520706_ERZ1034569 | MGnify/ENA primary metagenome ERZ1034569 (study PRJEB33760, sample SAMEA4777722) | hypersaline lake metagenome | biome: hypersaline environment; feature: brines | place: Spain | collected 2014-08 | depth 0 m ...
GTCGACTACCACGAGCGCGTGGTCGTGATCATGCTCGACGAGATCGACAAGCTCGTCGAGAAGAGCGGCGACGACACCCTGTACAACCTCTCGCGGATGAACTCGGAGCTCGACAACTCCCGCATCTCCATCATGGGCATCTCGAACGACCTGAAGTTCACCGACTTCCTCGACCCCCGCGTCAAGTCGAGTCTCGGCGAGGAGGAGATCGTCTTCCCGCCGTACGACGCCACACAGCTCCGGGACATCCTCCAGCAGCGGGCGGACGTGGCGTTCAAACCCGACTCCCTGACCGAGGACGTCATCCCGCTCTGTGCGGCGTTCGCCGCCCAGGAGCACGGTGACGCCCGGCGCGCGCTCGACCTGCTCCGGACGGCGGGCGAGCTCGCCGAACGCGACCGCACGGAGATGGTCAACGAGGGGCACGTCCGCCAGGCCCAGGAGAAGATCGAGCTCGACCGCGTCGTCGAGGTGGTCCGGACCCTCCCTACCCAGTCCAAACTCGTCCTCTACGCCACCACCCTCCTGGAGAAGAACGGGGTCCACAACATCAACACCGGCGAGGTGTTCAACATCTACAAGCGCCTCTGCCAGGAGATCGACGCCGACGTCCTCACCCAGCGCCGCGTCACGGACCTCATCTCCGAACTCGACATGCTGGGCATCGTCAACGCGGTCGTCGTCTCGAAGGGCCGCTACGGCCGCACGAAGGAGATCTCGCTCTCGGTCCCCATCGAGGAGACCGAGGCCGTGCTCCTCTCGGATTCGCGCATCGGCGAGGTCGAGGACACACAACCGCTGGTCCAGACGCGGTTCGACAACTGAACCGATCGCCGGCCTCGGCTCTTCGAGGGAGTCGCAGCATATTGACGGAGAAACAGCGATAGAACTCAGAGAGTCGCTGTTAGTTATCCCATCGAGCGTCTGTCGGTGAATATGGTATTTTTGAAGGAAGCAGAGCCGGTATCCGGAGTCTACGGTGCGGCGGCTGTCGCGTTCCCCGTCGTGTCCGTTGGCACCGTCGCCACCTCGGCGCCGGCACTCACGGCGCCCGGTTCGACGGCACTCTGCCCGGCCAGGAGGCGGATGTTGCCGAGCCACGGGATGCGGAACTCGGCCGTCCCGATGACCCAGGACGGTTCGACGGGCCCGGAGAGCCCCGAGACCTGGTCGTAACGGGCGTTGTTGTCGCCCTTGGTGACGAAGCCGGACCTCGGGGCGGGGCAGGCCCGCAACTCCCCACAGCTGCTGGCGCCTCCCAGATGGTCGGGGTCGGCCTTCCCGTTGGCGACCCAGTTCTCGCTCTCGTTCACCCAGAAATGCGCGCGATGGATGATGGGGGTGGTCCGCTCGTTCCCGTTCGGTTGGTAGACGATGACGTCCCCGGGGAGTTCGAACTTCCGATAGCCAGCCTGCTGGCCGGTCCGGTAGGTGACGACCCCGGTTTCGGCGTAGGCGGCGTCGGGCGCGAACCGGCCCTCCTCCATGACGAAGACGAGGTCCCCCTGCTGCATGTTGGGGTTCATCGACCCGGACTCGACGGCGACCATGGGCGGCCAGAGGCCGCTGACGCCGAACAGTACCAGCCCGACCAGCACCACGAGCCCGACGCTGGAGACGACCTCGCGGACGAAGACGACGGCCTCCCTGTCGGTCCGGAGGCACCAGCGCACCCACTCGGCGGCCGTCTCGGGCCCCGAGTCGCCTCCGAGTTCCGTGCCGCCCTCCCCGGGTGCGGGGCCCGGCCCGCGGTCGCTCGGCCCCCGGTCGTCCTCGCCGGGCGGGGCGTTCGCCCCTGGTCCATCGGCAGTGGCCGACCGGTCGGCCGTGCCGGGGTCATCGACGCCGCTCTCGGGGGCGCCGTCCTCGCCCGCGCCCGGGTCACTCATCGTCCATGGTTCCGCCCGGTGGCGTTTCAATTATGCGGTAGCGCGGAGTCCCCCTCGGCAAGAAGCGACCGGGGGTAGCGAGTAGGGCGGGCAGAAGCGCGTCCCTATCGGCAGTAAACACTCCGTATAGCTACCCATCGCTATGAGTTGAGACCGTGACAGAGGACTACGTCCGTCGGACGGCAATCACTCGCCCCTCGGTGGACGGTGAGCAACGCCAGTTGCTCGAGGAAACGATCTCCGAGTGGAAGTGTGGGTGCCAGATCGCCACGGATACGAGGTGGGGTAAGTGCACCGCGAAAAGCGACGTACACCCCTCGCTTACGACGACGTGCGTGAACGGACCGCCCTCGGGAGTCAGCACGCGATCCTCGCTACTCACCAGGCCGCTCAAGCTATCACTGGCTGTGTCGAACGCCGGTCGAATGATAGGAAGACGAGCAAGCCAACGTCACCGCACCCATCGTGACGTACGATACCCGGACAATGGCGCCGCTCGAGGCCGGTACGGTGTCGCTCTCCACCACGGAGAGCCGTGTCCGATGTGACCTTGCTCTGCCCGACGCCGACGACGGCTCCCAGCGGCAATATCTCGACTCCGACGAGTTGGGTGCCACGGAAAGCACGCTAACCGCCCGTGATGGCGAGTTCTCTCCGGATATCGGCTTCCGCCGACACGAGAACGATAACGGGCAGAACACCGCCGAGGACGGAACGGTCCTCGGGGTTGACCTCGGTCTCGAAAACCTCGCCGTCACCAGCACCGCCTTCTTTCCAGTGGCCGGGAGTTGACCCACGACCGCCGTGCGCTCGAGAAGTACGCGCCGGACTCCACCAGACCGGGACGCGAAGCCCCCACCGGACGCTCGAACAGTCGAGTGGCCGTGAGCTACGATACGTCCGTGAGTAGTCCACCGGGCGTCGGACGCCATCGTCGACGAAGCGCTTCGATACGAGTGTGACGTTATCGCGTTCGAGGACCTGACCCACATCCGCGAACGAACTGACGCGTCCTGGGGGCACAGGTGGGCGTTCCGAACGCTCCACGAGCAACTGGAGTACAAGCCCGAAGCGGTCGGCATTTCGGTGCAGCAGGTCGGGTCGGCGTACACGTCGAAGCGGTGCGTTGAATGCGGATTCACCGCCCACCCGGACGGGTTCGAGGCCGAGTTCACGGACAAGCCCCAGCCCCCACGGGCGAACCCGCCTGGATGAGCGAAGTAGCGTGGGGGAGTCGGCCGTTCTGTTCCCGGCAGTGGTGGTCCGCCTCGCCCTTGATGTGGGACCACACGCCGCCCACGGCCCACAGCGCTTTTGCCCTCCGCCGGCGAGTCCCAGGTGTGCCACTTGAGGAGCCGGTCGCCGTCGCTCGCGCGCTCGCCAGCCGCGGGTTCAACGCCGATCGGGAGGCGGTCACGCTGCTGGCGAACGCTCCGGACCCGGCGGCAGCCATCGACCACGCCGTCGAAGCGGCCCCGCCCGGGAACACCCGGCTCACCGCTGCGGACGTCCGCCCGGCCATCGACGCCACCGCCGGCGCGGCCGCGCGTGGCTCCGGCCCCGCGGGTACGGATCCGTCGACTACCCCCGGAGACACCGACAGTGCCGCCCCCGCCGACACTGCGGACGCCACCGGGGCCACCTCGCCCGCGGACGAGGCCTCGGAGCACACGGCCGGTCCCGGTGGGGCTGCGACGGCCGTGAGCACGACCGGTTCGGATGCCACGGGGAGGGAGGGCCCGGACCCATCGACCGCCCCACCCCCGGACCCCTCCGTTTCGGATGCAACCTCCACAGATAGCCCCGGAAAGGCGGAATCTGACGCGGAAATCCCGGGGAGTGCTCCAGTTGAAACGGAGGGGTCCGGCGGGGGGGAGCGCGACCCATCGCTGCGCTCCGTGGACGTCACCGGCGACATCACCGGGCGGTCGACCGGGACCGGACGGTACCAGGACTTCGTCTCCGTGTTCCGCGACCGTTACGAACGTCTCTCGCGCCATCTGAAGGGCCGGGTCAACCACCGCGCGACCGACACGCTATCGAGCGCGGGCGGCGGCGGGGAGGCCGGCCTCGTCGGGATGGTCGCCGAGATCGACTCCACGAAGAGCGGCCACTGGATGATCGATCTGGAGGACACACGGGGCACCTTCCCCTGCCTGGTGATGAAGGACAAGGAGATCGCCGAGCACGTCGACGAGCTCCTACTCGACGAGGTCATCGCCGTCGAGGGGTCGGTCAGTGACGACGGCTCCATCCTGTTCGTCGACGACCTGCACTTCCCCGACGTTCCCCGGACGTACCGCCCGAACACGGCCGACCGCCCCGTCCAGGCCGCGCTCGTCTCCGACGTCCACGTCGGCAGTCAGGAGTTCCTCGCTGACGCGTGGTCCCGGTTCGCCGACTGGCTCCACACCGAGGCGGCCCACGAGGTCGAGTACCTCTGTATCGCCGGCGACATGGTCGAGGGCGTCGGCGTCTATCCGGACCAGGACGAGGAGCTGGACGTCGTCGACATCTACGACCAGTACGAGGCGTTCGCGGAGTACCTGAAGGAGGTCCCCGGCGATATGGAGATCATCATGATTCCCGGGAACCACGACGCCGTCCGCCTCGCGGAGCCACAGCCGGGGTTCGACGACGAGCTTCGGGAGATCATGAGCGCTCACGACCCCCGCATCGTCGGCAACCCCGCGACCGTGACCATCGAGGGTGTCGACGTCCTCATGTACCACGGCGTCTCGCTGGACGAGGTCATCGCCGAACTCCCCGAGGAGAAGGCCTCCTACGAGGAGCCGCACAAGCCGATGTACCAGCTGCTGAAGAAGCGCCACGTCGCCCCGCAGTTCGGCGGTCACACCCGTATCGCCCCCGAGGAGCAGGACTACCTCGTCATGGACGAGGTGCCCGATGTCTTCCACACCGGTCACGTCCACAAGTTCGGCTACGGGAAGTACCGCAACGTGCTCGCGGTCAACACGGGCTGCTGGCAGGCCCAGACGGCGTTCCAGGAGTCCGTCAACATCGACCCCGACACCGCCTACGCCCCCGTCGTCGACCTCCACCGGCTCGACGAGCCCGACCCGATGACCATCTACGACTTCAACTAGCGAGCTTTTTTATTCTCGGGTTTCCTCGCGGAGCCGCCTGGCGGCAGCTCCGCTGCGGGAACCACTCGAATAAAAAACGTTCAGAAAAAGAGCTGCTGGCTCGCTCAGCCAGAGCAAGCTCTGGCACGGCCCTCGCTCGCTCCGCTCGCGAGGACTCCGCTCGCCAGCGGAGAACCGCGCTTGCTTCGCTCGCGCGGATGCAGGACATTTATTGATATCCGTGTCGAGAATCTGCTGAACTCTAGTTCTGCCGGAATCCTCAGTAGTTGACAGGACCCCCGTGCTGAATATAGAGAGTTAATCTACCGGTACTTCTATGCCAATTTCTGCCCACTATGACACTAATGAGCGATTCGTCGGCCCATAACCGAATATCAACTAGAAAGCTAATTTCTGAATTACAGCGGGTCGCGGAGCTCTGTGAGGGAACACCGACAACAAGAGATATGCTGGAATATGGAGAATATTCGACAACGCCTTACAGCAACCGGTTTGGTTCGTGGACCTGCGCACTTGAAGAAGCCGGAATATCTCCAACCGAGAGCCAGAAGAACCGTTCAGAGCGACATAGACAACTCGACAAAGAGACGATAATAGCGGAACTGCAACGGGTGTTCGAAGAAAACGGGAAGGTCACGAAGGAAGTTGTTGATGAGCACGCCGAGATGTCCTCAACTACCGTACAGAGCTACTTCCCAGGGTTCAACTCCGCACTCAGAGAAGCGAATGTCCCAATTACACACCAAGTTGGGGTCTCAGAAACGTTCGAGTGCAAAGGATGCGGAGACGAGGTAACGCGGGCACCGTGGGAGTTCGAACAACACGAGTTCCAATTCTGCTCGTATGATTGTTTGCAAGAACCCGTCTTCGATGCTACGTGTGATTGGTGTGGGAAAGACACCGAAGTGAGAGTTTCTCATCATAAAAGAGAGGACCGAACATTCTGTTCTGATGACTGTCGTAGTGCGTTCTATAAGAAGAATCCGTCAAACGCTGTCGAGGCTGAATGTGGTTACTGCGGTGAGGCAATAGTGCGAAACGGGGCAGTCGTTGAGCAATCGGAAAATATCTACTGCTCATCCGAGTGTGCGGACCAGGACCGAGTAGTGACGAAGGAAGAGTTGGTTGCAGATCTTCAGAAAACGGCAGACGACCTTGGTCGGACGCCGACGTTAAAAGATATCACGACTCACGCGAATCACGGTATCGACACCTACTATAGACGTTTTGACAACTATACGGATGCGGTGTCTGAAGCCGGGTTGCCGCCAAATAACAGCAGTGAGGAGGTGGAATGTCTCAACTGCGGCAACACGGAACGACGGCCTTCGTCACTGGTTCGGACCAAGACGTTTTGCGATCAAGATTGCTACTTTGAATGGCTTCGGGATGGCGCTGAGAACCCACATGGCACCCCAGATTACGATCCCAATTGGCCGCAACAACGTTCTGCCACGCTTGAACGGGATGGGTATGAATGTCAATCCTGCGGGATGAGTAAGGAGCGGCATATAGATCAGTACGGTACACTGCCACATGTTCATCATATCACAAAGTGGCACAAGTTTGAGGACCCGGAGAAGCGGAATGCCTTGGAGAATCTAGTGACATTCTGTGCTTCGTGTCATACGAAGTGGGAACACCTACCTGTAAAGCCAGAAATCGGATAACTCAGCCTCCAGAATTAATCTGCTGACTATGCGCGCTGTATGCAGTACGGTCTCGTCGAACTGTCACCGGTCAAGAGTGTCGGAGGGGTCAAATAATGGAATATTTTTTCCTCTCGATTGCATCGAAAATGAATTATTTGGACTCAAATACCCTGTATAAGTATAGAGGCTGGATTCTTTGATTGCTGAGACGTATGTATATAAGACTATCGCATCCGCGAGCGAAGCGAGCGGTTCACCGCCGTCGAACGAGCGTCCTGCCGGCCGTGAGGCCGGCAGGACCGAGTGAGACGGCGGCATTTTTTCTGAACGTTTTTTGCGGCGAGTGGCTCCCGCAGCGGCGCGCGGAGCGCGCCGCGAGGAAGCCCGAGCCGTCAAAAAAGCTCGCTGCTACTGTTCCACACGCGTCGGCTCGTGGCGGTACCGGACCGTGGGCATGCCGTCGAAGGAGGGGCCCCGACCCTCGTTCCGGAAGCTGGCGGCCTCGACGAGGTCGCGCTTCTCGTCCTCGTTCTCGGCGAGGAACAGTTCGACGGCCATCTCCTCGCCGCGGGCGAAGCGGAGCGGCTCCTCCAGCAGTTGCTCGCAGGCGCCGAGGGTCCCCTCGAACTGGGTGATGTGGACGGCCCCGTTCTGGGCGTCGTAGCTGACGAACCCGAGCACCCGTTCGTCACCGTCGCCGTCCGCCGAGTCGGTGTCGACGGCCACGCGGACCGTCCGGTCGTGGACCAGGTTGCGCATCACATCGGCCGGCTGCCCAGTGAACTCGGCGAGCCGGTCGGCGTCGGCCTCGATGGGGTCCCGCACATCCATATACAGACGGTTGGCGTGCAGGTAGTTAAACCCCCGCACGGGGTCGCAGTGCGGTGATTTCCGGGTCGGGCGTGGACGGCCGTCGCCGGCCCCCGTCCGCTCGCAGCCGACACCCACATGTCCGTCCCGGCCTCACATGGCTGGTATGAACGCGGCTGCGGTCAGGGAGCGGGCCTCGGATCTCCCGACCGGTCCCGGGGTCTACCAGTTCGAGGACGCCGAGGGGACGGTCCTCTACGTCGGCAAGGCGGTCGACCTGCGGGACCGGGTACGGTCGTACGCGGACCCGCGTGGCGAGCGCATCCGGCGGATGGTCGAGCGGGCGACGCGCGTGGACACGGCGGTCACGGAGACGGAGACGCAGGCACTGCTGCTGGAGGCCAACCTCATCAAGCGCCACCAGCCACGCTACAACGTCCGGCTGAAGGACGACAAGTCGTATCCGCTCGTCCAGCTGACCGCCCACCGGTTCCCGCGGGTCGAGGTGACCCGCGACCCGGACCCGGACGCGACGGTCTACGGCCCGTACACGGAGATGGGGCGGGTGGAGACGGTGGTGAAGGCGCTCCGGGAGACGTACGGGCTACGGGGCTGCTCGGACCACAAGTTCGAGGACCGGGCCCGCCCCTGCCTGGACTACGAGATGGGGCTGTGCACAGCCCCCTGCACGGGGGAGATCGACGACCCCGGCTACGCGGCCGACGTCGACGCGGTGGAGCGGTTCTTCGAGGGCGAGACCGGTGTCCTGTCGGACCCGCTCCGGGACGCGATGGAGACGGCAGCGGCCGACCAGGAGTTCGAGCGCGCGGCCAACCTCCGCGACCGGCTGGCGGCGGTCGAGGCGTTCCATTCGGGCGGCGGCGAGGCCGTCCACGCGGGCGACCGCGGGGAGCGGGCCGTCGACGTGCTCGGTGTCGCCATCTCCGGCGGCGACGCGACCGTGGCCCGGCTCCACAGCGCCGACGGGAAGCTGGTCGACCGGGAGCGCCACTCGATGGCCGCGCCCGACGGAGAGGACCGTGTCGCGGCCGTCCTCTCGGCGTTCATCACCCAGTACTACGCCGAGCGCGAGCTCCCGGGCGCCGTGTTGCTGGCCGAGCGACCGGACGACCCCGACGTGGTCGGCTGGCTCGAGAGCGAGGGCGTCGCCGTCCGGGTCCCGGGCGCGGGCCGGGAGGCGACGCTCGTCGACCTCGCGCTGAAGAACGCCCGACGGCGCGACGCCGGCCGTGACGAACTCGTGGCGTTGCGCGACGCGCTCTCCCTGCCCCGCCGCCCCCGCCGCATCGAGGGGTTCGACGTGAGCCACGCCAGCGGGAAGGCCGTCGTCGGGTCGGACGTGACGTTCGTCGACGGCGACGCCGAGAAGAGCGACTACCGGCGCAAACGGCTCCCCGACGAGAACGACGACTACGCCAACATGCGCCGGCTCGTGGCGTGGCGGGCCGAGCGAGCCGTCGAGGGCCGTGACGACCGGCCGGCCCCCGACCTCCTGCTCATCGACGGCGGCGAGGGCCAGCTCGGCGCCGCCCGGGACGCCCTCGCCGAAACCGGCTGGTCGGTACCGGTCGTCGCGCTCGCCAAGCAGGAGGAGCTGGTCGTGACGCCCGACGGCGTCCACCGGTGGGACGACGACGCGGCCCATCTCCACGTCCTCCAGCGAGTCCGCGACGAGGCCCACCGGTTCGCCGTCGCCTACCACCAGCAGGTTCGGGATGAGGTGTCCACGCCGCTGGACGAGGTCGAGGGTGTCGGCCCCGAACTCCGCAAGCGGCTCCTCCGACGGTTCGGCAGCGTCGAGGGGGTTCGTGGGGCCTCCCGGGAGGAGCTCGCGTCGGTCGAGGGGGTCGGAACCGCCACCGCCGAGCGGGTCGACCGGGCGTTGTAAGCTGGCAATCACAGGCCGTGATTTTATGCACGGAGCGACCCAACAGTGTAGTATGTCCTCGCGCTCGCGGTCCTCCTCGGGCTCCGGCGACTCCGGCGGCCTCTTCTACGAGCTCGGCAAGCTGACCAGCGAGCTCTCGGACGGCGACGACGGCGACGATGGCACGCCGGCGGCCGGTGACGAGTCCGCGAGCCTCGACCGTGGGCCCGGCACCGGGCGGCTGGTCTACTACGTCGTCATCGCGGCGGTGCTGTTGGGGCTGTTCTTCGGGCAGCTTGACCTCACGCCGGGGCTCATTATCGGCCTCGTCCTCCTGGGTATCGTCATCGCCGCCGTCTCCTCGTCGGTCCAGATCGTCCAGGCCTACGAGAAGCGCGCGCTCACCGTCTTCGGCGCGAACAAGGGCCTGCTCGACCCGGGCATCCACTTCGTCCCGCCGTTCGTCTCGAAGGTCTACCAGTACGACATGCGGACCGAGGCGCTGGACGTCCCCAGCCAGGAGGCCATCACCCGCGACAACTCGCCCGTGCGCGCGGACGCGGTCGTCTACATCCGCGTGATGGACGCCGAACGCGCGTTCCTGGAAGTCGACGACTACCGGCGCGCCACGCTCAACCTCGCCCAGACCACGCTCCGGGCAGTCATCGGCGACATGGAGCTGGACGAGACGCTGAGCCAGCGCGAGCGCATCAACGACCGCATCCAGGACGAACTCGCCGGCCCGACCGATGAGTGGGGCATCCGGGTCGAGGCCGTCGAGGTCCGCGAGGTCAAACCATCCCGGGCCGTCCAGGACGCGATGGAGCAGCAGACCGCCGCCGAGCGTCGCCGCCGTGCCATGATCCTCGAGGCACAGGGGGAGCGCCGCTCCTCCGTCGAGCGCGCGGAGGGCGAGAAGCAGGCCAGCATCATCCGCGCGGAGGGTTCCAAACAGTCCCAGGTGCTGGAGGCCCAGGGTGACTCCCTCGCCACCGTCCTGCGGGCCCGTGCGGCCGACTCGATGGGCGAGCGCGCGGTCATCGAGCGCGGGATGGAGACGCTCGAGACCATCGGCGAGGGCGACTCCACGAAGTTCATCCTCCCGCAGGAACTCACCTCGCTGCTGGGCCGCTACGGGAAGCACCTCTCCGGCAACGACACCGGTGTCATCGACGTGGACTCGTCGCTGGAGGGTCGCGAGTTCGACGCCGCGGAGCGCGAGATGCTCGGGCTGGACGACATCGAGAACCTCGCAGCGGGGCTCCCCGGTGACGGTGCCAGCACGAACGGTGAGGCGGTTCTGGACGGCAACGGCGCCGACGACTGAGGTCTCCTCCCCTCTTCGGACCACCCCAGCTCGGTAGCAGTCACCCCCGAGGACCGCCGGCGCCATCCTGACCTTATATTCGTTTAGGTGTATCTATGGGGAAGTGTACGGAATAACTGTTCATACACACATGTAAATGTACGATGAGTGGTTGTGTGTAGGAACTTGGGGCCAGATGATAAACAGTACCAACATAATCCTTTTTTAGTATGGTCATTTCTCCAGTTCTGTGCTCGAAATACAGACGAAGGCGTACGCCTCGGGCGAAAAACCATGCGTATCACGAACCGATAGCCGCAATCGCCACGGATTCGTTGACGGGGGTGGTCTCCGGTGAACTTCGTCCTCATCGGGCTGGCCGTCTTCATCGCGGGGATCATGGGGGTTGGGCTGTACGCCTCCAGGCGGATCCAGGGCGACAGCGTCAACTACATTGTCGCCGGTCGTGGACTGATACTGCCGCTGGCAGCCGCGACGCTGATGGCACAGTCGCTCGACGCGAACGCCACGCTCGGGAACACGGACCTCACCGCGAACTTCGGGTTCTGGGCCGGAGCGGCGCTCCCCATCGGGCTCGCGGGGTGTCTGTTCCTGACTGGACTGTTCTTCGCGAAGCCGATGAACAAGATGGGCCTGATGACGCTCCCGGACTTCTTCCGGCGGAAGTACGGCCGTGTCACGGAGGTAATCGCCGCTCTCATCATGGTGCTCTCGTTCTCGCTCCTGCTCGGGGGCAACCTCGTCGCCGGTGGGTTCCTCTTCCAGACGTTCATGGGCACGACGTTCGTCGAAGGGGTTCTCATCATCTCGGCCATCATCTTCGCCTACACGCTCGCGGGCGGGTTGTTCGCCGTCGCGTACACGGACGCCATCCAGGCCGTCGTAGCGCTGGTGGGTTCCATCGCCCTCATCGTCTACGTCGGCGTCAACTACGGCATCACTATCCCCGACGGGATGGGGCCGACGGCGCTGGTCCAGATCAACCCGTTCGATAACTCCGCGGGGTCGTGGATCAACCTCGCGACCATCTTCGCGCTCGCCCTCGGCGACATCGTCGCCATCGACTTCATGGAGCGGGTGTTCGCCGCCGACAGCCCCGAGACCGCACAGAAGGCCTGCTTCGCGGGCTCGGCGGGTACCCTCATCATCGGCATCCCCTTCTCGATCGTCGCGCTGTCGTCGGGGCGCATCCTGAACTCGCTGGGGGTCGAGGCCGGCGACCAGGCCATCCTCTACGTCCTCCTGCAGGAGGCGGTCCCGCCGTGGCTGACCATCCTCGTCCTGGCCGGTATCGTCGCCGCCTCGCTCTCGACCGGCGACGGCGCCATCCTCGGGACCTCCGCCGCGCTGGCCCGGAACGTCCTCGACATCCGTGACCCGGACTCGCCCAGTGAGGGTGTGAGGGCCGACGGCTCCGGCCTCCTCTCGGAGGGATCGGACAAACTGCTGGCTGCGACCCGTGTGATGGCCATTCCGATCACCCTCCTCGGCGCCTTCTTCGCCATACAGGTGAGCGCGACCGGGATGTTGCTGGTGCTCGCGTTCGACGTGACGTTCGCCGGACTCCTCGTTCCGCTGGTGTTCGGCATCTACAAGCCCGATATCGCCACCACTCCCGCGGCGCTCGCGGGGATGATCTCCGGGTCGGCCACCCGACTGTTCTTCTTCGTCACCATCCCGACCACGTACGCGATCCCGAACAACCTGCTCTACTTCGAGAACAATCTCGTCCCGGCGGGCTGGGACGGACTCGTGACGTTCATCGCGCCCGTCGTGGGGCTGGCCGTGTTCCTGAGCGTCGCCTACGCCACCAAGGACGACTACCCCACTCCCACGGTCACGGCCGACACCGGCCAGCCGAGCCCCTCCGATGACTAGAATCTTCTGAACGTCCAACTCTGTTCCGTCAGCACGTTTTATCCCAACCGGTACCGATATATCACGCCGGTTTGTAATGGAGATAGCGACGGGAATGGACGGTCATCTACACGATTCTGACCGGGGTGACGGGCGGTGAGGCGCGACCCCGTGCGAATGAAGCGGAAGGTCCAGCAGCTCGGGTCCTCGACCCTCGCAGTGACCGTCCCCGCGGAGTGGGCCCGGCAACACGACATCGAGAAGGGCGACGAGGTCATCGTCCAGCGCGACGAGAACAGCGGCTCGCTCCTCCTCGTCCCCGAACAGCTCTCGATCGCGGACACGAACGCGAGCATCGACATGGACCGGCTGGACGGCCCGGCGGCGCTGGAACGGGCCGTCGTCAGCCAGTACGTGCTGGGTCGTCAACTCATCCGCATCGAGTCGTCGACCCCGCTCGGGGTCGAACATCACAACGCGGTGATCAGCGCCGAACGGCGCCTCATGGGACTGGGAATCGTCGAGGAGAACGAGAGCCACATCACGGTCCGCTGTTCCGTGGCGCCCGGTGACTTCGACCTCTCGACGCTCCTGGGCCGCATCAGCCGGACGGAGGCGACGATGCGCGCCGACGCCGTCCGGGCGATAGTGGACGGCAGCGCCGACCGTGCCCGCGCCGTCGGTGACCGGTACGAACAGGTCGAGAAACTGTTCTACCTCTTCCTCCGGCTCGTGTTCGCGACGTACCGGAACCCACAGCTCAACCAGCTCGTCGGCCTGAGCACCGGGTTCCCGCTCATCGGCTACCGCTCGGTCGCACAGGACATCGTCCTGATGGCAGACATCGCCCGGGAGATCGCCCGGCTCGTCGACGATGTCGACGGGACGGCCCCCGACGGCGAGACCGCGACGATGCTGACCGACCTCGGCGACTCGCTCGACGGCGCGGTCTCGGCTACCATCGACGCCGTCACGGCCCCGAGCTACGAGGCGACGGAGCAGGCTCGCGAGCGGTTCGACCGCGTCACCGAACGGGTCGACGCACTGAACGACCATCTCGCCGCCGAGCGTCCGGAACCACTCCTCGACATCCAGCGGACAGTGGTGCTGCTTGAGCGGAGCGCCCGGCACGCACGCGACAGTCTCGCCGTTGCGACACACCTCGCCTTCCGTGCCGACCCCGACCTCGTGACGACCGAGTGACCGCCGGTACACCACCCCCGTCCCGTCGCCGGGCCCAGTGGCCGCTACCTGTCGTCCCGACCCCGCATCTCCCCGTCGCCGTCCCCGGGCAGCGGTGGTTCCCGCCCGCGGCCCGCCGACCGGGGGAATCCCTTAGACGTCCTAGTACACCTTGATGGCACATGAAACGTACATGCGGGCAGGAGCAGCCTGTGTCGGGTATTATAGTTCCAAAGGAAGCCTTTTATCTACTGAGTATCCATAGGTATTCGGCGGAAAAGAGCGCACTCGTCTACCGAGCAAACCAAACACATGACAGACGAAGGACGCGGTGAGGAGATATACGGTGAGAAGTACAAGGAGTCGAACGAACCGATCTTCAGCGGCATCCCGACCTTCCTGAAGCTGCCCGAGGCCGACCGTGACGAGTTGGCCGAGGAGGACGTGGATATCGGCATCATCGGTGCGCCGCTGGACACCGCGACGACGATCCGGCCGGGCACCCGCTACGGGCCGCGTGCGGTCCGGGCTGCCTCCACGGTCCCGTCACCCCCATACGAACATTTCAACATCGAGACGGGAGTCGACCCGTTCGACCATTTCAAAGTGGCGGATACGGGCGATGCGGCGGTCACCCCCGGCGACACCCGGCAGAGCCAACTGAACATCAAGGACGCCGTCCACGAGATCAGCGAGCAGGCGACCCCCATCGTCATCGGCGGTGACCACTCTATCAGCTATCCGGACATCAAGGGGTGGGCCGAGGCCAACGACTACGAGGACATCGGGCTCATCCACTTCGACTGCCA
>ERZ1034569.480-NODE-480-length-14509-cov-25.588073_pt1 | contig 14509 bp, 13 predicted proteins | sample MGYA00520706_ERZ1034569 | MGnify/ENA primary metagenome ERZ1034569 (study PRJEB33760, sample SAMEA4777722) | hypersaline lake metagenome | biome: hypersaline environment; feature: brines | place: Spain | collected 2014-08 | depth 0 m ...
GTCAGTGACTCGATATGGAAGCGGGCGTTCTCTTCGATTCGGTCAAGGAAATCGACGGCCGCCTCGTGGCCAGCGTGTGTCGTCAGGCCGTTCAGCGTCTCCGCGAGAACGTAATCGAGGACGATTGCCTCCGGTAGGTCGCCGCTGTCGACACCACGAAGGATCGCAAGTCCTTCCTCGTGGGCCGCGTCGCGCCGATAGGCTGCGGCATAGAGCACTGTCGTGTCGATGAGCGCGTGTGGCATCTATCCGTCAACGCCCCACGCGTCGTGGTCGGTGGTCGCAGTAGTGTCTTGATCGCCGTCATAGCCCTCAAACGCGCCGAACGTTCCGTCGCGCTGTTGGATGACCTGCACGCGGATCTCCTCCTCGTCTTCGATCCGCCAACGAAGCGTGTCTCCGTCGTCGATATCAAGCTCCCGACGGATGCGGGCGGGGATATTCGCCTGATTCCCCGAGACCTTACTCTCGGAATCGACGCTGTCACTGCTCATGTGTGAGTTGGGATGGTCTCGACATATAAGTATAGTGTGCGCTCACACTACTAAAACGGGTAGAATCAGTGCCCAGTAATCGACGGGGCAATCAATTTTGTCGAGGGAGCAGTCTGAGAGTCGCATCCGCGGGGCTCGACACCGTGCAGGCTTCGTCGCCGACTAAGACTCTATCACGAGAACGCGGTCGGTGAGCCAATACCCATCAAGTGAGCCGCTTCGATCATCTGAAAGGCCGAAACGGTACGTTGCGACCCTGCCATCAGCACCGGTCAGTGTGACGCGCTGCTCAGCGGTGTGTCCGTCCTGCTCCAGTGGGCCCGTCGTCGCCTCAACATGGTCAACCATCGGTGCATACTGTGGCCCGGTTACCATCTTTACAAACCGATCGAACGGGCCGGTTGATCGACGGTTTGCCGGTGAGGCGAAGTTGTATGCGGTCGCGATCCCGGCGTTATCAACGGGCTCGTCGTTGTTCGCCAATCCCTCAAGTTGAATCTCGACAACCGTGGACGGATCGTACCCCGGGTCTGGTGTGGGGGCATCGTCGATCGGATACGCGTCGGTCATGTGAATAGTAGTGGATACGGCCGTATATGTTGCACCCACAACCCGTATGCAGTGTACAAGCAGCCACAACCAACGCTACCCGCAACAACACGGGAGACGTGCCCTGATCTGTCGGCGACAGAGACCCTGTGGCGGGGTTTTTGTATCGACTTACAGGAACCACGAAAACCACTGATGCTGCATTTTCTCGACGGCATGGGCTATCTGCGTCGGCTCAAGATGATCTGCATGCGTCTCTCGACGACGACGCACCCAGCCACATTGCTGATTCCAAACGGTAACCGCACAGCTTGTCCGCTTCCATCTGGTTAGCCAAACGAGGTCAGTCAACAGCGACGTTGGCTGAACTGGCTTGGTTGTCACCGTAGGCCATAACAATCTGATCCAACGGTATGGCGGTTAGTCCCCCTAAAGAAGTACATAACAGATGGTACTGATAGACGATACCCGTAACAGTCACAATCGCGCTTTGCTTATTCCTCTGTATCGGTATGAGAACACTCATTAGCTCGATTAATCCAAGTATCGTAGAACTTCTCCTCTTGATTGCGCTCCCATTTGCCCTCCTTGTTATCGCGGTATACTACGTGTACGTATATCTCTGAGACAAAACAAACACGATCGATCGAGCAAAGTTTATATCCAGAGATAATGACGGCACGAGTTTGACTTTATATCTACAATACCATGCAGATTCTCGCGTTACACATCCCATTCAGCTGAATGAAATAGTGATTATTTATGTAGCTGAGCAGATCACGCTCTTCGGGACGGGTTGAGATCATGCGTCGGCATACCAAAGAATAATGCCGCTGGCTGTCTATCTGCTGGTATGAACACAATCCACTGCACAGATTGTGAAGAACAGATTACAGCAACCACCGATAACTATTGGTTGCGATGCCCAACTTGTGGCGAACAGTTCTTGCAGGCCGTTGGCGGCTGTTAGCTAGCATCCCGGAACCGGCCGAAAGGAGGGGTGGCAGCTGCTGAAAGCCGTTTTGACTGCTCTGTTGAATACCGACCTACTCGACTGGGTTCGTTCGTCCGCAGCCAATCTGCTATCTCTTATTGTGTGTGGGTAGCGAGTCGCTGTTGAACTGCCAGCCGCTCCTGATGGGTGTTCTACCCATCGTAGCCATCCGGTCGATCAATGGCGGCGGTGGGGAGCCAAGATGTTGGCTGCGTTCAGAGGGAGAGGTGGGCGTGCGACCGGGATTTCACTCGCACACACTGAAACCTGCCGAGATATAACCGAGTCGCTCGCCGATTAGAAGCAGCGCGACCCTCAGGATGTTCGACAGGTAATTACTCCTTGTCCTCATACCCGATGGTACAGTATGCCGATCTCCAATGATGAGTTCGAGGCGGGAAGTATCGATGTAGGAAGCGACGAGTCAGGTGACGACGACGAGGTCGATCCGATTGAAACCGAAAAGGATCTAGTTACATCGTTTCTGAGCGAACGGCCGGAGAGAGCGTTTACCGAGCGAGAGATCGTGCTTGGTGTGGATTACAGCCCCGTATTCATGAACCGAACCCAGAGCTCACTCGGGTCGTTCGCTGACGGGCTGATCGATTTTGCTGGGGATGTGGCTGCCACAACAATCGTCGTCAACGACATCGACGAGGCACTCGCCGAACTCGTCGAGGAGGACGTTGTGACAACGAAGGAAGTTGAGACTGAGGACGGAACCTCGGTCTATTACAAACTGGCCTAACGCGTATACGACTTCGTTGTTGCTACCCGTTTTGTGCGAATAAACATGTTTGATTTCCTAAACAGCCGATTGAAATAACAGATAGAACACATTATAAAATACACAATCAAACACTGAGTTGTGGCCCAACCCCGTACAGTAGGGGCACACCCTCGGGCATACGCTTGCACGGCGAAATGTTGAATCAGAGTGGTGCGTATTGGTCGCCCGACCCAGTTGCGGACAGGTCTAAAACCCACGCTGTATCTCACCCGTTCACGAGTGGGTGCGTCACCGAATCGATCAGATCGACCCGCTGAGCCGAGAGCTATAGAGTGAATAGAGGATCAAGCTAAGCCCGATGATCTCCAGTACTCGCGACCCCAGCGGCAGTAAGGATGTTCGCACGAGTGTGGCCTGCGGAACCAGCGGCGCAAATACCTCAAATCCGAGTGAGAGGCCAAAGGGGGCGATAGTGACGAATCCGAGGCCAACAGCGAGATACAACATCCGCCGGCTCTCATTACGCCGGTACCCACGGTAGGCCTGAAACACGATCATCAGGCCAAGCGTCATCGCAACGAGAGTGGCTGTTACCAAGCCCAAGTAGAGGGCCGTTTCAGCACCAGTCATGACTAGATCTCCTCCCAGAGTTTGGTAAACCGATCCGCTGCGTCGGTTGGCTCCCGGGACACATCGGCGGTGAATCCCGCTTCATCAAGTTCGATTGCGACTGCCTGTAGTGTAGCTTCGTAGGTGCTGTAATGGTGTCCATTGTCATCAAGTTCGGTTCGTTCGGTGATCAGGTCATACTCGGCGAGGGTATCGAGTCGGCGGTAGACGGTTGGAAGCGAGGCACCACACGCTTCGGCGAGCTCCTTTGCGGACTGCGGTTCAGCAGTCGCTGCGACGAGGATCGGGCGTGCGTATTCATCATCGAGGATGGCGAGCAAGTCCTCGGCTGTTGGCTCCTCACTCACACCACTTCCCTCCGCGGGACTGCCGGTATAAGCCGGGGCTAGTTTTCAGGTTCCGAAGTCGGCTGTGATACACCTCGAAACGGACAGTCACGGTGCTGGCTCGGTGTCTACATCGGTTCCGTCGGTGTCGACACCTGCTTGTCGGTCTAGCTGGTCATCACCGGTGTCGATATCTCGAGGGTGTCCCCCGACGGCATCGACTGTGGTGAGTTCGGCATAGGCTCTGGCAACGATGGCTGCCGAAAGCGTCGTCACGAATGCCGTCAGGACGACCCCGACCGGGAGAAAAAATAGCTGCGAAACCGAGGTTCGAAGCGCTTCGGCGGTAGTTGGATCAGAAAGCTGGTTCGGTGTCGCGATGGAATTGATGGCACTCTGTACCCCGATAACCCCGACTGAAAGCACTCCAAGTCTGAGGCGATGCCCCCGAACGAGACCCCAACTCCCACGCAGTGACGTGATGACAGACCGGTTGCGAACGCTGATCTCATGAAGAACAAACATGAGATGGATGTACAAGAGGAATGCCGCAGCAACCACCCCGATGAATCCGATGGCTCCGATGAGCACCATCCCGGCGATCCCGATCCAGTCCGGCAAAAATCCAATCTGCCCGACACCAATCATAACCCCGATTCCGAGAGCGGCCGGAAGCAGAAACGCACACAGAAAGCCGATGAAAATCACCACGCCGAACACCAGACTAGCAACCAATCCGCGAGCGGTCGCTCGGCCAAGCTGCCCATACAGGTGACTCTCAAGGATGCGATCGGTCGCACCATCCACAAAGGTGCGAATCGTAATGATCGTGATCGGTGTTGTTACAACAGCTGAAAACACCGTCGTAAGCCCAACGGTTACGCCGGTTGCTGCGGTGGGAAGCGGTTGAGTAGCTGGAACGTCAGCAAGAGGGGCAGCCCCGATGCCGGATGAAACCGGGAGCTGCTGGCTTGCAGCAACGGCAAGCAACATGAGGCTTACAAATTGTGCTACGGCGTTACACCCGACAAAGACCGCACCGTTTCGTGAAAACGTCAGCCGTAACCCATCGGTGACAGCAGTTCGAAGACGGAATGCCATACAGATGCTCTGTAAAGATATTAAAAAAACAGCGCGGACAGTTTCAGGCCCAGAAAACACGAACGCTCATAAGCGATATCGTGAGTTTCACGCCCGGAAATCTTGGTTGCTGTACTTTACCGCTGGTAGTCAATCCGTCTGTATGACGTTGCCACTTGGGCAAACAGTCAGCAACGGAGTACAGCGGACGCTCTCAACTACTGGGTTGGTGATCTTTGTGCTGACAGCCGCATCTCAGTTGCTGTTGGTCGGGGCCACAAACACGATCGTAGCGAGCATCATTACAGACTTGCTACCGGAGGCGACGAGCACAGAGATCGGCATCACAGTGCCAGTTTCAGTACCGGTCGCCGCCGCGATTGCTGTCAGCGTGACACTGTTTGGAACTGTCGTATTTCTTGTCAGCACCCGATTGCTCACCCGCGAGCAACATGAATTATCGACGCTTCCGCGATCACTGTGTACGCGCCGGATCGGCCGAGCAACCCTTTCGGGAGTCGGCATGTCACTCATCTTGACGCCGTTGATACTGCTCGGAATGCCGTTGATTATCCCCGGACTCTTTTTTGCGGTTAGTTTCCAGTTTGGTGTTTTTTTGATCGGGGTCGAAGACGCACGAGCGATCGGCGCGTTGCGTCAAAGTTGGCGGCTCGCCAGCGGCAACAGGTGGCGACTTGTCGCGATACTGGTGGCGTTTACGATCGTTGCGATGGCACTCGGTATGGGAACCGCACTGGTATCGGGTATCTCTCCGGCTGCCGGACAGGTGGTCTCGGTGACTGCGATGGCAGCTATCATCGTGATGCTGTACGGTGTCCTTGCCGAAGCCTATCTGTCGCTTCGTGACGAGTCAACGAACCGCGGAGGTTCCACAAGCAGCTCGTCTACAGCCGTCGATCCGCTGTAAACTACATCTCTAAGCAGGGTGATATTCACTCACCCACTCATCGCACATACCTACTGAACCAAACACTGTCCGTTATCTACCCGCCGTCTGTCTGTATCAGGCTTGTCGGGCGGCCAAAGGGTACAGCTATGTGTCTCGACCAGTATAGGAGCTATCGTCGGATCAGTCGGGTCGTTGATCGCCGACCTCGGGGCAGCCAGCACACAACTATGGGCATATCATCACCAAGCTCACCGGCAGGTAGTCAACACATATGAGTGACACAGCGACCATCGATGCTGCGTCGAACCAAATCGAGACCATTATTTCACGGGTTCGAAATGCGGTCATTACCGACGAGGAGTTTCTTGAAACGGTGCTTTCCGGCTTGTTGGCCAGAGGCCATGTCCTCTTGGAGGATGTTCCGGGAACCGGAAAAACGCTGACCGCCGTCGCCCTTGCCGACGCATTGAATCTTGCGTTCAACCGAATCCAGTTCACCCCCGATCTGTTGCCGAGCGACATCACCGGCTCGCAGATCTACAACGAGCAGGCTGGCGAGTTTCGCTTCCAGCGCGGGCCGGTCTTTGCGAATGTCGTGCTTGCCGATGAGATCAATCGCGCGCCACCGAAAACGCAGTCCGCCCTGCTTGAAGCCATGGATGAAGGGCAGGTGACTGTCGGCGGAACCACCTACGAGCTGCCGGATCCCTTCTTCGTGATCGCGACCCAGAACCCGATCGAACAGGAGGGAACGTTTCGGCTACCCGAGGCCCAACGCGACCGATTTGTGGTGAAGACCTCACTCGGCTATCCGGATCGTGACGGCGAGATCGAGCTCCTCTCCCGACGCGAGGATCGAACAACAAAGCTACCCACCGTCGATCCCGTCGTCGACGCCGGGCAGGTTTCCACACTCCGGCAGCTGCCGGAGCAGGTACGGATGGAGACAGAGCTGAAAGGCTATCTTGTTGATCTCGTTCGCGAAAGCCGGGACGATGCCCGCGTTGACGTTGGTGTCTCGCCGCGTGGGGTTCAGCGGTTTTTCGAGGCCGCTCGGGCACGGGCGGTGATTCGGGGTCGCGACTACGTGACACCGGATGATATCAAGACGATTGCACGTCCTGTGATGACACACCGTCTCGTGTTGACCTCGGAGGCAGCGATCCAAGATGTTGATGCGGCGACGATCGTTGAATCGGTACTTGAGGGCGTTCCTGTTCCGGGGGCGACCGGCGAGGCCTGAGAGTCAGCCCTGGATTGCGGCGAGGATCACAACAACGCTCAACATGGCGGCCAGCATCGCAAGTACCGTTCCGCCTGCAGACACAACGTCACCGAGCACCGTCGCATACAAGACCCACGCGACGGCGATCCCGACGATCGTGACCATCGCCGCTGACAGTGTATGAATCAACTCGATCTGCAGCGGTGACTCGGTTTGAAGCTCCGCCCACGTGGTCGCCCCCCGGTCGCCGATATCCCAGACGAACACCGAGAGGCCGACGAGAGCAAACACCGTGAGCCCCGAGGCTCCGAAGATGCCGATCGCAATCGCGCCGATCGCAAGGCCGGTCGCCGCCATCGCGCTGCCGGCGGTCTCGACGGGAAAGTAGTTGATTCCGCTGCCGAGGATGACGACGCCGAAAATGACTGTCAGAAGCGACATACCGATGACAATGCCACCGGCGATCACACCAGCCGGCGTGAGCGCGATCGTCAGCTGTTCAACAACGGGGCTAACCGCCGCTGGGACACGGGTGTGCAGCATCGATACCGCCGGCGTCCCGACAACAGCTAGCGCACCCGTGGTAGCACCTGCAAGCAGCCCTGGCACAAACCAGCCGACGGTGCTTGCGATCCGGCCGGTGACCAGCTGTACCCCACCAAACACGGCCGCAATCAGTACCGCCCCACCGAAGGCGACAAGCAGCATTCGACGGAGACCTGGGGCCGCAAACAGCCCAAATAGCGCGGGGTAGCGACCGGCGATAGCAGTGATATCGACTGACGAGACGACAGCGACGATCCCCACAACAGTCAGCAACACAATCACCCAGAGTGAGCCATTCAGCAGTCGGCTGAGCTGTTTCACACCGGCTTCGACCCGCGCTTGGCTCGTCTGCGGGGTAAGCTGGACGATCGGTGCGGCCGCAAGAATGAGCTGTACTCCTGCGATGACGAAGCTACACAGAACAAGAAAGGTAATCATCGCCACGGCCGCGTTTCGCGGCGCAAGGAGCGCGGAGGTGATGCCCAGGCTGTCGAACCCGACTGACGGTACCTGCCTCAGAGCATCAAACCGTCCCACGAGTATCCCCGCAAAGATGATACTGGGCCCAACTGCGGCCTTGTTGTTCACCGTCCACATGTCCGCGACACTCCCGCTGCCAACGGTGGTGTTGAACAGTCCGAGAACGCCGAATCCAGCCAGCCATGCGGCCCCCACGAGCCCGAATAGCCCGATCGCTGTCGGAATCGTTGCGAGAATCGCATCGACTGGCACCGGCACCAACACACGAACTGGCAGAACGACCGCTGCCACCACACTGCCACCACCGATCGGCAGCAACAGTGCGGTGATGGCGAGGCCGGCTGGCGTTTCTGTGTCACGCAGAATCGTTAGCGCGCCGACGGTTACCCCGGAGCAGCCAGCGACGAGTGCCGGCAGTGTCCGCCCAACGACGGTTGTGAGCAGCCAGATCCCTACCGCGGCCGCAAGCGCGATGAGTACCGCTGTCGGCCGTGTGACATTCGGTTCTGGAATCGACAGTCGGCCACGGAGCATCGTTATCGACCCATCCCTGTGAGTCGTGTAAGGGCATCCCGAAGGCTGTCTTCGGATGCCCAATCGATGATGGTCGCCCCCAGCAGTCGCAGGGATTCGAGTCGCGCTGCCCGTTGCATCCCGGTGATCCGGCCGCCGATCGTCGCCGGCGTTGTTGCCGGCGAGAGAACCGTCACCGCATGGCCATCAGCGCGGAGGGATTCGACGAGGTCGGTGATCGGCCCGTCTGTCACCGGGCTACAGAGAATTACCTGTGCCCCGGTCGGCACGAGCGACCGCGTTCGATCCCACGCCACCCCGCCGTCGGCGACAGACGTCGCGGAGGGTGTGTCGTCAGCAGTCGCCGCCGAGTCGGAGCCTGTATGTGAGTCGTCTGTCATACCGGTCGCAGCAGCATTACAGATGGCGGTGGCGTGTGGCACGAATGAGCGGCCCTCCGCGGCAGCAGCCCAGGCTGGCGGCTGTCGATCGGTTTCCGGATCTGCGACGCCGAGGGCCCCCAGCGAGACCTCGTGGCCCTCGTTGATGAGCACCTCAAGGGCGATCGTTGCGGCGTACGCGCTCAGTGTCGCCCCTGTTGGTGCGTTGCGATTGGCTGCGGTGTGGGCCGTCCGGCGGCTGTCGATGAGGACGGTGATGTGTGCGGCATGCTGTTCACGAAACTCGATGGTCGCCAGCTCGCCGGTTTTGGCGTAGGTACGCCAGTCAACTCGTTTAACCGGGTCGCCGGGACGATACTCACGGGTGGCGTGGAATTCGACCCCCGGCCCGCCGCTGTCTGTCGCCAACTGGCCCGCGTAGGCGGTTGTCTGTTGAACCGGGATATCCTCGATCGTTACCCGACACTCGAAGCGATCGATGCCGTCGGCCGTTTTCGTCGTCTCCGCGAGTCGGGTGCCGTTGGTGTTTCTGGCTCTGAGCGTGACCGGCCCAAAGCTGTAGCTCCCGCGGTCGGCGCTGATGGTGTAGGTTACCGTATACTGGTCGCCAGGGCGGAGCGCGCCCCCGGATCGAGGCGAGCCATCAGTAACCCCGATCTCCGGAGGAACCCCGTCGACAACCCGCAGATCCGGGATCGTCGACGTCCCCGTGTTTTCGATTGTCAGTGTGACAGCGATCGACTCACCGGGCGATGGTGTTTCGGGTGTGAGCTCTCGGGTGACGGTGACGGTGTCGTCGATCGCCGGTGTGGTGGCCACAGCCGCCGTCAGCACAAAGAGCAGCGGAATCCCGGCTGCGAGAATCAGCGTGTACGTCCCGGTGAGAACACCTGTGGCTGCTAAGAGCAGTGCATATGCCCGAAATCCACTAAATCGTCTAATCCGCATCAGCTGTCACCACCAGTGTCTGTCTGTAATCGATCACGCAGTTTGTCGACCCATGATCGCTGGTTGGCGGCTGGCGTAAAGTCGGTCGTCGCCTCGGCACAGTGTGTTTCGACAACCCGCACTGTTCGTCGAATACGGTAGTCGTAGGCATGGGTTGGATACAGCCACTCGTAGAGCCGGTACCACAGCGGGAAGTCCGCGGCATTAGTCGTCGTCAGTGTTGCTGCCGCGACAGCATCGGTCGTCCAGTCGCCGCCGTCAACGTACCTGACTGCGTCCTGTTTCTGTTTGTCCTGCGTGTACAGTGCGATGAGTGTTTGCCGCAGTGCGTCCTCGATGGGGGTCTCCGCGCTGTGTGCGTTTGCTGTCTGTTCAAACGCTGTCGTGAGCCGCTCACCCGTGATCGACACGTCGCGAGTCGGTGTTTCGACCGACGTGGTGTCGAACCCGGTGTCGGCATCGCGGCCGTTCCAGAACCCGAATCCGACCAATCCAATGACCGCGAGCAGGCCGCCAGTTAGCAGGACAATGCGCCGATCGCCAAGCGCCTCGGTTCCCTGGGTGAGTGGCTCGGTCAGGCTGTCTGGCAGGGCCGACGGGCGGTAGCCGATCAACAGCGCAAAGCCGACTGTCAGACTCACACTCCCAACGAGCGCGATACTACGAGCGGTGGGTGTCTGGCTCATGGGTCGTCGTCCTCCGAGGACTCGGTGATCTCTGCGAGAGCCTGTCGGGCTGCCTCAAGCCGTGAGTCCCCCGGTGATTGTTGGCCGTACTCAACAGCCCGATACAGATCTGTGAGGTAGGTGACCGGTTGGCTCGGAACCCCCTTCTCGATCGCGTACTGGCCGATCTCAACGGGCGTTCGGGTGACGGCCTGTGGGGGACGGATGAGCGAGACGAATGTCTGCCACATCGATCGGAGCTGTCGATCCGGGCCAGTCCCGCTGGCCTCACCGGGAGCCGCTTGCGTGTCTGCGTTGCCGGTGGCTGCTTGCCACCGGCGACGAAGGCGCTCCAGCCACGATCTGAGTGCGGCGACCAGTCGGCGTGGATCAAGCCGCTGTTGGATCTCACTCACTGACAGGGCGAACACAGACCGCCACGCTCGGAGCCGGGCGAGAAGCCGCCTCATCGCGGTGGTCAACCGGTCTGCCAGCCCCACTAGGAGTGTCGTTGCTCGCTCAGGGAGCCGCCGTAGAAACGCTCTAACGACCGCCAACTGGTCTGTCACCGAACCGCTGGTCACACCGCGACGACGGGCAGCAGTCACGATCCCGGCGATGAGGAGCAGTATGCCACCACCAACGAGAGCAGCGTTCCGATAGAGCCCGTCGATCTGTGTCTCACCTGTCACACCGGTCACCGTCGTTGCGACGAGAGCGGTGTCTGCGATCGGAAAATTGAGCCCAAGCGTGCCGTTTTCGTCTGTCTCGCCGACCGTCTCACCGTTGACACGGACTGGCACCCCGTCGACCGGCTCTCCGGATCGTGTCACTGTCGCCGTCGCTGGCCCCGCGGGGAGCGCGATGCCAACCGGACTGACAGAGATGTTTGGTGTCAATGCCGTCGGCTCGTCGTTCGGCGTGTCAGCAGTTGGCGGGATGACCTCGAAGGTGGTTGACTCGCTCACGGCTCCTCGGGAGACGGTGATACGGTAGGTGCCTGGGGTGACATCGGCCAAAGAGAGGTCGTAGTAGCCGTCCTGGTTTGTTGTTCCGACCTCGGTTCCATCGAACGAGACTGTCGCCTCACTGATCGGGATCTCCTCGACGCTGGCGACGACTCTGGCGGTCTCGCCGGCTCTTCGGTTGCCGACGACGGCGAGTGTTGCGTTTTTCGCCAGCGGATAGGTCGCTGTTGAGTCTGCTGTCTCCCCATCGACCTGGGAGGTCACCGTATTCTCTGGTGTCAGTGGTGTCGCCGCACTCAGCAGTGGGAGGCTGTTGGTGATCACGCCGATTGAGGCCGCAGCGAGTTGACTCTCCTGCGGCGGCGGTGTGGCATCGGTGTATTCGGTCTGGGCGGTGTCGTCGCCGGCCCGAATCGTGACCCGATCGGTATAGGGTAGTGTGGTCTCGACGGCACCGGTTGCATCGGTCCACCCGACCCGCCCGTCGTTGACGAACACCGGAACGCCGCTGATCGACTCATTTTGCTTGGTGACACGCACTGACACCGGCGCGCCGACAACAGCCGATCGGTTCAACGAGACCTCGTACGGTGGGGCTGGTGTCGACACCGAAAGCTCGTCGGCTGGCGTGGGATCGAACCGAACCCAGCCGACATCCGGGAAGTACACCTCAACCCACGCGTGGCCGCGGTCGCTTGTGACGAGATACGTGTCATCGCCGACTGCTTTGCCATTTCGAAAGCCGACGACATATCGGGCGGGGACGCCCTGGCTCCGGAGCATGGCGGCCATCGTGGTCGCAAACTGCTGGCAGTAGGCGGCATCGACCTCAAAGAGCAGTTGATCGGCGATCGGCTGGCTCGGGTCGAGCGAGGTATTCAGTGAGTAGCCCTTGTTCGATTTGAGCCACCGCTGGACGGTTATCGCGCGGTCGTATCGGGTGTCTGTCCCCGCCAGAAGTTCACCGGTGAACTCGCCGACGCGGTCAGGTGTGTCGCTCGGCATCCGGGTGTACGTCTCGCGGATCTCCCGTGGTGTTTGGCCATCGGCGTTTCGAAGCACCGACGGCTGCCGCGGTGGGAGCACACTCGTTGCGGTGTAGGTCGTCTCCGCCGACAGCAGCTCGTCGGCTTGAACCCCGCCGGTCGCCGAGGCCTGCAGGGCTGGCTGGCTGTCGTCGCCGCGGAACGAGACTGATTCGGGCTGCCACGCCGTCGGTAGCGATCGACCACCCTCCAAGAGGGTGACATCGTAGGTGATCCGTCGGTTACCGCCGGTGCGGTCGTCGTTTGGAATCCCCTCATCGAGTGGGGTGGTGGCCCCGGCCTGCTGCCAGCCGGTGCCAGTGTAGGTCTCATAGGCGGTCTGTCGCCAGTAGGTGTTCACCGGCGATTCGACGGTAAACAATGGGACTTGGCTGGGTTGTTCGCCGAGGCTCCCGCTGATCTGAGCCGATTGTGGGGGGTTGGTGAGCGAGCCCCCGGCGGTCTGTCCGGGCGCGCCGATCCCGGTTGGCTCACCACTTCTAGCGGGCTGGCTTTCGCCGGACTCGCCGTCGCCGGTGGACTCCATGTCGCCGGATTGATCGCCGGCTTGCGTGCCAGCCGCTGGCCCGCCGGGCGATTGGGTGCCGGCGGGCAGTTGGCTGCCGTCTGGGAGTTGCTCGGCGATGGCTTCGTTTGAGCCGAAGATGTCGACAGTCGGGAGAAACGCGGCCGAAACCAGGAGGGCGACGATCGCGATCACGACCAAGATGGCCTCGCCGATCCGCCTGTCGTCGCCCATGGTATAGTAGCTGTCTCGGGTGCAGCGCAGGTAAATGTGACCCCTGAAACGATGGGTCGCGATCTGCGACGGTTGGGGGTTTGGCGTGGTTTGTGGGGGTCGGTGACTGCGAGCCACGGTTCGCTGTGCTGCCGCCGAGTAGTGTTTAGCCGTGACTACACGCGACCCTCGATAGAAAACTCAACATCTGTGGTTCATCATTAGTGTTATCGCTACCGTCGCAGCAGTATTATTCTGATGTAATTGTTGTGTAGAGCTATCTAATAGCAGCCACGTAGACGTGTTCATCCGGAGGCATGGGCTACTTGGCCGCGCTAGCTCGGCACAATCTGAGCGGTCATCTCGGCTACAATGATCACAACTAGATAAAGATTCCAAACGGTGACAATGCGAACTGACTGGCTTTAGGCGATCCGGGTGGAAAGCTCAGCTAGCGGCATACGGTGGCTGAACCAGTTCAACGATAATTACGGCCCGCAGTGACCTGATCAATCTCTCAACGAACAAACACCTGCTGATTAGATGCTCACATAAACGGTGACACAAGGTTACTTTATCGATTTTATATGTTCTTTTGAGTAGTTTCAGGAGTTAATCGGAAAAACGCCGTTGTATATTGTTGATGCTCTGCCGGTGTCCAGCAGCCGATACTCGGTCTGTCAGTCACTAGTATAGCACGACGCCCCAGCCACGGGAGGCTCTACCGGTCAATACCGCATGTCGCAGGCAATTCGTGGCTACCTAATCTGTGGTGTCAACTCGTCAGTGGGCGACCGTTGAGGGACTTCCAGACGGATCGTGGCGGTGTTAGCCAGGCAACTCGATCCGGATGGTGTTTCCGCCCGCATCATGCTGGTCGACATATATTGTTCCACCCAGCTGTGTGATTATCAGTCTGACAAGCCACAGCCCAAGCCCGCTCCCGTGATACAGCGGTGTCTCCTGCAATGAATCGGTTAATATACCTTTCTCGACCTCCGGGAGCGGCGGGCAGTTATCAGTGATGTCAATATGAACCAGCCCTGCGAAGTGGACAACACTCACCGTGACCGCTGCCGCGTCGGCATCAGCGTGGATAATCGCGTTTGTGATGAGTTCGATTATCGCCTTTTCAAGATCTGCTGTTGTATAGATCGATACCTCCGCCGGACAGTCAACTGTCACTGTTGCATCCGGGTGTTCGGCGGTGACCGTTGAAACGCTGTACTGAAGCAGCTCTCGGAGGTCGATCTTTCGTGTCGTCGAATCGTCCCGTATTAGCGAGG
>ERZ1034569.481-NODE-481-length-14502-cov-6.194227_pt1 | contig 14502 bp, 13 predicted proteins | sample MGYA00520706_ERZ1034569 | MGnify/ENA primary metagenome ERZ1034569 (study PRJEB33760, sample SAMEA4777722) | hypersaline lake metagenome | biome: hypersaline environment; feature: brines | place: Spain | collected 2014-08 | depth 0 m ...
AGTGCTGAGAGTCGCTAAGCTGGCACCTTTTGATACCCTCCGTGAAAATAACCGCGGTAATCACTATGAGACCCCCGCGCTCTCGCCGTCCTGTGACAGCCTCTCCCTACAACCGACGGGGGCCCGGGCCCGGCTGTTCGAGGTGTCGCCCCCTGTTCAGGCTTCGACTCAGACCCCCTCGAAGTAGTGTTCGTAGTGGTCGGCACAGCCGGGATTGAACCCCGCCCCACAGGCCGGGCAGGTGTGGTCGGCGTCCAGATACGTCCGGGCCGACAGGCCGCGCCCGCAGACCCCACAGAGGACCGCCGACTCGTCGAAGCGGGCCCGTGGCCAGGGCTCGTGGGCGTGGTCGGCCACCGCGTCGTGACAGGACAGACACGGGTAGAACCGCTCACAGCAGCCGAGTCGCAGGGCAATCACGTCCCGCTCGGTGTCGTAGTGGGCACACCGGGTCTCGGCCCCAACCGCTACGCCGTGGACCTCCCAGTCGCCGACGGACCGGTGCATACCCGGATTGGGTGGGAGTGTCACTTCAGTTTCACGGACGGTGTCGTGTGGCACGTTGGCTCGTGACAAGATACAAATACGCCGGCTCGGTGGGTTCGACGGATGGCCGTCCTCGGGCTCGAACCCTGGCTGCTCGCGCTACTGGCAGCCGGTGGCTTTGCCTGTTACACCCTCACCGTCGAGTACGGGATGGCCTGGACCGAGGGGGAGGCGTCGCCGGTGCTTGGTGCGGTCTTCGTCAGCACGGTCGTCGTCACCGCTGCCTTCTGGGGCTTTGCGGCCGTCCGCGGACTCCCCAGTGCGGTGACCGACCCGGAGCGGGTCTGGCCCTTTGTCGTCGCCGGCGTTGGCTACCCCGCCGTCTTCCGGTTTCTCTACTACGAGGGGATCGACCGCGTCGGCTCCAGCATCACCGCGGCGGTGCTCGGTGCCTACCCGGCGGTGTCGGTCCTCCTGGCCGTTGCCATCCTCGGCCAGGCGCTCGGACTGTTCGCCGCAGGGGGGGTCGCACTGGTCGTCGGCGGTGTGGTCCTCCTGCAGGTCACCCAGGGACAGGCCGACGCCGCCGACGTCGACGATGTCGTCACCGGGAAACTCGCCGCCGCCGACACCCGCGACCTGTTGTACCCCGCCGCCGCGACCGTTCTGACCGGCGGTGCCTTCGTCCTCATCGACTTCGGGCTGGCGGGGTTTCCGAACCCCGTCACCGCCACGGCGATCACCCAGACCCCTGCGCTCGTGCTCTTCTCGGGGTGGGCGCTGGTCGCCGGCCTCGGGAGCGGCCGGCTCCGGCTCGGCCGGCCGGTGCTCGGGGCCTTTGCGCTCGCGGGCGGGTTCAATTTCCTCGGGTGGCTCACGAACTTTTTCGCGCTCCAGTCGGGGAGTGTCGTCACCGTTGTTCCCCTGCTCAACACGACGCCGCTTCTGGTGCTGGTCCTCACGTACGGGGCCGAGCGCCAGGTCCCCCGCTCGACGCGGCTGGTCGCGGCCGTCGGCGCTATCGTCGTCGGCGTCACCCTGGTCCAGGTCGGGACCTGAACGGCGTGACGGCAGGACCCCGTGCTGTGCACATCAGCAGGGTTAAGACCGCCGAGGGTCCGGTAGGAACCGATGAGTAGCGAGTGCGCGAGCGACACCGAGGGGACCCCGTCACTCGACCGCGTCTTTCGCATCGAGTTCGAAGTCGACTGGCCGCCCGGTCACGCCGTCGCGTGGCTGGTCGACGGGCCCGAGCCGGTCCTCGTCGACGCCGGGGCGCCCGGTGAGGCCGCCACGGAGACCCTGACCGACGCGCTCGACGCCCACGGCTACGGGCTCGCGGATATCGACCATCTCGTCGTCACACACCCACACAGCGACCACGTCGGGCAGGTCCCGACGCTGCTCGAGGCCGGCGCGCGCCTGTACGCCCCCGGACCGGCCCTCGAACAGCTCCGCCGGGACCCCGACGACCTCGAAGCGGCCGTTCGACGAACTGCCCGGGAGGCCGGCCTCGGCGACGACCGGGTCGACCGTGCCGTCGAGCAGGCTGTCGACTCCCTGGAGCGCGACTGGCGGCTCCTCCCGCCCGACGAGGTCGACGTCGCCTTCGACTTTGGCGAGCCGTTCGACGCCGGCGCCCCCACCTCCACGCCGCTGTCCCCCCCAGGTCACCAGAAGCCCCCCGCCTCCTTTCTCGCGGAGCTCGGCGGGCCTGCCCTGTTTCCGGGCGACGCCCTGATCGAGCCGTTCCGTGCCGCGGCCATCCACGCCGGCATCGACCGGGGCGCCTACCGGGCTATCGACGCCTTCTACGACGCGATGGACCGCTTCGAGGCCGTCGAGGCCGACCGTGCCTTTCCCGGCCACGGCCCCGCGTTCGACGACATCGGGGGAGCCGTCGACTCGACGCGGGAGAGCCTGGACAGTCTCGTCGAGGACACCGCCGAGGCGCTCCGGGCGGTCGGGCCGACCAGCCCGGCCGAGGTGAGCGACGAGCGGGCCGGCCCGGCCGAACACCCGGCCACGCTGCTGGATACGTTTGGCTCGCTGGGGTCTCTCGAGGCCGCCGACCGCGCGGAGTGCCGGCTCGTCGACGGGGTCCGTCAGTATGAGTTAATCGAGTAGGACCGCACGGACAGCCCAGACCCGCCCGGTCCGCGGGTCGCTTTGCTCCCCGCTCCACCAGGAGACCGGCTCCCTCCGGTCGCCGTTCCGCAGCGAGGCCGGCTCCCTCGCTGCGCTCGCTCACCGGCCTCGCTACTCCCCGTCGCGGAGCTGGTACTTCTTGATCTTGCCGCTGGCGGTCCGCGGGAGTTCGTCGACAAACGCCACCTCACGAGGGTGTTTGTACTCCGCGATCTCCTCGAGCACGAACTGCTTGACCGCCTCCTCGGTGACGTCCTCGCCGGGTTCGACGCCGCGGGCAGGGACGACAAACGCCTTTGGCACCTCGTTTCGCCGGTCGTCCGGGATGCCGACGACCGCGGACTCGGCGACGGCCTCGTGTTCGTTGACCAGTGCCTCGACCTCGCTGGGGTAGATATTGTACCCCGCCGAGACGATGACGTGTTTCTTCCGGTCGACAATCTCGTAGTAGTTGTCGTCGTCCCGGCGGGCGATATCCCCCGTCCGGAAGAAGCCCGCCTCGGTGAACGCGTGCTCGGTCTTCTCGGGCATGTCGTGATAGCCCTGCATCACCTGTGGCCCACGCACCAGCAGTTCCCCCTCCTCGCCGACCGACACCTCCTCGCCGTGTTCGTCGACGACCCGGCAGTCGGTGTGTCGGAGCGGCTGGCCGATGGTGCCGTGCCGGAGCCCGTAGGTCGAGCCGGTCTGGGCGTGGGTCGCGCCGTTGGTCTCCGTCAGCCCGTAGCCCTCACTGATGTCGACCCCGGTCTCGTCCTCGAAGGCCTCCTGGACGGCAACGGACATCTTCGCGCCACCCTCGCCAGCGCTGACCAGGCTGGTCAGGTCGTAGTCGCCGAAGCTCTCGCTCTCGACCATGTCGACGTACATGGCGGTGACACCGACGTAGTGGGTGATCGCCTCCTCCTCGACCAGCGACATGGCGGCGTCGGCGTCCCAGTTTGCCGGGCTGCGCATGAACACCGCCCCGCCGCCGACCAGCGGCTGGAAGGCAGTGTGCGTGAAGCCGGTGATGTGGTACAGCGGGAGCCAGACGAGGCTGCGAACCGCCTCGGCGTCGAGGTCGGTCGTGCTCGTCGCGAGTGTCGAACACAGCTGTGCCCGGAAGTTCCGGTGGGTCAGTCGCACGCCCTTTGGCTGACCGGTCGTCCCCGAGGTGTAGGGCAACAGCGCCACGTCGTCGCCGTCGGCGTCGACGGTCACCGGTTCGCCCTCGACAGCCTCGAAGGCGGTATCGGCCTCGCGGACCTCGTCACCGACCGTGATGACCGAGACGGACCGGTCGAGGTCGTCGAGCACGTCGTCCAGCCGGGGGCGAAGGGCCTCGTGGGTGAGCACCGCCTCGGCCCCCGAATCCTCGAGTTGGTAGGACAGCTCCCGACCCTTGTACTGGGGGTTGACCGGCGAGACCGGGACGCCGGCCTTGAACGCACCCAGCGAGGCGATGATGTACTGCGGACAGTTCGGCAGAAAGAGGAGCAACACGTCGCCGTCGTCGACCCCGAGGCCGGCGAGCCCGCCGGCAAAGCGGTCCGAGGCGGCCTTCAGCTCCGCGTGTGTCAGCTCCGCCCCGTGACTCTCGATAGCCAGCCCGTCACCGTGGTGTTCGGCCGTGGCGTCGTGCATCGTCGCCACGTTCCCGCTGTGGTGGCGCTCCTGTAGGTCGTCGATGTCCATACGCCACCAACAGATAACTCCAAAATAAACTTTGCTCTCGACCCCTGGTTCACGCCGGTTCCGGCGGCTGTGGCGGGCTCATCCCCTGACGGCCCGGCTCAGGCCACTAGCTCGCGGACCGCGTCTACCAGCAGTGTGACCCGGGCGTGGTGTTCGAAGGCGCCGTCCCGGACCCCGTTGGTGACGTAGGCAAAGGCGACCTCCTCCTGGGGGTCACCCCAGGCGAAGCTGCTGCCCAGGCCCCCGTGGCCGAACTGGCGCTCGTGGCTGACGGTCCCGAAGCGGTCTGTCGGGAGTCCGCCTTTGGCGAAGCCGAGCGCGTACCGGCTCGGCCGCTCCAGGGTGCCGTCCACCTCGGCCTCGGCGTGGAGCCGGGTCGCCTCCCTGACCGTCCCCTCCTCGAGGAGACGGGTGCCGTCGAGTTCGCCGCCGTTTGCGAGACAGGCGTAGAACCGGGCCATGTCCCGTGCCGTCCCGACCCCGTTCGCGGCGGGGATGACCGCCCGCTGGATCGCCTCGCTGTTGAACAGGGCCGCGGCGTCGGCCGGCTCGGTCTCCAGCCCGTCGGCGGGCTCGCGACACCGGTCGGGGATTGCGAAGCCGTGCAGCGTCGCCACGTCGGGGTCCTCCTCGGGCGCCAGGCCGATACCGGTGTCGTCCATCCCCAGGGGCTCGAAGACGTGTTCGGCACAGTAGTCGCGGATGGACCGGCCGGTCACCCGCCCGACGAGTTCGCCCACCAGCCAGCCGTAGTTCATCGCGTGGTAGGCCGGCTGGCTCCCCGGCTCGAAGACGGGGTCGATGGCCTCCATCGCCGCCACCGCGGCCTCCCAGTCGGTCCACTCCCCGACCTGCTCGTCGAACTCGCCGAAGGGGATGCCGGCCTGGTGGCTCAGCACCTGCCGGACCGTTATCCCGGCTTTCGCCGACCCCTCCTCGGCGAACGCCGGCCAGTACTCGACAAGGGGGTCGTCGTAGTCCAGCTCGCCCTGCTCGGCGAGCCGGTGGACCGCCGCGCCGGCGTAGGGTTTGGTACAGGAAAAGAGGATGTGTCGCTGGTCGCTCGTCTCCGTGCCACCATCGGGGTGGGGCTGGCCGCCCGCGAAGTCGACCACCAGCTCGCCCTCGTGGTAGACCGCAAGCTGTGCGCCGTGGTGGAGGCCGACCTCCAGCTGTCTGTCGAAGAGTTCGCGCAGGTACCGCCGGTCCTCGTCGGCGAGTGACATGGCTCCTCTCTCTCCCTTCGGACACTTAGTGGTATGGCTGGGCCCGCGCCACAGGGAGGAGCCGGCACCCGCTGGTTCTCCGGCCGAGTGTGGGTACGGTCCACAGCCCCAGAACTACAACCAACAGGCCGCGAGGCTGCGTGACAGGCCGGTGTGCTCTCGCTGAAACCGTGCTCGGGGATTCTTGTACTTGCCGAACACGACATACGTGAGATGAGTGAGGACAGGGATACGACCGCACAGGGGCGGCGGTATTTCGGCGTGTCACGGCGAACGCTCGTCCTCGAAGCGGTTCGGCTCTCCTACGCAGCCGCGCTCGGGGGGATTGTGACACTCGGCATCGCGTTCGGGCTGTCTCTGTTCGAGGCAGAGCGGCTCGGACTCCCGGGGCCCGCGATTAGCCTGCTCCCGCTGCTCTGCCTTCTCCTGTCGGCCGTCCTGTACGTCTACGACCGTCGCCACGAACGGGACCTGGTCGTCGCCGACTTCGCGCTCCTGATCGTCCGTCCCTTTGCGGCCGTGTACGACATCCTCCGAACCGGTGGCCGGTAACGACCCACCCGGGTGTCCTGTCACCCGCTGTGTGTGCACGGGGCAGTCCAAGCCCGACCCCCGATGGCGGCTCACCTGTGCCGGGACACCCCCTCTCAGGACCCTATCCAGATGGTCTCTATGCCGCAGTCGGGACACTCACGCAGTGTCCGTACCGGTCCGTCGGAGTTTACCGCCTCCTCGTCGACCGTCGCAGCCGCCGTCTCACCACAGATCACGCACTCGAACTCGACGTTCACATCTACGTTTACCCGACCGGACTGAATATATCTGACCCGTCACCGCCACAGCCCGGGACCGCCACTCAGAACGGGGTCGGCGCGAGCAGTTGGCCGCCGTCGACGGTGAAGTAGCCGCCGGTGACGTAGCCGGCGGCGGGGCTGGCCAGAAAGAGGGTTATCGGCACACAATCCTGGGCGTCGCCCAGCCGGCCGGCGGGAAGGTCGGAGACCACCCGCTCGCGGTGGTCGTCGGTGAGGATCTCCCGGATCGCGTCGGTCTCGACCACGCCGGGGGCGACGGTGTTGGCGCGAATCCCGGCGGCGGCCCACTCGCTGGCGACGGTCTGCATGAGGTTGTGGACGCCGGCCTTCCCGGCCCCGGAGTGGGCGTGGTAGGGCGCCCCCCAGACGCTGTTTGTCGCCCCCATCGCGACGATCGAGCCGCCACCCGACTCGCGCATGTGCTCGCCGACCGCGAAGGTACAGTAGGCGGTGCCGTCGAGGATCGTCCCCACGACCGACCGCCAGCCGTTCGGCGAGAGCTCCTCCGTCGGGGTGACGAAGTTCGCGCCGGCGTTGTTGACCAGGACGTCGACCCCGCCGAGTTCGTCGACGACGGTCTCGGTCATCGCCTCCACCTGGTCGTACTCCCGAACGTCGACCGTCGTCGCGCAGGCTTGGACGCCCCTCTCCTCGACGGCCTCGGCGACGGGTTCGAGGTGGTCCATGTTCCGGGAGGCCACTGCCACGTCCGCGCCGTGGTCGGCGAAAGCCAGCGCGAGCTCCTCGCCGATGCCCGTTCCGCCGCCAGTGATGAGAACGCGCTCGCCGTCGAACAGGTCGTCGGCGAAGATATCCGTCGAGGGCGGGGTGTGGCTCAGCCCGACCCGGGTCGTGTCACCGGCACCGCCGGCCCCGCTGTTGTCACCCCGCTCACTCATTCGGGGACCTCCATGGTCTCGCGGGCCTCGGCAGGCGTGGCAGGCTCGCGGCCGACGTCGCGGGCCATCCGTGCGGCCCGTGCCACCAGGTCGGCGTTGCTCTCGGCCATCTCCCCCTCGGGGAGATAGAAGTTGTCCTCCAGGCCGACGCGGACGTTCCCGCCCATCGACAGCGCCGCGCCCACCAGCGGCCACTGGTCGCGGCCGACCCCGATCACCTGCCAGGTCGCGTCGTCGGGCAGCTGCCGAACCTGATGGGCCAGGTTTTCGACTGTCGCGGGGATCCCCCCGAGCACGCCCATGATGAGGCTGAACTGGATAGGGTGGGTCAGCCCCCCCTGTTTCAGTAGCGGGCGGATGTTGCCGATGTGGCCGGTGTCGAAACACTCCAGTTCCGGCTTGACGCCCGCGTCGTTCATCGCCGACAGAAAGGCCTGGATCTCCGAGAAGGAGTTGTCGAAGACCTGGTCGAAGACGAACTCCCCGCGGCGGTCGGAGTACTTCGCGTAGTTCATCGAGCCCATGTTCAGGGCGGCGATGTCCGGCGAGACCTCGCGGATGTAGTCGGTACGGGTCTCGACGGGTTCGTCCACGGCGCCCGTCGAGAAGTTGACCAGGATGTCCGTCCGCGCCCGCACCGCCTCGTGGATCTCGCGGTAGGTCTCCGTCGAGAAGGTCGGGTCACCCTCGTCCGTGCGGGCGTGGATGTGTGCAACGGCCGCGCCGGCCTCGCGGGCGGCGGCGGCCTCCTCGGCGACCTCCTCTGGGGTGTAGGGGATCGCCTCGCACTGCTCGCGCGTGGTCAGCGCGCCCGTCAGCGCCGCCGAGATGACCACGCGCTCCGGGTCGTTGCCCTTTACCGAGTCCTGCGTGTCGAAGCTCATGTGTGGTGTGTGTTACCGCTGTTTCCAGTCGGGCTCGCGGTCGTTCAGGTACGCGTCGATCCCCTCCTCAGTGGCGTCGCTCATCGCGATGACCGTGATCACCTCGCCGAGGTAGTCAAGCGCCGACCCGAAGTCGAGGTCGCGCTGGGTGTAGTAGGCCTCCTTCCCGACCTCAATGAGGACGGGGCTGTTGTCGGCCAGCTCGTCGACCAGCGCCGACAGCGTCCCCTCGAACTCCCCTTCGGGGGCGACGTCGGTCACCAGCCCCATCGACTCGGCCTCCGCGGCGTCGACAAAGTCGCCGGTAAAGAGGAGCCGGAGCCCGGCCTTCTCGTCGGCCGCCCGCATGATCGGGGCCATCGCCTGCGCGGGGAACAGGCCGACGTCCACTTCGGGGGTCCCGAAGACGGCCTCGCCGTCGGCGACGACGAACTCGCAGGCGGTCGCGAGCCCGAGCCCGCCGGCCAGGCAGTAGCCCTCGACGGCCGCCACCGTCAGCACGCCCGCGTCGACCATCGACCCGACGAGCGCCGACAGCCCCGAGAAGTTCTCGCGGTAGGCCACAGAGTCCGCGCCGAACGTCTCGCTCATCGCGGAGAGGTCCCCACCCGAGCAGAACGTCCCCGCCGCGCCCCGGATGACGAGTACGCGGGCCTCGCCCTCGTCGGCCGAGGCGAGCGCCTCCTGGAGCCCGCCGATGATGTCGGGGCTGAGGGCGTTTCGCTCCCCGGGGCGGTCGAGTGTGGCCCACAGCACCAGCCCGTCGTCGCTCTCGGCAACGTCGAGGTCCGGGTTCGAGAGGTCCTCGCGGGGCTCCATCAGTACGACCGGGGCAGACCGAGTGCGTGCTCGGCGATGTGGTTGCGCATCATCTCCGAGGAGCCCGGCGCGACCCGGCCCAGCCGGCTCCCCTTCCACATCTCGATGACGTGGTAGTCGCGGCTGAAGCCGTTGCCGCCGTGGGTCTGGAGGGCGACGTCGGTGGCCTCGTGGCCGGCCTCGGTCGCGCGGAGCTTTGCCATATTCGAGAGCTCGGCCACCCGGGCGGGGTCGTCGCCGTGGTCCATCATCCAGGCCGCCTTCTGGACCAGTAGCTTCGCGGCCTCCAGCTTCGAGTGTGACTCCGCGATGGGGTGCTGGACGGCCTGGTGGCCGCCGATCGGTTGGCCGAACACCTCCCGCTCGCTCGCGTAGTCGACGGCGCGTTCGACGGCGTTGCGGCCGGTCCCGACCGCGCCTGCGGCCCCGACCAGCCGCTCGGGGTTGACCGTGTCGAACAGCTGGTAGAGGCCCTTCTCCCTGGTCCCGATGATGTCCGCCTCGGTGGCGACGTAGTCGTCGAAGCTAAGCTCGAACTGGTTCTCGGGGGTCGGAATACCGACATCGAGTTCGCGGCGTTCGATGTCGGGGTCGGAGGGGTCCGCGAGGAAGAGGGTGATCCCCTCGGTGCGCTTCTCGACCTCGTCTTTGGGGGTGGTGCGGGCGACGAGCAGCATCCGGTCGGCGTGGTCGACACCGCTGATCCACTGTTTACTGCCGTTAACCCGGAAGGTCCCGTCGCCCTGGTCCTCGGCGAAGGTGTCGAGGTTGGGGGCGTTGTGGCCGGCGTTTGGCTCGGTCAGCGCCATACAGAACCGGAGGTCGCCGTCCATCAGCGGGTCGAGCAGTTCCTCGCGCTGTTCCTCGGTGCCGTGTTCGACCAGTGTCACCGCGCCAAAGACGACGTTGACGACGAAGAGCATATTCGCGCTCGTGCAGCCGTGTGCGCCGAGTTCCTCGACGATGGTCGTCAGTTCGACGACCCCCATCCCCTCGCCGCCGAGCTCCTCGGGGACGGTCACGCCCAGAAAGCCCGCGTCGGCACAGTCCTGCCAGAACGCCGTCGGTCGCCGCTCGCCGTCTGTCACCTCCCGCCAGTACTCGTCGTCGTACCCCGCAGCGACCTCCTTGGCGGTCTGTTTGATCAGTGTCAGCTCCTCGGTTTCGACGAAGCCGGGGTTGCCGCGTTCCGCCTTTGCCATGTGTGCTAACACACCCCAGTCCAACATAAATGTGGGTCCCTCGGGGGACCGGGCCCGACTCCGGCCACGGCCGGGGTGACGACCGAACGGCTTACGACCGCCGACCCGGTAACACGAGGCGGCAGAGGGAGCCCGGCTCCCGTGTCCCGGACCGCGTTCTGCCCTCGGCAGAACGGAACGTGCAAGCGGGGACAGGACGGCATCGCTGTCCTGTCCCCGTGAGCGCGCCCGCAAGGGACATGAGAAAAGTCCCCCCACCGTCCGGGCAGGTGACCGGGCGCAAGCCCGGGGCGAGAGACCGCCGGCGCTGGAACAGAAACGGGACCCCTCGTCCCGACCGATGAGGCGTGTGAACCCCGAGCGCAAGCGAGGGGGAGTTGACCCGCCGAGGGCGCGTTCCGCCACCCGGCGGAACGAACTGGGCGCGTGGGCGCCGCCCGCGCGCCGACGGACGAGAACGGATGGAACGGCGAATCCTCACCGGTGCAAGTCCGGACCCACAGGTAGCCCGGACGCGGGTTCGGACGCTCAGCCAAATGCCGGTAGAACAGAAGGGGGCTTACTCCCCTCAGCCACACACCACCCCCAGCACAGCGGCCGCACCGCACATACTTTTGTCTCCGCCCGCGTAGCGCCCGGCATGGACCGTGAGGAACTTCAGGCACGGCTAGCCACGGAGTTCGGTGAGGTCGGCCTACGGACGGTTTCCCGACAGGCCCGTGACCTCGCGGCCTCGGGCCGGGTCGCGGAGGACCTGGGGTTCGAGGTGACCGTCGAGACTGTCGTCTCGAACCTGCAGGACGCCCCCGACGACCACACGCTGGTCGAGCGCTGGAACTGGTGGGTCGGGGCGCTGGACCTCTCACACGGCGGCTATCTCCGCTTTCGTGTCCGCGAGGATGCCGTCGAGTAGCCCGGCAACGGCCGGTCCGTGGCCCACCCCTCAGACCGACAGCGTCTCGCCGAGTTCGGGCGCGCTCGCGTCGTAGCCGTCGGCCCGGAGTTCCGCCGCGAACTCCCCACACCGGTCGCCGTGGTTCACCAGCACCGCCGCGTCCCGGTAGGCGTCGAGGAAGGAGCGGAGCCCGTCGCGGTCGGCGTGGGCCGAGAAGTCGTAGGACTGGGTCTGTGCGGCGACAGGCATCACCCGGCCGTCGATCTCCGCGCTGCCGGTGTCCAGGAGCTCACGACCCGGCGTCCCCTCGACCTGGTAGCCGGTCAGTGTGATCTTGTTCGTGGGGTTCGAGCGGACCGCGGGAACGTAGGTCATCGCCGGGCCGCCGGAGAGCATCCCGCTGGTCGTGACGATGGCGGCGTTTTCCTTGGCGATGCGCCGGCGCTGGCCGTCCCGGCCGGTGACAAAGCGAGCGTGGGACTTCGCCCGCCCGAGTGCATCGCCGTCCCGGATAAACTCGGGATGACGGTGAAGCATCTCGGTCACCCCCTTCCCCATCCCGTCGACGTAACAGGGGATGTCGAAGGCCTCACACATCATAAGCATCTCCTGGGTCCGGCCGATCGCAAAGGCGGGGACGACCACCGTGCCGCCCTGCCACAGCGTTGTCCTCACGCTCTCGGCGAAGCGCTCCTCGATCGCCGCGCGGTCCTCGTGTTCGACGTCCGAGTAGGTGCTCTCGGTGAGGACGACATCGGCCGCGGGACGGGCCGTGGTGCCCGCGACGAGGCGCTGGTCGTGGGTGTGGAAGTCACCCGTGTACAGAAACCGGGTGTCGCCGTCGTCGACGAGGACGTGGGCGCTCCCGGGGATGTGGCCGGCGTCGAAGAGGGTTATCTCGTGGCCCGCCGCCTCGAAGGACTCGCGGTAGCCGTGGGTCTCGGAGACCTGCGTGACCCGCTTGAGTTCGGCCTCGGTAAAGGGGCAGTCGTAGGTCCCGCCGTGGAGTTTGAGGGTGTCTCGCGCGAGCGTGAGCGCCAGTTCCCGTGTCGGTGGTGTCCAGTGGACCGGTGGCCGCCGGTCACCCGAGAGGAGCGCCGGCACCGCCCCGGCGTGGTCGAGATGGCCGTGCGAGACCACGACTGCCTCGGGGTCGACCCCGGAGCCGCCGCGGGAGAGTCCGACCGGGAACTGTGGGGGGTTCGCGGTCTTCATACCGTAGTCGAGCAGGAGGGCGTCGTTGACGAGGACGGCACTCCTGCCGACCTCGCCGGCCCCGCCCAGAAACCGCAGCTTCATTGCACAACACCAGGGACCTCCGCCGTTTGGCTCCGTCGGTTCGTCGCGCTCAGACCGACAGCATCACGTCCTCCATCCCGCCCATCAGCCCGCCAAAGGCCGTCTCGTAGCCCTCGTGGCGGGCGGTCTGTGGCTGTGTCGTCGGCACGAGTTGGAGTGTGTCACCCGACCTGAGCCCCCCGATTACGGCGCCGTAGTGGTAGCCCAGGTCGGGGTCGAGTGTCCGGACGAGCCGCCTGTCGAAGACAGCCTGGCCGTCCCGGGTCACCGTTCCCGCGAGCCCCATCGCCGGGACCACCATCCGGTTGTATCGGGTCCGGGCCGAGACCGCGAGATAGGCCCCCTCGCCGTCGACCCCTGCGGGCGGGCTATCGAGGACAGTCGCCACCAGCACCACGTCGTTGCTCCGCTCGCTACCGAGGACGCGCCCGGGCAGGTCCTCGGCCGCCGGCGCAACGGAGTCCGGCAGCATCCCCATCTCCCGGGGGTCGACCGCGCCGCGTTCGCCCCCGCGGTCGAGCACCTCGTAGGCGAGTTCGTCGCGCGCGGACTGGCTGTACTCGAACCCGATGTCGACCGTCGTCGGCTCGCCGAACCGACCCCGGAAGGCGCCGGTCCGCCGGGTAGAGACACCGCCAACCGAGAGCCCCACGGTGTAGTCCCCGTCGCCGTCGAGCCCGAAGTTCGCGCCGTAGTGAAACCCCATCGGCTGGGAGAGCATCGGGTAGATAACCTCCTCGGAGACCAGTGACCCGTCCTGTCGGATCTCGACGGAGAGCCCCGTCTCCGGGAGGACGGTCCGGGTCTCGGGGTCCCAGATACTCGCCATCAGGTGGATGTCACCGTCCGCGACGGGCGTGCGCTCGACGGTGTCGCCGGTGACCGTCCAGAACCGGTGGGCGTAGCTGTACATCAGGCCGGCGGCGAAGTCACCCTGCTCGCCCGTGCCGACCATCTCCGTGCCCTCGACGTGGCCGGGGACGTAGACCCCGTCGGGGCGGTTCTCGGGCACCTGTGCGTTCCCGGTCGACCGCGTCTCGAGCAGTCCGGCACAGCCGGCAAGCGACAGCGCACTCACTCCCGCGCCGGTGCGGAGGAACGTCCGGCGGTCCATACCGGTATTCGACGCCCCAGCACAAAACCGATTCCGGTCTGTCGGCCGGCCCCGCCGCGCCGCCGGCCGGTTACCTCTCCGTCACCCGGGAGTTACGTGGCCGCCCCTCCTCGGCACGTACATGGCATCTGACCGGGCCCCGTTCGTGGTCGTCGGCGGCGACGCCGCCGGCCTCAGCGCCGCCAGCAAGTGCAAACGCGAGGACCCCGACCGCGAGGTCGTCGTCTACGAGCAGGGGTCGTGGGTCTCCTACGCCCACTGCGGGACCCCCTACTTCGTGAAAGGGGCGGTCGAGGCGCTGACCGACCTGCTCTCGCTGTCCCCCGCCGAGATAGCCGAGCGGGGGGTCGACCTCCACCGGGGCCACGAGGTTCTCGACGTCGACACCGACGCCCGCACCGTCCGCGTCGCGGGGCCGGACGGGGCGTTCGAGCAGGCCTACGGCGACCTGCTAGTCGCGACGGGTGCCCGGGCGCTGACCAGCCCGGTCGACGGGACGGCCCTCGACGGTGTCCACACACTCCACGGGCTGGACGCCGCAGCGGGGATCCGCGCTCACCTGCTCGACCCCAATACTGATCACCTCGCCGACCTCGGCGGCGGTGACTTCGTCGACCGGGCGGCTGTCGAACGCTGCGGCGCGATGGACCCCCCCGAGACGGTGGCAATCGTCGGCGGCGGCTACGTCGGGGTGGAGATGGCCGAGGCCTTCAGCGCACACGAGTGTGATGTCCACCTCTTCCAGCGTGGCGACCACGTCCTCCCGCCCTTCGGTGAGACTGTCGCCGACGGGGTGGAGACGGAGCTCCGGCACCAGGGGGTCACGCTTCACCTGGAGACCGAGGTCGCCGAGCTGACCGGCGACGATGGCCGGGTCGAACGCCTGGTCTGTGCCGACGGGACGGCGTTGGACACCGGGCTGGTGCTGGTCGGTGTCGGGATCCGGCCACACACCGAGGTGGTGGCGGATGAGCCGGTCGGGACCGGCCCCGGTGGGGCCATCGAGGTCGACGGCCACGGCCGGACGGGGGTCGAGGG
>ERZ1034569.482-NODE-482-length-14493-cov-63.460798_pt1 | contig 14493 bp, 12 predicted proteins | sample MGYA00520706_ERZ1034569 | MGnify/ENA primary metagenome ERZ1034569 (study PRJEB33760, sample SAMEA4777722) | hypersaline lake metagenome | biome: hypersaline environment; feature: brines | place: Spain | collected 2014-08 | depth 0 m ...
CCGAGCGCATTCTGATGGGCATCGTGGCGGGCCCCGACGCCAAAATTCCCAGCAATACGCACTTCGACACCACCCGCGCCAACATCGAGGCCACGGGCGCCGAGGCGGTCGACCTCGTCATCGACGCGGGGCACGTCCCGGACGCGGAGCACCCGTTCAAGGGCAACATCAATCTCGACCGGCTGGAGGCGCTGCTGGACGCGGAAGGAGACCGGGTGCCCATCGTCATGCTCACGGTCACCAACAACACCGGCGGCGGCCAGCCGGTCTCGCTCGCCAACATCCGCGGCGCGAAGGCCCTGTGCGACACGTACGACGTGCCGCTCGTCCTCGACGCCTGTCGCTTCGCGGAAAACGCCTACTTCATCAAACAGCGCGAGGACGGGTACGGCGACCGTTCGGTCAAGGAGATCGTCCGGGAGATGTTTTCGCACGCGGACGGCATGACGATGAGCGCCAAGAAGGACGCGCTGGTCAACATTGGCGGCTGGCTGGCCCTCGATGACGACGCGTGGGCCCGAAAGGCCCGCAATCAACTAATCCTCACGGAGGGCTTTCCGACCTACGGGGGATTGGCGGGACGCGACCTGGAGGCCATCGCCGTGGGGCTGCAGGAGATCGTCGACGAGGACTACCTGGAGTACCGCATGGCCTCGACCCGCTACCTCGGCGAGGCCCTCACCGAGCTGGGCGTGCCGATCGTGAAGCCGGTCGGCGGGCACGCCGTCTACATCGACGCGAAGTCGCTTCTCCCCCACATCCCGCCGCTGGACTACCCGGCCCAGTCGCTGGCCGTGGCGCTGTACGTGACGGGCGGGATCCGCGGGGTCGAGATCGGATCGGTCATGTTCGGCCGGCAGCCCGACGGCAGCGAGGAGCCGGCGGACCAGGAGCTTTTGCGCCTCGCCATCCCCCGCCGCGTCTACACCCAAAGCCACGTCGACTACGTAATCGAGTGCTTCGAGGCACTGGTGGGGCGCAAAGGCGCCCTCTGCGGCTACGAGATCACCGAAGAGCCCCCTCAGCTCCGGCACTTCACGGCCCACCTCCGCCCGAAGGCGCCCGAAGCGGTCCACCACGAGACGGACGGGCCCGTGGAGGCATCGTCGTAGCCCGCCGCTACCGGTACCCCGCCAGGCGGCGCCGCGTGCGGCCGAGGGCGGGCGGCACCTCCTCCGGCGGCGTCAACTCCCCCCGGAGGTTGTTCTGCACGAGGCGGCGCACCTCGTCGGGCGCGTGGTCCTGCTCGAAGAGGTAATACAGCTTGGCCAGCGCCGCCTCCGTCGTCATGTCGTAGCCGCTCACCACGCCCGCCTCCGCCAGGGCCTGGCCGGTGGCGTAGAGGTCGAGGTCCGCCGTGCCCCGGAGCGGCTGCGTCACCGCCACGATGACGACGCCCCGCGCCGTCGCCTCGCGCAGGGCTTCCAGAAACGCGTCGTTCTGGGCCGGCGCATTGCCCGCCCCGAAGCACTCCAGCACAACGCCCTGCACCGGCGGGGCCAGCACGTTTTCCAGGGAGGCCACCCCGAGGCCCGGAAAGAGCCGGAACGCCGAGACGGTCGCCGCCCCGAGTTCCGTCACGGCGGGGGGACGGGGCGGCCGGTGCGGGGCCGGCACCCGCTCCCACTCCACGTCCAGGTCGATGCCCGCCGTGCCCACGGCCGGGAAGTTCGGGGAGTCGAAGGCCGCAAACGAGTCCGCGTTCACCTTCGTCACGCGGGTGCCCCGGTAGAGGCGGTTGTGGAAGAACACGTGCACCCCGCCCAGCCGGTCGGGATAGGTGCCCAGGAGCAAAAGGGACGTGAGCAGGTTGCCCTGCGCGTCGCTGCGTGTCTCGTCGAGGGGCAGTTGCGCGCCCGTGAGGAGCACCGGTTTGTCGAGCGGGTGCAGCATGAACGACAGCGCCGAGGCGGTGAACGCCATCGTGTCCGTGCCGTGGACGACCAGAAAGCCGTCGTAGGCCTCAAAGCGATCCCGAATGGCCTCCGCGATGCGGAGCCAGTCGGCCGGCTCCATGTTTGCGCTGTCGAGCAGCGGATCGAACGCGTGCACGTCGTAGGCCGGGAGGTCTTCCGACTGAAACGAGAGGCGCTCCTCCATGAGGGCTTCGAGGGTGCCGGACCCCGGCACGTATCCCTCCTCGCTTTCCACCATGCCCAGGGTGCCCCCGGTGTACACCACCAGAATGCGGGGCGAAGACGCGGCCATCAAACCAATGTCGCAATTCAAGTAAAACGCTCGGGCGAAAGGCCTCCGCCAAGACGGCCCGACGGATCAGGCTCCTCCCTCCCGGGCACGGTCGCGCCGCCCCCACAGGCAGGCGTGTCGATCCGTGAACCGGAGCCGTGCCTCCATCACCCCTCGTCGAGAATGTAAATGTCGGACAGGTTGCGCGCGAGTTGGCCGTAGTCGAGCCCGTAGCCGATGACGAAGAGGTCCGGAATGCGGAAGCCGACGTAGTCGAGCGTAAGGTCCGGCTCCGTCGCCGTGGGCTTGTGGAGCAGGGTCGACACGCGAAGGGAGGCCGGGTTGTACTCCGCGAGGCGGCGCTTCATGAACTCCATCGACAGCCCCGTGTCCACGATGTCCTCCACCACGAGCACGTCGCGGCCCTCCAGCTCCGCGTCGACGCTTTTGAGCTCCCGCACCTCCCCGCTCGACACCTTCTCGTCCCCGTACGAGGAGAGCTTGATGAAGTCGATCTCGCAGTCGGTGTCGATGGCCCGCATCAGGTCCGCGGTGTACATGAACGCTCCGTTCAGGACGCTCACGAGGATGGGGGTGGTGGTGGCGTAATCGCGGGCGATGGTTTGTCCCATCTCCGCAACCCGCTTTTTAATCCGCTCGGCCGACAGGTATCGGCGGAAGCGTTCTCCCTGTACGGTCACGGCGGCGTCGGTGGGCTGGACGGGGGTCTCCAAGAGGTCGCGCGTAGCGGGCATGTTTGAGGCCATCGGTGGAAAGAAAGTGAGGCGCGAGAACGACGGTTGAAGCTAGGCGGCGGCTCCGAAGAGTGTCAATTGTCCGAGGGTTTTTCACGTGGTCGTAGGACGAGCCGGGCTACGCGGTCGGTGTCGGGCCGCACGCGGACCCGATGATCGAGCCGGTGCCCCACCACCCAGGCAATGCGGTCGCCCCGGCACAGCACGGAGACGTGCGTTCGTCGGTGGGGCGGCACGCGGGCCTCGGTAAGCACGTCACTCACAAGTTTCGTGCCGTCCAGCCCCAGCGGCCGGAAGCGGTCGCCCTCCGCCCAGGGACGCACCGTGAGCGCCGTCCCCAGCCGGTCCGCATCCGCGTAGGCAAGGTGCGGCGGGCCGGAGGCCAGCGACGCGGGCCGCCCGTCACACAGCTCCACCCGGAGGCGGCCCTGCGGAATCGCCACGGGCGTCCCCCAGTCGATGGGCGTGGGCGAGAGCGGATCCGGCGTGGCGGCGTCGGGGACGAAGCGCAGCCGCCCGCGCTCCCGCCAGACGGTGCCCGTCCCCACCTCCATGCGCCGGCCCACCTGCGCCTCGACGAGGGCCTCCAGCTCCTCGGCCACCGCCCGGGAGTAAGGGGCTGTGGGCAGCGCGCGACGCAGCGCCTCCAAGAGGAGGCGACGGCGCCAGACGGGCGGGGCCTCGCGCAGGGCCTCCACGGACAGGGCCCCGCCCGCCTCGTGATCGGTGTACGCCCGGCCCATCCGCCGCTTTAGGGCGGGCCGGAGGGCCTGGTCGACGTACTCCTGCATGAGGTCCGCCGACCGGGCCAGGGCGTCGGTCGCGCCCTCGAAGTGCGCTTCCAGCCGGGGAAGGATCTCGGTCCGGATCACCCCCCGGTCGTAGTCGTGGCGCTGGTTGGTCGGATCGGTCCGCCACGGGAGCCCCATCGACTCGGCGTAGGCTTCGATCGCGTCCCGTCGGGCGTCCAGCAGGGGCCGAACGAGAGAGACGGACGGGTCGGCCTCCAGGGGACGGGCCGGCCGCATCCCGGCCACCCCCTCCGGCCCGCTGCCGCGGACGAGATTGAGGAGGAGCGTTTCGGCCTGGTCGTCGCGGTGGTGGCCGGTCGCCACGACGGGCGCCCCGATCTCCGCGGCCGCCGCCGCCAGGGCGTCGTAGCGCAGTCGGCGCGCGGCCGCCTGGAGCGACTCGTCCTCGGACGCGGCGCGGGCCTCCGCGTCGAGGGCCACCACGGAGAGCGGCACCGCCGGCGACTGCTCGTGGCACCACCGGCGCACCAGGGCCTCGTCCCCGTCGGCCCCCGCCCGCAGCCCGTAGTTGACGTGTAGCGCGTGCACGTCGACATCCAATCGGCGCAGGACGGAGAGGCACGTCATCGAGTCCACGCCGCCGCTTGCCGCCACCAGCACCGGGCCTTCGTCCAGCAGGGCGTGCCGATCACTGAACGCCGCGACCGTGTCGACGAGCGGGTGGGGCATCGGGGAAGCAGACGCGTGGGGGAGAAGCCGCCTAGCGCCCGAAGCGGTCGGCCAGCTCCTCCATCGAGAGCTTGACGATCGTGGGCGTGCCGGTGGGGTCGGCGTAGGGCATTTCGCAGTCGAACAAGTCGTCGAGGAGGGCCCGGCGCTCTTCTTCCGACAGCGGCTGTCCCCGGTCCACGGCGCTCCGCTGGGCCATCGTCTTCGCGAGGTGCTCGCGGCGCTCGTCCTCGACCGCGTCCTGGGCGGACCGGTATTGCTCCAGGAGCTCCTCCAGGATCGTGTCCTCGTTGCCGTCCGGCACGTCGGCGGGCACCCCCCGCACCGAGACGGTACGCCCGCTGAGGCGCTCCAGCTCGAACCCGAGGGCGTCGAGGTCGTCTCGCAACTCGTCCAGCAGCTCGACCTCGGCCGGGGACAGGTCGACGGTATGCGGAAAGAGCAGGCGCTGCGACGCCCCCTGCTGGTCGCGGAGGTGGGCCCGGGCCCGTTCGTAGAGCACGCGGAGGTGCGCCGCCCGCTGGTCGACGAGCATCATGCCGGTCTCGGTCGGCGTCACGACGTAGGTGTCGTGCAGCCCCCACACCGGACGCCGGCCCGACCGCTCCGCTTCGTCGGCGGCAGACGTTGAAGACGACCCGCCTTCCCGATGGGGGGGCGATGCCGGGGCGTCCCCCGGTGAGGACTCGTCGCCCCCATCCGGCCGGCGGTAGAGGGCGTCGGACTGGTCCCCGGGCGACACCGACGGATTTTCGGGCCTGGGCTTCGGAGACTGGGGAGACGGCCCGGACGACGAGCGTCCCGACGAGTCGGTCGCGTCCCCGGACGATCGTTGCGGCTGAAAGGAAGTCGGCGTGGGGCGCGGGGACGAGGTCCCGTCCCCCGACACCGACGATGCGGCGTGCTCTTCGCCCTCCGGTCTGCCAGGCTCAGGGCCGGGGCTGTCTTCTTCGTTGTCGGTCTCGTCGTCCCCGTCGTCCATCTGCGGCGACACGTGCACCCGGCCCAGCGCCCGCCGCACTGCGCTCCGCAGAAATCCGTAGATGCCGCTCTGGTCGTCGAACTTGACCTCTTCCTTCTGCGGGTGCACGTTGACGTCCACCCGCTCCGGGTTCATCGCCAGGAAGAGCGCAAAGAACGGAAACGCCCCGTCCGGGACCAGCTCGCCGTATGCCTTCTTGACCGCGTGGCTCAGGTACCGGTCCGTCACGGCCCGTCCGTTCACGAACAGAAACTGCTCGCCCCGCGTCTTCCGGTGAAACGACGGCGCCCCGACGAACCCGCGCAGCCTGAGGTCGCTCGATTCGTCTTCGACCGCCACCAGCTCGTCCTCGTGGTCGCCGCCAAAGAGGCCGAGGATGCGGGCGCGGGTGGCGGCGTGCCAGTCGCTGTCCGGCGCCGCGGGCAGGTCGTAGTGCTCGTGCCCGTCGTGCTCCAACCGGACTGCCGTGTCGGGGTTGGCGAGGGCCAGCGACTGAACGGTCTGCGTGAGGTGCTTCAGCTCGGTGGCCGGGGTCTTCAGAAAATTGCGCCGGGCCGGCACGTTGAAGAAGAGGTTGCGGACCGCCACCGAGGTCCCGTTCGGGATCGCGCAGGGCCGTTTCTCCACCTGCTCTCCCCCCTCCACCCGAACTAAGGTCCCCGCGTCGTCCTCCACCCGCTTCGTCTTGAGCGTCACCTGCGCGACGGCGGCGATCGACGCAAGGGCCTCCCCCCGAAAGCCGAGCGTCCGGATGCGCTCCAGGTCGTCTACCGAGCGGAGCTTACTGGTGGCGTGTCGCTCGAAGCAGCGCTCCGCGTCCCCCGGCCCCATGCCACACCCGTCGTCGATGACCTGCACGAGGGTGCTGCCCGCGTCTTTCAGGAGCACCTCGATCGACGACGCCCCCGCGTCGAGGGCGTTTTCGATCAGCTCCTTCGCCACCGAGGCGGGCCGCTGCACCACCTCGCCCGCCGCAATCTGGTTGGCGAGGCGGTCGGACATCACCTCAATGAGGCCCCCGGACGGGGAGGACTCGTCGGCCACGGCACGGACGGACTGCGAAAATTTACAGCGAGTAGTAGAGGAGCAGCGTGAGAAACAGGAGGGCCAGGAAGAACAGCAGGCTGAGCGGGCTGCGCTGTGCCTCCTGGGCACGGCGGGACTGCATCCGCCGTCGGATGTCGCGGTCGTCGTCCTCCTCGGGATTGTGGTGGCGGGGCTGGTAGTCGAACGACCGGGGCCCGCGCCCGGCACTGAACAGACCCATGGGCGCGTCGGCTGGGTGTCGAAAGCCTGTGCACCGGACCGAACAGGGCGGTCGGAGCCGTCGTTCCCAAAATGCGGTGTGCGGCGGCCCTCAGCGGCCCTCAGCCCTTCGTTTCCCTCGACGCATCTTCCTTGTCTCCGGTGCCCCCCTGCACACTACACCAGGCCCGCGACCAGATGAAGGTAGAGCACGCTGAGCGGGGCCGCCACGGCCATCGCGTCGAACCGATCCAGCATGCCGCCGTGGCCCGGCAGGAGCTGGCTCGAATCATCGACCGCCACCGAGCGCTTGAGCTTGCTCTCCAGCAGGTCGCCGAGCTGGCTCACCCCGCCCCCGATCCCGATGAGCGCGGCCACGTGGCCCCACGCAAGGAGGTCCACGACGGTCAGCTTGAGCACGACGCCCACGACCAGGGCCGCCCCCAGGCCCCCAAGCGTGCCCTCCCACGTTTTGTTCGGGGAAATGGTGGGGGCGAGCGGACGCTGGCCGACGCTCTTGCCGACGTAGTAGGCCGCCACGTCCGTCGCCCACACCACCAGCAGAACAAACAGGACCAGCCAGAACGCCTCCCCGTCGCCGACGGCCGCACTCTGGGTCTCGCGGAGCCAGATCAAACTTCCGAGCAGGCCCGTCGGGTACACGGCGCCCGCAAGCGTCACCGCAAAGCTAAACAGGAACTGCTCCTGCGGCACCAGCAGCGGCGCGGCCACGACGAAGAGGAGCAGCACCGCCGTTCCGACGGGCCAGAGGGACGGCCGCAGGAACGTGGCCACGAGGAGGATGCCGACGAGAACCCCCCAGGTCTGTTGCGGCCACGCGCCGCCCTGCTGGGCCATCCGGTACAGTTCCCGCTGGCCCAGCACCCCGATGCCCGCGACGAGGCCCGCAAACCACCAGCCCCCCAGGTACGCCAGTCCCAGCACGACCGGTGCCGCCAGCAGGGCCGTGACGATCCGGCGAAGGTTATTGCTCACGAAGACGCGGTCTGGTCAATCCACTCCATGGCGTCGGTGCCCCTCTCTTACGCAGACGCATCGTCGGCAGCGTCCTCCGCGTCGTCTTCGGGCGGGTCGTCTTCGGGCGGCCCCAGGTCCATGTGCTCGTGGCCGGAGTCGAGCTTCGAGTCCTGATCGGGGGTGTTGGCCGGCGGGGCGTCGGGGTCGGCCCCGAGCGCTGCCGCCTCCAACTCCTCGTCCGTGAGCTGCTCCTCCAGCAGCGACACCGCCTTGTCGGCCTGCTCCGGCGGCACCATCACGTGCACCGACGCGAGGTCGCCCACGGTGAGGTTGAAGGCGTGGTCGCGCTGGGTCAGCACGACGGCGGGGATGCCGCTGTCGTCGAGCCGATCCCGAACGAGATCGGCCTCGTAGTCGGTGCTGGTCCGAAAAACACTCGCCCAGTCCTCGTGCGAACTCATGGGTGGTGGAACCGGTCAGTGAGAAGAGCGCTCCGTCCCGCCCTGGGCATCTCGAATGCGTGCAGCAAAGGGGTGCATAACATAGAGAACACTCCCCACAATCACGAACCCAAGCCCCACCAGGGACCACGGCATGGAGGTCTGCTCAAGCGCGCGGACCGAGTAGTCGGGATGCGTCTCTGCGTACCGGGCCCCGACGACGGCCATGCCGTTGTGGGCGATGTGCACCAGCACGGCCGGCACGAGGCTGCCCGTACGCCACACGAGGTAGGCCATATACAGCCCGAGCACCGTAAGCGGAAGGGCCTGGGATGGGCGAAGGTGGTACAGCCCAAAAAGCCCCCCCGCCAGAAGAATCCCCCCGGCCGGCCCGGCGGCCCGCTCGAACTGCCGCTGGGCGTAGCCCCGAAACAGCAGCTCCTCACACACCCCGGGGACGAGCGCCAGCATCGTGATGTTGAAGACAAGCCCCAGGTCGCTCTGCAGCACGCTCCGGATCATCTCCAACTGCGACTGCTCCATCACCCGAACGGACTCCGGCAGCGGCAGCGCCCGGTTCACCTCGGCGAGCCACTGCGTCACGGGCTGCAGCCCCACGATCCCGACCAGGGCCAGCGCCAGAAGCCGCCCGTCCACGCCCCGCAGGCGCAGGTACGCCGCCCACTCGGAGGAGTGCAGGCGCGCCGCCAGCAGCGCCGGCACCGCCAGCCCCAGCGCCTGCCCGATGCTGTTGCTGACCAGCAGCTCCTGCGTGTAGGACGCCATCAGGCGATCCGGATTCTGGAACGCCTCCATCGACAGCCCGCCCTCCGCCATCGCGATCTGGGCGAGGAGCGCGATTGGGGTGAGGAGAAACTGAAACAGCAGAAACGCGGCCCCGAGGCCCAGCAGGCCCGTTACGAAGCTCAGGGTAGGTCGCCCCACCGATGCCCGCTCCAGCGGGCCGTTCAGCGGAAGGCGCCCCCGTCGGGTCCACAGATCGATCAGGACACCGCCGGGAGCAGAGGAGGAAGACGCCACAGCGTGGAAGACCCAAGACGAAAAGTAGGTGGAACGCTTTGAAAGTGCGGCCTCCCCTCCTGTTTGCCCCTTTGCCGTTTCTTCGTAGGAACACTTTGGGGCGTCTCGCGAACACTGTAGTGGTACTTTTTGGACTTGCGCTCGTAGCTCAGTCGGACAGAGCATCGGTTTCCGGTACCGAAGGCCGGGGGTTCGAATCCTCCCGAGCGCACATCGTCATAGACAGCTCCCCTCGCCGATTTTGGGCCCTGGCGCCCGAGATCGGTTTTCTGTTGTAGATGCATTTCTGGCCCACGAAGCCCCAGGTCGGCGTCGCCCTTCGGTTTGGCAACAGTGAAGAGTAACGACTCGCCGTCTCCCGACTGAGGAGATTGGGGAGCGCATCCAACCCTGTGCCCCCGCGGAGGCGTCGATGGGGGGCGCACCACCACGCCGAGATCGGACGTCACGGCCCCCCCGGTCGTGAGCTCAACAAAATTGGGGGCTAGATCTGGAAACAAGCTTCGGAAGAAAGCTCAGATCGTTGTGAATTATAACCACCCTATTCGTCGGGTCAAGACTGGCGAATCAGCGGCCAGCGTCGTTTCCGGCAGGGTTTCTCTCGTCGGCTGCCCCATCAATCACGGTACGATGAGTTCTTGGACTCGCGTTTCATTCGATCCGGGGAAAACCGGGATTGAGGCGATCACCAACGACCTCCAGAAGGCACTGGAAGATCCGGATACATTCATCCATAACGACATGGTCGTGTGGAAGGCCTTCGACGACATCGACGCTCAGCGCCTGACTGATCTCGGGATTGAGGCGTCTCGGGCCCTCGTCATGCACGTGAGCGACACGTCGAATTCGGGGAGCGGTCGGCTTTACAAACGAATCGACTCGGAATTTATCCTTCTGGATGCCATGTCGGGCGGTGAGGGCTACTTCGGGCGGGACGTTCTTGCCTACATGCAACGCGAGCACGGGCTCGTGGGGGCGGCCTAATGAGCAGACCACTCGTTGACTTTGCCCGGCGACTCCAACCCGATGCCGACGCGACCACCGCCGACGCGGTCGTCGAAACCGCCGCAACGAATCGGCGGGCCGAGTTCGAATCGGCCCTGTACCGGCTCTTCGCGAACCTTACGGGGGCGTCGGCCCCCTCGGTTCGGCGGCGGAGTGCCCGCGCGGTGTACCAGCTTTCGGAGATCGTTCCCGGCGCACTCGTGACGTACGGGACGGAATTGATCCCTGCCCTCGACGACGACCCGGCGCGTCCCTACATCGCCGGGAGCCTGACCCACATCGTTTACGAAGGCATGCGCGGAGAAACCTTCCGCAGCGACCGGGAGGCCCTCGTCCAGGACCTCGCCCGGCAGATCGGCACCGACACCACCGTTTCGGCGGTTCGCTATTTGTCGCGGATCGCGACGCGCTGGGACCGAATCGTCGCGACCGTGGAGCCCACCCTCGTCGACGGCCTATCGAGCGAGGACGAGGCCGTCCGGACCGCGGCCGTCCGGGCGTTCGCGACAATGTGGGCACACCACCTCGACGGAACCGACGCGATTCCGCCCCTGCTCGACTGTACCTGCGACTCGTCGCCGCTCGTGCGGGCACACGCCATCGCGGCGCTCGGCGACATTGCGTTTCAGGATCGGGGGGAAGAGGACGCCCCCGTCGCGGCCACCCCCGAGATTATCGATGCGGGAACGAGGTTGCTCACGGACGACGACGAGCGCGCCCGGTACGACGCCGCCGCGTGTTTTGCCGAGGCGGACTACTGGGTGGAATATGAAGGCGATCGCTGTTGGATCGAGACCGTCGACCGCAACCGCATCGACGCGGCGGTTGACGCTCTCGTTGAGGCCCTCGACGATCCGTCCACCCCCGTCGTCCGGCAGGCGGCGGCCGCCCTACACATCTACGCTCGCTTCGAGACGCGGGCCCTCATCCCGCACGTCGACCGCCTCGTCGACTACGGATGGAGCGTGCAGCCCAACAGCACGTTGATTCAGCGGGCGCTCAAATCCCTAGCCGCTGACCATCCCTCGGCCCTCAGCGATCACAGCTCCTTCCTCCTCGACCGACTGCGCAACCATAAGGACGCAACCGCCGCGACGATTCTGGGGCGGCTTGCCCCCGCCGACGGCGAGGCCGCCCACTCGGCCGTCTCGTCCCTCACCGATCTGCTCGGCAGTCCCAAGCACACGGACCGTCGGACTGCCGCGAAGGCGCTCGCAGAGGTCCACCGTGTCGACTCGACGCTCGTTCCCGACTACGTCGAGGCCCTCACCGAGGCCGTCGACGGCACCGACGTGAACACCAAACCGGGAATGGGATGGGAGCCCCTTGCGACTCTGGCCCCGGATCACCCGGAGACCGCGACGGCTCTCGCCTGCCAGGCGGTTGACCGACTGACAGAGTGGCCCTCTCCGCCTGATTTGCGTCTCGTGTACAAACTCGGTGAAGCCAACCCGCACACGATTTCCCCCGTGGCCGACCGACTCATCGATCTGCTCGACCACGACAACACCAGCGTCGTCGGTGCGGCAGCAAAGTCGCTGAGGGGGGCGCTCATGTTGGACGGCTCGGTTCAGATCCCCCCGTCCGCCGCTGCCGCCCTCGCATCGCGGCTCGACGACCTCTCCCGATCCGCTCGGATGGACGCGGAGCGAATTATCGACGTGGTCCGGGAAGAATCCACGGACGCCTGAGTCCTGGTCCTATTCCCTACAGGAGCGCGGCGGCGCTGGACTACTTCTCGTCCGATGCCCCGATCGACTCCAGCGCCCGCAGGGCCTCGGTGGGCACCGCGAAGATCACGGTGTTCGAGTCGTCGCTGCTAAGGCTGTTGAGCGTTTGCAGGGTGCGGAGGTGGAGGGCGCCCTCTTCGTCGTTGAGCGTGCTCGCCGCGTCGGCCATGTTTTGGGCCGCCTCCAGCTCCCCCTCCGCCTGAATGGTGACGGCGCGGCGCTCGCGCTCGGCCTCGGCCTGCCGGGCAATCACCCGCTTCATGTTCTCCGCCAGGATGATGTCCTTCAGCTCGACGGACTGCACCTCAATGCCCCACGGGTCGGTGGCCTCGTCGATGATCTCGCGGATCTGCTGGGAGATGCGCTCCCGCTCGGCCAAGAGCGCATCGAGGTCCACCTCCCCGACGATGTTGCGCATGGTGGTCTGGGCCAACTGCTGCGTGGCGTACATGTACTCCTCCACCTCTAGGATCGCTTTCTCCGCATCCCGCACCTGGTAGTAGATGACGGCGTCGATCTCGACGGTCACGTTGTCGCGCGTGATGCTCTCCTGCCGCGGCACGTCGACCGCCTTCACGCGCATGTCGACCCGTTCCCACGACTGGATCAGCGGGATGACGGTCCCGAGGCCCGGCTCCATCACCTTGACGAACTGGCCGAGCATGAACTTGACGCCCCGCTCGTACTCCTTCACGACCTTGAAGGTGCGCACGACGAGGACGACCGCCACCAGAACGACGGCGGCCAGCAGATAAAACGAGAGCATGAAATTCGGGGCGCTGGGGAGAGGAGATTGGAATGTGGGTTGCCTACGCCCTCCTCCTCCGATTGATGACGGGAATTTCATTCCCCTCACATTCTCAATCGGCGCCCTGAGGCGGAGCGGACCGGGACAGGTAGCGGCCCGCAGGTCAAGAGCACGTGAGGGGAATGGCAGAAATCAGTTATTCCTGGGAATGCGTTCCTGCTCCGGCGGGCTCGCCCGAACAACCCCTCGGCTCCGTGAGTGCCTACGTTCACGACACTCTAGGCAAATGGGTGTCGGTCCCGTCCACGCTGTTGTTCCGCTCCGTTTCGCCTCTGTGCCAAATCCCATCCGCGCCACCGTCGAGGGCATCGGGCGCCTCCTCGTGTATCTGCGACTCATCACGGCGTCGCGGGCGCAGCGGATTGCGGGCCTGGCCTGGCCCCGCATCCTGACGGGCCTGGCGCGCATGTCGAAGGCGACCGCCGACGTGGCGATGGTGGGCGTGGCCGTGGGGCCGGCCGCCATTGCGGGCGTCGGCTACGGGGTGCCGTACTGGACCATGACGTACATGCTCGGCGGCGGCATTGCCGGGGGCACAATTAGCCTCGTTTCGCAGCGGTACGGGGGAGGGCGGTACGACGACATCGACCGGGCGGTGAAGGTGAGCGTGATGGCCGCGCTCCTGGTGACACTGCCCCTGGTCGTCGTGTTCTGGACGCTGCCGGAGCCGCTCATTCGCCTCATCGGGACGGGCGAGGCGGCCATCCAGTACGGCACGCGGTACCTGCGGGTCGCAAGCCTGGCGATGCCCTTCGCGGCCCTCAACCTGATCGGCAGCCGCACCCTCATCGGGGCCGACGACGCGTGGACGCCCATGATCGTGCGGGCCGGGGGTGCAGTGATCAACGTGGGGCTGAACGCCGTCTTTATCTTCGTCTTCGACCTGGGCGTGGTCGGGGCCGCGCTGGGGACGGTGCTCGGGAGCGTCGGCGGCGTGCTCGTTCTCGGGTGGGGGCTCACCGCGGGGCGCCTTCCGTTTGTGGGGCCCCTGCCCGTGCAGGTCGACTGGTCGGCGCCCTACTGGGACGCGGCGGACGCCCGGCACCTGGCCCGCATCTCGACGCCCCTGGCCCTGCGGAAGGTGGCCCAGAACGGCGGGCAGTTTCCCCTGCTCGCCATCGTGGGCCTCTACGGGCCCAACATGGTGGCCGCCTTTGTGGTTGCGCTCCGCGTGCGGGCCCTCATGAACACGCCCGGCTGGGGCTTCGGGCTGGCCTCCAGCAGCCTCGTCGGCCAGTCGCTCGGCGCGGGCAACGAACAGGACGCCGACGGCTACGCCCGCGACACCCTCCGCTTCACCGTTGCGACCTACGCCCTGGTGGGCGCCGCCGTGTTCGTGGTGGCCGACCCGGTCAGTGCCCTCTTCGTGGACGACGGCGCCGTGCGGGCCACCACGACGGCCCTCATCCGGGCGGCCTGCGTGAGCGTGCTGCTCTGGGGGGTCATGAACGGCGCCCTGGGGCCGCTCCGCGCCAGCGGCGACACCACGTGGCCCTTCTACGGCCAGCTGCTGGGGCTCTTCGTCTTCGCCCTCCCCCTGGCCTACCTCGGGGCCGTCACGTCGCTCGGCATCTGGGGGCTCTACGGCACCCTGTTCGCCGAGACGGCCGTGCCCGCGGCGGTCATTTACTACCGCTTCCGGACGCAGAAGTGGAAGCGCATCAGCCGGCAAAACCGGGAGGCCGCGATGGGACAGGCGTCGTAACGCGCCACGGGCCACCCTCCGCCCTTCTCAGAAGCGGAGCGTGAAGACAGCCCCGTCGCCCTCCGTGGAACGACCGCCGGTCGCAACCTCCCCGATGCGATGTCGTCTATTCAGGCCCGCGCCCCCAAGCATTATC
>ERZ1034569.483-NODE-483-length-14491-cov-11.135772_pt1 | contig 14491 bp, 9 predicted proteins | sample MGYA00520706_ERZ1034569 | MGnify/ENA primary metagenome ERZ1034569 (study PRJEB33760, sample SAMEA4777722) | hypersaline lake metagenome | biome: hypersaline environment; feature: brines | place: Spain | collected 2014-08 | depth 0 m ...
GAGGACGGTGCCGCCGCCGGCCGGACCGGGGGGGAACGCCGCGGCCGGAAAGCGGGGGAGGACGATCCCGGCGACGAGCCCGAGTTCGCCGAAGCCAGCGCGGCTGGCTGTCCGGCTGAGCGTCCGGCCGGGGGCCTGCGCCCGGCGTGCGCCGACGAGAAGGTAGCCCGCCGTGACGGTGGCCGCGCCGCCGGCAACCGCCAACGTCTCCAGACTCCGGGGGCGGACTGCCAACGCGATCAGTGTCACCTCGGCGAAGAAGACCAGCGGCGCGTCGCCGCGACGCCACCAGCCTGTCGCCAGCCGCGTGGCGGTGTACTCGCTCGCGAACAACGCCGTGAGCGCGAGCAGTCCCATCGCGACACCGGAGAAGCCGTAGCCGACACGCGGGCGGACGATCGCGAGATTGAGCGCCGACAGCGCCAACGGCACCGCGGTGTGGAGCGTGACGACGGCGACGCGGAACCGCGACAGGTCGTCGGACAACGCCGCCAGCGCGTACGCGACCGGGACGAGCAGGAGGTAGCTCCCGAGGTTGACGAACAGGTGCGCGGGATCGAAGTGGACGAAGTGGGCCGTGTAGGCGGTCAGCAGTGTCGGCGTCGCGTAGTCGAACACCAGCCCGCGTTTGATCGGCTCCGGGAGCGCGTAGACGGCACAGAGCACGACCGGCACGCCGGCGAGCGCGAGCGCGTCCAGCGTGGTGGTGCGCGTCCGGAGCCGGACGCCGAACGTCACAGTGTGCATCGACTGTTTCTGGGGGGCGGCGGCGTTGGTTCTGGTGCGATTATGGGGAGTCAGGCGGTGCCTGAAGATCGGTCGCGTGGTTGTTGATGGGCGTTTCCGTCGACCCCCCGGGGGTTTGGGGGTGATTGCGGGTCGACGGAAACACTAAGTGCTCGGCGGCAGGTAGCGGTATGTACGTGCCCGATCAGGGCATGGTTTCAGATGAACCCGTTGTGGGGTTGAAGCGACCGGGCTCTCGGCGGGGTCACCTTGGAGATCGCGGTTTCAGATGAACCCGTTGTGGGGTTGAAGCCCAAGCGGACCGGATACCGCGCGAGCTTTGACTGCGCGGTTTCAGATGAACCCGTTGTGGGGTTGAAGCGCTCCGCGCTCGACGATGTCTCCGACGACGGAGGTTTCAGATGAACCCGTTGTGGGGTTGAAGCGCGACTATCGACGAGATCATCCGCACGGCGCTGGAGGCGTTCCAGATGAACCCGTTGTGGGGTTGAAGCCCGACAGCTTTAGGCTCATGGCTCCAGAACTTGAGGGTTCCAGATGAACCCGTTGTGGGGTTGAAGCGTCCCAATCGACGTTGCGACTGCGGGCAAACCAGTTCCAGATGAACCCGTTGTGGGGTTGAAGCGCCGACTGTCCCGAGTGCGGCGCGTCTCACCGAGAGGTTCCAGATGAACCCGTTGTGGGGTTGAAGCAGGTAACCCTCGACACTGCGGTAGAGAAACAGGCGGGGTTCCAGATGAACCCGTTGTGGGGTTGAAGCTACTCCCACGAAGACCCGAGCGGAGACGACTTTCAGGTTCCAGATGAACCCGTTGTGGGGTTGAAGCGTTGTCGCAGGCCATGACGAGCGACGAGGCACAGTCGTTCCAGATGAACCCGTTGTGGGGTTGAAGCGAGCGAGAGGTTGTCGGGTGGGAGCGAGGACCGGCCGGTTCCAGATGAACCCGTTGTGGGGTTGAAGCTCACACTGCGTAGGAGTGTGCACGCGAGACCGCGTTCCAGATGAACCCGTTGTGGGGTTGAAGCCCCCAGCCTGACGCGGCAGCGACGAGCAGGTGCATCAGGTTCCAAATGAACCCGTTGTGGGGTTGAAGCGTTACCCTCGAAATCGCACGTGCCCGCGGAGCCGACAGTTCCAGATGAACCCGTTGTGGGGTTGAAGCGGGACTGACCTCCCGAGGACCAGTGCCGGGTCGCTGGTTCCAGATGAACCCGTTGTGGGGTTGAAGCGCAGTTGCAAGTCCAGCTGGCGACGAGCTTGGTCGTGGTTCCAGATGAACCCGTTGTGGGGTTGAAGCAGTCTGCGGTCGTCGTCTTCTGGGCAGACGTACTGTTCCAGATGAACCCGTTGTGGGGTTGAAGCACCGTCAAGTACGTCGTCCCTCACCACGAGGAACTCGTTCCAGATGAACCCGTTGTGGGGTTGAAGCAAGGGCCGCAAGACCCCAATCGAAGCGTGGTACACCGGTTCCAGATGAACCCGTTGTGGGGTTGAAGCCCGATCCAAGTGCCGGCACGCCGAGGTCGCCGCCAGGTTCCAGATGAACCCGTTGTGGGGTTGAAGGGACCCGCCAGAGACGGTCTCGGTGGCCTCGCCAGATCGTTCCAGATGAACCCGTTGTGGGGTTGAAGCGACTCGCGAGAGGAGCTCCGCTCGTGGGCCACCGTGTTCCAGATGAACCCGTTGTGGGGTTGAAGTGAGGTCGGGCTCACACACGAGGCGCAGCGTGACTTGAGTTCCAAATGAACCCGTTGTGGGACCAGACCCCGACACCAGCCACACCACCCAGATCCATCTCCACACAGACGCAACCTGCCCCGACAACTAAAGATTCAAGTAGCTAGCGACCAACAGTTACGCCACGAAGCGCGGGACGCGGCCAGAAAATGGCCGGGCGTGCGCCTACACGCCCGACCGCGCTTCGCAACCAACGAAGCATGCTCAACCAACCAGCCGGCGGTATTCAACGTTCCGCCACGCTCGCGGTACCGACAGCCAAACGACTCGCGATCTCGACGGAGGCCTCCCGATGAGCGACGCCTCCGAGACACCGATTGGCGTCAGCGTCGGCGTCGAGACGCTGATCGCCGCCGCGCCGCCGCGGGGTGGTGCCGGCACGCAGTTGGTGATCGACGGCGCACATCTCCACGAGCGCCGGGGGATTCTCGCCGAGGCGACACAGGCGTTGCAGGCTGCCAACTTCGACACCACACGCGGCGAGACGGAGCTGTTCGTCGCGATGTACCACCAGATTCGCCCGCAGGTGTACAGCGCCGCGGCGCGGACGATCCAACACGCCCAGCGGTTCGACACACCGCGGCTCGTGCTCGCGGATCGGTATCTCCGGCCGGGGTCGCTGTGGCCGCGGCGGAGTGAGAGCGATCTGGCGGCGTGGCTCCCCGCGGCGCTGCAACAGGCGGTCGTCGAGAAGGCTCGCGAGGCCAGCGTGCCCGTCGTGCGTGTCGACCCCGGCTCGACGAGCCGGCAGTGTCACGACTGCGGCGCGTGGGGGGCGATCCACGACGACGGCGTGTTGGTGTGTCGCAACGACGACTGTCCGGTGAGTCGGGTACGGCGCGATCTGAGCAGCGCGGTGAGTCTCGCGCGACGGGGTGATCGGTAGGGTCGGGAGCGAGAGACCCGAGACTGGGACAGTGCGCGACGGCGGTCACTCGTCGTCGGATTTGTCGACTCACAACTACTGTTTCACTTCCAGTACGGGTACCACACACTTTTATCCCGAACCCTCGCAACCTAGCGTCGTGACGAGAGACAGCCACGACGGAGGCAGATGCGCCTGTTAGTCGAACTGTCGGCGCGGGCGGCGTACGCCTACCAGAACGACTGGCATCGAAAACTGGCCGGGCGGATCTGGCAGGCGTTGCGCGACACGCCGTACGACGACCGCCACAACAACGCGGAGCCGCCGGGGTTCGTCTTCTCGAACCCGTTCCCGCCGGAGGACGCCGCGGCGGGTGACAGCCGGCACCTGCTGGTCGCCTCGCCCGACGAGGAGTTGTTGGCGTACGTCGCCGACGATCTCCAGCGCGACCGGGAGCTGAACGTCGGCGAGATGCCGTTGTACGTCGACCGACTCGCGCCGTTGTCGACGGACGTGGGTGAACCCGGCAGCGAGGGGACGCTGGAGACCGGGACGGGCGTGCTCGTCCGCATCCCGCCAGAGCGGTGTTCCGACTACGGGATCGACCACCCGCAGGGGGAAGACGGCGACACCGCCGTCTACTGGCGGCCGGAACACACGATGGAGCCGTTCCGCACCCAGATCGAGAACAACCTCGACCGGAAACACGGCCTGTACGCGCCGGACCACCTCCCCGGGCCGAGCGATCAGTCGGGGGACCTGTTCGACGGCTACGACCTGCTGAAGACGTTCGCGGTCCCCGTCGACGTGACCGACCGCAAACGACTGACGTACGTCCTGAGCAAGTGGCGCTTCGAGTACACGGTGCGGGACGACCACCACCGACGCCACCTGAACCTGGCGCTGGACTGCGGGATCGGCGAACGGAACAGTCTCGGGTTGGGACTGCTGAACCTCCCGAAACCCGACGAAGACGAGACAGAACCCGCCACGTCGCAAGCGACGAGCGAGGAGTCCACGGAGGCCCAGCGTGTCGAGTGAGCGCCCAGACGGAGACCGGCGGGACGAGAGCGACACCGAGCGGTCGCCAACAGAGGTTGCAGCAGAGGCGTTAGAACGACTCCCGAGCCGGCGTGTGGCCTCACTGTACGATCTCGCGGTGCAGTACGCGACGCTGGACTGGTACCAGACAGTCACCGGTGGCGAAATCGGCTTCGACCTCGACCCGGAGCACCTCAGTCTCATGACGCCGGACGCCAAGAGAGAGCTCTACGACGAACCCGACAACGCGCTCGTCGTCAACGTCGACCTAACCGGGGAGACGCCGCAGTTGGCGGACGGTGACGGGATCGAAGAACGGCAGGCCGTCGAGTTCCGGACGGTCGGGCGGAGTCAGCGGTACGAACTCGGCCACGCCTACCCGACGAACAAGACCAGTTCGATGACCGACTACTCGCTGACGACACACAAGTCCGCGAGCGAACACCACCTCGCAGGCGAGCGTGACGACGCCTGGGGGACCGCAAACGTCGTCGACCGGTTCACGCGGTGGGCACACTCGGAGGCGGCCGACGACGTGCTCGCAGAGTACGACGGCGACACAGGGGTGTTGGAGGGGTTGCGCGAACTCGGGAACAACGAGGACCACCTCCGGGAAGTCGCAACCAGGGCAGCGAGCCCGTTGGACCCGGACGACGAGGAGACCGATCACGAACTGTTCGTCACCGTTCAGATCGAGACACCGTCGTCGGACGGCTACCGCTACCCCGGCTACTTCTCGGTGTTGAACGAGGTGATGGCCGAACAGAAGCGGGAGCGACTGGAGTCGATGAACGTCGACTCCGCCGGCGAGGGGACGGGGTATGTCACCGGCGAGACGGGCCGCGTCACCGGTGCCTCTGGCGGACTGCTGGGAATGTACACGAAGCAACAACGTGAACATTTCCCGGGAGTGCCGAAAGACGGCACGACGGCGTGGCGAGCACGACCCGTGTCGCTGTCGACCGCGACGACGCTGGCGACCGCCGACGGTGTTTTCGAGTCGTTCTTCACTCGGCTGGGAGAAGGACGGCGGCTGTACGTGCTGCCGTACCTCCGTGGCCTGCCTGCGGAACTGGACCCGGAAACGGTCGTGAGGTTCGTCAAGGAGGTGTTCGGCAATCTTCGGACGGCCGACGGTGGTGGTGCGTTCGAGGACGCTGTCGACGGCCTGTTCGCCGAGCGACGGATCGAGACAGACGACACGAGTGCGGCCGGAGACGAAACGGGTCAGACCGACGGCAACACGGATCGAAGCGACGACGATACCGACTACGCATCGATGCTGGGACTCGACGACAGAGACGACGAGTCGGTGTACGACCACGTCGGTATCACGACGGCGTTGCTCGTCTCTGGCAACCCCGACCGGGTGTTCTTCCAGCATCTCCAGACGGACACGTACCGTCCGCGTCGGTTCGAGCGGGCCCGGATCAAAATCGCTCAGGAGTTGGTCCAAGACCGGTCGTTCGGTGATCGGCCGAGAAGACTCCGGGACGGTGGGTTCAGACTGCTTGGGACGAAAGTCCAGACGGCGCCCGTCGTGTTCGGGAGTGACTTCGAGCGGACGACGGCACCGACACGCTCCAGCCACGAGGTCGAGGGAACGCCGAAGGCGGGTGACATCGACGACGTAGTGACACGCCTGTTGGACAGTTTCCTCGGCGGCGACGCCGTCCCACGGGCGGAGTTACTGACGGGGTTCGTCCACGAACTCGTCCAGACCCAGCGCGACCAGTTCGGCGCAGACGGCGAGTACGAGGTGCCGGACGGGCGGCTGCTCGAACAGTACGTCCAGTTCCGGGCGCTGGAGGCGGTCGGCGCCGTCGCGAGTGACGATAGCCCAGACACGATCTCGTCGTGGCTCCACCGAGAGGCAGAAACAGACACACCGAGGAAGCGGGACGCGACAGACACGACACACCCCACACAAGTGACACAGACCGAGTCAGCGACCAACGGCGAGACGGACGGATCGACCGACGACGACCACAACAGGCGCGCCGAGCGACTGTCGGCGTTCGTCGACGACCACCCAGTGTTGGCAGAGAGCGACCCGCATCGGGCAGCGTTCCTGCTGGGCGGACTCGTCGGCCGGATCTCCGCCCTCCAACGACGGAACGACATCTCTTCGACGCTCACCCGGCGGTACCCGGTCGATTACCTCACGAAACAGTCGATCAAGGAAGTGACGAAGGAGGTGTTGGACGCCAACGAGACGTACATCCAGTCGATGGACAAGACCTCGGGACGGTACAACCGTCGGTACGTCGAACCACTGCCGGATCTGATGCTGTCTGCCCACCCGAGCGACTGGCGTGTCACTCAGGGCGAACTCCAGTGGGTGTACGCCCTCGGAATCGCGTACGGCAAGAACGACCAGAGCGACCGAGACGACGAGGACACGAGCGACGAGACGGACGCGGACGGCACGGAATCGTCAAACGACACTGAGGACACCACAGAGTGACAATGAGCCACGCTGACACCGACGCCGAGACTGGCGTCTCGACGGACGAGGACACGCTGTCGAACAGATCGGAGTTCGTGCTCCTGTACGACGCGGCAGACTGCAACCCGAACGGCAACCCGTTGTCCGCGAACGACAAACCACGCATCGACGAGACGACGGGTGAGGCAGTCGTGACAGATGTGCGACTGAAGCGGTACATTCGGGATCAGCTGTACGACGACGGCCACGGCGTGTACGTCCTCAACCCGTCGAAGGCAGACGAACAGGACTCCTTCGAGCGTGACGACTTGTTCCTCTCGACTGCGGGCCTCGATCAGGACGAGCTAGATGACCACGACGGGGCGGTGATCGCAGACCGGTTTCTGGCCAACGCCGCGGATGTCCGGTACTTCGGGGCGACGTGTTCGTTCTCCAGCGACATCCAGAGCGATCTCGGTGACGACTTCCCTGGGCAGTTCACTGGGCCAGTCCAGTTCGAACACGGCCGGTCGATGCACACGGTTGTCACGAAGACGGAGTCGAAGCAGCTCTCGACAGTGATCAGGACGGGTGACTCCGATCAAGGGACGTTCGCCACGGACAACCGGTTGGAGTACGCGCTCGTCAGGTTCCACGGCGTCGCCAACGAGAACGGCGCGGCGACGACGGGACTGACGACCGCGGATGTCCGCCGGCTCGACAGCCTCATCTGGCGGTCGCTGAAGAACCAGACGCTCACACGGTCGAAGGCTGGCCACCACCCACAGCTGTACCTCCGGGTGGAGTACGACGCCGGCGGCTACTACCACGGCGGCCTGGACGATCTGATCGAGCGGACGGACGCGGCAGAGACAGACGGGTCGGAGTACCGTGCGATCACGGACGTGTCACTGACTGTCGACCCGCTGCTGGAGCGACTCGCGGCCGACGCCGACCGCGACCGGATCGAGGCGGTCCACGTCGTCGCCAGCGACCGGATCGAGTTCGAGCCCGCCGGGCGGGACACAGACGCCCCCACCGTCGACGGCGGTGCCGAGGCGCTGTACGACGGGCTCCAAGCGGTAGTCGGAGAGACGGCGGTGGATGTGATCGACCCGTACACCGACGGCGACCGATGACGACGACGACGAGCGTCGACCCCGTCGGACGCGACTGTCTGTCGGTGACGATCCAGGCCGACTGGGCACACTTCCGGCGGATCGACACCACGACCGACAAGCAGACGTACCGTGTGATTCCACGGACGACCGTCGCTGGGCTGCTCGCGGCAGTCGTCGGCGCTCCGCGTGACTCCTACTACGAGGCGTTCGGACCCGAGGTGTCCGCGGTCGCGGTCGTCCCGGAGACGGGACTCCGGACGATGGCGGTGCCACAACTCACACTCCCGACGAAGGAGAGTGATTTGACGACGGTCCCGAACGTCGGCGGCGAGGTGGTGAAGCCGGGCGTGACAGCAGAGGCACGCCAACGGCGCGGCTTCGAGTACCTCTGTGACCCGGCGTACACGATCCACCTCGTCGCGGCCGACGACTGGCTCGACCGACTCGCCGACCGGCTGGACGCGCGTGAGCCGACGACACCCGCAGAGGCACACGACCCGGCGATCAGCCCCGTCTACACCCTCTCGCTGGGGAAGTCGGAGTGTTTGGCGGACGTGACAGACTGCGTCCGGTCGACGGTGGCGGCGACGGACGCCGACCGCGCGGACTCGATCGTCCCGGAGTCGGCACTTGTCCCCGCACCCGGCGCCGCCTTCGAGATGGAGCGGACGCCGGCGTACATGACCACCGCCGACGGCCGCCGACGGACGACCGGGTTCGTCTCGTACGGGTTCGACCCCGACGGAGGACAGGTGCCGGCCGATCCGGACGCGACTACGAGCGTCGCAGGCGACACAGTGGTGTTCGTGTGACGGGCGACGAGTTCCTCGCTCGGCCCGGACAGACGCTGTCTGCCCATCTCGACGGCGTCCGAGCGCGTGCCATCACGCTCGCACCCGACGGCACGACGCCGGCGGGCGACGACTGGGAGACCCTGTTGTCCGTCGCGGCGACGCTACACGACATTGGGAAGTACACGCCAGCGTTCCAGAAGTCGCTCGGGGAGAGAGGGCAGCCGAGTCCGGAGGCGTACCACGCCGACGTGGGTGCGGTAGCGACAGCGTGTGCTCTCTGGCGTCGTGACGCCGTGTCGCCCCGCGGAACGCTCGCGGCGACGCTCGCGGTCGACAACCACCACGGCGGGCTTCCGAACGCGACTGACGTTCGTGGCCGCTGGCGTGATCGCGAGGGATTAGAAAAGAACCTTCGCGGCCAAGAATACGGAACAAACAACCGCTCGGATGGGTTCGCGCTCGCAGACTGGAAGCTCGATACGATCCAGGCAACTGCCGCACACGAGCGCTTCGAGCGTGTCGCCGACGGCCTCTCGTGGAAGGCCGTGCGCTATCGGGGAGTCGAGCGGTTCGTTGAACTCGAAAAGAACTGTCTCGTCGAGAGCTGTCGTGACGGGAACTGTCGCAAGGGAGTCGTCGACGAACAGTTCTACCACACCCTCCTCCGGCTGTGGGGGACGCTCGTCTGTGCCGACCGGTTCGACGCCGCCGGTGCCTCAGTTGCCACCAACCGTCCGTTCCCCGACGAGACGGAGTTCTCGTTCGACAACGACGAGATCAAGGACTCGTCGGCAACGTCCAATCCGGGTACGTCCAATTCGGGTACGTCCAATCCAGGCACGTCCGATCTGACGGCAGAGCTGAACGAGATTCGAACGGACGCACGCGAGACGGCCCGCGAACGCTTGCTGGACACACATCCGGATCAGTCGGTGTTTCGACTCACGCTCCCAACGGGGTTTGGGAAGACGGCCGCGGGCGTGTCGACGGCGACAGCGCTGGCAGAGGAGACCGGCGGCCGCGTCGTGTACGCGCTGCCGTTCACGACCGTCGTCGACCAGGCCGACAGCGTGTTGCGCGACCAGTTCGGGGTGTCACCGGGCGAGCCGTCGTACACCGTCCACCACCACCTCGCGGAGACGTGGACCGCACGCGACGCCGACGGCGAGCCGCTGTCGGGCCGCACTGCCCGATCACACGCCCGAGCGTGGCGCGCCGGGTTGGTTCTCACGACGTACGTGCAGTTGTTCGAGAGTCTCGTCGGACCGACCGCCGGCCGCGCACAGAAGCTGGCAGCGCTGGAAGACGCCGTGATCCTCATAGACGAGCCGCAGGCTATCCGGCCGGCGTGGTGGCGGGCTGTCGCGACAGTAATTCGGACGCTGCGTGACCGGTACGACGCGACGGTGATCCTCACGACCGCGACACAGCCGGGCGTGTTGGAGGCGTACGATGTCGACGAGCCGGCGGAACTCGCGCCACACGACGACGCCGTCGAGTTCCTCGCCAACAACGAGCGTGTCGCGTTCGAATTGGACCCGACGGTTCGGCAGTGGGTCCACGACGACGCCGACAGCCGAGTCGCCGACAGCGAGGCAGCCCGACGGCTCTGCGCGGCCGCGACGGACGACGGCGACGACACACTCGCCGTAACCGCGACCGTCGACAGCGTTGGCCGGCTGATCGAACGCGTCACCGCCACCGCCGGTAGTGTCGTCTCGGTCGGAGACGCACTCGAACGGTGGCTGGAGACGGCCGGTGACAACCCTCGCGAGGCTGCCGTCGGTGACGGCGACGTTGGCGATGTCGCCGACGACTTTCTGACGTGGCTGTGTGACGACGACGAGCGCGTGGCCAGCAGTCAGCCGGCGGCCAGTACCACTGTGTCGGACGCGACCACCCTGCCGCCGGTGATCGTCCCGCTGACGGCCGCGCTCCGTCCGGTCGACCGTCGCGTCCTGATCCGGGTGTTGCGCGACCGACTTGCCGACGACGCGACGACACCACTGGACTCACACCCACTCGTCTGCGTCTCGACGCAGGTGATCGAGGCCGGTGTGGACGTGAGTTTCGACCGGGTGTTCCGCGACCTTGCGCCGATCCCCTCACTCGTCCAGACTGCTGGTCGCTGTAACCGGTCGCTGGAGGGGTCGACCGGGCAGGTCACCGTCTGGCGACTCGACGGCCGTGACGGCCGTGTGCCGTCGGAGACGATCTACGGCAGCGAGGGTCACAGGGCCGGCGGTCCGGATCGCCTCGAACCGACGAGCGTCGTACTCCGGCGACACGACTCTGCGACAACGCCGCTCTCGGAGACGACGACACTCTCCGAGACCGACGTGATCACTGATCTCGTCGAGGAGTACTACGACCGCCGGCACGACACCGACGAGCGAGAGGATTCCGACGACGAGTTGGTGTCGTCGATGGAGGCGGCTGCAGCGGCGGACCTACGTGAGGCGACGCTGATCCCCGACGACAGCCGCCGCGTTCTAGTCGTCCAGACGGCCGCCGACCAGCGGGCGCTGGAGCGGTATCTCGGGGAACGCGCCGGTGATGGAGCCACACGGGCGGCCGTCCGCGGGCTCGATCCCCTGTACGCGACCGTCTACGACGACGGCGTTGGGTCGTCAGGTGCAGTTCCGACGGGGATCGACGATCACGGCGTCTCGGATCTCCCGTTCAATGTAGTCGACACGCAAGACAGCGAGCGGTACCGGATCGCTGACGGTCGCGGGTTGCGGTAGCGGAGGCTGGCCGTGGCGTGGGCTCCGTTCGACTGTGGCTCACGGTGCCGCCGCGAGGTCGTGGAATCTTGTAGTTCAGGTGATTGAGACGCTCGTGGGCCGAACCGTGTTCGGCGAGGACCCGACCGGGGACAAGCAGTTCCTGTAGCTCCGTCGAGTTCTGGGGGGTTTGGGGGTGATTATTAAACCCGTTGTAGAGTCGAATCGGGCGACGACCCGACACACCGTCCCCACTCACACACTCCCGTCGCGCCGGTCGAGCGTGTGGTACAACACCGCACGCTCCTTCGCGTCGGCCTCCAACATCACGTCCGACTCGGCGCGGAGCCAAGAGGGAACGCGGGCCACGCACTCGGCGTGGCTCTGTGGCCGGATCGAACTGTCGCCGGCGTGGAGTCGCTCTGCCTCCGAGAGGTGTGTGACGGGTCGCACGTCCCACGTCTCGCGGGCGCGGTCGAACGCCTCGCGGTAGCTCGCGCCGCGGTGGGTGAACTTGTGGTGGTGGTAGTCGAAGGTGACGGGCACACCACACTCGCTCGCGACGCCGTCCGCGAGTTCCGTCGCGGAGTAACAGCTCTCGTCGTCGTCGTTCTCGACGGTGAGACGGTCGGCGGCTCGGTCGGGGAGATTGTCGACACGCTCACAGAACCGCGCGAGCGTCGCCTCCCGATCACCGTAGGTCGCGCCGACATGGACGTTGATCGCGTGGTACGGCGTCCGCGGGAGATCCATCAGGTCGAGCCACCGGCCGTGGTTCGCCACGTCGCGGGCCGACCGGTCGGCGGTGTCGGCCGACGTGCTCGCGAGCTTGCAGTAGTAGTTGGGGTGGAACGTCAGCCGAATCCCGTTCTCGCGGACGAAATCACCCACGTCGGCGAGCGCGTCCGCGAGTTCGTCGAACCGCGGGAGCGACTCAATCTCGTACCGGAGGTTCCACGGGACGAGCTTCGAGGTACAACGGTAGAAGAAGATGCCGTGGCGGACGTTCCAGCGGAGAATCTGCAGGAGATCACGGGCGTTCTGGACTGCGAGGTCGGCGACGTACGACAGCCCACGCTCTTCGAACGTCTGTTCCTGCATACTCCGGTTGCACCGCACCGGCGGGTCTTCCTCGCGGAGCGTCCGGTTCATCGCGGCGTAGCCGAGCACAGAACGTGTTGGGTGAGCCGTCGGTTCAACAGTTGCGGTCTCGCCGGCTGGGGGGTCTCAGCCGTCACCGGAGAGAATCTCGTCGAAGACGGCCAACCGCTCCAACGGTTCGCTGGTCTGAAGATCGAAGGAGTCCGGCTGGCGGTCGGCGTGGTCCGCGAGCGCGCGAACGACCTGCTCGGTGACGAGTTCTGAGTACTGCGATTTCGCCGCGCCGAGAACGATATCGGCCGGGTCGTCGGTCACCTCGTAGACGAACGTCCGGCCGCCTTTCCGGCCGAGATTCCGTTCCTGTGAGCTGATCAGGTGGTACATCGACAGTTGATCGAGAAACTCGTACAGCTTGCGTTGGGACTTCTCTTCGGTGTCACGGGAGGCACACAGTCCGTCGTAGATCCGGTACACCTCACGAGTCTTCGCGGAGACGTCCGGCGAGATCACTGCGAGGGTGACCGCGAGGTACGACAACGCCTGGTGGAGCGACAGCTCCTCGTCGAGATACTGTCTGATCTCGTCCGTCTCGATGGAGTCGATGGCCTCGCGGGTGTGGCTCTCCCCGACGGCCACGACCCCCTCTTGCCGGGCGAGTTCTCCCGCCTTCTCCAGGATCTTCAGCCCCTGACGTACGTCGCCGCGTTCCTGTGCGGCGGAGGCGGCCGCCAACGGCACCACGTCCTCGTCGAGGACGCCGTCCCGAAACGAGATGTCGGCGTAGTACGAGAGGATATCTCGGAGTTCGTTGGCGTCGTACGGGGAGAAGTTGATCTCGCGTTCCGAGAGGGTCGACTTGACCTTGGGTTCGAGTACGTCGACGAACTTTAGATCGTTCGAGATGCCGATCAGTCCAACGCCCACATCCTCGATCGGTGTGTCCTCGGAGGCGCTCGCCCGCGGGAGATCATAGAGGAAGTCGTTGCGAGCGTCCGGCGGGATGTTGTCGATTTCATCGAGAATAATGATCACGTTCTCGCCCGTCTGGGCGATTTCCTCGTAGAGGAACCGGAAGACGGTGTCCGTCGAGTAGCCGGAGGTGGGGATTTGGTCGTCCTGTGGGCGGAATCGGTTGACGATCCCGGAGACGAGCCGGTAGGCGGATTTGTAGTTGCGGCAGTTCACCGGGCCAACGACAGCAAGATCGACGTTCTCCTGGCGGGCGCGTTCCATCAGCTTCTCGCGTGCCCACTTCGTCACAGCCGTCTTCCCCACGCCGGTCGGGCCGTAGATGAACGTGTTGTTCGGGTCGTGACCCATGATCACGTCCTGGAGCGCGCCGACGAGGTTCGCGATCTCCTCGTCGCGGTGGAAGATCTCCTCCGGTTGGAAGGAGTCGTCTTTGAGTGGTTGTTTGTTCGAGAAGATGTGGTCCGTGGCAGAGAAGGGGTTCTCGTCGAGATCCATACGGGCGTGCAACGACGCCACCGTAGTAAACGTGGCGGGGGAGCCTGCGAGTGTTTCGAGTGTTTCGAGTGTTCCGGGTGTTCGATCGCCCGACAGCCAAGGTGGTTGACCCGACAGTCAAGCTGGTCGGGTCGCTCGGCACAGACACACACCACCGTGCAAGTGTTCTCGGACCCCGAGTCAAACTGGTGGTAAAGAACGGCGACGGGTCGGGAGTGAACTGGTCTGTGTCGGGTGAGGTGGCCGGTGAGAGGTGGGACCACCGTTCGAGTGTTTCGAGTGTTCTCTCCCGACGAGCGAGCAGATTTCGAGTGGACTGATCACGAATATCGGTTGAAAGAGACTCATACAGTTGTTTTCTCGAACGAGCTCGTGGTCTATACCACAGATATCACCGGGGGACACACACACACCACCGTGCGAGTGTTCTGCGTGTGTGCGAAGGGGGTGGGGGGTGGGGGTG